>Ga0209542_10002077_pt1 | contig 45809 bp, 65 predicted proteins | sample RifCSPhighO2_01_FD_184028 | JGI IMG/M metagenome (GOLD analysis project Ga0209542, IMG submission 184028) | Soil microbial communities from Rifle, Colorado - Rifle CSP2_plank highO2_0.1 (SPAdes) (version 2) | ecosystem: Environmental > Terrestrial > Deep subsurface > Rock core/Sediment ...
TTTATTTTAAAAGGAGTTATTGGAACAAATGAATATCCAACTATATCAAAATTATCATTAATTTTTAGTCTTTTTCCATGAATGTTTTGATATAGATCAGGATTATCTAAAACATCTAAATTAATTGAACAATCATCATTTCCCATCATTAAATATATATTAGGTTTTGGAGATTTCCTCTTAAATTTTTTTATTTCTTCTTGTAGTTTATATTTAAAAAATTCTCTTTGATTCTCTATAAAATTTTCATATTTATTCTTCGGGGATATATCTCCTCCAAGTATTAATATATCAGCAGAAATTTGATTAGCAAATTTAAAAAATTTATTATATTGAATTTCATTTCCATGCAAATCTGAACTGAATAATAGTCTAAGAGTCATATTAAATAAATATAAAGAAATCTTTAAATAGCTTATTAATCAAAATTTAAAAACGTTACCTTTTTAAGCTTTTCTATATTAACAATTGAAAATGACTCTATTACAAAAACTAGATGATTATATGGACATGCGTAAATTTGGCGCAAAGCGTGGAGCAATTACTGGAGCAGTTATTGGTACTTTCGCAGGTATTATTACTATTCTTGATCCAAATACGAAACAATATTCTATTGATATTGAAGATAAATTAATTGCTACATCTGTGGGGATAGCTAGCTGCGCTATGGTTTTCTCTGTGACTGGTTATCTAAATAAAAAATATGTACGTCCAAGTGCAGATAAATTTTTTAATTACATAGAAAGGAGATATTTTCATAATGATCAAACGAAAAACAATTGAAAATATTGTAACAACTTTAGGCTTATTTAATGTTAAAGGTAGTGCTATTTATGGACTCTCGCTTGGAGTTTTAACATCTGTTCTAGCTTATACCTCAGACCCCCATATTAAAAACTTGAGTCTTGAAGAAAAAATGTTGAATGGAATATACTTTTCATCATTATCAACTTTAGCAGGTGCTATATTTGGAAAGGTTAATAGTAAATTCTTATATGAACCACTACGTAAACATTATAATTTAGAAAAACGAAATTTCAAGGAATCGTTTAGATATTTAATTTATTGACAAAGTTACTATCCAAATTAATATCTTTCCATAGTAAAACAGTTAGTTTTATAAATCCCAATAAAACCCAATTTTCTACTTTAAAAATGGATAAATCTCAATTCAAACAGATAGCAAGAATAGCAAACACAGATGTAAATGGAGCTCTTCCAGTTCAGCATTCCTTAACTAAAATTCAAGGTATTTCATTCTCGTTAGCAAATGCAATATGTAATACATTAAACATAGACAAAAAAACAAAGATAGGTGATCTTGCTATAGATGAAATTAAGAAGATAGAAGATGTAATTAACTTCCCCTCAAAATATAATCTCCCATCCTGGCTTCTAAATAGGAGAAAAGATTATGAAACAGGAGAAGACAAGCATTTAATAACATCAAAATTAAAATTCGAAAAAGATAATGATATAAAAATAATGAAAAAAATAAAGACTTACAAAGGAATGCGTCATGCATATGGTTTACCTGTTCGTGGACAAAGAACAAGAAGTAACTTCAGACATGGGGCAGCTCTTGGGGTTCAAAAGAAGAAAGTAAAGATGGCAGCGCCTGCTCCAGAAAAAGGTAAAGGTAAGAAATAAAAATGGGAGATCCAAGAAAACCAAGAAAAAAATATTCCACGCCTGGACATCCATGGCAACGTTCTAGAATTGATTCTGAAAAAATATTAGTTGAAGAATATGGATTAAAAAATAAAAAAGAAATTTATAAATCAGAATCAAAATTAAGAAGATTTACAACTCAGGCTAAAAATCTTATTAGGGCAAGCTCAGAACAAGCAATAAAAGAAGAACAACAATTAATGTCAAAATTATTCAAATTTAGTTTAATACAAAAAGATGCAAAACTAGATGATATTCTAGCTTTAGATATCAAAAAGATTTTAGAGAGAAGATTACAAACTTTAGTCTATAAAAAACATCTAGCAAACACAATAAAACAATCAAGGCAGTTTATCGTTCATGGTCATATTTCAATTGGAGAAAGAAAAATTACAGTTCCGAGTTATTTTGTTTCAAGAGATGAAGAAAACAAGATTTCATTTAATCCATTATCATTAATATCAAAAGATACTCATAGTGAAAGAATGAAACTAGAAACAAAACAAAAACTTTCACCAGAAGAAAAACAAGTTTTAGACAAGAAAAAAGCAAGAAGAAAAGAAAATAGAGATAATAAAGATAAATTTAAGCAAAGGAGAAGATAATGGCACATGATAGATTAAGATGGGGTATAGCACACATTTATTCTAGTTATAATAATACAATTATTCACATTACAGATATTACAGGAACAGAAACTATATCAAAAGCCTCTGGTGGTATGGTAGTTAAAGCTCATAGACTTGAAAGTTCGCCTACAGCAGCAATGAATGCAGCAAGAATTGCAGCAGAAACAGCTTTAGAAAAAGGTATTAATGCTATTCATGTAAGAATAAAAGCTCCAGGTGGTCACAATGGTCCAACTTCTACAGGTCCAGGAGCTCAGGCAGCTATCCGTTCATTAACAAGATCTGGATTAAAGATTGGAACTATCGAGGAAGTGACCCCGATTTCACACGACACCTGCAGGAAAAAAGGTGGAAGAAGAGGCCGCCGGGTTTGAGGATTTTATATAAACTTTTTAACAATCTCGCTCAATTTTTCTATTTCATTATTAACTAAGCAAAAATTTGTATTAATTAATTCTCTTTCTATAATTCTTTTAACAAGTTGCTCTTGGCCTTTATCAACTCTAATTATTATACCTGTATTTATATTCGGATATTTTAATTTAATAATTTGAAATCTGTGATCAATATAAGCAATTCTGTGGGTAATATTTTTCCTTCTTGTTTCTTTAAGTTTAGTAGCTTCTATTGCAAATAAAGGTTTATCATTATGATATATAATAAAATCTATATTTAATGTTTTAGTGTTAACAATTATATTTACATGTTTTTGTGTAAGTAGATTATTATTTTCTATAGATGTTAATATATTTTCTATCTCTATTTCTAATTCATCATAATAACTAATCCTTTTAAAATATTCCAAACAAGGTTCTAAATTAACATTGCCAATCATTTCTTTGTCTTTAAATAATCGTTCAAATAATTCCATAATTTCTTTAGCTGTTTTCGGCATTAGTTTATACTCTCTATATTCATGCGTTCTCACTGTTTTTGGATCTTTATTTAACGCAATGGCCAATGATCTATGGCTTAAATCTAATATTATTCTAAATACTGTTATAAATTGTGGTGTGTTTACTAGAATATTTGGGTCAAATTTAGTAAAATTTTCTGTTTCTTTATTTAGATAGCTAAAATATAATTTAAAATCATTTATATCCATTTGAGATATTTTCTTTATGTTATAATTCAATCCTTCTGGTTTGAAAAAGAACTTTTCTCTAGCTGCCTGGCTACGTCTCCATAGTTTTATTGCTTCTTCAACTCTTAAAATTTTTTTCTGAGCAAAATATCTATTAATCACATCAATACATTTTGGGATTAATTTAGACCTTCTAAAATTCTGTCTGCCTGTCTCAAAATGTCTAACCCAAATTTTATTTGTAAATCCTAATTCTTCTGTAAATCCTTTTTGGGATAAACCAAGTATTAATCTTAAAATAAGTAGATATTGTGGATTTTCCATTAGAAATTCCTGTTTAATCTCCGTAAATTCCTTAGTCTTCTCTCTTAAATATTCATAAATCTCTAAAAATTCTCTTTCATTTATCGTCCTTAAGTCACTATCTTTCATTAGTCTCTGCATAAAAAACAAAGAAAACTTCCTTTATATAGGCTACGCGCACATATTCGTGAAATGAGAAGTGTTCCTGCGAAAGTTTTATAAATTTTGCTAGTCATATCGAATACTATGTCAAGCAAAAAATTAGAAAACTTGGTTAGCTTATTACAAAGAGAAAGTAAACCTGCTTCTAATAGAAGAATTATTGTTGGGGATAATATAAAAAAGGTATTAAATTATTTTATAGACAATAATGTGTGTGAATTTGAAGCTTCAGGTTTTTATCAGGGTTCTCCTGGTTCATCTGATCATTATCCGCCTTATGTATCCCAAATTTCAAAAAAAATAGGGCTGCCACCATATATAGTACACAGAATAGTTTTAAGGCTTGAAAAATTGGGTATAGTGGGAAAAGAAAAAGGTATGAGTTCAGTTAGTGGTGCTGAATATTATTTTGGTCTTAGAGATTGGGTAGCTGAACAAATTTAATCATAACACTTTCCGAAAGCTTTAAAAACCTTCTACTTTCAATAATTTTACATGGAACTACAACTTCTTGAATCAAAAGATAACGAAACTTCATTTGTAATAAAAGGTATTAATCCAGTCTATGCTAACACAATTAGAAGAATAGCAACATCTGAAGTTCCAACAATGGCTATAGATGAAATTAACTTTATTAAAAATGATTCAGCTTTATATGATGAAATTGTCGCCCATAGATTAGGTTTAGTCCCATTAAAAACAGATCTTAAATCATATAACTTAAAAGAAGAGTGTACTTGTAAAGGCGCTGGTTGTGCTAAATGTACATTAAAGCTTAATATAAATACGAAAGGTCCTGTTACAGTTTATTCTCATGATATCCAATCAACCGATCCCAAAGTTAAGCCTGTTTATGATAAAATGCCAATAACTCTTTTAATAAAGAATCAAAAACTAGAACTAGAAGCAACAGCTATTCTTGGAAAAGGAAAAACACATGCAAAATTCTCTCCTGGAAGAGTATTTTATAGAGCTTATCCTTCAATCTCAATAACACAATCTAAAATAGTTAATCCTGAAAAATATGTCAAAGTCTGTCCTCAAGATGTTTATGAAACTGATGGAAAAACACTAAAGATTAAAGATTTATCAGCATGTGATCTATGCAACGCTTGTGTTGAAATAGCAGATGATGATTCGATTAAAGTTTCAGGAAGTAAATCAGATTTTATTTTCTCAATGGAATCTTTCGGTCAACTATCAAATAAAGAAATCTTACAAGAATCAGCAAAAATATTTGATGCTAAACTTAATGAATTTTCTAAAAAACTAAAAGATTCTGAAGAAAGTAAGATAACAAAAATAAAAAAGAGAATAATCAGAAAGTAATTTAAACAGCTATTTTCTTAATTCTAATACGCGGGAGTACCAAAGCGGTCTAATGGGCTAGCCTAAGGAGCTAGTGGCTTAGTGCCTTCGCAGGTTCGAATCCTGTCTCCCGCATAAACAAAACATTTATATACATTTCTTACTTATCTTACAAATAAGAAGGAGGGTAAAAATGTCATTAATTGAGATGAGAACTGCTAAAATAACAAATAAAGGACAAATAGCTATTCCAAAAGATATTAGAAAGTTAGAAGGGTTTAAACAAGGAAATAGGGTAGCAATTTTAGCTTTTAAGGACAGAGTAGAAATTAGGCCTATGAAAGATTTAGATAGAAATATGTTTACTTTATTAGCAAGTGAAAAGGCTCTAGCAAAAGATTGGCTAAGCAAAGAGGATGAAGAAGCATGGAAAAATTTGTGAAAGGAGATGTAATTGTTTTATCATTTCCATTTTCAGATTTAAGTTCTAGTAAAAAAAGACCTGCATTAGTTTTGAGTAATATTGTAGATAATGATTTAATATTGTGCCAAATAACAAGTCAGCAAAGGTTTGATAAATCTTCCATCCCATTAGAAGATTCGGATTTCAAAAAAGGGAAGTTATCGTTAATAAGTAATATAAGACCAAATAAGTTGTTTACAGCAGATAAAGAAATAATTGATTACAAAATCGGATCTTTAAATGAAAAGAAACTAAAGGAAGTTATTGATATTATAATAAAAATCCTTAGAGAATGATAAACTCAGTATTAATTTTTATATTAGCAGCATTAGCAGAAATTGGCGGAGGATATTTAATTTGGATAACTATCCGAGAAGGCAAAAATATTTTTATAGGTGTTTTAGGTGGTATTATCCTAGTTGTGTATGGTATTCTTCCCACCTTCCAAAAAGCTAATTTTGGAAGAGTTTATGCAGCTTACGGTGGAATATTTATAGCAATGTCTTTGCTTTGGGGATGGATAATAGATAAATATACTCCAGATAAATTTGACTTAATCGGAATGATTATATCCTTAATCGGAGTTACAATAATAATGTACTGGCCAAGGTAAAAATGAAAAAAATACTAACTTCAATTTTATTATTTTTGTTTCTACTCACATTTACAATAAATATTATCGGTTTTAATTATTTTATCCATAAATATGAATTTAAAAAATTGAATGTTTATTCTGAATTTCAAGATAAATCAATAGTTGACAAACAATCTCTTAATATCCTAAAAAATATCTATCTGAATACAAATCCTGATTCTACTTTTTTAAGTAAGGAAGAAGTTATCCATATAAAGGATGTAAGAAACTTAGTTCTTCTTTCTTTAACTATCTTAATAGTATCTTTAGCTTTATTAATTTTTATATTGTTTAAAAACAAATCTAAAATAAAATCTTTATTATTTACATCTTCATTGGTAAATATCATAATATTAATCTTAATAGCACTCCCATTCCTTATTAATTTCTCATCATCATTTACTGTTTTTCATGAAATATTCTACACAAATGACTATTGGTTAATAAGTTCAGATTCTGATATAATAAAGATATATCCAGAACAATTTTTCATTGATCTTGGAATTTATATCTTAATAACAGATTTAATTATTTCTTCTTTAATAATAACATTTTCAAGAATTAAATTAAATCACTAGTTTTACATTTATCAGAAAGCTCTTCATTAAGATTAATTCCATCTAAAGCAATCTTTATTCTTAAATTTCTTTTCTCATCGTATAAAAAATTATCATTATTTTTATCCAAATCAGGAAATTTTTGAACAATAGCATGGCGATATGGTGCATTACATTTAGAAATAACATTTACTTGATGAGCCATATATATCCCAAATGGAAGTAAAAATCCACCGACAGCAATAGATATTGTAGCAACATAATTTAGATACTTTTTACTCATATTAATTAGATATAAGCGAATTATTTAAACTTTTCCAAAACCTTTATAAATCTTACTATATTCTATAAAATACATATTAAACAATATAGGAGACAATTAAAATGAAAAAGCAAATATTACTAACATTTACATTTTTAATCTTAATAATATCTTCATTTTCTGTTTTGGCTTTAAATCCACAAAAAACATTAGGAGATCCAAACGCACCTGTAACAATAGAATTATTTACAGAATTCCAAGATCCCTTCTCTGCTAGATGGTATAAAGAAACATTTCCATTAATAAGACAAAATTATATTGCTACGGGTAAAGTAAAGCTTACCTTTAAAAATTTCCCGTTACAAGCTATACATCCAAACTCACTAGCAAGAGCTGAAGCTGCAGAATGTGCTGCTCAACAAGGTTATTATTTTAAATTTATAGATCCACTTTATTCTAGTACAAGTACTACTCATCCATTTGATCAAATACAACTTTCAAAAGAAGATTTCATAAATATTGCATCTTCACTTGGAATGAATGTTGATGAATTTTCAAATTGTTTATCAGATTATAATATAGAAATTCAAAAAATAATAAATGCAGATATTCAAGAAGGAAATCAAAGAGGGGTAAATGGGGTACCTAACTTTTTCATCAATGGTAATCTTTTATCAGGAGCTCAACCATATAAAAATTTCGAAATAGCTATCGAAAATGCTATTTATGGAGAAACCCCTAATGAAGAGATAAACCCAGAAGCAAGAGACATTCAACCAGAACCAATAAGAGGTAATAAAGATGCAAAAGTTCATATCATCGGCTACATGGGTGGATATAACAGTGTTTATTCACAATGGTCTTGGGTAACTATCAATACTTTATTTAACGAATTTGGTGAAGATAAAATAAATTTTGAGTTTAGAAATAATCCATGGTATTATGATGATCCAGATTATACATTATCTCAAGCAGGTGAATGTGTTTTATCTCTTTCAGATCAATCAACTTTTTTTGAATACAGTAATATCCTTTTTAACAAACAAAATGATAAAAATAGCGCAATATCAGATGCAGTAAGCTTAGGGATAGATTCTGGTAATATGAAAAGATGTATGTTAAACAAAAGACTTCTACCTGAAGTTTTAGATGATTTAGATAAAGGAAAACAAGTTGAAATTACAGGAACACCAACATTCTTTATTAATAACCAAAGAATAGAAGGAGCTCAATCTTACGAAACTTTCCAAAAAGCAGTAAAGAAAGAACTATCAGAAACTCATCCACCAAGAAAATATGAATTATATGAAAATACACCTATTAACAAAGTTCCAACAACCATAGAACCTATACAAGAAGCTAGTCAAGAACCAATAGTTATAATAAAAGAAGAAAGTAAAAATGCAAAGGTTAAAGTTTACCCTGAAGATAATAAAAAGACAGTATTCCAAAGACTAACAATCTTTCTTTCTAATGTTTTTTAATTCTAAATAAAAACCTTTATAAACACCTTAAAAACACAATTTCTAAACAAAATGAAACCTAAATCATATAAAACAAATGATAATTTAAAAGTACTAATTAGAGAGTTAAAACAGCTTTCAACTAAGGAAAAAACTCAAACTTGGAAAGCTGTAGCTAATTACTTAGACAAACCAATTAGAAAAACAAAGCCGATTAATATCAGTAGAATTAACAAATTTGCAAAAGACAATGAAACTATTGTTATTCCAACTAAAGTTCTAGGCAATACAAATCTAACAAAAAATGTTTCAATAGCAGCTTATTCATTTTCAACATCAGCAAAAAATAAAATTAAAGATAAGATGTCAATCCAAGATTTAATGAAGAAGAATCCAAAAGGAAAAAACATAAGGATAATGATATAAAATGATAGTCATAGATGCAACAGATTTAATCGCAGGAAGATTAGCTTCCAATGTAGCAAAAAAAGCATTGCTTGGCGAACAAGTTGTAATTGTTAATTCAGAAAATGCAGTTATCTCAGGTAAAAAAACTTCTTTGCAAAACTATTTCAAAGAACGTTATGAAATTGGAGATCCATTTAAAGGTCCATATTGGCAAAAAATGCCTGATAGAATGTTAAGAAGAATTATTCGTGGAATGCTCCCATATAAGCAAGAAAAGGGAAGAAAAGCTTTCTCTAAAGTAATGTGTTATATTGGTATTCCAGAAAAGTTTAAAAACAACAAACTTGAAACAGTAAAAGAAGCAAATGTTTCAAAAATGTCTAATATTCGTTATCAATCATTAAAAGAAATATCAAAGTTTTTAGGTAGAAAATGAAAGCATCACACATTTCCGGAAAGAGAAAATCTTCTATAGCTAAAGCTACAGTTAAAGATGGTCATGGAATTGTAAGGATTAATAAAATTTTACTTGAAAATTATTCTAATGAAGTTTCCAGAATGAAAGTCATGGAACCTTTACTTATCTCAGGAGATTTAGCAAAAAAAGTTAATGTTAATGTTTCAGTTGCCGGTGGTGGTTTCCAATCACAAGCAGAAGCAGCAAGACTAGCAATTGCTCGTGCTCTAGTTAATTTTTCTAAAGATAAAGCATTACGTCAAGCATTTCTTGATTATGATAGACATCTTTTAATAGCCGATGTAAGGGCTGCAGAAACTTCAAAACCTAACGATTCTAAGCCACGTGCGAAGAGACAAAAATCTTATAGATAAGTAGTAACACTTCTTCCCTTTTAAACATTTTTATTCTCTAGAATATACCTGAACACTTCTCATTTCACGAATATATGCGCATAGCCTTTATAATATAGATTTAACTCTATAAAAATTAAGATAGTAATAACAAATGCAGAAGAAAGTTGGGAAGTTTCTATTATAGGAGTAGAAGATAAGTATGGTAAAAAATATAAAATTACTAGAAGAATTCCAAGTTTAACTGTAGCAGAAACAAAGATATTTAGATCAAAAAAAAGCAATGAAACAATTTAATGATTGGTTAAAATAATTTACTCATCTTATCTTTTAATATTCTAATTAGCTGTGGTTGATTATAAAAATAATTATCTTCTACATCCAAAGAAACTATTCTCTTTTTTATATATTGTTTAGGAAATCTTTTAGCAATTTCGTTTCTCTGCTCATCTTCCATAACTACAATAACATCAGCCCAAGATATTTGATTCTCATTAACAGGCCTTTCATTATACAAACCAGCTGATTTCGTATCAAATTTTTTGCTAAAAAGATTCTCAGCAGTTTTGCTTCTATTCAAGTTTTGATTACATATAAATAATACCTTCATATTTAATCATAAATATCTTAAAAATATAAACTTTTCTAATAACTAGAATATTATATACTTATTATCTTAATTATTTTATCTATAATCTCGCTTAATTTTTCTTTTTTTATGCTTCCAATTTTTTTAATGATTAATTCTTTGTCTAGTTTTAATATATTTTCAACTTTTACACAACAAGGTGCAAAAAGTTTTCCATCATCTAGGTCATTATTTGCTAAATTAATTGTATATTTGTCTTTTGTTATGTTGGATGTAACCCCTACAACAATTACATCTTCAGAATACTCATTAAATTCATTATTGCTAATAACAATAACAGGTCTTACTTTTTTACCAGACTGATCTGAAAATGGAAATGGAACTAATAATAAAAATCCTTGGTTTATCATAGATATTTACTCCAAACTTCATCATCTTTCCTATTTTCCCAGAATTTAGTCATAGATTTCTCAGCTAAAATCATCCAGCCTATCTTTTCCTTCTTATTCTTATCCAATTTTTCCATGATTAAATGTCTAATGAATTCAGACTTAGAGGGATAATTTTTCTTCTTAACAAATTCTTCTAATTCTTTAGCTTCATCTTCCATTAATTTTATAGTAATAGTTTTCATAGTAATCCTAAGGGATTACTTATTTATATGTCTTTCTATTCTTACAATTAAAAAACAAATATTGCCACTCTGCACAAATTTCGAACAGTCGAAACCTTTAAAAACACCTCTTTTTCCATTAAATATATGATAATTCCCATTCGTTGCTTATCGTGTGGAAAGCCAGTAGCTCATTTATGGCAGGATTACAAAGATAAAATAACTAGTGGTAAAACTAAAAAAGAAGCCCTAGATGAACTCAATCTTAAAAGATATTGCTGCAGAGCATTATTTCTAGGTCATATTGACTTACTTGAAACTATAGCTCAATTTAAAAAATCATAAATTATTGTTCATCTTTATGATATAAATCTGCGAGAATTATTTTATTTTCTTCTTTAGAATAAACATAAGACAATCTATAAGGTGAAATATAAACTTCTCTTGTTCCTTTTCTTCCGTATTGCATTGGTTTTCCAATTTCTGGATGTTCTATAATCTTAGCAATCTGTTTCTTAACTTTTATTTTATTAGAATTATCTCTTATTTTCTTAAATTTTGTTTCAAAGATATCATCGTATTCTACATTTACCATTTCTCTATTTCTTTAAGAAATTCTTCGCCACTCATTTTCTTAAAAAGACCTTTGTCATATCTTTTTAAAGCTTCTTCGGTTCTTTTGGCAAATATAAGATCTTCTTTTAGGTTTTTATCTAAATCTTTTACGCTCTTTAGTATAAGTCTTTTTCCATCTTTTATTACAACAAATTGCTCGCCTTCATCAAAATCTTTCCTCATCTCACTAGGAATAACAATTTGTCCTTTTGAACTCATCTTGGTTATGTTTATATTCATTTTTCTTATTGTAAGACAAATCTTACTTAATATATAAACCTTTCGGTAACTAATAAATATAACCTATATTCCCTAATCTTATGCGAGATGATAAATGGCTTGATGAGAAACTTGAATTAATCTGGGGTAGTTTATTTCCAGATACAGAAAGAGCTAACAATGTTATTATTAGATTCAAAGGTAAATGGAAAAATAAATTCGGTCATATTAAAAGATTAAGTAACAAAGATACTGAAATAGCAATCAATTCTTTATTTAAACATGATCAAGTTCCAGAATTTATTATAGATTTAACTGTTATTCATGAGCTTGTTCATTACTCTCATGGTTTTCATTCTCCATTGCCAAAACTTTATGATCATCCCCATAAACATGGAATTGTAACAAAAGAACTAAAAAAACTTGGTTATTCTCATTTGATAAAAGAAGAACGTAAATTTGTAAGAGAAGAATGGCTTAAAATTTATAATGAGCTTAATCCAAAGAAAAAGAGAAGTTTATTTTATTATTTTAAATAAAGTAATTATGTATCATATACATTTAATGCATAAACCCCAACTTGATCATGTGGGACCTCAAGACCTTTTGCTTCAACTTCATTAATAAATCTTTGTTTAAGCTCAGCAATTCTTTCATACATTCTCTCATTTAATTTTCTTGGATATGAATTATTATTACCATCAAATATGATGTATCCCAAACCTACTCCTACCTGAGAACCACATATATGTTCACCAGCAAGATAAAAAATTCTTGGATTTGCAACACTAGGATCACTAGCCAAAGAATGAAAATCTTTTACATATTCTTCTGCGCTTTTTTCATCATCATTTCGTTTATTAAATAAATCTTTCAGTCTTTCATCCGATGATATGTAATCTAGGTTTTCACCAGCAATTCCAACAATTAAAATGTCAAGTCCGCCTGCCATATTATAATAAACAAATTAGTCTATTTATAAAGTTTTCGATTAGATACTACTATAAAGTTATATAAAAATCTTCAAACCTAAGACTTCACTTTTTTCTTTTTCTCGCTAACTTCTCTTTAGTATAAGGAATCCTAGTAAACTTCTTGCAATTAAAACAATAATAAACAACTTTTCCTTTATTTACTCTAACTCTATAATTCTTCCCAGCTTTAAAATAACTATAACAATATTTACAATATCTTCTTTTAAATTCTCTGGGCATACTTAAATTTACCTTCATCGCTATCTTCCTAGCAGTTCTAATATACTTATTAGCTAATTCTTGGCTTTCATTAAACATTTCATCAGCTTCATCAAATAATATCTTGATTCTCTCAAGTGCAATTTTCTTTAACTTATTCTTGTTTTTCATTTTCAAAATATTAATAATACTAATAATGTTAATACTATCATATTACCAAAGTCTGCTATTGCTGTAGTTATTGGTATTAAAAAATTATTCGGATCTTCCTTTTTCCTGAAATAATACAATCCAGCAAAAACAGCTGTAAAAAACAACAAGCTAACTAATATTAATGTATCCAATATAACTATGAAAAATATCTTTAGAATAACAATGCTACTAATGTTGCTATTAATAAAATGAGCTGAAAACAAAGCCAATATCGAACTCAAAATTGCAGTCATCAATCCTATTATTATTATCTGAAAGAATAACTTTTTTAATTTTAAAGTTTTAAACACATCATTTTTAACTTCTCCCTTCCATAACATTGTTGAAAACTTCCCGCTTACTATGCTTCCATAATCCCCTATCATATCATTTAAAGCTGGTAATAATATTATTAATGGAACTATAGCAATTAAATTATTCTTTATATGCTCCAAAGCTAACCCACCTAAAGAACTTACTATAGATGCTATTAATAATATCTTAATGCTTTCCTTTATTATTGTTTTAGGCACATTAGAATGTTTTCCATATTCTTTAATATAGAATAAAGTTTTCTTATGTAGTTTATGCTTTCTGTGTAATTTATGGATTAAATGATGATAACTTTCTCTTTTTATTTTTCTTAACTTTTCTAATGCTTTTCTTAAATGTTTCATACTATCACCATTGCAATTAATAATGCGATTATACTTGATATATCTCCAGTTGAAGTCAAAAATGGTCCCATTACATTATTTGGGTCATGTCCTTTTCTAAACAAATAAAATGTAACAACTAATGTTATTATTATTTCAATTATATTTGCAATTATTCCTGCAATTACGGCTATTAAAATAATTTTAGGGAAATAAATATTTAATAATATATAACCAAACAAGAAAGCAAACAGTCCCAAGCAAAAAGAAACAAATATTGCTAAAAGAAAAGATGCTATTACATTTCCATTAATTATCTTCTTATCTGGATTTCTAGCTTTTATTATTCCTAGAAATAATCCTGAACTTATTCTTGAAGCTAAACTTCCGCTAATATTCCCCCTCATCTCTAAAAACCCTGGAATTAATATCAATATTCCTGGAATTAAAATTAATTTATTTTGAAAAGAAGCTAAAAATATACCTGCAATAATCCCTCCAATAATAGAAACTACCTGGCTTCCTAATATTTCCTTAAAATCTTTATCAAATATATTCATTAATAATTCTTTATTTAAGCCTTATAAAAAGTTTTGTTATCATTGCATACTCAAAGAAGCTTTATATAATTTTCTCACCATTCAATTTCATGGAAAAAATAGGCATTATTGGTGGTACGGGAGTTAAGATAGATATTTTAGATAATGTAAGGCAAATAAAGCTTAACACTCCTTATGGAAATACATCTGATTTAATCACTCTTGGAACTTTAGAAGACAAAGAAATTGTTTTCATTCCTCGACATGGCTACAATCATTCTATTAACCCAAGCAATGTTCCATATAAAGCAAATATCTACGCAATGAAGGAACTTAATGTTACTAGAATTCTAGCTCCCTGTGCAGTTGGTTCATTGAAAGAAGAAATTATCCCAGGAAGTTTTGTTTTCATTGATCAATTTATAGATAGAACAACTAAGCGTGATCAAACATTCTATAATGGAAACCAAGTTGCTCATATTCCGATGGGAAATCCTTTCTGTTCTGAACTAAGAAATTTTCTAGCAAAATCCGCTTCTTCCTTAAAATTAAATTTTAGAAAATCAGGAACTAATTTAGTTATTGAAGGTCCAAGATTTTCTACAATAGCAGAATCTAATCTGTTCCGTTCCTGGAATATTGACACAATAAACATGACAATGGTTCCAGAAGTTGTTTTAGCAAGAGAAATGCAAATTTGTTATTCCTCTATTGCAATGGTTACTGATTATGATAGCTGGAAAGACAAAATAGTTGATGTTCCTGAAATTTTATCTGTAATGAAAGCAAATTCATATAATGTTCAAGAGTTAATAAAAGATGTAATTAAAAAGTTGCCTGAATACAAAGAATGTAATTGTTCAAATGCTTTAGAAGGTGCTTTATTATAGGAATAATTAATTACTTATATAAAGTAAACCGTTTATTCTAGTAGTATCAAACAATTTAAATAGTTTCTTTATTTTAAAAGAGTTTAAGAGGTGATTAAATGAAGTTATTTATAATAAGTTTATTAATTCTATCAATATTTAGTTTTTCAGTTTTTGCTGCCATTCCAACATTAACTGTTTCTGCTCCGGAAAACAATAAGGTATATACATCAAAAACAATTCCTATCAATATTTCATCTGATCAATTTTCTTTACTAGAATATTCTATTGATTACAAATTCTTTACAAGATTATGTATAAATTGCAATCATTTCGATAAATCAAGAATCTTCCAAGATGGTATTCATTCAATAAAGTTTAGATCAGTAAATGAATTTAACGAAACTTCTAATATTCCAGAAATAAATTTTACTATAGACACTCAAAAACCGAGAGTATTTTCAATTGACCCTAGATCAGGAAAATTCACTAATGGTATGTTTACAGTAAAATATATAGAAGAAAAATTAAAAGAAATAAATCTCCTTTACAGAATTATTCCTGGGACTGTCTGGATAAGTGTTCCAGTTAATCTATCTCAATGTCCTCCCCTTAGTAAAAACTTAGTAACATGTAATTTCAAGGTTAATCTAACATCATCTGACAATCAATTTATAGAATATTATGCTAATATAAAAAACACAAACAATGAAGCAAATTCATCAAAGAATTTTGTAAAGGTAGACATAACAAAACCAAATATAACAATATATTCTCCAGTAACAGCTCCGCCATATGCCATAAAAAACATCTTAGTTAACATAACTTCAAATGAAGATGTAAGATTAACATTTTCCTTAGATTCAACTCCAGAAAGATTGTTATGCACTAAATGTAAAAGCTTTATTCAAAAGATGAAATTCAACTCAGGAATACATTTACTTCATATAAAAGGTATTGACTTGGCTGGAAATATAGATGAAAAAGAAGTTGCATTTATAGTATTATAATTATATAAAAGCAGATTCACCTTTTTTTAATGATATATCTTTTTCTTTGATCTAAATCCATGTTAGCTTCTTTATACATCTGACGAATAAACTCTGTTCCGCTCATTTTTTTCCCTTTTACCTTCAAAGCTCCAGTAAAACCTTTAAAATATTCTCTAACTTCCTTTTTCATAGATTTCGGAGTATAAACATACAATTTATCTCCTTTCTCAATAAGTTTTATTCTAGCTTTCATTTTATTTTTTTATATGTTTTACTTGTATATAAATTTTTGGATTAATTCTCTTTACGTTTTAATGTTATTATCTTTAAACCGTTCTTATTTATATAATCTCTAAGATATTGATTAAATTTTTTATCCTCCATTGTTATAAATCTATTCATTACTTTATTTATTGCAATAGCTAAATGAAATGAGTCTGCAGGTTCATCTTTTAATCTATAATCCATATTAATCAGTTCTAAAGCAATATTAAATGTATTTTCATCAAATCCAGTAAATTCTGTTGTTAATAATATATTAGATAGTTTATCAAAGGCTAAATTTCTTTTATATAAATCTTTTATTTTTAGTAAAGCATTTGTGATTTCTCCTAAGGCTAAAAAGGATATTAATCCTTTAATATCTTTATATCTCACCAAAGAGTATAAGTATTCGCTACAAATATCTTTATTTCTTCCTTCAAGCAATACTTCTACTATAACATTTGCATCTATGTAATCCCTTGTCTCCATTTAAATCACTTTACAGAGAGTCAAATATAATGCTGCTTTATAAACCTCACGCGCATGCATGAAATATGTGAGATGTGATAAGTGATAGCAAAATATATTTTATAATATATAAAATAAAAAAAGAGCTTTAATTTATTATAAAAGGTGGACAACTTTCCAAGCTTCCCGATTAAACTCAGTACAACTTGGAACGGAGGCTTGCTTGACTTCCGAGATCGAAACGAGATCGGGTATTTCCAAGCCCCTATGATCGTCCAAAATTATAGAAAATTATCTATTTATAAAGGTTACTAATCTACTCTTCTTCCTTGTCCTGCTAATATTCTTTCTATAGTAAGCCCATCTAATCTATGTTCTTCCATCAATCTATTAAGCATTCCTATACATTCTACTGCAGGTAGATTATGAAATCCCTTAGGTAATGGACATTCATTATCTGTATATAAATCCCTAAGATATTCTCTAGCTTGTCCTCCAGTATTACGTGGGTCATCAGTACGGCCAGGAATGTTTGTTATTACAAGTTTAGTTTTTCTAGATTTTTCTAAAGGCAACATTGGTTTTTCATTTGGCTTACTTAATGGAAAGCAACAAACATCTTCTAAAGAACTTCCACCAATACCCCATGCACTATCTGAATCATGTTTTTCTCTGTCTCCATATAAATTTTCATATAACATATTAAGTCAAAAACATTCTTAATTTATAAATCTTTCTATATGTTGCTTTTTATTAGTGATAAAATAACCAAAACCTTTAAATATATCTTAATCTCTCTAATCCTTATGAAAAGTTTAACGACATTATTGCTTGGAATACCCTTAGCATTAAATTTAAGTTGTGGAAAACCATCTGAAATTAATTTAAGATTAAATAAACATAGAACTGTTGAAAATATTGAATACGTGCAAGATTTATATTTTACAGGTAATACAAAATTATACGGTAATCTTTATGTTTCGTCTACTCCATATGTTGATGGAGAAGCTAGAAAAGATCTAGGTAGTGGTGGACCAGTATGGATGGGGCGTGAAAAAATGTCAGATCAATCATTTGGTAGTTTACGTGGATATGATTTATTGCCTTCAGACATTAAATTTGGTCATAAAGTTCCCTATTCAATTGATTCTGTTAGAGTTGAATTTAGATATGAAAATCCTAATGTTAAAGTTCCTTCACCAATAACAATTCATATATCTCCAAAAATTACAGAAACCTACCATTTCGATTGGCAGGGTGATGATATATCCAGAAAAGATATATTAGAAAGGTTATCAAAAGAAAATGGTGTTTCTAGTGGTAAATATTAACATAATTCCTAAACCATCTTTAACTTTCCGCTTACTCTATCAATCTTCTCATCATCATCCGGCCCAATTCCTAAACAGGTTATAGTAGCTTCCTTAAAAAATGTTTTTCCTGCATCTTTAATCAAAGAATTTTTTAATCTTAAACTATCTGCTATTTTCTTGTATTTCATTAACTCTTTTTCATTTTCCACTTTAACAACAACTTTCTTCATTCCTTCTTTTTTCCATTCATCAATAATTCTTCTATCTGTTTTTAATACACAATCAACAGAAGCATGGCTGCATTGCACAGCTAATTTTCCTTTGTCCATCTTCAAATCTTGTCTAACAATAATTACTTGTTTCATAAAACTAGATTATTATTCTTGTTTATAAAGTTTTATATATATCTTATTAATAAAAGAAATATGACAAAAAAAGATTTTCCTAAAAATCCAGTAAATTTAAAAAAAGATTTTGGAAGTTTAAAACATATATTAAAAAAATCTACTCAAGAAATAAAGAATGAATTAAGAAGAGAAGAATTTAATATAGAATTAAGAAAGGAAAAAAACAAATAACTATCTTTTAAATTTATGTTTAATCTCATTTTCTAATTTATCAAATACCATATGTAAAGCTTTGTTTAAATCCCAATCATCACTCTTAGCACTAAATAATATTATCGGAGCTTTTAATGTAGCATGCAAGCTATAATTAGGTTTATTCTTTCCATGTTTAGTTATCTTCAAGTTCATGCTGCATTTCTTAACATAATTTTGTAATTTTTCATAAGCAGTCTCGCTTATTTCTCTTACACTTAACATCTCCTCTTCATTTAATTCTTTTATTCCGGTATATTGTATTGTCATTTTACTCTCCTAAACTTATATTAATAAAAGGTTTTTTATCTTTATCTATTTTCGCATTTAATATATTATTTCTTAATGTTAGATTAACTTCCTGTTTTCCAATTTCTATTATAGGTTTTATCTCAACAACTTGAACCCTGGAAAATTTGTCAACAACAAAATTAGTTATCACATTATCTTCTGCTAATAATCCGCTTCCAATAATAAATGAATCCGCTCTTGTTTCATGTTCATTTACTGAACATTTTCCATCAATATTACATTTATACCCTTCTAAACATCCACATTCATCACAATTATCAATCAAACTTCCATCTGCACAGAATAATGGCTTGCTATTATCACATTTTCCATTTTCTACATCTCCACAATATCCAAAAAATCTATCATTACTTATACTTTCATCAACTTTTTTTACACAACATTTTTTATTGATTATCTCACTTCCAACAAATAAATCTCCCAATCTTATTAATTCACCCTGCTCAATATTGACATTTCTTATAGTTACACTTCCTCTTGCTCCGGTTAAACTTACACTATATTCTTGCTCTAAATTTCCCCCATCATAATTATAAGATATGATTAAACTATAATCCTTATTAACATCAATATTTTCCGGGATATCTAAAGTTAAAGTTTCTTTGTAATCAATTCCAGTTTCCACACTTTTCAAAATAAATCCGTCTTCTATCTTATTTCCATCAAAATCTATAGAAGCCTTAACATCTAAATTATTAACTTTAAAATTATTATTATTCTGTACTTCAACATTAACATATACTTTCTTACTCCCTTCTACATTAATATTTCCAAATGTATTTTCATTTATATTGCAACTAAAAGTTAATGGTTGATATTCAATATCATAAATTTCACATTCATTACTGCAACTTCCTTCTCCTGTTTCACACATAAATGTATTTATACATTGCCCATTACTACATTCTAATCCTCCAGGACATCCACAAACATCACAATTTTCAACTAAACTTCCATCTTGACATAGATAAGGCAAATCTACGCTACAAGCTCCATATTCACTTCCATCCTCACAAAAATCTTTATCTAAAATTGCATTTCCTACAGTTGGGAATCTAAATGCTATTGTTATTCCTATTAAAACTAAAAATACAGAAATATAAATGATGTCTTTCCTCATTTTTTATTAATTAAAAGATTATTAGGATATATAAAGTTTATTAAAAGATTTAGTAATCACATTGTGGTGGACTTTGTTGTGCAAAATTAATGCAATCTAAAGTGCAGGATATTTTTTTAGTTGTTTTTTCGCCTGCTTCACAATCAGCATTGCCACATATCGCTTCCCCAGAACAACCTTCATTTGTTCCACCATCACAATCATCATCTATAGAATTTGTACATAACTCTGGTGCAGTTGGATTAATGTTCGGATTATTGTCATCACAATCATAAGGTCCACCTATCTCACATAAAGGGTCATCACTTGAATATCCATCCAAATCAACATCACAATAATTTGTTGCTCCGCCACATCCAGGATCAGCTGCATCTATCATTAGATCACAATCATTATCCAATCCATCACTACAAAATGTTGGATTTTCATTAATATCCTCTAAAAATCCCGGATTAACATTTGCGTTATTATCATTGCAATCTATTCCACCACATGTTTTGTTATAATAACTATCAACATCATTATCCTCGCAATTATTACATCCTTCATCTATTTGTCCATCGCAATCATCATCTACCTCATTACATGTTTCACTAGCACCAAGATAGATATTTTTAGTATTATCTCCACAATCACTTCCACCGCAAGTTGATATATATTGACAATCATTATCAGAATCAATGCAACTTCCACCATATCCGCTTGTTATAAATGTAACACTCTTACTATCTTGATTACCGCTTACATCTCTTGCAAATAATGTTAATGTATGGCTTCCATCAGTAAATGGACCTATATTAGTATTTGCACATCCAGGAAGATTAACATTACCATTTACACCAGATAAACTATACCAGCAAGTTAAGCTTCCCTTATCACTTACAACATAATCCAAAAATAATATAGCAGGATAATTTTCATTACTAATTGGAATATTTATTGTAATTAAAGGTGCAGTTTTATCTTTCAATGTTTTTCCAGTTAAACTTCCTGAACTTAGTTGGCTTAAACCGCTTCCTGATTTGGTATAGGTTATTTTAATATCCCCTTTGAAATTACTTTCATCTATTATGCCACTACAAGAAATAAAAAATTCTTCTTTTCCTTGTGCAGCAATATTTTTTGGACTGGATGCTATGCATTTTCCTTGATTTGTATTTGTAATATTAACAACAACATTTGTTAAATCAACAGGCAAAGCATTTTGTATGTATAAATCAACTCCGCTTGTTGTAATCTGGCTACTTACACATGTGAATCCCGATCCAACATTGCAAACAGCAAAAGCTTCTGCGCTAAAAGATCCAAATTGTATAAATGCAAATATTGCTACCAATGCTGCTAATATAACCCATCCATAAACTAGTAAAAATTCCATTGCAGCTTGAGATTTTTTCATTTTCTCTTTTTCTTTATTTTATGATAATAATTAAAGCTTAAACTTAGTAAAAATATCATAACAACATTATATAATATTAATGGGATTAAAAATTTAGTAAATATAGTTTCTCGGGTTGCACTATAATAAATTGTATTCCCTACAATAGGATTTGTTACTATAATTCCTTTATTTTCAATAATATGTTTTGTTATCACGCTAGTTACCAAAATAACATTAAATAAAACAAGCCAAATAACAAGTATCGTATTAAAATATCCACGTTCTTTTTTCATAAATAAAAGATAGAATAATTTGTTTATAAAACTTTCTTATAATAAAAATAAGAAATAATTATTAGAATCCTTAGCCTGGTCCGCCACATCCTGTATCTTCAAAATCCTGAAATGTATCACAATCATTGTCTATATAATCGTGGCAATTACCAAGATCGAAATTTTCGTATTCTCCGGGATTAACATCAAAATTAGTATCATCACAATCATTTCCACCGCATCCTGCATCCATGCGTAAATAACCATCTCCATCCCAATCACATACAGGAGGAACACTTCCGCATCCTATTTCTTGTAAATCTGTTAATCCGTCGCAGTCATTGTCTAATCCATCTTGACAATTTGGAGCGTCTTTACCACTGGCTGGCTCAGATTTTCCTGGATTTACATTATAATTATTATCATCGCAGTCTAATCCTCCACATGTTTGATTATAATAATTATCCAAATCAAAATCTAAACAAATACTACAATTTTCATCTATAACTCCATCGCAATTGTTATCCACGCTATCGCAAATCTCATTTAATCCTGGCCTTATAGTTACATTATTATCATCACAATCACTTCCTCCGCAACTTATAGAAGTTTCTAAATCTTTATCATTATCAGGACAACTTACAAATCCGTTTGTTGTAAATATTATTGATTTACTAGCATTATTCTCATTGTTATCTCTAGCATATAATGTAAAATAGTGACTTCCATCTTTTAATGGTCCTAAACTACTATCTTCACAATTAGATAAAGCAACATCTTTCTCTATTATATCACTCATTGTATACCAGCAAGTTAAACTTCCCTTATCACTTACAACATAGTCTAAAGGTACAGTAGAAGAATATGCTATACTGTCTAATGGACTGCTTATTGTAATCAACGGGGGTGTTTTATCTTTTCCTGAAGTTCTTCCCAATAATCTTCCAGAATTTAATTGTGCTATATTCCCACTTGTTTTGTATTGTATTTTAATATCTCCTGTAAATTGGCCTTCATCTACTATTCCACTACAAGGAACAAAAAATTCTTTTTTACCTTGGGGCGCTATTTCTTCCGGAGGTACAGAAATTTCACAACTCCCTTGACTTGGATTAACTATGCTAACAGTTACTTCATTTAACTGAATAGGTAAAGCATTTTCAATATATAGTTTAACTCCATCATCTAATATTTTGCTCTCAATACAATTAAAGCTAGGTCCAACATCACAAACAACTAATCCGGTAACATTAAATGAATATAATTGATTTAATACTAAGAAAACTGCTATTGCAGCCAATATAACCCATCCATAATTCGTCAAGAACTCCATTGCAGCTTGTGCTTTTCTTGCCATCTTTTTTAAAATAATAGAAATCTAATTTACTTATAAAACTTTCTTAGAACTAATTACCACCAAATTTAGTTTTACCGCTACCCCCTCCCTGTCCACCAACATGACAATCATTTAGACAACTAACTTCTGTCTCTCCAACTTCGCATATATTATTTCCGCAAACAGGATTACATTCATCTATTAATAAATTGCAATTATCATCTATTCCATTACCGCAAAGCTCATCCACTCCAGGATTTACATTTACATCATTATCATTACAATCATTACCTTCACAAGCTACATCATTATTTAAATATCCATCTTTATCTGCATCGCAGCTAAGTGCTGCTCCGCCACATCCAGGATCAGTTCCATCTATTAGTAAATCACAATCATTATCTAAATTATCCGAACAAGAAGCTGGATTTTCAGTAATATCCTCCAATATCATTGGATTAATATTAACATCATTATCATTGCAGTCTAATCCTCCGCATGTTTGGTTATAATATGTATCTTGGTCATTATCGGGGCATACATTACAATTTTCGTCTATTGTTCCATCACAATTATTATCAATTCCATCACAGAATTCAATAGCTCCTAGATAAACATCAACATTGTTATCATTGCAATCCAATCCACCGCAACTTAAGGCTGTTATTGTATCTCCATCATTATCGGGGCATACAGGATATTCATTTAATGTACTAAAACTAACACTTTTGCTAGCTTCATTTCCACTTATATCTGTTGCATAAACAATTATTGTGTGGCTCCCATCATTCATTGGTCCAACAACCTCATCATCGCAATTTGGCAAAGCAACTTTCGGTTTATCATCTAAAACATAAGAACAGATTATCGTTCCTTTATCACTTACAAAATATTCTAGATTAACAGTTGGAGAATTGTAAGGATTTCCTTCTATTGGACTTGTAATTGTTATTGTAGGAGCTGTTTTATCTTTTACAGATTTTCCAAGTAAGTTTCCTGTAGTTTGTTGTTGTATTCCGCTCCCTTCTTTTATATATTTTATCACAATATCACCTGTAAATTGTCCTTCGTCTTTTATATTACATTCTAAGCTAAACAGTTGTTTTCCTAGAGCAGGTATATCTTTAGGTCCAGTTTCTGTACATATAATTCCATTTGGAATATTTACTATATTAACATAAACATTTCTTAAAGCAACAGGCAAAGAATTTTGTATGTATAAATCAACTCCCGATTCTGTAATCTTGCTTTCAACACAAGTTAATCCGCCTCCAATATTGCAAGCAACAAAACTCCCAGTTGGAATTATTGTATATTGATATAAAGCAGCAAATGTTATTATTCCTGCTAATATAACCCATCCATAAACTAGTAAAAATTCCATACTTGCTTGACTTTTTCTTGCCATACTCATCTCTTTTTATTCGTTCTATTTTTGTAATGATAACTCAAACTAAGGAAAGTTACAATTAATATATTATATATTATTAAAGGTAAAAAGAACTTAGTAATTATAAATTCATTTGTAGCAGGATAGTAAACAACAGCTCCCGTAATAAAATCTCTCATAACTATTGTTCCATCATTAATCACATATTTTACATAAGCTTTACTTAATATTATTAAATTAAAAACAACGATCCAAATAAATGCCACTAAGAACATCCAATCAAACCTCTTTTTCATAAAATAAAGTTCTTTTACACGTTTATAAATATTTTGATTTACTCCATAAACATAAACAAAAGATTTATAAGCCAATTTTAGTATATTTAAGACATGAGAGTGGGAAAGTTATCACTAATTTTTGTATTCTTATTAATCATCTCTATGTCTGTTTTTGCAGCTCAGAAATATGATTATTCCAATCTAAAGGCAGGAGAAGATTATGCTGTTAATTCTGTAATAATAAAATTTAATCCATCAACAAAAATAAAAAATTTTCAGGAAGCTAAAAATATTATAAATAAATTAGATAAAGATGAAAAAGAGTTAAGAAAATTAACATCGAATTATGGAGAAACAACTTACGGTAGTAACTATCTTTATTCAATACAATATAAAAAAAATATTGATGTATCAAAAAAGATAGACCAATTGAGTAAACACAATGAAATAGAATATGCTGAACCAGATATTATCTTTCACTCATTAACAAATCCTAATGATCCTCAATTTACACCATCAGGTTGGCATTTTTGGAATTTTGGACAATCCATCTTCGGATTTGCTGGAAGAGTAGATGCAGACATTGATGCTCCTGAAGCTTGGGATATTACAACAGGAAGTTCTTCAGTAAAAATTGGAATTATAGATTCAGGAATTAATTCAGCCCACCCAGATTTGTCTTCAAAAGTGGATATTCTTCCCGGAGCTGATGTAATGATACAAAATACTGCAGCCAATTTTTGTGATGAAGCAGCAGGAGAAGATTGTGATAATATTGCAGGAGATGATCCTCCTTTTGATGTATTTGGCCATGGAACTTCAATGTCTGGAATTGCAGCAGCTGCAACAAATAATGGTATTGGTATTTCAGGAGTTTGCTGGAATTGTAGAATTGTTCCTATAAAAGCTTGTTATAGAAATACATTAAGTGATATGTCTTGCCGATCTCAAAATGTAATAAGTGCGATAAATTTTGCAATTGATAATGATGTAAAAATTCTTAGCGCGAGTTACGGATCTCCATCATATATTCAATCTTTACAAGATTCCATAAATGATGCTTGGACAAATAATAATATAATTTTTGTAGCTAGCGCAGGTAATAATGGAAACAGTGTATTAATCTACCCCTCAGCTTATAATAATGTTATACGTGTAGCTGCAACAAATAATTCAGATAACAAGGCATATTTCTCAAACTACGGAACTACTGTTGATATTTCAGCTCCAGGACAACAAATTCCAACAACAACTTTAAGTGGTAGTTATGGTTATGATACTGGAACTTCTCCATCATCCCCAATCATAGCTGGAATTCTCGGCTTAATGTGGTCAAGAAATCCAAGTTTAACAAATGCTCAACTAAGAGACATTTTACTTAATAACACAGATAATATTGATGCTTTAAATCCAACTCAATGTGGCGGTTCTTCTTGTATTGGTTTAATTGGAAGTGGAAGAGCAAATGCTTACAAAGCAGTTCTTGACTCTTTACCTTCCCCTCCATTATTAAATCCAATCGGAAATAAAATAGTTAATGAAAATTCATTGCTTTCATTTACATTGACAGCTTCAGATTCTAATCTAGATCCATTAGCATTCTCAAAAGATAATCCAAAAGGAACTTTAAATCAAAATTCAGGATTGTTTACCTGGACTCCTTCAACAATAGATATTGGAAATTATCAATTTAACTTCTCAGTAAATGATTCAGACTTAGTCTGGCCATCTCAATATGATTCAGAAATAATAAATATAAAGGTTAATGATATTCCTTATCTAGAAACAATTTCAGAAGTAATTGTCAACGAAGATGCTTTAGTTGTAATAACCGCAAATGCAGTTGATGTTGATGATACTCCAACTTACTCTATTAATGATTCTAGATTTATTCAAAATAATAATATTTTTACATGGCAAACTAATTATGATGATTCAGGAATTTATTATGTAAGAATAACAGCTTCAGATCCAACTTCCTCTGTTTATCAAGATGTAAAAATAACAGTTAATAATGTTAATCGTCCACCTGTAATGCAATTTATTCCAACAATAAATGTAAATGAAAATGATTTAATTACAATAACAGCCATAGTTACAGATCCAGATAATCAAAATTCAGTCACAAACGATGATAATATAATAACATATTCAATAAACAATTCAATTTTCAATCAAGATAATAACCTTTTCACTTGGCAGACAAATTATGATGATTCAGGAATTTATTATGTAACCGTTTCATCTTCAGATGGGGAATTTATAGTAGCTCAAGTTGTGCAAATTAATGTTAATAACTTTAACAGACCTCCAGTATTGCAATTTATTCCCAACATAACTAAAAATGAAACAGATATTATTAAATTACAATTAATAGCTTCTGATCCTGATAATCAAAATTCAGTCACAAATGATGACAATGTTTTAACATACTCAACTAATTTCATGAACTTTATTTCTTATTTAAATAATAACATATTTAGATGGCAACCAACTTATAATGATTCAGGAATTTATGATATAACAGCTTCTGTTTCAGATGGAACTAATGTAGTTGGTCAAATGTTTAGATTAATTGTAAATAATTCCGAACCTCCAGCATATGGAGACTCAGGAAATAGTAGAAGACGTTATGTATTATATCCTGAACCTTAACTATTTTAAATGCAACTCAACCACATCTCCATCTTGCAATAGGTGATTCAATCCAACTTGCTGAGCTTGATGTATTGCTGATTTCCCCCAAATTCTTGCAAATCTAAATCTCTTTACAAAATCTTTATGAACATTTTCAGCTAAATCCAAAACTTTGCTTCCTTTTTTTAATGATATAGGTGGAAATTCTTTTTTCTTTCCAGGAGTTTTAGTAAACACGTGAATTATATTCAAATTTTTCCATATTAAATTTCTTATTTTATTAACATCATTCTCTTTCTTCACATTAAAATTTATTAAATCAAAATTATTTGCTTTAAACTTCTTATCTCCATTAATTATAATAATCCCATTAGTAAATATAACAACATCGCTTTTAAATTTTGCTGAATTTAATTTAACGCTTCCCCGATCTAACTCTTTTATTAGTAAATTAAACTCTTTTTCAGGGTTTTCTCTTAATAGTAAAATAACTAAATCAGCATTTCTTATTATTCCCATGTGGGCTGGTCCTTTACTTCTTGCCATAAAATTTTCAGTTATAGCTGGAATCTCAACTAACTGTAATTTTAATCCTTCATAATCTAAAATTCCAACTTCTGGTTTTCCTGTAGTAAATTCATATCCACTTATTATTGGTTTAGCATTTGTTATTTTTGCTAAGAAACTGCTTTTTCCAGAATTTGTTACTCCAACTATTGCTATTTGTGCAGCCCCTTCTTTTTTTACAGCTATCTGTTTACCTTTTCCCTTAGATTGTGCTTTTTCTTTTTCTAACTGTGTTTTTAATCTTGTTATTCTTTGCTGAATGTTTTGAACTAAATTCTCACTCGACTTATGTTTTGGCACTGTAGCCATCATCTTTTCAGCAGCTCTTAATTTCTCTTGCAAAGTCTGAGCTTTATTATATTCCCCCTCAGCTAACAAATATTCATATCCTGGATTTACTGGCATAGAATTTGATTAAACTGTCAATTTATTAAAACTTTCTAATTTTTCTTTTTTGGTTCCCAACCTTCTCTAACCATATCCTTAAATTCTTGACCACTCATTTTTCTAGGTAAATATCCAAATATCTCTCTAAGATCTGCAGGTTTAAGTTTTAGTTTAACTTTTTTCATCATAATAAATAATCTTGCAAATTTAAATATCTATCTCCTAACATTCCTTTTTATAATAAAAATAGCTAATAATATTGCTATTGCAATAAAAATATATCCTGTTGTTAATCCCAATCCACCTTGTAATTTACTTAAAACAACATTTCCAGTTGTTTTCTCGCAATCTTTAATATTAAAATGCAAACAATCTCCATTACTACATTTATCTATCGTACATTCATTGTTATCCTCACAATTATCATCATAAAAACATATATTACTTGGAACTTCTTCAGGTACAAATATTTCTTCTTGAATAGGAATAACCTCTTCTGAAACATCTTCTATTACAGGTTCATTAACACTTGGTCTATTCCCAACTTCTTCATGTAAACATTTTCTTGGCTGTCCTAAACATAAATCTTTAGTATAAATATCCTTGTCATTACAATCTCCATTTGTTATGCAAACATCTCCTAAACTTCCACATTTATCATTTCTACAATTAATATCACATTTAACATTATAATAAACACTAATATCTAATTCCACATCAACTCTTGATATGTCTTCAACAGATAAATAAGCTCCATTAACATTCCCTTCATGATTAATTATATTTTCCATATTATTCACGCAAACTCTAACTTGCTCATTATCATCTTCTGTATTAATTCCTAAAACAGTTATGTTTTTTCCTCCAACTTCTAGGCTTTGCCCAACTTTCAATGTTTCTCTATCGTTAGCTTCAGCTATAACAAATGTTGCAAATATTAAAAGAATTACAAAAATTAACACAGCTCTTTTTACCATAGTGCTTTTAGGTTAGTAAACTACTTAAATTTAACTTTAACCACTAGCTGGTATCATTACAAAAGCTTTTAAACCATTATTCTTAATCTTAATTATGGTAGATGCAATAAATATTAACAGTACAATAACCGATTTAATTATAGCCATTTTCATATTATTGATAGGAATTTTTATCGGAAGGGCAATAAGCAACTTAACAAAAAAAGTTATACTTGAATTTGAAATAGATAAGCTTATTAAAAAAGGCATAGGATTAAGACTATCAATAGAATTATTAATTCCAGCCATTGTAAAATATGTTATTTACATAACATCAATAATATTTGCCATTAATCAACTAAATTTTGCAGAAAATATCTATATCATCTTATTGAGTATATTGGCTTTTTCAATAGTGCTTATGATGTTATTGGCATTAAAAGACAGCTTACAAAACATCTCAGCAGGATCATCTATTATTAAAAAAGGTTTAATTAAAAAAGGTGAAAACATAAAGATAGGAAATATAGAAGGAAAGGTTGAATCTATCGATCTATCAGAAACTAAAATTATTACTAAAGATAAAGAAACATTGTTTATTCCCAATTCTTACTTTAAAAATAACATCTTACTTAAAAAGAAAGATACAAACACAAAGTGACACAAAAACTATTTAAACTTACCTTACATAACAGTTATTAATGGGGGTGGTCGCCATGAACTTCTTAGCCAAAGATCTTAAAGATGATGAAGAATGGGATTATTGGGAGGAAGAAGAATAGCTTATTTTTTCTTATTTTTATTTCCTAATCCAAATCTAGCTAAATCTATTTTATAAGGAGACATTTTATATTTGTTTAAATAATCACCAAATCTCTTCTCAAATCTTAATTGTCTTCTCTCAAAATAATCTTCTGCTAATGTTGTTAAAGCAACTAAAGCTGCTCCTACTCCGATCATAGCAAATATTACTGTTACTATCTTTCCAATATCAGTTTTTGGTACTAAATCTCCATATCCTATTGTTGTTATTGTTATTCCTGTAAAATAAAAAGAATCAATATAATTCCATCCCTCAATTTGATGAAACAATCCAGTTCCAATAATTAGTAGGGTAATTAATGCAGCTACAGCAGCTGCTAATCTTGCAGTTGTTTTCATATTTTTAAAAAGTTAATAATTAGTATAAAAGCTTTACTCCTGTTTAGAAAATTTAATCAATCAAATATTATAATTTAATTACTATCTTTCATTCACCATTATGACCTACGCGATAATCCAAAGAGTTTTCCTAAAATTCCCTTAGATTTCTTTTCATTTTTGGTTTTTTCCAATTCTTCTTGAGATTCTTTTGTCATATATTCCATAATTCTTCTTTTGAAATAGGGTAATAACCGTTGTTCTATGTCATAAACCCCATCATAGCTATTATTATGCCATTTTCTTGATTCCTGTAAAATTTTTTCTGTTAATTTAAACCCATCTTCCGCAATTAATCTTTTTTCTCTTGTGGTAAGAGTATCACTAGGTAATGTTTCAATAAAATCCCAACCCAAACGAAATCTATATTTTGAAGCTCTTCCACTAACAACTCTCTCTGCATCTAAATCATGTTTGTATCCTATTAATGCTTCAAGATATAATGTGATTGCTTCATTGGCCCACCGTATCCTATGATCATAGGTATGGTTCATATCAGCTTCTTTATCTAAACCACATAATTCAAAATCAAAATCAGCGATTCTTAGACGATATTCTAAGGGGTCAATAAATGGTTTTCCAAGAGGATGATACCCTGTTAATGAGGTTCTGATTATATCTTCATAAGTAAGCAAAATACCAAAAGCAAGTTCATCCTGTCCTCTTTGGCTCGCCTGCATAATTTGTTCCCTTACAGAGCCTATACTTCTATAATCTATACTTTCTTCTTCAAGATTTCCCATTTTTATCTCCAAAGTTACTATTTATTAAGAGTATCTAATATATAAAATATTTTATTAACTTTTTTATCAAAATAACAATATTTATAAATAAAAGGTATTTATAGTAAAATATGGATATTAAAGACTTAAAGATACTTAAAGAACTCGATATTAATGCAAAACAATCAAATAATCAAATAGGAAAAAAAGTTAAATTAAGCAAAGAAGTAGTAAAATATAGAATTGATAGATTAATCGAAAATAAAGTAATAATAAAATTCTACGCAGTTATTAATTATTTTAAATTGGGAATTGGAAAATATAAATTATATATAAGATTGACAAATGTAAATAAAGAAAAAATAGAAGAAATAGCAGAATATTTCAATAAACATAATAAAACAGAATGGGTTGCTCTTACAACAGGTAGATGGGATATCGTTGTTGGATTCTTAGTGCATAATGTTAATGAATTTGATGACGAAATTCAATTAGTACTTAATAAATTCTCAAACTATATCCAAGAGAAGGCAGTAACCACAACATTATATCTAGTTCACTCAAGCAGAGAATTTTTATCTTCTCCCAATAAAGAGATTAATCAAATTATCTATCATACATCAAAAGATAAACAAGAAAAAATTGATAATATAGATGAACAAATATTAAGATTAATAGCAAATAATGCAAGATTTCCAATAACTGAAATGGCCCAGAAATTAAAAGTAACTCCAAGAATTATCCAATATAAAATTAAAGATTTAGAAAAAAAGAAGATTATTCTTGCATATAAGGCTCATTTAAATCCAAAATCAATAGATAAAATATTCTGTAAAGCCATAATTTACTTAGCAAATGTTACACAAACTAGATTAAACAGTTTTATTCATTACGCTTCATCACTTTCCGGAGCAATATGGCCACAAAGAGTTATGGGTAACTGGGATTTTGAGCTCGATTTTGAATTAGAAGATTATGATAAATTTCAAAATATGATTTTAGATATAAAAGAAAAATTTCCAGATATAATAAAAGATCATGATTTTTGTATTGTTTCAAAAGAATTTAAATTAGATTTATATCCAAATTGTTATCCTATATTAAAATAATTCTATTCATATCTCAGCGCATCAACAGGATTCATCTTAGCTGCCTGTCTTGCTGGTAATAATCCAGCTAAACTTCCAACAACAAAAGAAAACAACAAGCTTCCAATGATTAATGGCCATGAAAATGATGCTCTTATCAAAGCAGTTCCCCAATATTGCTCAGCAAAAAACTGAACTAATAATCCGATACCAACTCCAATAGAAATTCCAATCACTCCTCCGACTAATCCTATAATTCCTGATTCAATTAAAAATATCTGCATTATATCAGAATATTTTGCTCCAATTGCTTTTAATATTCCAATATCTTTAGTTCTTTCTAGTACACTTGTATACATTGTATTCATTATTCCTATACCGCCAACAATTAAACTAATAGCAGCAATTCCAATTAAAACAGCTTGAACTATTTGTAAAACTACATTAAAAGAAGCAATTACTTCCTCACTTGTTTGAACTTGAAAATCTTCCTCTCCCTCTTTTAGATGTCTATCTCTTCTCATTTCTTTCTTAATTTTTTCTGCAATAACATCAACATTTTCATTTGCATTGATATTGGCTGCAATAATGCTTAAATCATCTTCTAGATTGAATATATCTCTAAAAGTATCTAAAGGTATTAAAAAAGATTCATCTTGTATTGGATTTCCTATTCTCTTTCTTACTCCGACAACATCAAAACTTTTTCCTTCTATTAATATCTTATCACCAATTTTAACTTCCTTTCCAAACATGCTATCTCTATGTGATATATCATATCCAAGAACAACCTTGCTAACATCTCCTTTTTTTAACTGTCTTCCTTCTCCAACATCCAATCCCGTTCCTAATACTTTAAGTTCTTCAGGATCTGGAGGTATCCCAACGACATATGTAAATCTTACTTTATTATTAAACTCGGCTTTTGCTGGATTTAAAGTATAACCAAAAGCATTATCCACCCCATTAATATCTTCTATTAAATTTAAATCATGATCTGTTATTTTAGCTTGACCTGTTCCAGGTGTAGGTGGTCCAAGATCAGATCCTCCTGGTTGTATTAATATTCTATTTGCTCCTATTGTAGAAAATTGTTCATTAATAGCATTCTGTAATCCTTGTCCTAAACTTATTAAAGAAACAACAGCTGTTATTCCTATAACTATTCCAAGAACTGTCAGCCAAGATCTTAATTGTCTATGGCTTAGTGTTTTTAAAGCCAAAATGAAATAATCAAATATCATTTTTTCCTTCTTAATCTTCTGAATAAGAATATAGCAACAAGAATAACAACTATTACTATTAAATAAATAAGTGAATTACTTTTCTTTACCAATCCAAGCTTTTCAGCTTCTTCTTTTGTGTAAACATTAAAGCTAATTATTTGATTATCAATATATAAATTATTATTTGCATCTCTATATTCTAATGTTAAAGGTAATTCTCCATTTCCATTCAAATAAATATTAAAATCAGCTGTCTGTGAATCATCTATATCAATATCTCCAATATAAACCGTATCACTCCCTATAATCTCATAATTACTTGATTGTTCTAATGTAACAGTTAAAAACTTAATATCACTCAATCCTTTATTAACAAAATTTATTGTAACAATTCCTGAACTTTCCTTATACAATATATCTGATGTTTCAAGTTCAACTAATAATTGTGGTTTTGCTTGTATTGTTAAACTTATCAAAGCATCTTTACTAATATTTTCATAGCTTACATGTATTGGTATCTTATAAACTCCGGGACTTGCATTTGGCAATGCTACAATATTAAATAAGATATTTTCAGTATCTTTTTTATTAATCTCTTTTATTACAAATTCAGTAGAACTATCGAGAGGGGCAAAAGGAACTTGTGTTAAATCTAGTTTTACAGCTACATTTTCTATATCTCTAGTTCCGACATTTCTTAGATCAATAGAAACTTGTAAATTTTCACCTGGAGCAACTTCTCTAGGGCTTGAAAATACACTTTCTATTGAAATCTCATCAGCATAAACACTTCCAATTACTAATAAAAATAATATTAACAATAAAAATTTCTTCATTCTGCTATCCTCCCATCCATAAATCTGATTATTCTTTGGGCATTTTTTGCTACATTATCATCATGAGTAACTAAAATTATTGTTTTTTTCTTAGTTTTATGTAAATTTTTGAATATTTCCAATATATCATGTCCTGTTTTGCTATCTAAATTTCCAGTAGGTTCATCAGCTAATATAATTTCAGGATCATTAACTAAAGCTCTTGCAATAGCAACTCTCTGTCTTTCTCCGCCACTCATTTGGCTTGGTTTATTTTTTAATCTTTTTCCTAATCCCACTAATTCAAGTAATTCCTTAGCCTTTTTTTCTCTTTCATATGTATTAACTCCTTGAAACATTAAAGGTAAAGAAACATTTTCTAAAGCATTTAATGATTGAATTAAATTAAAAGTTTGAAATACAAATCCTATATTTTTTCCTCTTATTTTTGCTAACTTATCTTCTGAAAAATTAGAAACATCTTCATTACTTAAGTAAATACTTCCTTTTGTTGGTTTATCTAAACATCCAATCAAATGCATTATCGTGCTTTTTCCTGATCCGCTTGGTCCCATTATAGCTACAAATTCTCCTTTCTTTATTGACATATTAACTCCTCTTGCAGCCTCGACATTTACCTCTCCTAACTTGTAAATTTTCCAGACATCTTTTAAGCTTAAAACTTCCATAAAATTATACTAATGGAAGGGTATATAAAGTTTTCTATCGTTATTATTATAGAGTAGTTAAATATAATAAATATCTTTAAATAAAAAGTTAATTGTATTTTTCACGCGCGGAGGTAGCGAAGCGGTCAAACGCAACAGCCTCAAGAGCTGTCCTCTTAGTGAGTTCGCAGGTTCGAATCCTGCCCTCCGCACTTTGTATTATTTTAAGAAGATTTATTTATTATATTTTCTAAGAATTGTATTATCTTTTGTTGACTTGAACCACGTAATAATATTTTAGAATCATCTTTGATATTTCTTGCAAATTTAGGAATATTTTTAATAAAAAACGCAAGTTTTCTTTTGTCAATTTTTTGGTTAGATATGCCAAAGCCATGTTTATCAATAATTTGTGCATTCATATGTTGTTCGTAAATTGATAAGGGAATGGCGTAAACTGGTATTCTTAAATACATTGCTTCTGAAATAAGATTATGCCCTGCGGTTGATATAATTCCATTACATCTTCGTAGGATTTTATAAAAATCATGATCACCATAATCATAAAAACTTATTTTTTCAGAAGAAAATTTTTTAAGTTTAGAAGAATCTTTCATAAAGATATAAAATGAAGCATCTTGTGAGTTTAATATATCTATTATAGATTTATAGCTTTGAACAAAATCTTTTTGAGATGAAATATAAAAGAGGATTGTTTGTTTTTTTGAAGGTTTTCTTTTTAGTTTTATAATATCTTTCCTAATTATTGGCGAATAAACTGTCACATCTTGTCCATTTTCCTTTTTATAAACGCGAAAAAATGAACATGCTATTCTTTTATTAGCTTTAGGAAAAAATAAGTTTAGTCTTTCCACTTCATCCTTAAAACTTTGATCTTTTAAAACCATAGGAAATCTACCATATAGATACTTACTTTGCTGATCTATGGTTATTAAAGGGGTCTTAAATATATAGGAGTAACTGGCACTAATAGGTTCATAATCAGTTATAACCAAATCAGGTTTTCCAATTCTATGATAAGTTCTATCTATTACTGCCAAGTTAATTTTTAAGAAATCCTTATCTTTATTATATGGATGATTTAAAGTAGCTTTAAAATTTAAGCCGTCTAGCCCACCTACATAAAAAGGAACTGCTACACGCTCCACATAAACTGATTTTCTATTTTTAAAATGAGATGAATAAAACTCATAGCTCTTATCATAAGCAAATATCACTAATAGATATTTTTTAGCAAGATATTCTATTATAGGTAACTGTCTATAAGTATGTCCAAGACCGATTCCGGCTATTCCATATAATATTTTTTTCTTTTTCATATGTTCTTTATTTTATTTACAATATACAAACGGGATCCAGTAATTGAATAAACAGGAATTTTATTTAAAGCTTTATTTAGCATTTGAATAAGATATTTTTGGATATCCTTTGGGGGTGTTCCCATAAATATATCTTTTTCGCAGATTATTGTATCTGCATTTACAATATCTAAGAAGAAAGGATAAAGAGTGTGTAATGCTTTAGTAAAATTAATTTTATGAAACTCTTTTTTCCCATCATTAATTTTAATAAGCACTATTGCTTTAATTCTACCAGGTGAAGCTATTTTATCTTCGTTCAGTAAAAAGGCCGATCTGCCATGATAATAAATCTTATTTTTATTGTTAAAGTGCTTAATATCTTTAGTTAAACCTGTAACTACATTAATTCCAGCAATAGCTTTTATATTACCATTTGATGCAAATGAGATAATTGTCTTATCTCCAGAAAAAATTTTTTTCTTATTTTTATCTAATAATTGCAATGCTATGTTTGTTTTTCCACTTCCCGAATGTCCAACAAGCAAGATTAGACCATCAGAATTTATACATGCTGCATGTATTGGGAATAATTTTCTATTTAAATAATGAATTCTAACAATGCTATAAATCAAGTGATAAATATCCATAGATATCTTACCTTGCCATTTATCATAAATTATAATATGTTTTCTTTTATTTATCATCTTTCTTTTATCTGATTCTATATGATTAATTACAAAATCAACTTTATCAGAAGTTTTAATTATTCTCATTCCAGGAATATAAGCCTGAAATAATAATTTTTCTTTGTATCCAAAATTTAAATTAGATTTACTCTTTAAGCAAACAACAAACTTCCCATGAACTAAGATATATAATTTAAACATATTTTAATAGAGCGATTCTGCATACTCATAAACGATTTTAGCCACTTTCTCGCTCCCTCCTCTTCCGAATTTATTAAGAATCTTTTGTGAAGCATTTCCTTTTTTAAACTTTAAATTAATATATTCATTTCTACAAATTTCTTTCAAATTATTTTGAATAGTTTGATCATTAGAAATAATTTTAAGAACTTTTGCTATATCCTGTAAAACACTTTTTTGGTTTTTAAAGTAATTAATATATATGCCAGTAAAATCTATCCAGTCAATATACCCATCTATCATCCTGTTTTGAAAAAGTAATTGTGTTTGTTGACCTTGACTATCGTTTGTTGGGGGCATCCATATTGTGGGAATATTATAACATGAAGAGTCATAAATATTCCCTAGTCCAGGCGTCATAAAAGCATATTTTGTTTTAGCTAAGATAGATATTATCTCTCTTCTCGTATAGTTTTTTACACCTTCACTTTTTAGCTTCTTTGCTATAACCCTACTTGTTGAAATAATGATCTTTTTATTTTGAATAATAGATTTAATTGTATTTATCATAATCTTAGCATATGTAACCAAATCTTTATTTGATATATAAGGATTTTGTAATCCACCTAGATTAATCAAAACATAGCTCCTCTTAATCTTTTTAATTCTATGTTGTGTTATTGGAGGAACTACAAAACTTAAAGGAAATTGTTTTTCTTGTTTTTTTAAACGTTTTTTTACATTAAAAAAATCTTGTGCAATATAAATATCTCCTTTCTTTATGGTTCTGGGTATTTTTTTCCAATACCAAGTTAGAGGATCGTAGATTATTATTTTTAAACCACATTTTTTAGCTTGTTTTACAATTGAAAAATCTAGGGCAGAAAGTAAAAGGTCGTATTTTGAAAAGATTTTTTTTAATTTTATTTTTTCTTGAGATGAAGATAATTTCGATAGATCATAGATAAGATTATAATTCAAATTTCTTTGAAGGTCTAAAGTATGATTTTTACCAACATATCCAATATTATTAAAATATTTTTTTAAATAAGGGAAAAATGATGCTATAGCTGCAGCTGGACCAAAACCAAATGGTTCTGCATTAAGCAATAGTCTTTGTTTAGATTTTTTTATATTTTTTCTGTCCATAAATTAATTCTCCTAATAAAGTTAATTTCTCCTTTTTCCTTATTTTTAAGATTGCTTTTTGATTTGTATACCTTGGTTTCTTGCTTGCATGCATTAATGCTTCACGAACATTGCTTCCTAAACCTGTTTTGAAAGCTTCTTTTCTAGCTTTTATTGCAAACCGATTGTTCTCTTTTGCTGGACCCATAGCAACATAAGCAACAAATCGGGTTTTTCTTGATATATTTCCTGTATTTGAATGTGTAGTGCGGCTATCCCATGTAACTAAATCTCCTTTACGAAGCGGTAATGCTTGTTTTTTCTTTTTTAATTTAGCTGCTATCCTATCAGAAGTGTCTAATTCAACATATTCTCCTTTTTCTGGAGCCATTCTAATATAATCAAGAAAATATTTTCTTGATCCTGGAACTGCTACAAATGTTCCTCTTTCTATTGGGCAATCATCAAGTGCAAGTACTCCTTGAACAGTTTTAAAATTTGTATGAATTTTAGGATTTTGATCAATGTGCAATGGTAAAGAATAGGATTCTTTATGACTTGATAATTTTACGCCTAATCTATCAAAACTAGTCCATAAATCTGTTCTTCCCCATATCAATACATAATGTAAATAAACGCGAATAGACTGGCGTATCTGAGCAAGAAGATTATCATGATAAATTTCAAAAAACCCACGAGATAAAATCGGTATTCCTTGATGGTCTATTGGAATTTTAGAATAAGTTTCATATTTTGAAAGATCACATTTCCCATTACTTAAATTCTTTACCATTGCATTAATCTTTCCTTTGGCATTATTACAAAATGGTATTGACACAACACTCTTGCCAATTACAATTCCATATTTTGACCAACAATCAAAAAAATATTGTTCATCTAAAAGAGGGTCAAATGATTTTCCATATCCGTCGTTTTCAATAGGATATTTTTTTATTTTCCCGCTGTTAAATTTTCTATAATATTCATATCTCATTTTTACTTTAGGAAGTTTACAATTTTTTTCCAATCTTTGTATTAATTCCTTAATATAGAAATTCATATTTTTAATAGAAGATTTTTCTATTTTTGAAACCAATTCTCGAATATTATTATCTATTATCATCCTAAGTTTTTAATATACCCTGTTTTTCAACCAATGTTTCTATAAGGTAAGAGTATTTAAAGTTTAAGTTTATATGCTTCAAATATTAAAAAGTAGTTCAGCATGTCCTAAAGTATACAGGTGTGCCCTCCGCATTATTTATTTCTTTTCCTAATATTTCTAGAAATAGATTTTATTAAAGCTAAAAAATATTTTAATTCTGGATCAATTCCTTTAAGAATTATTCCATCTCCATCTAAAAAGTATCCTTCACTAAATTTCGCTTTAAAATAGCTAGTATAAGTATGTACTATCATTGGAATTTTAGGATGTATGGTATGAAATTCTTTAAATCTAAAAGCTTCATATCCCCATCCTGGATGAGCCACTATTATATCATATTTTGTATCTAAACTGTCTGAATATTTAGCAGTAAATATATTATACCCACACCTTTTTAATAAATCTATCTCTTCTTCTAAACTTCCATCGTCTTCTGTACGTTGTTCTCCCAATGTTCTGTCAACGAATAATATAGATATATCTTTTTTATTCATCTCTCATAACAAAATCAATAATCTTAAAAACTTTCTCTTTATCATTAATCTTATGAAAAGAATAACAATAACAATAATTTCAATTGTAATTATCATTTTAATATTCATAGCTGGATTTTTTATAGGTTTATCTAAATCTCAGCCATTTACAATACAAAATACTCAGCAAAACAAAGAAATAGAATATATTTCAAGAGATGAAGCAATAAACATAGCAAAAGATAATTTAATCTCATTAGCATTAAACAAGGCATATAACACAGGAGAAATTATAAAATCTCCAAAGGTTTTATCTGATCTAACATTTGTAGAAGATACATATTTATCTGAAGGAGAATGGCATGTATCTCTCTACATAAGCGATAATGGTAAAAAAGGTCCTTATGACTTCGTTATAGATGCTGAAAAAGGTAAAATTCTAGAAGCTTCTGAAGTATAAAAAAAGAAAAAGTTAGATACATTTCCCATTACTACATATTCCAGTTAGGTTTCCGCTAGTTCCACAGGTAAACTCTGTCTCAATTACAATTGTTCCAGAACACCAGAATTCATGTAAAAGATTGTTTATAGACCCATTGCTATTAATAATACAGAAATCTGTACTACTATATGGAAATTCATTTGCATATCCAGAAGCTGTTCCCTGAATAATCTGATTAAAGCCACCATCGCTATCTGAACACGAATTGGATATCGCCTCTGTGTTATCTGTTGCTGAACTGCATCCAGTATCGCTTGGATAATCTATAAAAGTATCACTATCATCATCTATTCCATTATCACATTGTAAAGTTCCTCTTTCATTATTATCTCCTTTGTTATTGCATCCATGATCTGCTGGATAATCAATTAATCCATCCCCATCATCATCTATTCCATTATTACATTTCTTTGGAGCCGCTTCAACATTATAAATAAAAGTCAATGCTCCAATAACTAATCCTATAACTAAAGCTGTTAAAACTATTCTTCCTCTTTTATCCATTTATTTCGCCCCCTTACTGTTTTAAAAATAAAGAATTAAAATTCAACATATATAAAAATCTTGTTTTACCACTCATTTCTTCAAATGTATTCTCCAGAAATATAATTCGTTTTTTTCTTATTTTATTCTTCTTCGCCTTCATCATTAACTATTTTAATACCCTGTTTCTTAAAACTTCTCTTAATATCATCGCTTGTTGTATTATCCATTTTCCCCCATTAATATTTAATCATTCTATACTTATAAATATTCTTCATTACTAAGTTAAAATGAAAAGCTAACCTTTTTAAACATATATTCTACATTATACATATGAAAATTTTAATCAGAAACGACAAAACATTTTACTGGGAGAAAGGAGACTTCCACTCATTGTTCGGAGTTATAAAAGAAAATGATTTGCAAAATGCTTTATCTGGATCGATAGTTAAGTCTAATATAGATAAAGAATTCCTAGTTTTAGATGCATCTTTCATTGATTTAATAGAGAATATTAAAAGAGGCCCAGCAATTATTCTTCCAAAAGATATTGGTTATATTCTTTCATTTACAGGAATAGATAAAAATTCAATTTGCTTAGATGCTGGAACAGGCTCAGGAGTATTAGCTTCTTTTCTAGCTAGATTCACAAAAAAAGTTTATTCTTATGAAAATAATCCAGATTTTTTTAACCTAGCAAAAAAGAATTTTGAATTTCTTAATATTAATAATATTGAACTAAAAAACAAAGATGTTTATCAGGAAATAGATGAAACCAATCTTGATCTTGTTGTTCTTGATTTACTTGAACCTTGGAAAGCTCTTGATAATGTTCATAAATCTCTTAAATCAGGATCATTTCTAGTTTGTTATCTTCCAACTACAAATCAAGTTTATGAATTAATTAAAAGTTTAAATAATAATTTCCTGCATGAAAAAACAATAGAATTAATAGAACGTGAATGGTCTATCTATCCATCTACTCGTCCAAAATCTCAGATGATAGCCCATACAGCTTTCCTTACATTTTTAAGAAAGATATGATACCATTATATAGTAGTATAAAACCGAAAGATTTATAAACTAGTTTTTCTGCTAAAATATTGATTAAAATGGCATTAATGAACGGAAAGGAAAAAAAGTTTGTTACTATTGATTATAAAGGAACTATAATTTATAATGCGGATGGTAACATATCTCATGGATCTCATAATTCTGAATTAACAAGAGATATTTTAGAATCAACATTGGCATTAAATCTAAGAAATTTAGTCAAAAAGAGAGATATTTCCGTATATCTGGCTATCCCTAGTTCTTTAAGAGAAGGATTATTGGGAACAAAAGAAGTTCCTTTTAATGATCTAGAAGCAAAAGCTATAGATATATTTAAAAAATTAGAAATAACTGATTATGCTATATTGTCCATTCCACAGGCAGCATTATATTCTTGTGAAGTTCCTAATAGGGATCATGAATCATCTGATAGAAATCCATGGGAATTTTCAGTTGTATGGGATAAATCTTCTGTTGATATGGCATTGTTACGTGATAGAAAAGTTAAAGAATATGCAAACTCTCGTACTGTTAAAGATTCATTTGATGTTAGTTCATTGTTAAAGGATATATTTTTAAGAATAACTGAAGCCGATTCTAAAATCGTTGTTGATGCTAGTGAAAATATTGTATTATCCGGAGATCATCCACATTTAGAAAGACTAAGATGGGCATTAGAAGCAAAATTTGATGCTGGAGTGTATCAAGCTCCAAATCCAGAAAGAGCTGTTCTTGATGGTTTAATGAGATATGCCAAAAAAACAAATCCATTAACAGATCTTATTACCATAGCAAGAAGTATTATATAAAATGCCAAAAATAAAAGAGGTTCAAAATAGTTTTGATATTCATGGAACTAATTATGCTACTTATACTTTTGGCGATCAAGAAAAATTTACTTTTGAACAGACACCAAGTAAAACTCTTGTATTTTACGTAGAAAATAATATTCCGAAGTTAGAAATTTTTAATCCAACTAAAAATTATCCTAAAGGAGCCTCATTCTACGAAAATATCGGTTTTGTAAAACCTCATCAAGAAATCCCAGTTTTTTTTGATATGAATGATTATAATCATCAATTAAATGTAAGAAGATTAAGAACAGAAAAAATTGAATTAATAGCTTCAGATTTAGTCAGTAGATTAAATCTAGATACTTCTAAAAAATTAAGTACTGCTACAAGCAATGGAGAATGGTATATTCATGGAAGAGAAGTTAAAAGACCAAGTGGAGTTAGAAATTCTATTTCAACTTCTTTAGCTAAATTAATTACTTCTCAACATATTTAACTTCTGGCAAATAAAACCCTCTTTTTTCAAGATTCTTTATTTCTTCTGGACGTAAAGGTTTCAATGTTGTTACTCCTGCTTTAGTTACAGGTCTGAATATCCCTCCAGATGGTTCTATTCTAATAACTTTACCTTCTTGAGATAGCTCTGTAAATTCTATAACCAATTCTTCTCCCTTAAATTTAAACCCTTGTCCAACTTGTCTAGAATGTACTGCTCCTTGGACAGCTTCTCTAACTGTTTTTTGTTTGTCTGCAAAAAATTTTTTAGTATAATCTGTTGATGCTTCAATTTCCTTTGCTGTTCTTTCAGGGTCACATTTTGAAGCTATGCTCTCACATGTTTTTCCCATATCCCTAGATAACTCTCCAAACCAACTTATACTTTCATGTTCTTTTCCAGCTATATCTACAACTGTTTTTGTTCTTTTAGTTGCTACATCTCCAAAATATTTTGCTAATTTACTAAATAAATTATAAGGTCCTTTTGTTGCTGACTTAACTGCTTTATTTAAAGAATGTCCGCTCATAGGGGAAACAATTCCTGCCAATATAATCCCCCTCTCGAAATTACTCTCAGAGTTTTCAAAATCTACTAAATCCATAGCTAAAGTTGGGTCTGCTAGTGTTTGTTGTCCAAATGCCGCTCCAGCTGCCAATAAACCAAAGATTAAAGGATTTTTTCCGCTAGGATCTGTTACCGTTAATGGATTATTTCTGACATATTGATAACCACCTTCAGTTGGTTTAAAGATAGGATCATTAGAAATGAATTTTCCATTGCTTGGATTATAGTAACGTGCATTAAAATAATTTAATGAACTTTCAATATCAAACTCTTTGCCTGTAAATCCATACTTTTCATTATTGGTAGAACTAAAACTTAACTCTTTTCCAAAAGGCAAATAATTAGCTTTAAAGTTAACATTTCCTGAGCTATCTGTTTGTAAAGAAGTACTTCCAATGTTATCAGAAAAATAATAAACAATATTATTATCCTGAATCTTCGCTAATCTTTGTCCTGAATAAATATAACTTATAGGTGAATTGCTTTCAGTTGTAGATGTAATTGAACTTACCTCTTGATTAACAACAAATATATTTTCATTTCCATTAAATGCATAATCATCTGATTGATCCCCAACTATAACTTTTATTGTTTCTAATTTAATACCTCCTGGATAACTAACTATAAAGAATTTAGCTGTAAAATTACTAAATATTTCATCTTGAATTATTGTATATTTATTATTTATAATAAAAGTTTCTTTAATAAAATCTTGATTAACATTATTCTGAACTAAAACTTGTAAACTATTTTCATTTACATTAACATCTTTAATTTCAATAAAATTTAACTGGGCAGAAGAAAAAGGAACCAAACCTAGTAAAACTACTAAAAATACAGCTAAAACCTCTTTTTTCATATAAATTATCAATTAAAACTAGTTTAAATAAATTCCGATAAATAGCTTTAAAAAACTTTCTGTAATAAGCCTATATATGGATATTAAGCTCTCAACCCAAAATATTGAAAACTCAACAGATGACACAATAGTAATATTCTGTTTTGAAGGTCTTAATCAGCTAGATTCATGTGTAGAAGATAAACAAGCTAAAGAATTAATTAATAACATAATAAAAAATGGAGATTTTACAGGTAAAGATCAACAATTATCATTAATTCATACTCATAATAAGATTAAACCAAAAAAGATTATTTTAGCTGGTCTTGGTTTATATGAAAAATTCCACTTAAACAAAATAAGAACAACCGTATCTCAAATAATAAACTACGTTAGACAGAATAGTGTTAAAGAAATTAGCTTTCCCTGTAAAAAGCTTAAGGATATTGATGAAAAATATATAGTTTCAGCAATTTCAGAATCAATAATATTAACAATAAATAAGTATGATTTTCATAAAACAGATAGAATTGTTCCAAAATTAGAATCTGTTAATTTAATAGTTTCAAAACAATCAAAAGAGTTAGAAAATGCTCTATCATCTTCCTTAATAACAGCTGATTCTGTAGTTAAAGCTAGAAATTTGATAAACACTTCTCCTTCAATAGCAACTCCTGAATTTATTGCAAATATTGCTGACAATATAGCAAAAGAAAACAAGCTTTCAATAGAAATTTATAACAAGCAAGCAATAATAAAAAACAAGATGAATGGAATTCTAGCTGTATCATCTGGAAGTATTCATGAACCCAAAGTTGTTGTCTTAAAATATAATAAAAAACAAGCCAAAAAAACAATAGTTTTAGTTGGAAAAGGAATTACATTTGATTCT
>Ga0209542_10002078_pt1 | contig 45791 bp, 54 predicted proteins | sample RifCSPhighO2_01_FD_184028 | JGI IMG/M metagenome (GOLD analysis project Ga0209542, IMG submission 184028) | Soil microbial communities from Rifle, Colorado - Rifle CSP2_plank highO2_0.1 (SPAdes) (version 2) | ecosystem: Environmental > Terrestrial > Deep subsurface > Rock core/Sediment ...
AATGAAAGAAGGACAACAAATATTTATACTGCCTGAAGGCACATCAAGAAAACTAGGAAAAGATGCTCAAAGAAACAATATACTAGCAGCAAGAATTGTTGCTGAAACAGTTAGAACAACATTAGGCCCAAAAGGAATGGACAAAATGATAGTTGATTCTTTAGGCGATATTACAGTTACAAATGATGGCGTTACTATCTTAGAGGAAATTCAGGTAGAGCACCCAACAGCTAAAATGATAGTTGAAATAGCCAAAACCCAGGAAAATGAAGTGGGTGATGGAACAACTACAGCAGTTATAATCGCAGGAGAATTATTAAAAAACGCTGAAGCCTTATTAGACAAGGAAATACATCCTACTGTAATAACAAAAGGCTACAGAATGGCTGCTGAAAAATCACAGGAAATTTTAAATAAAATCGCAGAGCCAGTTACTAAAAATGATAAAGAAATTCTAAGAAAAATAGCAGAAACAGCAATGACTGGAAAGGGTGCTGAATCAGGAAAAGAAAGATTAGCTTCATTGGTTGTAGAGGCAATATCACAAGTTGCAGAAGGCAACGATGTTGATTTCAATGATATAAAATTGCAAAAGAAAGTTGGTGGCGGAATCTCAGATGCAGAACTAATCCAAGGAATTGTATTAGATAAGGAAAAAGTCCATTCAGCAATGCCTAAATTAATTAAAAATCCTAAAATTGCTTTATTAGATGCAGCATTGGAAATAAAAAATCCTGAAACAGATACTAAAATACAAATCTCAGATCCAAAACAATTAGAAGGATTCTTAGAACAGGAAGAAAATATGTTAAAGAGAATGGCAGACATAGTAATAAAATCAGGTGCAAATGTTATTTTCTGCCAAAAAGGCATTGATGACCTAGTTCAGCATTATTTGGCAAAAGCAGGGATTTATGCTGCAAGAAGAATAAAAAAATCAGATATGGATGCCTTAGAAAGAGCAACAGGCGCAAAAGTTGTATCAAGCTTAAAGGAATTAACTGAAAACGAGCTGGGAACCGCAGGTTTAGTAAGAGAATTAAAAATTGGTGATGAGGATATGACTTATGTTGAAGAATGCAAAAACGCAAAAGCAGTTACAATCTTAGTTAGAGGCGGAACAATGCACGTTGTTGATGAAGTTGAAAGAGCTATTAAAGATGCAATTGGCGATGTTATTACAGCAATTAAAGTTGGAAAAGTAGTTGCAGGTGCAGGTGCAGTAGAAACAGAAGTTGCAATGCAATTAAGAAAATTCTCAACAAAATTATCAGGAAGAGAGCAATTAGCTGTTCAGTCATTTGCAGATGCCATAGAAGTTATTCCTGTTACATTAGCAGAAAATGCAGGCTTGGATCCAATAGACATTTTAACAGACTTAAAAGCACATCACGATAAAGGAGAAAAATGGGCTGGAATAAATGTTTATGATGGGAAAATAATGGATGCCTGGAAAGAAGGTGTAATTGAATCATTAAAAATAAAAACACAGGCAATAAAATCCGCTTCAGAAGTAGCAGAATTAATATTAAGAATTGATGATGTAATTGCTGGTGGAAGTAAAAGCGGTGGAATGCCACAAATGCCACAAGGTGGAATGCCTGGAATGGGAGAATACTAACTAAAAACCCATAACGAAATCAAAGCCAAAATCTTTTTAAACTTCACTTCTTTCTATAAACTTAAATAAGAGGTGTAAAATGCCAGATAAAGATCTAATAAATGTATTATTAAAGCATAATGCTGAATTATCAAATAAAACAGCAGATTTAGTGATTTCTGTAAAAGAATTAACAAACAGGATGTCTAAATTAATAGATATTTTTGAAGGTGCAGCTAAATCAATAAAAGAAGAAGAAGTTAAAGAACCATTAGTAGATAAAATCACAGGTTTAATAGAGCAAAACAAGCAGATAGCAAAAGGGTTATTGATATTAGAAAGGTTTATACAGGAAAAATCTCCCTATCAAATAATTAATAAGCCTAAATTATGAAAGACAATATCCAGTTTATCTTTAATCCTATACAGCAGGAGGAAATAGATTTAATTAAAGAAGTTAATAAAGTTTTAACTGAAAAGCCGCCAACTATAGAAGAAATCTTTCTAAAACGATTTGCAAGAGCCTGTTTCTATCAAAAAAAGAAAAAATTAATGGATCAATTAAAACAGGAAAAAAATATAGAAATCTCTCCAAAGGAAAAAGAAACCATAGTAATAAAGATTGAGCAGCCAGAAATAAAAGAAATTAGAATGTCGCAGATTCCAATCTATACTGGTCCGCCGCCAAAAATAAATATTTCTCAGGCATTCCCGCAGGCATTTAAACCATTTCAAAATGAAGCCCAACAAGTTGAGCCACAAATAGAAATCCCAAAAGAAGAGCTTTCAGATTCATTCTCAGATTTTCATGAATCCTCATTTGAGCACAGTCAAGAACAAATAGAGTCAACAAAGATAGAAGTAAAAGAATTAAAACCCCAACAAGAAGCAATTGAAGAGCCGCCTTCACCCCCAACAACAGAAAAATTTACTGATCTAATAATTGATAATGAAGGAAAGAGCATAGTAAAAGTAAGGTTGATTAAAGATAACTTATCAGGTGATTTATTCTATGAAGTCCAGGAGCCTTTATTAGACAACACTTTATTTATGTATTCTATTAATAAAAGTTTAAAGCCAACAGACAAAAATTTTGATAATTATGTTGAAAAATACTGCAAAAAGCTTAATTTAGTATTTAATCCAGAAGTTATAGACAGCTTAAGATATCATTTATTTAAATATAATTCACCTTTCGGCCCGATAGACCCTTTAATTCATGATTCATCAATTATCTCAATATCTTCAACAGCAACATCACCTTTAACAATAAAATATAAAACAGGTGAAGTAATGAAAACCAACATAAAAATTGAAAGTGCAGATTATACTGATTTTATAAGAAATCTAGGCGCTTTAATATCCAAAAAATTATCAATAAAAGAGCCTTCAGCAGAAGGTTTATATCAGAATTTTAAATTTACTTTAAATATTGGCGGCATAGTAAACCCAAGTTTTACAATTGAAAGAATAAATTAAATTGTTTTCAAAAATGAATAAAAAAGTAAAGGTTATCCCTTGCCTTTACTTAAATATCTAACAACAGATGTGTCGAGAGATACACCACTGCTTTGTCCAGAATGACCAGTTAATCCAATTGCACGAAGATTTCCACCCTCAATAAACTTCAGCTGTTTTAGCCATTGTCTTGATTGTTTGTATAAGTTATCAACTTCTTTCCCAAACTCATTTATAACCCCAATAGCCTCAGCTGAAACCTTTCCAGCCTGAATTTCATACATTCTCACACCAACAGTGCTTTCAAAATAATCAATAACATCTTCAAACCTATCCTTAAAAACATTTAATATTGAATGCACTTTATTGGTGCTTAATAAGTCAACTGTAGTCTTTTGAGTTAAATGATTTCTAACTCTTACATTTGTTTGGATTCCATCAGTGTAGTTTGTTAAAACATTCTGATCAACCAACGACAGAAGTGCAGCACTTTTTGTCCTATGATAGCCCTCTTGCCATTCATCCATTTTTTCTAGTTCTTTTGATTTACTTTCTAAGGTTATAGTAGTTTCTTTCCTGCTTTCATCTAATCTTTGCAATAAGCCAATACTCGTCTCTTGTTTCTGTTCTAACCTGTCAAAAAAAGCCTGTGTTTTACCAGACCTTTCTTTATACACTTGTTCTAATTGGTTTAACTTCAAATGTATTCCTCCGGCCCTTTCCCTCATTGCAGTTAATAATGTGTATAACTTGTTGTTATCTCCTGGTTCTTTACCAAAAAGTCTTAAAGCCCCCCTATACACCTTTGACCAGCCACCATTTACTTCACTGCTTACCTCTTGGCTCAATCCCCATAAACTATCAACCTCTCTACCCAAAGCACCAGCGTCCAAAATTGCCCAATCATTCTTTTGGTTATCATCTGATGCAGCTAAAGCGATGTCTTTTCTCATTTTTAACCCCCTATTCCCCCAAATCCTTTATGGATTCAACGAGATCATGAAATAAATTCCTCTTTGATTTCTCAGTTAATTTTTCAGAATTTTCAGCTTCACACTGAACCTGGCCTATATCATAACCGCTTCTTACACCTGTAACTAAGATTCTTTGAAAATAAATATCTGAATTAGGTGCATTTTTTATTAAGCCCTCTTCCAGATTATCAACTAAAACTCTGTTGCCGTAGCCAACTATCTCAGGTCTTAATAAACGCTTTAATATATCATCTCTTGATTTATCATCTCTTAATGCATTTTCAACCTTTACAACACTTTTTTCTAATGTTGATTTTCCATTTTGATAGATTCTTCCAGCTGTAAATGTTCCTGCTAAAATAAATCCGTATGTAATTAATTTTTTTATCATGGAAGTTAGAAAGTTAAACTATGCTATATAATCTCTTGAAGAAAAACCGTAAATCTTACAAAAAAATTGTAAACTCTATTAGATATTTCAGAAGTCAATATAAACCAGAATTAAATTATTGTAGTTTATAGTATTAAAACTATGAGAATTTACATATAAAATTCCACAAATAAGGCTATAAACTGGTTTTAATGTAGTTAAACAATAGTCCCCAAAGCTTAAAAACAAAAAAACTCCAATTCAAACAAGGATAACAATATTTAAATAAACTATTTCTATGCAAATTAAATGCGAAAACTAAGAAAAGAAGATAAAAAAAGAATTGCTTCTAAAAAAATGAATTATCTCTTGAATTTAGCCTTTAAAACGCATGATAGATCACTTGCTATCAATGCAGTAAAAACAGCAAAAACACTAAGCACCAAGTTTAGAATAAAAATTCCAAAATTAATTAGGAGAAGGATATGCAAGCACTGCAACAATATCTTTAATGGTTCTACAAGCCTAAGAGTAAGAATAAAAAAGAATTTAGTTGAATATTTTTGTTTAAACTGCCACAAAAAATCCAGATTTCCCTTTGTTAAAGAAAAATCAAAAAAATCTAAATAATCTTACTCTTCTTCTCTTATAATCCGGATGCATCTCTTTAAACAATAAAGGCCATTCTTTTTTAACAAATTCTCTTTCTCTTCTTATCATTTCACCAAAGCCTCTTGCAACTAATTCTTTATTAACAATATTCCCTTTATGAGGATGCTTATGCTTTCTTTCTAAAGGAGAATTAAATCCATGCCCATAATGAACCAACTCATGTGCTAAAGTTAAATCTATAATAAACTCAGGAACTTTTTCATTTTTAAATAAGCTATTAATAACAATCTCAGAAGATTTATCCTTTAATAATCTTATATGTCCAAATTTATTCTTCCATCTCCCTTTAAACCTAACAAGAACATTGTTTTTTCTCTCTACATCATAAAATAAAGTCTCCCAAACCTTATTGAATCTCTCTTGCAGCCATGATTCATCTCTCATTTTATATAGAATTATCTTTTTATATCACCTATAGGCAAATTAGCCAGTTTCCTTGAAGTAATATTTCTTATATTGTCCCTTTCTACAGTTTCTTTTATTACCTTGCCCAAATCACTTTGTCTTGTTCTTACTTTATATGCAAAAACATGCTTTAAAACATTCTTTAATCTGTCATTTTCCTTTATAACCTCATGAGCCTTCTGCTTTTCAATCTCGCCTTCCCTCTCTAATATCTTCAAGCACCTGAAAACCGCTGACAAAGAAAAGCCAGTCATAGCACCAACCTCTCTTGCCAATTTCCATTCCTTAAGAACTCTTATTACATCCTCTTGCCCCATGTATTTCTATACTATACTTTTATTTAAAAACCTTGTTATGCCACTGCACAGTTATGTATTTTACCTTAAAATTTTATTTTTAAATCAAAATGGTTTTGTAAACTATATATTTGATTATTTTCTTTGTTCAGCAACAACATTTTTTACGATTTCTATGCACTTTTCTATCTCATCTTTTGTATTGTATTTTGATAAAGTAAATCTTAAACTAGCCTCTCTGTCTTTTACTGGTAGTTTTACTGCTTCTAATACTCTTGATGATTTTTTTACTCTTGAAGCGCAGGCCGCACCAGAAGAAACGTAAACTCCTTGTTCAGATAAACTTAAAATCAAAGAATCAGCATTTAATCCCTTAAAAACAATGGCTGCATTATTACAGCTTCTTTTTTCTTTGGGTCCAATTAAATAAGTATCATTTATTTCAAGAATTCCATTGATTAACAAATCTCTTAAACTTTTTAATTTTTCATTTTTATTTAATTTTTCTAATGCAAAACAAAAACCAGCGATATAACTTAGATCTTCTGTTCCAGATCTTCTTCCATCTTGCTGACCGCCGCCATGAATTAAAGGATCTAACTTAATGCCTTCTTTTACATATAACAATCCTATATGTGGCCCGTATAACTTATTTCCATTTAATGTTAACAAATCTACATTTAAATCTTTTAAGTTTAAGTCTTCATAAATTGCTTGGCATCCATCTGTATGAAATAAAACCTTAGAATCTTTACATAGTTTTGATATTTCTTTTATATTTTGTATTGTTCCTATTTCATTGTTTACATATTGGATTGTAACTAAAACAGTGTCTTTTGTTATCGATTTCTTTAATTTCTCGATATCTATAAAGCCTTCATCGTCTACACTTAAAATTGTAGTTTTAAAGCCAAATTTTTCCAAGAATCTACATGATTCAAAAACCGCTGAATGTTCAATAGCGCTTGTTATAATATGCTTTTTTTGATTATTAATTAATCCTTTTATAGCAAGATTTATTGATTCTGTTCCTGTTGACGTAAAAACCAATTCAGAAGACTTGCAGTTTAATATCTTTGAAATTTTCTCTTTTTGCAAATTCAAAAAATCCAATGATTTTTCACCTAGTTTATGTAAGCTAGATGGATTTCCATAATACTCTTTGTAAGTCCTATTAATAACCTCTAAAACACTATTGTCTATCCTTGTTTCCGCTGAATTATCTAAGTAGATTTCCATATAATCAATTTAAGTTCTCTGTTTAAAAACATAACTAAACACCGTTAACCTCTCAAGAAAGTTTTATATAATCAGATTATACTCTAAAAATTAGTGACCTCCTCCCAGCTATAAATGGTTGTCCACGGACAACTTTTTTGCTTCGCAAAAAAGCGGGGCTTCCAGCATCAGTTCTTGAAATCATTGAGATTATTTTTGATGCATATAGTTCCTGTTTCTTCCAGCTTGCTTATCCTTGGATACTCCCCCTTATCTTTATACTCTTTTAGGACTTGATTAACACGCCTTTTAGAAACACCCACATTTTTACCAATTAAGCTCGAAGAAAGACCATATCGCTTCTGTGCCACGATTTTCCCTATTTTAACTTTAGTTAATTTTGCCATAAAAGGCAAACAAGCTAAAGTGGGAAATAAAAGGCAGACTACACAATATATCAAAAATCTACAAAGTATTTATATATAAGTTTAGGTAAGCATACTATCCCTTGTATATTAATAAAAAAAGAGCACAATTAATTGTGTTAATCCATTACTAAAATGAAATGTCCTTACTGTAGTAAAGAAGAAAGTAAAGTTATTGATAAAAGAAACACAGATGCAGAAATCGCAATTAGAAGAAGAAGAGAATGTTTAGCCTGCAGTAAAAGATTTACAACATACGAAAGAGTAGAAACAGATCTTATGGTTGCAAAAAAAGACGGTAGAAGAGAATCATACTCTAGAGAAAAACTAAAAACAGGAATTAAAAAAGCCTGTGAAAAAAGACCAATATCTCAGGAGCAAATAGACAAAATGATAGATTCAATAGAAAATGTATTAAGAGAACAGCCCACAGCAGAGGTAAAGTCATCAATGATAGGTCAGTTAGTTATGAAGCAATTAAAAAATCGAGATAAAGTTGCATTTGTAAGATTTGCTTCTGTTTACAATGAGTTTGATGATCTAAAGGATTTCATAGAAACAATAAAGGATGTGAAGGAGTAATATCATGCAAATAGTTGAAACATCAAAAATGTCAGTCATTAAAAGAAATGGCGAGTTAGTTCCATTTAATCCGGAAAAAATAAAAAATGCTATACTAAAGGCAGTCAAAGCAACAAATCAAAAAATAGAAGACACAATTCTTAATAATATCTTAGCAGACATAACAGAAGAAGTAACAGAAAGATTCAAAAATATTTTTCCAAATGTTGAAAACATACAAGACCTTGTTGAAAAGCATCTTGTTAAAAACCAGTTGTATGAAATATCAAAAGCGTATATTCTATATAGGGCAGAAAGACAGAAAGCAAGAGAATTAGAAAAAGCCCAGACAATAGAAAAAGCAAAAACAGGCCATTTATATGTAACCAAAAAAAATGGAACTAAAGTCTTATTTGATCTAAGACATATAAGGAGCAGATTAGCACAAGTAACAAAAGGTTACGAAGGTTTAATTGACCAGGAATTAATAATAAAAGAATTAATGAGAAACGTATACGACGGCATTACAACTCAGGAAATAGAAAAAGCATTAACTTTAGCTTCTGTTGCTTTTGTTGAAAAAGACCCTTCTTATGATTTTATTTCAGGCAGATTATTTTTACAGAAGATGTATAATGAGGTTATAGGTTACTTGCCTAATGGAGAAGTTTTAGAAGAAGAATACAAAAGAGCATTTGTTAACGGAATAAAAGAAGCAGTTCAACTAAATTTCCTAGATAAAAGAATGTTAGATTTTAATCTAAATCAGTTGGCGGATTCTTTAATTATAGAAAATGACCAATTATTTAAATTTTTAGGCTTGCAAACATTAAATGAAAGGTATTTTATAAGAAAATTTAATGATACTTTAATAGAATTGCCGCAGTCATTTTGGATGAGGGTAGCAATGGGCTTGGCTTTAAATGAAGATAAAAAAGAAGAAAAAGCAATTGAATTTTATAATGTAATGTCAAGAATGCTATACGTCCCTTCTACACCAACATTGTTCCATTCTGGATTAACTCGTTCACAATTAAGCTCATGCTACTTAACAACAATAGAAGATGATTTAGCACATATTTTCAAATGCATAGGCGACAATGCCCAGTTATCAAAATGGAGCGGTGGTTTAGGAAATGACTGGACAAATCTAAGAGCTACAGGATCTTTAATAAAAACAATAAAGGTTGAATCCCAAGGCATTATTCCCTTTTTAAAAATTGCAAATGATACAACTGCTGCTATTAACAGAAGTGGAAAAAGAAGAGGAGCAACATGTGCTTATCTTGAAACATGGCATTTAGACATAGAAGATTTCCTGGATTTAAGAAGAAACACAGGTGATGAAAGAAGAAGAGTTCATGATATGAACACTTCAAACTGGATTCCGGATTTGTTTATGAAACGAGTTTTAGAAGGTGCTGACTGGACATTATTTTCCCCTGATGAAACACCAGATCTTCATCATCTTTACGGAAAAAAATTTGACAGCAAATACATTGAATACGAAGAAAAAGCAAAACAAGGATTAATTAAAAAATTTAAGGTTATGCCTGCCCAACAATTATGGAAAAGAATGCTGACAAGACTTTTTGAAACAGGACATCCGTGGATTACATTTAAGGATCCTTGCAACATAAGATCCCCTCAAGATCACGTTGGTGTTATTCACAGTTCAAACCTATGCACAGAAATCACTTTAAACACCTCAAAAGAGGAAATCGCTGTTTGTAATCTTGGTTCAATTAATCTAAGCAAATTCGTTAAGGAAAATAAAATTAATGAAGACTTATTATCCAAAACAATAAAAATTGGTATAAGAATGCTTGATAATGTAATTGACCTTAATTACTATCCTGCGCCAGAATCAAGAAATTCAAACCTAAAGCATAGGCCAGTAGGTTTAGGAATAATGGGCTTTGCAGACGCACTTTATCTCTTAGATATTCCCTTCCAAAATCAAAAAGCCTTAAGATTTGCAGATACAATAATGGAGTTTATCTCATATCATGCAATATTATCCTCTTCAGAATTAGCAAAAGAAAGAGGATCATATCTAAGCTACAAAGGCTCAAAATGGGATCGTAATATCTTCCCAATAGACACTATAAAATTATTAGAAGAAGAAAGAGGAATTAAAACTGGTCTCGAGTTAAATGAAAATCTTGATTGGAAAATTGTTCGTGACCATGTAAGAAAATATGGAATGAGAAATTCCAACACAATGGCAATTGCACCTACAGCTACAATCGCAAATATTTCTGGCTGTTTTCCATGTATCGAGCCAATATACAAAAACATCTATGTAAAAGCAAACATGAGTGGTGAAGCCCCTGTTATTAACCCATTTATGGTTGAAGACTTAAAAAAATTAAATTTGTGGAATGATGAGATGCTTGAACAGATAAAATACTATGATGGAAATTTGGAGTTTATAGCAGGTATACCTCAAAACATAAAAGACAAATACAAAGAAGTGTTTGAAATTGATCCCTTATGGCTTATTGACTTAACAGCTGCAAGAAGCAAATGGATAGATCAAAGCCAGTCACATAATGTTTTTGTTAAAGGAGTTTCAGGCAATAAATTAAATGAAATCTATCTTTATGCCTGGAAAAAAGGCCTTAAAACAACATATTATCTAAGGACCTTAGCAGCTTCACAAATTGAAAAGTCCACTCTAGACGCTGCAAAATATGGCTACACTCAAACAAGGAAATACAAAGATATATCTGAATACTCAAAAGAACCTAAAAAAATAATATCTACAGCAGAACTATGTGAGGCCTGCCAATGACAATTATAAACAACTCAAAAACAGACCCAAATAAAATCTTACCCATGAGATATCTTTGGGCAAGGCAATACTACAAGGATGGAGTTTCAAATAACTGGGTTCCGGAAGAGATAGGGATGCAGAAGGATGTTGAACAATGGAAATCCATGCGTGAATTAAAGGAAGATGAAAGAAGATTAATAAAATGGAATCTTGGTTTTTTTTCAACAGCAGAGTCTTTAACAGCAAATAATATTGTTTTAGCGGTTTACAAAAATGTTACTAACCCTGAATGCAGACAATATCTATTAAGACAGGCATTTGAAGAAGCAATACATACAGACACTTTTATTTATTGCTGCGATTCTTTAGGCTTAGACCCAGAAGAAATCTATAATATGTATAAAACTATCCCTTCTATAAAGAAAAAAGATGATTATGTAGTAGACTTAACTAAATCTATATTTGATCCAAACTTTTCAACAGAAGGCTTGGATAATATCAAAAGATTCCTGCATGATTTAATAGGTTATTATGTAATAATGGAAGGTATTTTCTTTTACGCAGGATTTGCAATGATTTTGGCTTTAAAAAGACAAAACAAAATGATTGGTATTGGTGAGCAATTTGAATTTATAATGAGAGACGAAAGCTTACACTTGGCTTTTGGCTGTGATTTAATAAACACAATAAAATCTGAAAATCATGAAATATGGACCAATGAATTTCAAAGGGAAATAATTAATCTGATAAGAAAAGCTGTTGAGCTTGAAAAAGAATATGCTTATGATGCCTGTCCTCGTGGTTTACTAGGTATTAATGCAGAACAATTTTGTGATTACGTTGAATACATAGCAGATAGAAGGTTAGAAAGAATTGGATTGCCTAAAATATATTCAAAAGAAAATCCATTTCCATGGTTATCTCAGTCAACAGATTTATCAAAAGAAAAAAACTTTTTTGAAACAAGAGTTACAGAATACAGGCATGGGGGGGATTTAGTTTGGAACGAATAAAATGGTAAACATCAAAATTAAAAAATTGCATTCAGAAGCAATAACTCCAAAATATGCACATCAAGGCGATGCAGGAATGGATATTTATTCTGTAGAAGAGTTAATTATTCCTTCAAAAGAAAGAGGATTAGTTAAAACAGGCTTAAGCTTTGAAATCCCAGAAGGCTATGAAATACAAGTAAGGCCAAAATCAGGCTTAGCTTTAAATCATGGCTTAACAATATTAAACACCCCAGGAACAATAGATTCAGGCTATCGGGGAGAAATATGTGTGATTATATTTAATTCTTCAGCTAAAGATTATCAAGTCAAAAAGTCAGAAAAAATAGCCCAAATAGTATTAAAAAAAGTTGAATCAATGGACATAGAAGAAGTCAATGAATTATCAGATTCTTCAAGAGGCCAGGGCGGTTTTGGTTCTACAGGAATTAAATAAAAATATTTATTAACTTAAATCTTTCTGTATAGTCTATGAAATTAAACGTTCCTTTAGAAGACACTAAAGGTAATTTAATAGTTCACACCTCAATTTCTTGCACACCTACAAATCTAATGTTCTCTTCTTGGATCTTAGTTTTCTCATTAGACTGAACTTCTAAACAAAGCTCAATAGCTTCCCTTATATTTATCATTAACTCATCTAAGGTATCCCCTTGGCTTAAGCATCCTTTTAATTCTAATGCCTTACCAACATAAATACCATCTTCATCCTTTTCGATTATAACATGAAAAATTTGTGCCATAAAACCAAGGAATAATGCTAATTTATTAATCTTACGCTTTTAGTTTAGGTTCTATCATATATTAGTCGGTGTTAATTAATTGTCGCTTTCGTCAGTTTATTTATTTCATTTATGTTTATTAAGCCTATTAATAAGTTCAATTCCTTCTACACGATACCTTAAATCTATGGCCGCTTGTTCACGCTTATAGTTCTTAAACATTTCATAGAATCCAAATGTAAAAAAAGATATCCCTAATATAACAGGAACGATAAGGATTAAGATAGTTTTGAATAAAGAAATCTGTTTGACAATCTGAAGTGGACTGATTATAGTAAAATAAGTTATGCTCGTCATTATAAAAATCCCTATCAATAAACATAGAAAATCTAAGGAAATATACTTTGGAATGTTTACCATTTTCTTTATTACTCGGATATTAAAGCATGATAAAAAACGATAAAAAATGTGATTAGAAAGATAAATATACCCAATATCGATATTCCTCCCCCAATATTGTTTTTAAACTGTATCCCTATGATAAAAAATAGGAAACCTACGATAAAAGAAAATATAGCTATCAATAAAAACTTTAGTTCGTTCTTTTTCATAGGTTTAGCTTATTTTTGAACTTTATAAAATTGACGCATTTGAACAAAATCAACATTTACAGTCTTACGCTTTTATAATTTTATACCCCTTCTCTTCTATCTCATCAGCTAATTCATGCCCACCTTCTTTTACAATTTTACCTTTCATCATCACATAAACTCTATCAGGCTTTAAATATTTTAAAATCCGGTTATAATGTGTAATAACTAAAATACCAGAATTAGAGCTTTCCTTTATTTTTTTAACACCTTCACCTATTATTCTTAAGGCATCTACATCAGTTCCAGAATCAGTCTCATCTAAAATACCAATTTCAGGCTCAAAAACAGCCATTTGCAATATTTCACATTTTTTCTTTTCACCACCAGAAAAACCATCATTTAAATGTCTCTGCCCAAATACTCTGTCTATATGTAGTAAATCCATTTTCTCATTTATCTTTCCTAAAAATTTCATGACATCCACCTTAGTATCTTTTAGATTATTATACGCATTTCTCAAGAAATTAGAAACAGAAACACCTGGAATTTCAGATGGATATTGAAAACTCAAGAATATTCCTAATTTAGCTCTTTTATCAGGGCTTAATTCTAATATATTTTTTCCTTTATACAAAACTTCACCAGAATCTATTTTATAATTCGGATGACCCATTATTGCTAAAGCTAAAGTCGATTTCCCCGAACCATTTGGCCCCATTAATCCAACTATCTCGCCCCTTTTAATCTCTAAGTTAACATTATCAAGAATTTTCTTTCCATCAACGCTTACACTTAAATTTTTAATTAAGAGTTTCTCCATTTAAGTCGCTATCCTCCATCTTCTTGCCTTCTTTTAAGTAAATCCCTTTCTTAACTGCAAATAACCCCAGTAAAGCACATTTAATCCTTACAGGCCCGATTTCTATCCCTAGCATTTGAATCATCTCATCATTTCTAATTCTTTTAATTTCATCTAAGGATTTACCTCTAATATGATTTGACAATAAATCAGCAGCAGCCTGTGATATGCTGCACCCTCTTCCAGTAAACATTACGTCTTCAACCTTATCATTATTAAGTTTTAACTGTATTTTTATTTCATCCCCGCACAAAGGGTTTGTATCTAAAAAACTAATATCAGCATTTTTTAAAATACCAGAATTTCTGGGATTTCTCCAATGGTCCAGTATGTTCTCCATGTAAGCATCCATTTTATACCTTAAACACTCCTTTAGCTTTTTTCAATCCATTAACAAACTTGTCAACATCATCCTTAGTATTATAAACATAAAAACTGGCTCTTGCAACTGCAACTTCATTAAGAGAATTAACTAATGGTTGTGCACACATATGTCCCCCACGAATTGCAATCTTTAATTCATCCAAGAAAGCAGACATATCATGAGGATGTAATCTCCCTAACTTAAAACTTATCAAGCCATTTCTTTCTTTTGACCCATAAACTTTTAAATTAGGTATTTCTTTTAATCTTTCTAAAGCATATTTTAATAATTGCTGTGTATGTGAATAAACATTATTCATTCCAATATTAGTTAAGTAATTTACAGCCTCCATTAAGCCAATAGCACCTCCAACATTTGGAGTTCCAGCCTCAAACTTCCAAGGCAAATCATTCCATTTAGTTTCATTTATTTTAACATCCTTAATCATATCACCACCATAAATAAAAGGCTGCATATCTTTCAAAATATCTTGTTTTCCATATAAAACCCCGATACCCATTGGTCCTAGCATCTTATGTCCACTAAAAGCTAAAAAATCACAATCTAAGTCCTTAACATCAACAGTAAAATGTGGAACAGACTGAGCCCCATCTACAACAACAAGAGCATTGAATTCATGAGCTTTTTTAACAATTTCTTTAACAGGATTTACAGTCCCAAGAACATTTGAAGCATGAGTTATAGCAACAATCTTTGTATTTTTATTTATATATCTCTCCCAATTATCCAAGTTTCCATCTTTGTCAACAGGAATGACTTTTAAAGTTGCACCTGTTAACTTGCAAATTTGCTGCCAAGGAACAAAATTACTATGATGCTCCATTAATGAAGTTACAATCTCATCTCCTTTCTTTAATTTTAATCCTAAAGAATAAGCTACTAAGTTTATTGCTTCTGTTGTGTTTTTAGTAAAAATAATCTCATTAGATAAGGCATTAATGAACCTACCAACTACTCTATGCGCTTCTTCATACTTTTCAGTTGCTTCAATTGCTATTTGATATACTCCTCTATGAACATTTGCATTATAATTCTCATAATAATTTTTGATTGCATTAATCACCTGATACGGTTTTTGGGATGTTGCAGCATTATCTAAGTAAACAAGCCCCTTGCTTAAAATCGGAAATTCCTTTTTAATTTTTTCAGAGTTTAACATTCTATCACTTCCATTTTTGAGTCTACGGTTTTCGTGGTTGCAGGAGTTGATAAGAACTCGCTGGTAGTTCTTATTTTTTGTTCATCTTCAGCATAAAACTTAAATAAAGAGCTGAAAAAACCTTCTACAATTAAATCTTTAGCCTCATTTTCATTTAACCCACGAGATTGTAAATAAAATAATTTCTCTTTTTCAATCTGCCCTATAGTAGCACCATGTGAACACTTAACTTCACTGTTCTCAATCTCTAAATTGGGTATCGCATCTGCTTCCGCATTATCAAAAATTAAGATATCAGCCTTCTCATAGCCGTCACTATAATTAGCATTTTTCTCAATCCTAGTCAAGCCTCTTATTAATAATTTTGAATCATCCTTAACAACACCCTTAGCTAATGTATCTGAATAAGTATTCTTTTCATTATGTTTAGATATAGTATAAAACTCAACTTGCGATCTTTTATCTAAAGAGCATAAAATAGCTGTTTTAACTCTTGCATTAGTATCATTCAAATTAGTTTCAACTACAGATCTTGAAAAAGCCCCGTTACTTAAAGAATTCAGCCACTTTATCTCTGCATTCAAGCCAACTTCAGCTTTATAATTTCCAAAATAATATCCATTTACAATTGTTTTAGTCAAATATTCAACCTTAGAATTTTCTTTGCATAATACTTCAACCCCATAGCTCATTAATTCCTTTACTTTAAAATTTTCCTTTATAACAGCCTTAGAATTCTCTCCAACAACAATAACTAAATGTAAAAAATTTGCATCTCCGTTTATTTCAACACAAGTTTCAGTATTATCAGGAATTAATATTAAGTTACAATTAAAGCAAAAAGCCTTATGCATCAAATTAAACCTATCATTATTAATATCTGAAGAAAAAATTAAATCCTTAACACTATCATTTATTTTTTTAACAATAACATTTCCTGATTTTATTATAATATTTGATTTATTTTTTATTAAAGATTCATTGAATTTAAAATCCTTTAAAGTTAAAATTATATTTAAACCATGCTTAAAATACTTATTGAATTCTTTTAAATTATATTCTTCCAAATATCTTAACCTTCTTGATAAAAGCCATTCAGGCTCATTATTTATTCTACTTAATTCCTCAACAACATGTTTAAGTTCCATTTTAGAATTTTAACCTAAATTTGTCTCCATCTCCAATTCAACTAAACGATTAAGCTCTATTGCATATTCCATTGGCAATTCTTTTGTTATAGGCTCTACAAAACCAGATACTATTAATTTTCTTGCCTCTTCTTCCTTTAATCCACGAGATTGTAAATAAAACAATTTTTCTTCATCAATCTTTCCAACAGAAGCCTCATGACCTATATTTACCTTCTGTTCCTTAACATCCATATAAGGGATTGTATTTGAAACTGATTTATTATCCAACATTAAAGCATCACATTGAACCTTGCATTTTGAATTTACAGCCCCTTTTGAAATATGCACCATTCCCCTATAGGTTGTCTTTCCGCCGTCTTTACTTATACTTTTGCTTACAACAGTAGATGATGTATTTGGTGCTAAGTGAAATACTTTATGACCTGTATCTTGATTTTGATCTTTTCCAGCATAAGCAATACCAATAAATTCAGATCTTGCATTTTTTTCTTTTAAAACAGAACAAGGATAAAGCATAGTTAAATGAGATCCAAAATTTCCATTAATCCATTCCACAGTTCCATTTTCAAAAACAATTGCTCTCTTCGTGTTTAGGTTATAAGTATTTCTTGACCAGTTTTCAATACTATGATAACGGACTCTTGCATTTTTATGCACAAATATTTCTACACATCCAGCATGTATGGAATTCGCACTGTATAATGGAGAGGAACAATTATGAACAGCTACGCTTGCAACATAAGACTCATCATCTTCAACACTAAAGTTATATACAGGTAATTTCTCAACAAAACCTCTAGAAATTTGTCTTATAGGTGTATAAATAAAATCTTTATCAGCATAAAACATGGAACCTCTTTTTTTATTATTCATTCTTTTAAGAGTTCTAATCCCCACCATACTTCCAAAAGAATGCAGATATTCTCCTCCAACCCCAACAGTATACATGGTTCTCCTTCCTTCATGAGATCTATTCCTTGAATTAATAAATGCAGGAATACCCACTCTTATTAATAACTCACGAGTTTGATTAGCTAGTTTACAAGAAGTTGTGCATGTTCTAAAAGCTTCTTTATACCCAGACATACATCTTTTATTAAAATAATTTCCATCGCCTCTAAACCAACCAATTAATAGCTCTTTTTGTTTCTCAGGAGATTCTAACATCATCCAATCAGGAATTTGTTTAGTATAGTTAGACGTCCCAAACTTCTTAAAAATTCGAGCTAATCTTGAAGAACATACTACAACAGAAACCCCATGATTTTTTTTATGGTGAGACTCACAAACCCTGTTTATTTTAAAGACTTTACTCAATAAAGTTTTCACGTCTTTTATATATTTAGTTTCATTAACATTAAATGAAAAATTTAGATAATGTTCTCTATTTGTGCTACCTTCAGCTAGATAATAACCGACCAATCTAAAAAACTCTTTCGTGATCGGAATTTTAATTTTCTCTATCTTCCTATTAAACTTTATTTCATATTCATGGAATCTTTTTTTTGTAATTGTTTTATTCCGAGGTATAACTAAATAGTCATTTTTATTTAATTCTTTAGTCTTCACCCATTTTAAATCCCAAGTTTTATTCCTATCCCTATTACTTTTTTTCCTTACACACAAAAATGGATGTTCTGCAGTTACCATTAAATTTTTAGTAGAGTCTCCATAGACTAAGATTTTATACAAACTCCCCGTATAGGGTCTATTTTGAACTTTATAAACAGGTTTAAAAATACCCTTATGAGTCAACACTAAATCCCCGACTTTTATTCCTTCAATAGGTTTATCCCCCATGTTGGTCTTAATTAAAGTGCCTTTTGTAAAACACCCCTCCACATAAGAAACTTCAGCACCTTCATCGGCTATGATTAATGTATGTTCAAATTGTCCGCCTCTCGGCGCATTCATCCTGAAATAAGCTTGTAAGGGTAATGTAACTTTAATATTTTTAGGAACATAAATAAAAGTCCCGCCACTCCAGACACTAGCATGTAAAGAAGCAAATTTATGATCATTTATCGGCACACAATCACTCATAAAATATTTTTTAACTAATTCAGGGTATTCCTTTAATGCAACATCCATGTCTTCAAATATAACCCCCTTTTCATCCCATTCTTTTTTCAAATTATGATACATTACTTCGGATTCATACATAGCACCAGCACCAGCCAAAGCTTTTTTTTCAGCCTCAGGAATTCCTAATCTTTCAAAGGTTTTTTTAATGTCTTCAGGAACATCCTCCCATTTATTCATATGTGTTTTTTCATCAGCCTTCATATAATATCTTATCTTTTCAAAATCAAGCTTGCTTAAGTCAGGACCCCATTTAGGCATTGGTCTTTCCAAAAATAATTTTAAAGCTTTCAGTCTTTTTGATAGCATCCATTCAGGCTCTTGTTTCTCTTCAGAAATAGCTCTGACTACATCTCCATTCAGCCCTTCTAATTTCTTCACAGATCTTTCAGGGTTCTTGTGATCATACATCTCTCTCGAAATTTCTAATATTTGCTTCATTTTAGAAAACAAACCTCGCATTCAGGGCTTATGTTGCAGTGTTCTCTGTGAATATCACAAACAACCTTCTTTATCTCTGCAGAATTAAGCAAACCTTGTATCTCTTGTATCACCTTTTTGCGATCTTTAATAATCTCTTTTGCAGCAGCAGTTATTTTGTCTTTTATCTCTTGATTAAACTTTAGTTCCTTAGCTCTCTTTTCAGTAAAATAATTCGAAACAGCAGCAGCAGAAATGCCTAAAATCTCTGCTATTGTTTTCTGATCCAATCTTAGTCCCTTCATTACTATTGATAACTCCCTTCTTATAGCGGGCAGTATAAACCAAACTTCTATCTCCTGGGGTTGTAGCAATTTATAATTAACCATAGTTAATTTACAATAGTTAACTATTTATAAATATTGTGAAATCAACCTCTAAAATTGCAATAAGAAGTCTTTATAAACGGTTTATAAGCCATTTGCTCATGTCTTACGCATTATATATACATCTCCAAGGAAACAGTCCGCCTTACTTAGTAGCAGCTCTCCGAAGATATGAAAATGTCAGGTTTGTTAGAAGATTAGAAAGAGGTTTAGAAATATTAGCGGCACCAAAAAAACACCATCCAATGAACACTCACCTTAATCCTTTTGGGAGGGTTATATCACATATGCAACAAACAGCCTTATTAGGAATGATACCTGAATTAATCAAAGAAAATGAAGTTACTTTCTATAAACCGAATTATGAACTTGATGGTGGATTGCCTGATGTTGTAATTATTAATGGAAGTCCTGAAGATTACGAACAGGCCAAGAATAAAATTGAAGAATTAAGTTTAGAAAAACTTCTTAAAACACCACAAGAGATTGCACCAAAAACGAAAGGACATATAGCTTTCCAAGATCCTGCACCGAAAGAATGAGAACATCTAGCAGGATTATTGTAAATTTTTTTACACAAAATCTTTATATTCTATTAAACTTATAAGTTCTATGGAAGAAGTTAAAATATTAAAGGATTTGATTTCGTTTAATACTGTAAATCCTCCGGGAGATGAATATTTAGTAGTTAATTATGTTAAAAGATTCTTTATAAAAAATAATATTAAATTTAAAATATTTTCAAAAGATTCTAAAAGACAAAACATCATAGGTTTTATAGGAAAAGGAAAACCAGAATTATTAATATCTTGCCATTCAGACACTGTTCCTGCTGGCGATGGCTGGAAAACAAATCCATTTAAAGCCGTTATAAAAAATAAAAGAATTTATGGTCGTGGTGCTATAGATGATAAAGGCCCATTAGCAGGGTTATTGGTTGCTGCAAAAGAAATTAAAAAATTTGAAACTAATTTAAAAGGAACTTTATTAGTTTGTGTTCCATCCGATGAAGAACGTGGATCTAAATTTGGATTAAAATATTTAATTGATGAAAAAAAGATTAAGCCTGATTTTGCAATAATGCCTGATAATGCAGGTTCTATGAGAAGAATTTCAATAGCAGAAAAAGGTGTTTTATGGCTTGAACTTAACTCTAAGGGAAAAATTGCACACGGCTCAAGACCTGAAAAAGGAATAAATGCAGTTTCAAACTTAATTGAAGTTCTAAATTTAATTAAAAAATACAAAATGAAATTTAAGGAACATAACTTATTAACAAAACCAACTATAAATCTTGGACAAATTCAAGGCGGAAATGCTCCTAATATGGTGCCTTCTGCAGCCAAAGCAGTTTTAGATATTAGGTTTTTGCCTCATCAAGATCCAAAACAAATCTTAAAGGAAATAAAGTTATTAATAGAGAAAGCAAAAAAGAAAAACAAAACAATAAATATTAATATTAAAATACTTGAAAAATGCCCTGCTACAGAGGTTGATAGGAATAATAAGTTGGTTAATATTATTAAAGAGGTTACTAAAAAAACGCTTGGTTTTGAACCTGGAATAGTTGGTGATTCGGGGGCTTCAGATGCTAAATCATTAATAGAAAAAGGCATTCCTGCTGTAGGTTTTAGTCTTGGAGAAGGAAAAATGTTTCACGTTGCAAATGAAAATATTAAGATTAAGGAATTAACTGATTTTAGCAAGGTTTTAACAGAGATCGTTAAAGTGTTTTTAAGATAGGAATTGTTTCTATTTGGTATGATTCATCGGTTTTTTACCGATAAAATAGGCTATATAGCAGGTTTTATAGTAAACTTAAGTCTTTCTAAAGTGATACATATTTTGTTACACTTACCTTCCAAGAAAGCTTTAAAACATTAAACTTTAATGAGTTTGTATGGTAAAAATCTTAATTGGCTGCCCAACTTCGGATTATAAGTCTTATTGCTTAAATGAATATATAGAAGGTCTAAAAAATCTAACATTTAAAGCTGATTTTATTATAGTAGATAACTCCAAAACAGATGAATATATAACTAAGATAAAAGAACTAATTGAAGATATAAAAAATTTTAAGGTTATTAAAGACACAGAATGGTTTGAAGGCGCTAAAGACAGAATAATACACTCAAGAAATTTAATTAGAGAAATGGCTTTAAAAGAAAACTATGATTATTTTCTAAGCTTAGAGCAGGATGTTATTCCTCCAAAAGATGTTGTTGAAAGATTATTAAAACACAAAAAAGATATAATTTCAGGTGTTGTTTTTTGCGATTTGATTATAAATGGAAAATTAATCTACAAACCAATGCTGTGGATTCCAGCAGGCAAAGATAAAAATGGAAATGAATTAATGAGATATCTAGAGCCTTATGAGGTTGAAAATGAAGATCTAATAGAACTAAGGTCAACATCTTTAAGCTGTTTATTATTATCTAATAAAATTTTAGAAAAAATTAAATTTAGATATACGACTGGATTTGATGATGTTGAATTATGCAATGATGCTAAAGGTTTAGGATTTAATATTTATGTTGATTGTTCAGTAAAGTGCAAGCATTTGATTAAAGGAATGGACTGGAATAAAATTAAAAAATGATTAATATAATTTATATACTATAATATCCTATACACAAAAATGACACTAGATATTTTAACCGAGCAAACAGAATTTATTTTAGATCAGGACTATTTAATAAAACACGGTGCAGATTTTGAAAGAATAAAAAAAGCCTTAGAATCTGACTTAAATAATAAAGAAAGGGTTGCCCTCCAACCGCCAACTAATCCAAGACTTAATCCACTTTATTCAGATGTCCTGCCTTACATAAGTATACAATCTAGATCACATGGTTTTTTGTTATGTCCAACGAATGAGTATGATCTACGTAAAATAAGGAAGTGTTTAGGAAACAGGGTAATTAAAGAAAAAGATGGTTACAGATTCAAATAATAACAAAAATTTGGTTAAAGGAATGGACTGGAATAAAATTAAAAAATAGAAAATACAAAACAGCAACCTTTAAATATATCATACTATATATCATAAAAATGATAGAAATAGAAACAAAAGCTCGAAAGTGGGGGGATTCCATTGCACTAATTATTCCCAGCGAAATCGTCCGTGAAGAAGATATCAAGCAAAACGACTCTTTACGTATTGTTATCCAAAAAGAAGACAATCTAACAGACCTTTTTGGAAGGCTTAAAATTAAAAAAACAGCACAGCGGTTGAAAGATGAATCAAGAAACAGTTGGAAATGAGCCAATGGCCTACTTTTATGACACTTATGCCTTATATTCTATTGCTTTAGGTAGAGAAAATTATGCCGAATTTTCAAAAGGGTATAAAATAGTAACGACAATAATGAATCTTTACGAACTTTATTATAGTTTAATTAAAGAAGATGAAGATAAACTCGCAGAAGAGTTCTTTAGTCGATTAATAGGCTCATGTATAAAAATCATTCCAGAAGATATAAAAGCTGCTGCTAAATTTCGTTTAAAAAATACAAGAAATGACATCTCTTTTATTGATTCACTTGGTTACACAATCTCTTTAAGGATAGGCTTAAAGTTTTTGACAGGTGACGAACAATTTAAGAATTTAAATAATACTAAATTTGTAAAAGAGAAATAATCAACCAAATAGATTAAAAAATAAAATTTATTTTGTTTTAGTTGTTTCAGCTTCAGGTTGTTTCTCAGCAATATTCCACAATTCAGCTATAGGTTTGTCTCCAGATTTAATAACCTTCAAATTAATCTGTTGTGTAAATTGAGATATAGTATTCCCTCTTATTGTCTTTCTTTTTGTCATAAAATAATGATTCTGTTTATGTGCCTTCTTTCTTTTCTTGCCTTTAAATCCAATTACACCATTATTCAAAACTAATTTCTTTCTTCCAAACCCTTCAATATCCGGCCTCATTGGAAAACCAGCAGTATCCGAACCACCAGTAATTTCTAATTCATAGCCATTTAATCCTAATAATTGACCATCAACCTTATCTTTTATTTTCTTGCCTGTTAAAAGATAGTTCTCAATACTCTTGCCATAGGTTTTCTTAGCTTTTACATCTCCAATTTCAAATCTTATTGCTGCCATTTTTGTTTCCTAAAGCTTCCTTTTTTAAGAAAGGCTCTTTATATCCCCCACAAAGGGTTTTTATCTCGTTTTATTCTAACAATTTCTCTCATAACTTCCATCTGTCCAGCATTTAAAAAGCTTTTCAATTTCTTTAAAACCTTAAATTCCTCAGCATTAATGTCTGTATATAATATCTGATCATCAAATATATGTCTTCCAAACACAGCATCAGGAAGAGATATCGCTACTTCGTCACCCTGTTTTATCTCATGTATATTCTTTTTATCTTTCTGTATCCCTCTTATATGGCTTATTTCCTTCCCTTTTTCATCCATTAATTTGCTTTCATTCTTTACATTGCCCAAAACAACATTAACACCCACAATAGCAGGATTTGATTTCCTGAAAACACAGCCTTTTAAAATTCTAATCTTACCAGGCATAGTTACTGATTTTAATGCCTTCTTTTCAATCTCGATTTTAGCCTCTTTTACCCATTTTTCATAATCATCAATTAATCTGTAAATAACTTCATTTGATATTATTTTAACGTTTTCACCTTCAACCAAAGGAACATTAAAGCATAATATCACTCTATTCAATTCATCTTTCTGAGTTTCAGCCTCGGTTAAATCTTTTTTTGTTATATTCCCAATACCTGCAGATTTAATTTTAACATTTTTTTCTTTTAATAAATTAGTTAAAGCCTCTAATGATCCTAAAGTATCTGCCTTTACAACAATACCATCATTTTCTTTGTGAGCAATAACCTCTTGAATCTCTTCTTTAAGCTCTTTTTTTAAATCTTCTAAATTGTTGTTAACGATTCTTAATGGCATTCCAGGTAATATATCCTTAACATCTGTGCAATTTACTTTTAAACCAATAGCCGCATGAGCTTCATTTATTTTTTTTAATTTTCCCTTTTCAAATTCAAATATAGCCTTGATTCTTCCTGTTTTAGGCTCATTCACATCTCCAACAACAAATTGATCATTGGTTTTAATTGATCCGTCATATAAAATTAAATCTAAACATTCCCCTAATCCCTTTTCCTCTCTAACCTCTAAAACGATTGCCTTTCCAGATCCTTTAACTTCTGTTTTTAATTCTTCTTCCAAAAATTTCTGTGCTAATCCAGTCATTACCATTAATAATTCCTGTAACCCTTCACCGGTTTTTGCAGAAACAGGAACAATTGCTATTTGTTTTCTATAATCCTCTACTCTATCAAATCTTTCAGAATTAAATCCTATCTCAGCTAATTTTCCAACAATAGTATATAATCTGTTATCTAGTTCTATTTTAATTGATTCTGCCTGTTCTTTTATTGCTTGGATTAATTGTAAATTTGTATTTTGCCATCCAGGAAGTAAATCTAATTTATTTAAAGCAACTATAAAAGGAGTTTTATATTGTTTTAATATTTGTATGCATTCTTTTGTCTGTTCTTCAACACCCTTTGTTATGTCAATTACTAAGATTGCAATATCTGCTAAATTTCCACCCCTTTTTCTTAAATTATTAAAAGCAGCATGCCCTGGTGTATCAATAAATAATAATCCCGGAATTGTTAATTTTATCTTTAATTGCTCTAATAATTTTCCGCATAATTTTTTTATGGTTTTTAAAGGAACATTATAGCTCTTGATTGATTGCGTAATTGCCCCTGCTTCAGATTTAACTATAGAAATTCCCTTAATCTTTTCTAATAATGAAGATTTTCCATGATCCACATGGCCAGCTAGCATTACAATTGGTTGCCTTATCATGTAATAACTTAGAAAGCAATGATTTTTAAATATTGCTTTAATAAAAGTCTAATTAACAGATTCTACTTTTTGTTGAGGGGTATGATTACGGAAGTGTGAGACTGGTCTGAATGAGCTCGGTCCTTCAGAAGTGCCACTCCGAGCTATTAAGGGCGGGCCATTGCTTCCGCTTAATAACGTTTTAGGATCCATATGATCTTTTGTTAGTCTAAAGAGTGTTTTTACCACCTCTGCTTCTTCACTATTAAGATCGTGGTCTCCTAATTCAATTAATACCTCTTCTAATCTCCTCCTTAGGATAGGTATAACTAACTCGGGTTTATAAGCCCCCATAGAGACTCTACCTATAGATGGATCTTCTAACTGAGCTGTATCCTTAAAGAAGTCATCTAAAATAGGTGCTCCTAAAGGTGAATAAACCAAACTCTGTGAAACAAAGTCCCTCCAATATTCCCAATTTTTTCCAAGGTCGTGGAAGGCAAAGCGACCAATTCTTACTAATAAATCATAAGCAGATAAAAATCCAAAGGATTTTAATGCTTCAGTAGGATTTAGACGCTGACCAATATCTAGATTTGATTCACTAGCCCGGATATGGGTTTCTTTCTGCACTCTTAGGAAAGTTTCTATTGATTCTTGCCTGGAAATACCTAAAAAAGGGTTTGTTAAAAATCTAGCAAAGATCTCATATAAACTTCCCCAACCAGCATGACTTGAATCAAAGATATTTACTTTAAAACTTCCGTTCTCTTTTTTTGCACTAAAATTGTGAGGTTCTGGATCTCCCTGGCTATACACTTTGAGGTTAAGTATAAACGGAAACATATAGTGCAATGTTTCGCTCAACAGGGCATTGTATTGTGCAATAGTTCTTTTTACATTCATTAATTCTGAGGATAATTCGCCTTGACCAGTTAATACTTTGTCTAGATCTACTCTTGATACGATTCCTGTCTGTATGTAAGACCAACAAATCGCATAAATCATTGCTTTTTTTCCTTTTTCAATAAAGGCCTTTTCATTTGGTTCAGGGGTGTTAATTAAAACTTCAGCATTTAGTATATTCTTTTGATTATTTAAAGTAGATGTTCCAACAATAGCGAGATTCACTAAGACTTCTAATGATTGACCGAGCAAATCCAACCTGAGTTTTTTTAACGCTTCTATCTGATCTCTTTTTTTAGGTGGAACAAAATTGTCTGCCTCACTCCATCTACCCAATACCTGATTTATTGCTATAAGATACTTATCTATTGTCCAAGATTTAAACTGCTCCATAACTAATGCCGAAGTTCTGTAATCTTTACCTTCAAAACGATCTACCGCCTCGAGATAGTCAATATATTTAGGTGTTGGAAAGTTACAACGATTCCAAAAACCCAAGTGAACTGCTTGTCGTGCTAAATCATCCATGGGTTTTAAGGGATGGTGAACCTTAGCAAAAACACTTCCTCTCCTGGCGTTATCTTGATCTACAAAGTGGATAAAATACCATAGGCGTTCACTAAATAAACCACGTTTCACAGCTTCAACTTCTACAGTTTTAATTTCCTCAATCGGGATACCTACTGTTGCTAGAGGGTCTTTTAGGCTTGCCCAATAGCTTAACCTATGTAGTTCTGCTGGTCTGTAATCATTTACCTGTTGTTTATCAGCCATTTTAATTACTATATACCTCCCTAGCTATCGCATTTATTCGTTTTATAATCATCTTAAATCTTTCAATTAAGCCCCCTATAAAGCTTTCATTTTGATTTCTTTCAATGTAATTATCACACTTTTCTTCAAAAGTATATTTTAAATCCGAAACTGTTAGGGCAAGGGTATAATCATTTTTGTAAAAAGAGGTTACAGCATGTTCATATAACCTCTTTAATGTAGAAATTAGCTCTTTAAATTTTATATCCCCCAAAATATTATTTTTTTTAAGTTTATTTAAGCTTAGTATAATACAGAAATTTTTTATATCTTGGGCTATATATTCAATTGACTCAGCCAGATACCACCAATGGAACATTTCAAAATTTGATAAAGAATGTCTTTTAATTAATGAGGGATCCTTTAGACCAGCCTTAAGTATCCTGTAAATAACAAAAGATATCTTTTTAACGTCTTCAGCCCTCCCTTTAAATTGGGCAAGATCTGTATTAATTCCCAGCATTTCAAAATCAAGAAACATTGCCCTAGTAATATTATCCATCTTTCTTATTAATTCTTTTGGGGATAATTCAGACACATTTAGAAAGTCTTTACATAAAATGTATTGATGATTTTGTTCTAGAACTTCGCAAGCCATCAACAGATCTACACCTTCCCGTATAGGTCCTATAAGTCCAGACAGATCCTTCCCCATTACTCGGATATTATTATAATTATTTAAGTAAGCAGCTATTACCTCTCTTTTTACAAGTTTAGGGTCTTTTCTATCTGTGTTAATGATTATTTCTTTTTCTTCTTTTTCCCTATTAATTTCTTTCGGCAGCACAATCAGTTCATTGTTCCCATTCTCTTCTAAATAGAGAGTATCTCCTTTTTTTAAATTATTTTTTTGAATCCAAGTAGAAGGTATACTAATAACATGACTCGAATTTCCAAATTTAATTAGTTTTCTGTATTCCATACTATCAAACAAACTATTAAACCCCCAAATATTACTATACTTTAAGGATTTATAAGTTTTACTATATTCTACTAATAAACATATACTTAATATATTCTATATCGCCAAAGTATATATAGTTTATTCTCTTTTGTTCCCGTATGATAAGAAAAAACTTTCGGGAGGTGGAAATCATGAAATATCTAAGAAGAGTAAAAGCCAAGAGAGAGTGGCCAGAAGATATCTACGACGAAGAATTCAGAGACGAACTCTTAGATGACGATGAGATAAGCGCAGAAGAAGAAGGCTTTATGCGTGGATATATGGAAGATGATGAATAAAAAGGAGGATGAAATTAATGGATGAATATGAAAGATGTATCGCATGCAACACAATAATAGAAGAAAGGGCAATGTTTAATCCCTATCTATGTAAGGTATGTGAAGATGAGTTAAAAAAGATAAATCCCAGTAGAAGTTAACCAAAATATATATTGTAAAACACAAATATATTAAAAAGACCAGTAAATTACAAAACTTTAATGGAAAAAAAGTTTGTGATTGTTGCTGGTGGTGTTATGTCTGGTGTAGGTAAGGGTGTCGCAGCTGCTTCTATTGGGAAAATTCTTCAGGAATATGGCTATAAGACTACAGCAATAAAGATTGATCCCTATATTAATGTTGATGCAGGCACTTTAAGGCCAACAGAACATGGAGAAGTCTGGGTAACTAGTGACGGTGGTGAAATTGACCAGGATTTAGGTAATTATGAAAGATTTCTAGGCCAGCAAATTCCAAAAAAGAATAATATCACAACAGGCCAGATTTATAAAACAATAATAGAAAAAGAAAGAAATGGTGAATTTTTAGGTAAAACAGTCCAGTTTATCCCACATATACCTAATGAAATAAAAAGAAGAATCTTAGATGCAAGTGAGGATTTTGAAGTCACTATAATAGAAGTTGGTGGCACAGTAGGAGATCACGAAAATATTCCATTTTTATTTGCAATCAAAAGCTTAGAAAGGGAATTTGGAGAAGGCAATTTTGTATATATCTTGCTTACTTATCTTCCAATTCCATCACATATAAATGAAATGAAAACAAAACCAACACAAACAGCAATCCATTTATTAACAGAATCAGGCATTTTCCCTGATATTATATTATGCAGGGCTAAAGAGCCATTAGATGATGTAAGAAAAGAAAAAATAGAAACAGCCGCAAACATAAAGAAAGATTTTGTTATTTCAGCACCAGATATTAAAAAAACAATATACTCTATCCCACTAAACTTTGAAAAAGAAGATTTAGGAATGAAAATATTAAGTAAATTAAGCCTAAAGCCATTAAAAATACCAGACTGGACAAAATGGAGAAATTTAGTTGATAATATAGAAAACCCAAAAAAAGAAATTAAAATAGCTATAGTTGGAAAATATCTTGATATAGGCGATTATACATTAAAAGATTCTTATATCTCAATTAATGAAGCCTTAACACATGCAGCAGCTCATTTCTCAGTTAATTTAGATATTGACTGGATAGATGCAAAAACATTTGAAAAACATCCAGAAACAATTGAGATCTTAAATAAATATAAAGGTATTATAGTTCCTGGTGGTTTTGGTGAATCAGGTGTAGAAGGAAAAATGATGGCAATAAAATTTGCAAGAGAACATAATATATCTTACTTGGGCTTATGTTATGGCTTGCAGTTAGCTATTGTTGAATTTGCAAGAAATGTTTGCAACATGGAAAATGCTCATACTACAGAAGTAATATCAGATACAAAATTTCCAGTCATAGATATTATGGAATCACAGAAAGAAATAAAGCAAAAAGGCGGAACAATGCGCCTAGGCTCATATGCATGTGTTTTAAAAACAAATACCAAAATATTTGATCTTTATCAAAAACTAGGAAGAATAGAACAAGACAAAACACATTTAAAAGATTTAACTATTGAAAGATTAGGAAATATTAAAGATGGATTTATAATAACTGAAAAACACCGTCATAGATATGAAGTTAATCCTAAGTTCATTAAGGACTTAGAAAATAATGGCTTAGTATTCTCAGGTTTTCATGAAAGAAATGATGGAACAAAATTAATGGAATTTATAGAGCTTCCAGATCACAAATTTTTCATTGGCACTCAGGCACATCCTGAATTTACATCTTCATTATTAAACCCATCACCATTGTTTTATGGCTTTGTGGAGGCTTGCTTGGATTAAAATGGGAGAAAGTCAAGGCGTTTTACCATCTCAGGAAATTAGAAAATTAATAGAAGAAGGATTTATTAAATCTAAATCTGAAATTCAAAAACCCAATTCAGCAAGCTTAGATTTGACTCTTGGCACTGAGGTTTTTAGATTAAAATCAAGTGCATTATTGGAAAGCGGGGATCTTGGCGAAAACATCGTTTTTAAGATGGATGCTGCAAAAGGGCCTGTTTTACTAGAACCAGGTGTTACTTACTTAATGAAAATAAGGGAAAGAATGAATATCCCTGAGTGGTTAAGGTGTTATTCAAATCCAAAAAGCACTAGTGGAAGACTTGATGTTTTAGCCAGACTCGTCGGCAAAGGAAGTCGTCGATATGATAGTTTAGAAGCAGGATTTAGAGGTGAGTTATTCTTAGAAGTAAGGCCTCAATTTTTTCCAGTGGTCATCTCAGAACCAGGAATATCTTTAAATCAAATAAGATTCTTTCGTGGTGATAGCGATATGAATGAAACCGCAATAAGAGCGATGCATGCAGTTTATCCTTTGGTTTTCAGCGTTGATAAAATACCATTAACTGATGAAGAGCTTGTTATTCATAAAATAGGCACAGGAAAACCAGGTATTATTTTTACACTAGATCTTAAGAACGGAGATTCAAAGGGTATAGTGGGTTACAAAGCAAGAAGACAATCAGCTCCAATAGTATTAAGAGCAGGTTCTAAAATCCCAATGTCTCAAAGATTAGACTATAATGATTATTTCGAACCGATTTATGCTACTCAAAAAGGTGAATTAGATTTAGAACCTGGTGGGTTTTATATTTTAGCTACAAAAGAACGAGTTAGATTACCTAAGATATTATGCGCAACCTTGGTAACCCAAGACGTAACAATGAGTGACTATCTAAGAACGCACTTCGCTGGTTTCTTTGATCCTTACTGGGGAGAACATAATTTATTAAAAGGGAATGAAATAATTCACAATGAAAACAAAAGCAATGGTAAACCAATAACTCTTGAAGTTAGGGTTCTAGGTGACCAGCATCATAAAGTTATTGATGGCCAAGAAGTTTCAAAAGCAATTATTGATCACATGGCAGCTGTTCCTGATGAAGTTTATGGTCTTATTAAAGGTAAGGGAATGGTTCGCAGTAACTACAATTTACAAGAAGGAGCAACGCTGGCCAAATATTTCAAGCCTGATTAAAGCACAATATTTATAATTCTTAGATTAAACTATATAAAAGAGGTAAAAATGCGACAAATTTCAGAAAGAGAAATAGAACTTCCAGATTCTATATTAGGTAAGTTATCAGAAATAGCATCTGAAAACAAGGATATAATCTCTATTAGTATTGGTGAACCAGACTTCGATGCACCTAAACCATTAATAAATACAATTAAAAAAATAGCATCAAATTATAAAAAGAATAAATTATCCCATTATTCAGCACCATCAGGAAGAGCAGACTTAAAAGAAGCTATAATAAAAAAATTAAAGATTAAAAATAAAATCAATTCAACTACAGATAATGTCTTAGTTACTTGTGGTTCACAGGAAGCAATTTTCACAGGCTTATTATCAACAGTAGATCCATCAGAAGAAGTAATACTTCCAAACCCAGGTTATTTGGGTTACTTGCCTGCAATAGACTTAGTTAATGGCTCACCAGAATTCTTAAAATTAGAAGAAGAAAATAATTTTGAAATAAATCCCGATAAAATAAAGGAATTAATAACTAAAAAAACACAAGTTATAATACTAAACACCCCTTCAAATCCAACAGGAACAGTTTTATCAAGAAAAATCTTAGAAGAAATAGCAGATATAGCACGAGAAAAGAATGTTTACATTTTTTCAGATGAAGCCTATGAGGATTTGGTTTACGACAAAAAACATATTTCAATTGGTTCTTTAAATGGAATGAGTGACTATGTTGTTTCTTTTTATACCTTCTCAAAATCCTATGCAATGTGTGGTTTCAGATTAGGCTATGCAGTAGGCCCTAAAGATCTAATAGAAGCCATGTCAAAAACCTCCCATTATATCACCTTAGCACCTCCAACTATATCTCAATTAGTAGGAATTGAAGCCTTAAAATTGCCACTTAGATACATAGAACAAATGAGAAAAGAGTATGATAGAAGAAGAAAATTTATCGTCAGTCGGTTAAATGAAATAGGATTAAAAACAAAAATGCCACAAGGTGCTTTTTATACATTCTCAAATATTAAAGAAATAACCAAAAAATCAAGCTTAAATTTTGCTAAAGATCTATTGAACCAAGCAAAAGTAGCAGTAATACCTGGCAGTGAATTTGGTAATTTTGGTGAAGGTTTTATCAGATGCTCTTATGCAACTAAATTTGAATTAATAGAAAAAGCAATGGATAGAATTGAAAAATATCTTAAAAGTAATCACTTTAAATGAAACTCAACTATATCTTCATCCTCTAATTTATGATTTAAACCAACCATTTGTCCCTTAAATTTAGCGCTTTTTCCCCATACTTTCGCATATTTGAATTTTTTTAAAAAATCTTTGTGCACAAACTCAGCCAGTTTTTTTAGGTTAGAATTAATCTTAAGAGCAATTGCTTTATCTTCAACCTTTTTTCCAGGCTGTTTAGTAAAAACTTTAATTAAGCCAATATTTCTCCATATCAAATCCATTATTGATTCTTCATTATTAAAAACAGTCTGTCTTGTGTTTATCTCATTTTTTATTAATTCCTTGTCTATTAATTGTTTTTCTTCAGGAGTATTAAAAAATATCACTAATAATTCAACCTGTTTAATTATAGATATAAATGAAGGTCCATTCTCATTATCAGCATAATCCTCAACAATTGATGGCATCTCAACAACTTGAATCTTAATTCCTGAATAATCCATCATTCCAACTTCAGGTTTTTTAGTTGTAAACGGCGATTCAGATATTTTAACATCAGCATTAGTTAGTTTATGTAAAATATAGCTTTTACCAGTATTTGTAGTTCCAACAAAGCATACTGTTGCAGCACCATCTTTTTTCAAACTAAAGCCATATCTTCCACCGCCTTTTTTCTTTTGTATTTTTTCTTTTTCACATAATCCTTTATACAAGCCTATCCTTTTTTTTATATCCGCCCTTAGTTTTTCGCTTGCTTTATGTGACGGTGCCTCAGAAAGCATCTTCTTCAAAGCCTTTAACTTCTCTTCATTAGTTATAGCTCTGCTAAAATCTTCCTGCGCCTTTTGAAATCCAATAGTAGCATTAGTTGCCATACTAAACTAGGAATTTCATTGGTTTTAAATATTTTTATAGACAGTAATCTTTATATAGTAAGACATTCTTACCAATAATATGAAAATGGAACTAACAAAAATGAGCAGTAAAGGGCAGGTTGTTATACCACAAGATATTCGTGAGCAAGTCGGTCTAAGTGAAGGGGAAACATTAGTTGTTTCAGCACAGGATAAACTGATAGTGCTTAAAAAGATTGATAATCCCCTCGAAGCAGAAGACATGAGAACCTTAGAAGAGATTAAGGAATCATGGAAAGAAATAGCTGCAAATAAATACAAAAAAATGAGTAGTGATGAATTTCTTAGAGAAATTTCCAAATGGTAGAGGTTGTATATACTGAAAAATTTGAAAGAGAATTCAGAAAAACAGATAAATCTATCAAAGAAAAAGCACAAAAACAGATTAAAAAAATTATGATTGATCCAGAGATAGGCAAGCCATTAAAGTTCAACTTGAAAGGTGAAAGAACAGTTTATGTGAAGCCTTTCAGAATAATTTATGCATTTTTCAATAACACAATATATTTTTTAAGATTTGAGCATAGAAAGGATGTTTACTAATAAAATGAGATTAAGCATTAAAGTAATTCCAAATTCAAAGCAGGAAAAAATCATCAAGGAAAATGAAAGATTAAGAGTTTATGTAAAAGCTCAAGCTATAGAAGGTAAAGCCAATAAATCATTAATCGAATTACTATCAAAGTATTTTAACACCAAAAAGAACAACATTACTATTATTTCTGGCTTAAAATCAAGGAACAAGATTATTGAAATTCAAAATGAAAACACTTGAAAAAGCACTGATAAACGATAGGAATTTTCTGTAGATTGTATGATATTAAACTTACTAAAATAGGAATAACATTTGAGAAAGGTATTGAAGAGCCACTATACCATTTTACAGATAATCTTGGGGGCTATACTTTAGAAGGCATTAAGGCCTCAATACGTGAAAAGGTTTTAGAAAATTAAATAGTTTTTTAAATAATATTTCTTTACAAAAATTATGTCAGGTAATGCTGAAGAAGAATTATTATTTAGAATGGGTATCATGTTGAATCTTGAACATAGGCATCCAGACAAAACAGAGCTTGAAAGATTAACCTTGCATCTGGTTGAAGTAATGAAATTAAAAAAACACCCTAAAGAGCATCAAGAATCAAAAGAGATTAATAATAGATATGACCCTGTTTTAAGAGCATGGCAATTATATAAAATAGCTGGCGGAAAAGAAGATAGTTTAGTAACTTTCTTTCATAATCATAAAAATTATTTTTAAACAGAAATCTTTATATACTAACAGTTTACATATATAAACTAAAGGTTTATATGGAAGATATCACTAAAAAGGAAATGGAAGTTTTACTAACTCTAGTAAAGAGTCCTGAAGTAGATTACAATGCCAATAGTATATCCAAAGAAGTAAATATTACGTCAATGGGGGCCTTAAAAATTCTAAAGAAACTAGAAAAAGAAAACATCCTAAAACCTAAGAAAATTGGTAAAGCTACTATCTACAGCATTAATATTAAGGATAATTACGCCCGTCGATATGTTGAACTAATCCTGTCTAGAGAAGAGTTATACGCAAACCCTAAAGTTAAAAGGTGGATCCAAGAACTTAAAAAAATCAAAAACGCAGAGCTTATAATCTTGTATGGCTCTGTATTAAAAAACCAAGAACCGAATGATATAGATACTCTTTTTATCGTTAATAAAAATAAATTCCAGAAACTACAAAAAGAAATAGAAGAAACTAACAAAATAAATATAAAAAAGATTCATCCACTCTATCAGACTTTTGAAGATATAATAGATAACCTAAAAAAGAAACATAAACCATTACTTAATGCAATAAAAGGAATTGTTATTAGTGGACAAGAAAAATTTATAGAGGTATACAATGAGTCACGCAAAGAATAATATCAAAGAAGATTAAACAACCTTAGACATATGTCCTGTCTTTTCAAGTTTAATTATATTTTCAACAAAGCTTTCAATCTTGCTTTCATGCGACACTATTATTGTCTGCTCAGTATCTAAATTTATTAAAACGTCTCTCAATTTATCTAATTGTTCCTCAGAAAATCCATCAGTTGGCTCATCTAAAATTATCAAGTTATTTGTTTTTATTGTAGAGTATATTGTATTAAGAACCTTATTTAATGCCAGTCTATAAGCCAAGGCTAATGCAGTTTTCTCCCCACCAGACAAATGCAAATAATCAATATCATGCCCATTCTGAATTATTTGAGGTGTAAACTCATAATCAAGTTTAACATTTATGTTCTCTATATTTATCAATAAAGAAAAAAACTTCTGGAAGAAATTATTAAATTCTTTGTTTAATTTAACCATCACATTTTTTTCAATAGTATTAACAATTTTAGGTAAAACATCATTAAAAAAGCTAATCAATCCAATTATCCGGTCTAATTTCGTTCTAGATTTATTTTTTGACTCAACTTCCCTCTCGACTCTTATTATTAAATCCTCATTATTTTCTATATCGCTTTTAACAGACTGCAGTTTAAGCATTAAATCCCTTTCATTTAATCTTGTGGTTTCAAATCTCTTCTTTAGTTCAAGATATTCATTCTCAGTATTGTCTAATTTTTTAACCTCTATATTTAACTCATCATTCTTCGTTTCAAGAAGGCTTATCTCTTTATTTAGCAATACAATTTTTTTGCTTTTAGCCTCAAAAAGCTCTTTGGATTCACTTAAATTCTTCTTCTTAACCACAAATATCTCGGTTTTGCTTATTTTTTCCTGTAAACCTAAGATTATCTCATCTTTTTTATTGATCTCAGCGCTTATCTTCGACAGCTCATTGACTAACCTGCTTAATTCTATCTTGCCTTCATCTATGATTTTAAACTGCTGGTCAAGAATATTTGATTTATGTGTATGAGATACTTGCTGCAAGCATAACGGGCAATTATCAAGTGTTTTTATCTTATTAACAATCTCTTCAGCGCTTCTAATCTTGGTTTTAACTACACCTATTAATTCCATTATTTCATTCTTCTTAATAGTAAAATTGTTCAAATAACCCTTCTCAACAAAAAGTTCTTTTTTAAGTGATTCAATATCTATTTCTTTATAGTTAATCAAGTCTTTCTCTATACTAATAATTTTTAATTTAACAGTTTTTACCTCATCGCCTAAAGAATTAACTTCACGTTTTCTCATAGTAATCTCTTTTTTATTAACTTCTAAACTATTTTTTAAATCATTTAATATTTTTATCTTGATTTCAAGCTCTTTAATGGAATTTTCAATGAATTTTAGCTCATTAGACTCAATTTCAATATCCTGTTTAATTGGTTCTAATTTTAAGTTTAGCTCATCTCTCCTTTTTTTAAGATTGTTTAACTCACTTTCTTTCAAATTAAGGTCTAGTATAAAGCCAGTTAGCTCATCTCTCCTGCTTTTCAAAATTTTTGTAAAAATCTCCAAATTTTCATTAATTCTGCTGTATTTGTCAATTCCAAACACCTTTCTTAATGTTTCTAATCTTAGTTCTTTATCTCCTAATAAGATAGCCTTCATCTCTTCTTGGGGTGTAAAAACAGTGTAATAAAATATAAGGTCTTTTGATTTTGTTAAATATTCACTTGGGTAATTAAGCAACTCTAATACATTCTGTTTTAATTCAATAGGGGATTTAATTTCTTCTTTTCCATTTATAATTATTTTACCTGATAACTGAACAACACTAGACCATCTTTTAAGTTTTCTTTCAATAATAATTTCCTTGTCATCTAAATTAAAGCCTAGTCTAACTAAGCCTTCAGTTTCGCCATTTCTTAATAAGGCATTTCCAGATAAATTACTCTTGCTTATTCCAAACAAGGCAAAGCAAATAGCCATTAAAACAGTAGACTTCCCAGACCCAATATCCCCCGACAATAAAGTTGTTCCATTATTAAATTTGATTTCCTGCTCTAAAAAGCTTCTTATGTTCTTAAGATAAATCCAGTTTAGTTTCATCTCTCAAACAACCCCTTTAGTTTTAGTTCATTTTTTATATCTTCAGTTATTCTTTTTTCAAAATCATTTACAGTTTCACCCTCACTTCTTGATTTATCCAGAACATTTAACAAAGACAAAACAAGGCTCTCATCAAAATTAACATTCTTTATGTCTTCTAAGTTATCCTCAACGATCTTCTCTTCAATATTAACAATGCTTTCATTTATTTCTAATTCTTCATATTCTTTTGCACTTAAGCTTGCAGTATTTTTAAGCACAATATAAGCATCTTTTAAATTATCTAAATTAAAATTAATATCAGAAGGATACCCATCTTTTAAAATTCCAGTTACTCTGATTAAAACAATTTTATCAGTTACATTACTTATACCTATTAATTCCTTTTCAACTTCACTTGGTGTCTTGTTATCCGCATTTATCTTAATCTTAACAACGTCTTTTAATTTTATTTCTCTTCTTTCTATGTTTAATTTATCATCTACAATAAAAAACCCGCCGTTATCAAGCTCTTCCAGCTCACTAAAACTATTAGGAAACAAAGGCCCGGGATAGGATAAAATTGAATTTTCACTTAATTTTTTCTGGAAAACATAATGAATATGCCCCCCAGCGTAATAATTAAATCCCTTTGGTAGTTTATCTAAAAGTAAAGAAGTAAAACCAAAACCAGAAGGCATAAATTCATTAATCCCAGAATGCAATAAAAATATTTTAAATCCATCTTCCTTTTCTAAATTAGCTAAATCCAAAGAATCATATTTTAAAAGCTCTAATGAATTCCTTAACCCAAGCATCCCAGTTATTTTTGCCTTAGTCTTTTCATCTATAGTTAATTTCAAGCTGTTTTCTTCCTCATTATAAACATTTTTTATTAAGCCGGCCTTTTCAAACACGCTTAAAATTGTCTTCCCAGACGGAGAAAAATCATGAGATCCAGGAACTAAGTAAACCATTATATCCTTATCCTTAAGCCTCTTTAATCCCTCTGTAGTCTGTTTTATCATCTCTATCTGAGGTATAGCTGTATTAAATAAATCCCCTGCAATTAAAACAAAATCTACATTTTCATTGATACAAATCTCAACAGCTTTTTTAAATGCAATAATTGTCAATTCCTTTAGCTTATCCTCTATCCATCCACCTATATGGCAGTCAGCTATGTGCGCAAATCTCATAAATTAATATAATTGTAATAAGATATAAAAATAAGTATACTTTATTATATATGATATAAAAGCTGTTAGTTTCAATAAAATTAATCTTTACTTAATAGACAAGATATAGTTATTTCCACAGTTTAATCTACTTATTATCTATTGTTATTTTATTATCACCAAAACTAATGCTATAACCCAATGTAAGATAAAGAATTAAAAAGATAAAAAAGAAGCCTAAGCTTCTCTTGAGCTGCAACTTACTCCGTCTAATCTCTGCATTGCTATATTGTAATCAGGGCAACTCTGTGGCAACCATTTTCCGCCAGCACAAATCACATACTTTCCATTTGTCCGGTCAGTAACTCTCTGTTGCCCTTCTTCAGACTCTTCACAGCAAACATAACCATCACAATTTGTTCTTTCAACAGGACTCTCATCTTGACCACTGAATCCAGCTGTTCCACTGCTCCTGCTGTCACTAGAATAAAAAGGATCTAATGAGCCTAATCTTTCAACATCAGCGTCAGTATAAGTCGACCTAACTGCTCTACCAGTATAAGTTCCTACACTAGTAAATAAGAACCCTGCAAAAATTACCACAATCGCTATTGTATAAAGATATTTTTCTTCCACTTTTTTTCACCTCATTTTTTATTTTAAATAAACTTATTATACTATACTTAGAATGAATATATAAATATTTCGCTTAAAAGTAATTACTTAAAAGTAAAAAAGAAAGTAGTTTATTCTGAACAAACTACTCCATTTCCTCTCTGCAAAGCTTCTTCACCTGGATGACAATAGCTTAATTCAGTTGACCACTGACCATTCTCACAAATACTGTAAGAACCTCTTGATTGATCAACAACAACCTCATCACCATTATTGCATTCACTTGAAACACCAGAACTTGAACTTCCTGGAGTGCTTGAATAATCATATTCAAGCGATTCAGCTACGTCTATAACAGGTCTACCAGTATAAGTTCCTACACTAGTAAATAAAAACCCTGCAAAAATTACCACAATCGCTATTGTATAAAGATATTTTTCTTCCACTTTTTTTCACCTCTTTAAGACCAAGGAGTAACCTCATTGGCTATACAATTGACCTCTGAACCATGGCTTAAATACGCTCTCTCAGCCCTATCACAACTATAAAATCTCCATTTATGGTTTTCACATACTTTATAGGTTCCTGCATATAGTTGTGAATCCATCTCATTAACTACAGCTTCTTGCCCTTCTACAACGCAATCATCAACAGCCCTGCCGCTGATATTACCTCCACTTGTAAACAAAAAAGACAAAGCTACTACAACAACAAACAAAGCTAATAAGTATTTTTCTTCCACTTTTTTTCACCTCTTTAATGTCGTATTAAACTATATATTAAACCCTATTATAAAGATTTCTATTGGATTAAACCACTTAAAAGTAATTAATTATGCATATACCAGAACCTATAAATCTTTTCTCCTTTCTTTCCCGAATCAAAAGCTGGGGTAGAGGGGATTAGTTCCCCCTTTTCAACAGAATCTAATTTACAAAAACCAAATCTTTGAAACTGAACTATAGTATTTAACTTTAAATCTTTTATAGAAGATTCACCTAAACCTTTCTTCAAAGTTCCATCATCCATTAAAACCTCTACATTTACTAACTCTTTAGATTCAGGCAACCAATGTATTAATTTAATCTTATCATCCTTCTTATGTTCCAAAGAAGTAAATTTTAAATCCTTAAAATTAAAAGCACCTATTAACCTATACTCTTTTCCTTTTTCTAATTTATCTTGAACATAAAATTTATTTGAAGTTTTAAACGTTCTAAATTTATCCTTCTTAGCAGGATGTAACGGTAATTTAACATCTAATTTAGGTGCATTTTTAATCTCAATTAATTTAGGATTTTCAACAAAGAAATACCTATTGGTTTTAAGGTCTATTAGTTCTTTATTAAAATGGAATAATAATCCTAAGAAATCATTTGATTTAAGCCTCTTATCAACAGGATTAGGACCCATCTCATGAACTAACTTAACAAATGCTTCGTGCCTTATGCCCCTCTTCTTTAATGCTTCTACTGTTGGTAATTTAATGTCATCCCATCCACTAAATTTACCTTCTTTTATTCCTTGTTTTATTAATGAAGTTTTTAATCTTAAATCTGTAAATTGGATTTTTCCGTAATGCACATATTGTGGAGTTGGCCAGTTAAAATGCTTATAAATCCATTTCTGCCTCTCAGTGTTAACAATATGGTCTTTTCCTTTTATAACGTAATTTATTCCAGATTCATAATCATCTACAGCAACAGAAAAATTCATTAAAGGCCATACTCTAAATTCTTTTCCTTTTCTTGGGTGTTCAACATCTAAAATCCTAAAAGCTGGCCATTCTCTTATTGCCGGATTTTTATCATTTAAGTCTGTTTTAATTCTTAATACACAATTTTCAGCACCCTTAAACATTTTTAACCAACGCTTTAAATTCTCTTCAATGCTTAAGTTCCTGCAAGGACAAGCCTTAGACTTATCCACTAAATTTTTAAAATCTATCTGTGAACAAGAACAAACATAAGCCTTCCCAAGCTTAATTAATTGCACAGCTTTCTCATAATATAAAGACATATGATCTGATTGAATTTGAACCTCTGGATTTGAATTTGTAAGCCATTTTACTTCATCTACAATCATATTATAAGCCTCTGGCAGAATATTCTCAGGATTTGTATCTTCTATTCTTAAAATAAACTTTCCTTTGTATTTTTTGGCGTATTCAGAATTTAATAATAATCCAATAGTATGCCCGATATGTAATGGCCCTGAGGGAGAAGGAGCTAACCTAAAGACTGGTTTCTTAGGAACATTTTTTAATTCTGGCAATCCTTTCTTAATATGCGGCTCTTCTTTTTTAAACTCTTTAACATCCAGCTTTTTTAATAATCCTTCTTGTTGCTTTAAGCTTAATTTATTTACTTCCTTAACTTCAACTTTAATCTCTTTTTTTAACTCTTGAATTTTAGATTTTAATTCTGGATTTTGAGATAAAATCATTCCTAGAACAGAGCCTTCATTTGCTTTTCCACCATACCTTACAGCATTTATTAAAACTAATTCTTTTATCTTTTGTTTCATATTTCTTTCCGAGGTTTCTTTCCAAGAAAGCTCTTTCATTGTAAAACTTTAAATAGAAGGTATTTTTAAAGATGTTTATCGGACTGTTCTGATAATTTATAAGCCTATAAAACAGAAATATTTATATATAGGGTAAGAATAATCTTACTTGATAAAAATGATGGATATAAGCGTAACAACACTAAGCTCTAAGGGGCAGATTGTAATCCCTATGGAAATGAGAAAGGACATTAAAGAAGGAGAAAAGCTTATTATAATTAAAAATAAAAACCAGTTAATTATAGAAAGAATAAGTGAATTTGATAAGAAATTAGAAGATGACCTAGAATTTGCCAGAAGGACTGAAGAAGCTTGGAAGAAATATATAAAGGGAGACTTTGTTGAGATGAACTTTAATGATTTCCTAGAAGAAGTTAAAAAATGGTGATTTCAGTTTTTCATTCTAAAGTTAAGGAAATGTTTTCAAAGATTAAAGATAACACTTTGAAAGATAGAATAGTAAAACAATTTACTAAAATAATTGAAAATCCTGAGATTGGCAAGCCTATGCGCTATAACAGAAAAGATACAAAAGAGGTTTATGTTGGCTCTTACGGATTATCTTATATATATTCAAAAGAAGAAAATAAACTTATATTCCTCAATTTATATCACAAGGATGAACAATGAAACTCTTAAGAAGATCTGGGAAAAAAGATTTATTTCAAAGAATCGATAAAGACTATAATTGCGATTCTGCTAAGATACTTGGGAAATTAGCCTTATTCATGGACGGAGAAAATAATATTTATTTAGTAACCAAAGACTTTGATAAAGTTAAATTAGAAGATTTAAGAATTAAAAGTGCTGGTTTGTTAATAGGCTACTTATCGAGAGGGTTTATCTTTACTGTTGAAGGTTCACAACTAATTGGAAATTCAGTTAAAAACATAGTAAATTTAGATTCAAAACAAATCCAAGAATGGGTTAAAGGGAAAGATATCAGAATTAATCTAACTAATGGTTTGTATATAGCAAAACACAAAAATGATTTCTATGGTTCAGGATTAGTTGTTAGTGGTGTTTTAAAAAACGATTTAGATAAATTAAGAATAGTAAAAGAAAACGTTGAATTAAACTAGACTTTGATATTCTGTTTTAGAAACTCAATTAACCCCATCCTCTTCGCATTTCATCTTTAATTTGTTGTGTTGGTTTCTTCTTCCATTGTAGAAATTTACCAAACATTTCTTCAGCCAAAACAGGTTTCTTAATAGATTTCTTCATTTTGTCTTTCTCCATTATTTTATTGCAGATCTTATCCAAAGGGCAACTGCTACAAATAGGTATTTTCTTACAATTTCTCTTAGCCAATTCAACAATTAAAGCGTGATATTCATTGAATAATTTTGAAGCTTTAGGTAAATTCTTATGAAATAATTCTTGTAATTCTTCATAATTTTTAAACTTAAATCCAATCCTTTTGAAAATTCTTCTTGTATAAGCATCAATAACAAAGATTGGTTTATTATACCCATAAAGCAAGATTGAATCAGCTGTTTCTTCACCAACACCCCATATTTTAAGTAAATTTTCCCTATCAATTTCTTCATTAAAATCTAAAAACTTTTTAATTTTTTTAGCTTTTTGGTTAAAATATCCAGAAGGTTTAATTAATTCAGCCAACTCCAAAACATCAATTTTCAACAAAGCTTCTCTAGACAATAAACTTTTATTATTTAAATTAACAAACGTTTTTTCAACATTTTTCCAGTTTGTATTTTGAGCCAAAATAGCAGAAATAGAAATAATAAAGGCTTCTTCTTCACTAGGTTTAGAATTTTTAAATGATTTATCGTAAACAAACTTATTCTCATTTAAATTAAATCTTGGCCACCAGCCTTGCTCTTTAAATGCCTTTAATAAGGTTTCATAAATCTCTTCTATTTTATTTCCCATATAATTTCAAGAACAATAATGTATTTAAACCCTCTTCCAGTATGAATATTATGCAAAATTTCAAGAGGATAGCATCTTTAATTGCAATTGCAGTCTTGTCTTTGTTAGTTATTGTTCTAGGTATTGAAGCATTTTACAACTCTCCAAAATATGATGATTTTTGCAGAATGAATCCAGAGCCATATTATCCACGTGAATCAATACCAGGAAAAATTTGCGATTATTCCCAGTCAAATGAAGAATATCAGTGCTCATTAAATAAAGGAATGCCTACATACGAATTTGATAAAGAAGGCTGCAGAGAATACAAGGATTGCGATTACTGTAATAAAAATTTCCAAGATAAACAAAAACCATACAACAGGACTGTTTTTATAATTCACGTAATAGCAGGCGTTATTTTAATATTAATAGGAATGTATCTTAAATTGGATTTTGTAGGCACTGGTTTTATTTATGGTGGAATATTAAACATATTAACAGGAGTTATAAGATACTTCTCAGAAATGTCGCCAATCCTAAGATTTGTAACCGTCTTAATTGCCTTGATAATAGTTGTTTTAGTAGCTGTTAAGAAACTAGGTAAAAATTCCTAATTCCAAACTTTTTTAAAGTGTCTAAATCAAATGCAGTTCATGGAATTTGACACCGTTGTTTTAAAAGATCTTAATGTAAATCCCGAACAGTTCGGTAAAAATGTTAGTTATTTAGAAGAAGCTATCGCAGATGCAAGATATCCACTTGCTCTTGATTTAAGTATAGGTCATAAACATAGCATAAGTATAGGTGGTTTTACAGTCTTAGAAGACAGTAAGCTAAGCCAAGAAGAAACAGCAATAGCCTTCCATTCACAAAGTTATATGGAACAAAGAGGAGAACAATTATGGATTTATAGATCTAAACTTTTATTTCCCGCAACTTGTTTGAGCACAGCAATACCTAAATGCCAAGGAAATGGTTTTTATTATCATGATCATACAACCGGACAAACAGGTTATTTACTATTGGGAAGATTAGCAAAAATCTTTTTCGAAATAAACCAATTAATATTCTATAGTTCTCTTGAAAAAGAAAATGTTAAACTAGAAGATTTTGAAGAGATTTTCAATAAATATCCAGAACTAAATCCAGTTTATCTATTTCTATTAGAAGCTTTAGGAGAAAAATTGCCTGAATTTAAAACGCAACCTGAAATAAGAAGCGAAGTCAGAACATTAACTTTTTTAGACTTAGCTTATGAAGGAAGACACAGTTATCCAGTAATAAATGGCAGAACTAAAACAGGAGTTCCCAATCTTTCAGAAAGAAGAGAAACATATATAGTAGGGCAAATAAGAGTTACTCTAGAACGTTTAATATCCTTGAATGCACACCAGCATGATACAAAAATTTCCACAAAACCCAAAGAAGATCCAACTAGGGTTATAACTCATATGACCTACTGTTGTAAAAAATATAAACTCACTGATATTGAAGAAAAATTGAAAACAGTAATCCAGCTAAATGACACAACAATAGTCCCTAAAGACAATTTGACAGAAAAAGTAACGGGCACAGGGGGATCATGGCTTGAAGGATTAGCTAATTTACCAACTGCAAACCAAACAAAAGAGGAATTAACAGGACATTCAACACCTGCATTAGAACCCCTTAAAGAGCCTGAAACACCGGCTCTTGAAATAATCCCTGTGTTAGAAGAAAGTAAGTAGATATTTAATTCATCTCAAAATTATCTTCTAATCTCTTTTATAATTATTAAAGCAATAGCAATTGTAATGAAAGCATCTGCAAAATTAAAAACAGGCCATATTTTAAAATCTAAGAAATCACGAACAAATCCAAATATCAACCTGTCAATTAAATTTCCAAAAGCCCCACCAATAATAAAGCTTAAAGGTATATAATGAAAGCTTCTGTCTTTAAGCCACTTAAAACAAAGCAGGATTATAGCTATAGAAATGAAAATTAAAATTAGGTTATATCCTTTTAAAATTCCAAACAATGCGCCAGTATTAGTAGTTGAAGTTATCCCAAAAATTCCTGGAATTA
>Ga0209542_10002079_pt1 | contig 45776 bp, 51 predicted proteins | sample RifCSPhighO2_01_FD_184028 | JGI IMG/M metagenome (GOLD analysis project Ga0209542, IMG submission 184028) | Soil microbial communities from Rifle, Colorado - Rifle CSP2_plank highO2_0.1 (SPAdes) (version 2) | ecosystem: Environmental > Terrestrial > Deep subsurface > Rock core/Sediment ...
GCATAGACTGGGATAGGATTAAAAGAACAAGAAGCGCCTATTTGGTTAAATGGTGTGGTCATATACCCATTTTACCAGAGATGGCGTTTTTTGGTGGGATAAGAGTATTATTCACCTAACTCCTGACAGACTTTAGTTTTCTATTTTTTAACAAAAATTTTAGAATTATGTAATTTTTATGTTTTTGAGTCAAATTTTGGTGACATTAAAATCATCAAAAAGTCCTTTATTTAAGCCATTACTTAGTAATTCAAGGGTTAAAATATGTCAAAGGGTATTGACAAATTAATTCATTTGTGTATAATACGCCGGAAAGTGAAGTTTGAGCGGAGATTGATTCAGGTATAGGGTTTCAGCCGTCTAGATAATTATCGCGGCTCCCATCCAATCAATCTTAGTTCTGCTAAAGGGGAGACCCCAATCCGGGGGCCTCTTTCCAGACCGGTATGTGTGGACGGTAAGTGAGGGACAGGGCAGAAGTTATGATTCTGTTCTGTGTAATCGGCGTGCATGCCGGCCTAGAAAGGGGTGTGGTTTATCACGCTCCCTTGAGAGATTGATCTTTTTAAAAAAACGTACCTTGAATTTACTTATTATTTTGTGTGAGGGCACATTTTAATTGGTTATTCTTGGGAATTTCAAAATCGGGGAGGTGAAATGTGCAAAATCGAGAATTCCGCCTTTGGGTGGAAGGTTGGCGCTACTCGCGTCACGCCATGATTCAGGCTAACACCCTATTCATGGAGGTGGCACGTATGGCGTGCAGCCATTGTCCGACCTGTTCCAACAGGATCCGGACACTCGAGTCCCGACTTCAGGGTAACGGCACTCCGTGGAGATTCGTCAATCTCAACGGAGGCGTGTATCTTGCGGTCGAGCCCAAGCAGATGCCAGCGACGGTAGGCAACTACCTTAGCGGTCTGCTCGGTCTCCAGATTAGCGAAAGCTAAATCTGAAATCGCCGAAAGGCGAGGGACGGGGCCGAACGACGGCCTGGCAACAGAAGGTAAGTGAGACCTTCCAACTCATCTACCATCCCGCCGATTGCGGTTCTTGTCCCGCTAAGACAAGTTACTCATCCTGAGTGTAAAAATCCGTCCCGACTTTACGTCGGGACTCCCACCAAAGTTTTTTATTCGTATGTGCGTATTCGTAACGCTATTTGCATACAAGATTTTGGTGGGAGATTTTATCCCATAAAATCCCTCGAGGGTAGCAAGGTGGGTATCCAGCGCCTTGCCCGTCAGAATATCGGCGGTTAGGAGTCAGGTTGACTTATACACGGTAATGCCGCAAGTGCTTACCCGGAGATAAGCTGCCTGGCTTCTACTGGAGGTTCATCTCTAAAAAATTAATAGTTCTTGGAGGTGAGGTATGTACGGAGAATTTCCAGACGAGTTTCCTTCTGAGTATCCGGAGGGTTGTGAGTCGTTTGATGACGAGCTACTCGAAGATGAACCGGAAGAAGATGAGCCGGATTTGCAGATAGATTCGTTGTCAGGTTTCCAACTAGGGGTGTCTATGAGTGATGAGCAGATTGTGGCAGTGGCGACAGTGAAGACCTTCGCGTGTCATGGCGAGCCGAAGCCCGGTAAGCCGTGCGAGGCGAAGATGGCCCAGTCCGAGTGCTGGGTGCCGGCTCTGGCGACTGTTCGCAAGGTCGTTGGACGTTGGCCTTCGGTCAAGGATCTGGCCGATCACATCCACTGTGGTCGTTGCGCGGCCCTTGGTCGCAAAGCCGGCCTCCGGTTCTATCGCTACCAGCAAACTGTAGTGGAGATGGAGAACCGCCGGGTTGAGCGCCAGCAGGTCGCCCGCCAAGCCTTCAAGCGCTACTTCTAAAGTAGCCCACCGACCTAGGTCGGTGATCCAGCCGAGTCTCAGACTCGGCTTCCCACCAAAGTTTTTATGACATTCTAACATTCTGCAGAATGTTAGAATGTCTAACGGTGAAGATTTTAGCGGGAGAAATTGTTCTTTCCGAAAAAAAAGAAAGTAGGTTCGCATGGGTCAGAAGATGAGTCCGCTAGTGGCGCTTCAGAAGTACTTCGGCTACAAGTCGGGTCAGACTCTCAAGGAGTTCAACGAGGAAATCAAGGCGTTGAGTTCTGACGAGAAGAAAGAGCTGACCGAGCTTGCCGCCAAGGAACTTGACGTGGAGCTTCAGTAAGTCGGGGATGCCTGATCCTTGCCAGGCATCAAAGCTTTATGTGTTGAGCTTAAATACAAACACTCCTAGTCTTGGAGGTCAAAGACATTTTACTAACTTTTGTTATAATGGAGGAGTTATGAGGAAAAAGGTAAAACCTGTCTATCTGCGAATCCGTCTGCCGAAGATTGAAAAGACTGGCGGAGCGCATCAGCCTGCTAAGGGCGGCAAGTACCGCCGAGGCAAGGAAAAGGAAAAATCCAGAAAGGATATAAGGGCCGAACTAGATTGAGGCCCTTTTGTTTTTTAAATAATTTGGATATTATTAAAATAAGATTATTAATTAATTAAAATATATGCCCAGTAGTAGAACTTCCAGATTTTCTAAGCCGATAAAAGCTACTGTCGGGGCATATGCGATTATAAACAGGGATTACTTCTCCGACGTCTTTTATGAAAAATAAAAGGCAGCTGGAAGTTTCACTACTGGGTATGCCAACAAAATTTAAAAGTTTTGAAGAGTTAGGACAAGCGGTCCAAGAACATGGACAAAGGAAGGTAGAAGAAATTTTTGAGCAATCAGTCAAAGACGATTTTGATTCAATTCCAGAGGGGCCTTTTAAAAGCAATTTGCCTGAAATAAGCTGGGTTTCTTTTGCCCGGCCTATTACCGATAGAAAGAAAGGAGAGAGGAGCAAGGATTCAATCAACGCTACAGTATTCAGCAAAACCGATTCGGGCAAGGATGTTCACCATACCTGGATAATTAAAAAAGACGGAACCATTAAACCAATTCAACAGATTCCATCAGAGCTTTCAAAAAAATATAGCCAAGAAGAAATTGCCCTGGAGATAGGTAGTCTACTTGAGAAAATCGGTCCGTCATTTATTCATCTTACTGATCTAGATATTATCCCCGCTCAAGATAAAGGACCAGAGAGAGAAGACTCTGATGGCGATGATGGCGGAGGCGGGGAAAAGCCAATTGATCCGGAGAGGCTTAAATTTTTCCGCTCGCTCAAAGATGCTAAATTTATATCGGTCAATCGATCTAGGGGTCTCAAAGGATATATGGTTGTGTTTTTTGATAATAGTAATTTTATTATTGTAGAAAATGAATACAAGGGTAATGCGGCATTTATAGTTGATTTACCTGAAACGGTAGATATGGAGGCGATAAAGGAAGAATTATTATTTCAGAGATCCAAAGAAGGCGGAGATGTAGAAGTTTCTAAAGAAGAATTAAGAAAAGAGGTGGAGAGGCGTTATTGGCAACCGATATCTGAGAAAGCCAAGACTCGAAGTGAACTGAAGGCTTTGGGCGCTAAAAGATTCGTCCATATCCCTGAAACTTGGCAAGAAAGTGTTCGCCAAGCTATAGAATCAAAGACACCATAAATACATTATGACCGAATTTAATCCAAAAGAATTTAAATCGTTTACGGATCTACCAGACGAAGAAAAGTCTAATTTCCAACAAGTAGAAGGTGGTGGTTTTGTCGGGAAAGAAGCAGAAAAGAATCCGGATATTGCTTGTAGAATGGGCATAGTAGAAGACTCAATAATTAATACTCTTAAACATGAGCTGGAAGCGGGTGGCTTATCTAAAGACGAGGCTTTGGTGAGATATAACGAGGCAGGTGAAAAAAATGATTATAAAAATCAAGGATTGTATGGCGATATAGTTCGAAAATACTCTGATATTGAGTTTCTATCCTCTGGTAAAAACTACGACGAGGCTACAAAGCAAGCATTTAAGAAACGCTATGAGCCTTTAGCATATTCAGAGAGAACCCAGTCGTCATATTTGGAGAGTATTGACAAGCAGGACTTAGAAGTTATCTCAAGATTATTACTGGACAAGAGATTCGCAAAGAAGGGGTACTTAGCCAAGATGTTAGAGAGTGAATCATCTATCGAGACTGTATTTAATTATATTAAAAATAAGGATACCCATGTCGCTGCTTTATTGATAGATAAATCTAAAGATAAGGATTTTAAAATTAGAGCCTTAAAAGAAATCTCTGAAATAGTAAACTCGCTAGGTTCTACAGAGAAAAAAGATGCCGAATATCGCCTTAACTCAATTCAGGCCAGTTTAGCAGAATATCTAGTCTCGTCTGGTAATCATACAGACTTTTTCAATCTAGTTGAAAGCGGATTGGTAAAAGCTGAATCAGCTGATAGCTTTCTGCACAAAATTGACTCAGACGATGTGTTATATTGGTTAGCTACCAGAACATCAAGCCTCCGAACAGTAACAAGAATCTTTAAGTTTACTGCTGACCCGGCTATATTTGCAAAAATAGTAGAAACACAAGCGGCAGAGTTTAAAAATCTAAAAGAAGGGGATAAACCAAGCGTCCTTAAAATGGCCGAGAAGTATCTCAATGCATTAAATTCCGATCCTCAAACTTTTGAGGCAGATAGACTTGGCGATAACAACAAATTTGTAATAGGAATCACTACGGACAACGAAGGCAAGTACTATATAGCGTGGAGTAATACCGGTTCTCATGGTTATCACAAGGACATTTTTAAATCTCTGCAGAGGGAGTTTGGAATAAATATTCGCGATGATTTTAGAAGCGGCGGATATATACAATTGGGACAAAAAGACGGTAAGCCTGTAGCCATTTTTGATAGTAGCAGTGGAGATTTTGGTAATTATAGCCATAAGGTTCTTGAGCGGTTTAGGTCAAAGTTACAAGAAACTCTAAGTAAGAATCTGGGCAAGGAAGTTGAAGTAAAAATAGATATTTCTAGATAAATATAGAATCTCGTATCAGTGATTAGTTGGGCCTGTTGCTGAATTATGCCATACGTTTCAAGAGCCGGAGAAAAACTGGAGCATGCGTTAAAAAGCTTCAATATAAGTGTGGCTGACTTAATTTGTGCTGACTTCGGCTCAAGTACAGGCGGTTTTGTAGATTGTTTACTACAGTCCGGAGTAAAGAAGGTTTATGCGGTGGAAACTGCCTATGGTGTCTTGGATTGGAAACTCAGAAATGATCCGCGAGTTGTGGTCATGGAAAGAAAAAATGCTATGCATATTGAGCTTCCTGAGAAAGTTGACCTGGTATCAATAGATGCAAGTTGGACTAAATTAGAAAAAATAGTGCCAAACGCCCTAAAAAATCTTAAAGAAAGTGGGAGTATAATAGTTTTAGTAAAGCCACATTACGAAGCTGAGCCCAAAATGCTACGGAAGGGCAAGTTATTAAATGAATTCATCCCCGAAGTGCTTGATACAGTGAAAAACAAATTAAAAAAATTTAACGTTGAGATTTTAGGCGAGACAGAGTCTCCAATATTAGGAGGCAAGGGTAAAAACAGGGAGTATTTATTTTATCTCAAAAAAAAAGCGGCAGTTTTGCCGCTTAAGGTGTCTTTCTAAGCAGTTCATCAATTACTTCAAAAACTTTTCTTTCTTTTTCTTTCCAGCCGTCAGGGCCGTTCTTTATGAAGTAAAAATTAGGATGTCCTTGCCAAGCCTCAATCATTTTTTCCTGAAGCGCACAGGCTTCTTCATATGATTCCATTCGGATCGGATTATTTGTTTTTTCTATTTCATAAATTTTTGGGGGTGCGACTTCTAGGCATATAACTCCCCGATAACGATCATATTCATGTTCAAGGGTTGTTTTTAGGTGTTCTATAAAACGTACTAATCCGCCGGGAAAGTACCCAACATTATCAACTGTACCTCTATCAAGAGCGCAACCTTTCTTTCCTTCATCAAGTGCAAACTCTACAGATGTTGCTTCAAACAGGTCTTGTATGTTGTATAGCCTTTTTTGAAATTCAATATTTTGAAACTCATCTTTTGCGGGTTTAACTCCGAGCTCTCGCATAACTATGGTTGCTACTTCAGGAACGCAGTGGAACTCTGGCATTTTTTCTTTTATAATTCCCATTATTTTTGTTTTTCCGGAACAGGGCGGACCGGTAATAACAATTTTTGGAATAGGTAGTTTTAGCTTCTTCAGAACATAATCCACGGCTTTTTTATTTGAACCTTTTAACAAAGTAGCTAGACGGGCAAGGTGATGGCTCGTCAGTGAGTCGGTTACGTCAATTCCTTTGCCGATCCATTCAGGAAGCTGTAAGTCAGTTGGCACTTCTTCAATAGATTTGAATTCTTTTTCAGCTATCACAATTCCGTCTAGCGGCTCCTTGAAGAAATCTATTTCCCAGCCATTCAGAGTATAGCGGTCTTTTTCTAGCTCATGCTCACATAGATACGTAAATAGAAAGCGGGCAGTTTCAACCGTGACTTTATTGTCTGGTAATTCATCTTCATTACGGCTAATACCACGGCCTGATTTCGCGGTTAAAAGAGCTTTTGAGCCATTCTTGATTCTTACCCGAAAACTTATGCCTTTTGGAGCACGCTCCACATATCCCTGCTCTATGGATGTAAAAGGGGAGTTGCGGGGAAAATCTTCAGCAACTTCCGTTACTAAGAATCTTTTCTCAATCTCTTTGCTCTCGGCCATTGAGATACCTTGTTAAAGAACTGATAATTTATACTCTATAATATTTTGTTGTCTAGTCAACTTAGCATGCCCCTTGTTTTTATAATCCGAGAGAGTAATAATTAATCTAATATGACCAGTCAATCCGACAACCAGCTGTTAGTTAAGAAAAGTCCGGTAGTAATCGTAAAAACTTTTATTGTTCTTCAGATGACCGCTGTGGCGGTTTTCTTTTTATCAGGCGTGCTACTTGATTACGGTGAGATATACGATCATCTGCCGTTTGCGAGGTCATTCTCTTTTCACATTTTTGAAGCTATCGCTATATTTTTACTTGAAACGGCTTTAGTATTTTATATATTTTTTCGTTGGTATAAGGAATATTATGATATTAAATCAGACAAAATAGTTTACGGAAGGGGAATCGTCTATCGTAGAAAAACAGTAATTCCGATTAAAACCATCCACTCTGTCAGTTACCGGCAGGGCCCCCTAGGACGTTTGACTAGATATGGAGCAGTTGAGTTAGCAGATAAAGATTCAAATCAAATAATTACTCTTGATCATATCCCTGAGCCAAAGGAATATGCCGAAATGATTATACGTTTGAGGGATTCAGCAAATATTATGGATGGGGCTGCTGACGGTAATATTCTAGAAAAAGTTATCTTAAGAGGAGAGCACGAAAAGCTGGAGTTTAAGAGTTCTTTTAGGTGGGACCTGAACCAAAATAAAGTTAATAAAAACCTGGAGAAGGCTGTTATGAAGACGATTGCTGCCTTTCTTAATTCGGGAGGGGGTCAGTTAGTTATAGGTATTAATGATTTTGGCAGTGTAATAGGATTGGCCGATGATTATAATTCTCTTCCCAAGCAAAATGCTGATGGATTCCAGAATCACTTTACAAATGTTTTTCATTCAATGATTGGACCGCAGTTCAGGCAGTTTGTAGATTTATCTGTCCATAAAATTAATGGCCAAGAGTGTTGTTTAGTCAGGGTTATGCCTTCCGGTAAGCCGGCTTATCTCAAGTTGGATAATGGCGAGGAATTCTATATTAGAACCGGAAATGGAACCACCGGCCTTAAATTAAGCGAAACCTCTTCATACATTGATTCTCATTTTAGAGCAAAGTTGTTGTGATATCAATCAGAACTCTTCCCAATTTCTCTCCAGTCCTCGTCTTCAAAAATATCCTCAAACTAAATAAGGATTTACATATCAATAATCACAGGTACCCTCGCTTGCCTCTTCGCAGACTCAGCGCTCGACCTCGTGATTATTGAGTAAATCCTTTTTAGTTTTCTGATATTTTCTTGACTGCGGAAGGAGAATAAATTGGGAAGATTTCTGATTGATCTTTGGGTGGGTGTAAAAAGACGGTCTGTAAAATTAAAATATTTTATAGCATTTGTGTTATTATTGGGGACTTAAAAAGAATAAGGCTGCGCAAAAAATCTTTTATAATTGATTCCTTCCGTATCATTTTTGATAACCGTTGCGGGAAGGATAGGTATAAACAATGGTTTAAAACCGACAGGAAAGCGGGAACTGACTGAACGGAATTCCCGAAGGTATTCCGGAGGTTTTAAACCATTGTTTGTCTATCCTGGAGCACAGGTTGAGAAAATGATGAGGAAGGAATCAGATACTCCAATTAGATAATATGCTATAATTATAGTGTGAGTGAATATAATGAGGAATTTGATGGGATTAGGGTTACAGAAACTAACCAGAGCGATAATGGCTGGAATTTTTTGGTTGAATTAGGCCACGGGGACGGCTTGGTTGAGTATTTTGTTGAGGTGGACCGTGATTATTGGACAAGACTTACCGGCCGGAGAATAGAACCGGCTGAACTTGTTAAGACTACTTTTGAATTTCTTCTAAGCCACGAGTCCAAAGAACTTATTTTGAAAAAATTCAATCTTTCCGACGTGAACGGCTATTTTCATAACTACGAGGAAGAGATAAAAAGGCTATTATAATGATAAATCTTGCTCAAAAACTTTTTAGCTATCTGTTCTTATTTATACTGGTAGCTGTCGCAGCTTTTGTAAACTGGTGGCAGCCTATCTATCTGTGGCTCGGCGATACGCCGATATATCGTTTTATCTGGCTGGGGATATTTTTTGTACTTCTTGATATCGCCATAGAGATAATAGTCAGAGCGACAAAACAGCTTGGTGTAATAGGGGAGATGATGAGTATAGGCAAAGACATTCGTAAAATATCAGGCGGTTTCCGGGTAGTTTCAAAGGTCTCCCTATCTAATAATCTGAAAGCTGATTATGCGGTTATAGGTTCATCCGGTATCTGGCTTCTTAATGTTCGGGATAATGGCGGGAAAATAACATTTAATGGCGATGATATTGTTCAGAACGAGCGTATTCTAAAAGGCTTGCTTAGTGAGGCTCTTGAAAAATCCTATGCTCTTGCTAATTTTATTAAAGACAAGATCGGCCGAGATTTTATAATTACACCGGTTATTACCTTTTCCGGACTGAAAGCTGACTTTGTAGAAATGCCCAAGGCGGTTAGGGGAGTTTACGTCGTACCTAGAAAAGATATCGTATCTCTAATTGAGAACACTGATATTCAATTGATTGATCAAAAAACTATAGAAGATATTTATAAAATTTTAAAAAAGTAATCCCGCCCTTGAAAAGCAGAGGGGGGTGCGGGTACCTATGTTATGCCATTTAACCGATTAGTATTTGCCGATGCTATATTTTTATAAAATAGGCTAAGGCAACTGCTTTTCAAGGGCGGGATGAAAAAAATATATTTCATTGTTATTCTAGTGGTTATCGCTACGGCGGCAGTCTTGGTTATTAGTGGTAAAAAACTTCCTTCCATTATTTCTCCTACTATCTCTCCATCAGCAACTCCAACTTCGGCAGAACTTATCAAGGTTAGTAATGTATCATCTGGCCAATTAATAAAAAGCCCCTTTGTTGTAACCGGAGAAGCTAGGGGGTATTGGTTTTTTGAAGCCTCATTTCCGATAAGAATATTAGATGCCGATGGCCTAGAGCTTGGCGTTGTAGTGGCTCAGGCTCAAAGTGAGTGGATGACTGAAGATTTTGTTCCGTTTGAAGCTACTCTCGTCTTTAAAAAACCGACTACGGCTACTGGAACGATTATTCTTCAAAAAGATAATCCGTCGGGTTTGCCCGAGAATGATGATGAGTTAAGAATTAATGTACGGTTTGATCTTGAGAACTGGCCGGCCACTCCTGCTCTCGGCCAATGTAAACCTACCGGTTGCTCCGGCCAGGTATGTTCGGATGAAGATGTTGTAACAACCTGTGAATTTAAGCCGGAGTATGCATGTTATCAAAACGCAAAATGTGAACGTCAGTCAGACGGAAAGTGCGGCTGGACGCCCAGCGAAGAGTTAGTTGCTTGTCTATATGCTGCCTGGAGTGCTGAAGGCGGTGCCAATCCTCAATAATCAAATAATAGATAATTAAAAAAAAGACCTCCTAGGGGGTCTTTTATCTTGATTTAGAAAGAGCGCTTATCAGGTTTTGAGCTACTATATCAACCATCTCTTGCTCGGTCATGTTTGTGGTATCTATAAATTGTAATTGATTATGTACTAGAGAAAGGTCTTTGTAGGATGATTTGAATATGTTTACTAGATTTCTTATTGATTCAGGATTTGTCGTTTCTCGGTTCTGCCTGCTAATAGTAACTCGGAATTCTCTTTTCATGGCTACTTCTGCTTCACAGGTCATAATATAAGCTTGGTCTATTAACGGGACAGTAAATCTGCTTACAAAAAAAGATTGAAAACAGTATTTTTCCAGAGAACTTAGTTTATTCTTTCTAAACCAGTATTCCATCCAAGAATAAGCGTCAAATATGGCCCTGTTAAAGAAAATAATATCATAATTAGCCCAGGCACTTTGATCGGTTATCAGGGTAAGGCTTTCTAGCCCCGTCCTTATATTATATAGGGGTGTGGTTCTGGGTATATGCTGAATTTTCTCAGCCGCTTCTTGAGGAATTGAAACTCTCAACCCTTTAATTCTTAAAAAATCGTATAAAACCTGCGTTGTTAACGACTTGCCTGAACCGGGCGAACCGGTTAGTTCAACCATGAATGGCCTAGGCAATACTGAAGGGTCGTATCTCATATCAGTTCTAAGGATTTTCTTGATTATCTCTATCTGCTCAATGAGCTTACTTTCGTCAAACTTTGTTTCCTCTTCCATTCGCTTTCCTTATTTGTAAAATAACATAATTTAATTTAGTATAGAAAATGTTATGAGTAAACTCAATGTTGATAAAAAACCAGTAATCGGGTTTGATATGGACGGTGTTATTTTAGATAATGCGGATTCTAAGATTAAAGTTGCTAAAAAATTTGGCTTAATTATTAAATTAAGCCATACCCCGTCAGAAATATTAAAAACCCTGATGCCCCAGATTGTATGGGAGAAATTTCAAAATATGCTATATGACCATCCAAAGTTTGCGTTCTCAACACCATTAATGAGGGGCGTTAGGAGCATACTGGCTGATCTTAAGAAAAAGAATATTCCAATTTTTCTTATCTCGCGTCGTAAAATACCTGAGGTAGCTATTAAAATTTTAAAAAAGCACTTATTGTGGCCTCGCTATTTTAGTGAAAAAAATTCTTATTTTGTAATTCACCCCAAAGATAAGGACAAAAGAGCGGCTAAATTGGGGATAACCCATTATATTGATGATGAGCTTAAGATTATCAATGCTTTAGCCAGTGTCCCCAATAGGTTTCTATTTGATCAATTTGGTGTCTTTAAAAAATCTGAAAATTACACCAAGATTAAGTCTTGGGCGGAATTTAAAAGACACTTATTTAAAAATGTCTGATAACATAACTTACGACGATTTTAAAAAACTAGATTTAAGGGTAGCAAGGATTTTAAAGGCCGAAAGAGTTGAGGGATCAGAGAAGCTGGTTAAGCTTCAGATTGATTTAGGTGATCCGCCGGCCGGTGGAGGTCAGCGTCAGTTAGTGGCCGGGATAGGTACAGTCTATACTCCGGAAATACTTATTGGAAAACAAATTGTGATTGTGGCTAATCTTGAGCCTAAGAAACTGATGGGTCACGAAAGCAACGGAATGCTTCTGGCTGCTTCTGATGAGCTGGGTCCAGTTTTGCTTATTCCGGAGTCGGAGGTTAAGGATGGGACGGGGGTAAAATAGTTTTTATTATTAATTTTTTAGACCTGCTTTCTTTCTTCGGACAAATAGTTAAATTAACCTCAATTTAGTTAACAAATATAGGTCCCGCTCGGCAATCCTTCGGATATATTGATTAAGAATCAATATAAGATAAGCCTCACTCCCATATTTGTGGAATAACATAAATTATCGATTAATTTAACTATTGTGTTACCCTCGAAAAAAGACGGTCTACAAAAATTAATAGTAAAAACTATTTACTGCGAATTATCAATTTATGAATAACATGAATAAAGAGCTAAAATTTCGGTGTGTGATTCATGGTAGTTTTAGGAAGCATCTTGATGAGATAAAAAGGATTCATAAACTTTTTAGTGAAAATGGTATTGAAGTATTGGCACCGGCGATGTCGGAGATCAAGTCTCTTGAGAACGGGTTCGCTGTTTTGGAAAGTGATAAAGAAAAAGACCAGAGGATGATTGAGCTATTATATCTTCACAATCTTAAGCGGCTTGGCGGAGAAGGATTTAGTTATTTTGTAAATCCTGGAGGATATATCGGCAAAAGCTCTTCATACGAGCTGGGAATTGCTCAGCTGTCTAATATTAGTTGTTTTTTTTCTGGAAAATCCGGATGACCATCCGGCCTATGTCCATAAAAACTCTATCTGGAAGCCGGAACATTTGATTGAGTATATTAAGGAAAGGGGACAGCTTCCGGAGCCAAGAATCAGGAGGAATGAAAATATTATCCATAAACTGTGGGAGGGCTTGATGGTTCCCGGTTCGGTTGTGGCTGTTGGAGGAATTATTGAGTATGTTTCGGACAAACCGAAAAAAGAAAAAGAAATATTACTTGTCAAAACTCACAAATGGGGAGACAGGTATTCAATGGTAGGGGGAAAAGTTCGTCGAAATGAGCGTCTTGATAGTGCACTAATCAGAGAAGTAAAAGAAGAAACCGGCCTGAGCTCTTTTGTCGGAGAGCATATCTGTACTTTTGATCAAATTAAAAACTCAGGTTACTACTTATCCGGAGTCCAGCATATTTTTGTAGATAAGGTGACAAGAGTTAAAAGTAAGAAAGTCAGATTGAATGAAGAGGCGCAAGAGTATATCTGGATACCGCCCCAAGTGGCATTAAAAGAGCTATCCATAGAGCCTAATGCCCGTCACACCCTTGAGCTTTATGCTAATCAGTTTTACCCTAAGTTTATTTAAAATAAAAAAAGACCAAGGGGTCTCCTTGGCGTTGGTTGCGGTCGGCGGCGGGACCAAATCGTAGTACTGTCCCGCCGCCGCCTGCCGTTTTTTTTCGTTTCGTTTTTGTTAGAGCTTTGCCACTAGCTTGGGTTCCCACACCCTAGCCAGTGAACGGCCCTGTCTGGGTGACAGGAGATAGCTACTTGTGCTATCAGCTCTGCGATGCGAGGGAATCCCCGCACCCCTTAACCGCCTCTGGCTCCGGTAATTCGCGGCCGCGTTCCGCCCAGCCAGAGAATGAAAGAACTTAGGCTCTTATGCCTGTCAAAACCTACTATTTTAGCCGGTTTTGACAGACTTCAGAACCTCCATAACTACCTTATATTATCATTATACTCCTATTTATATGTTTTGTCAACCCCGCCCTTGAAAAGTAAATCTGAGACAATAGCTCAACAAGTATATTTAAGTAATCTAGATAAATAACCACTTGTTATGTAAGTGGGTTGCCGAAAGCAGTTACTTTTCAAGGGCGGGGTCAAGTCCTGCTGACATTATAAAAAAATGACCGAATTTAAACAAAAATTATAATTCGGCTATGCCGTGTCATAGGGTTATCAGAAGTGACGGCCAAGTCGGCGGTTACAACAGGGGTTCGGTCAGTAAAAAAGCCAGGCTCTTAAAAGAAGGGGTGATTAGTGTTAAAATCATTAAATGATACTAAAGCGATACCAAATTGCCATTCTATCCTTTGCTTTTGGAATTGTAACTATTACTTTTATATTAGGCCATGTCATTAGGCAGAAAGAGCTCAAAGAAGTTTATAATCAGCCGACATATAGATCTACTGTTATAAAAGTATTCTTTTCTAATACAACAGAAGATCCGGGAATTCTGTATTGTGAACGTACTTATCCGGTTGAGCGAGAGGTTTCTCGTCTAAGCGATAATGAAAAAAGTGAATTGGGAGAGTTTCTATATCTTGCAATTGCTGAGTTATTAGAAGGGCTTACTAGTGACGAGATAGAAAAAGGTTTTTTTACTTCAATAAACCCTGGCACAAAAGTTGGTAACATTATGCTAGAGGAGGGTATCGTTAAAGTTGATTTTAATGAAAGGCTTAATGAAGGTGTGGCCGGTTCCTGTAAGGTTCAGGCAATTCGTTCTCAAATAACTGAAACCCTGAAGCAATTTCCGGAGGTTAAAGAAGTTGTTATATCGGTGAATGGCGAATCTGAAACCATTCTTCAGCCTTAATACTTAATACTAATCCCTTAATACTATTTTGAAAGAACTTCGTATCTTATTAATTGGTGGAGGTTCAGGCGGACATGCTTATCCGCTTATTGCTGTTGCTGAATCTTTGCGTGAAAAAGCTGCGGGAAAAGACATAGATTTAAAATTGATGATGCTTGGAGAAGGCGGTTTTTTGAGGCGAGCGGCAGAAGAACACGGTATACCTTTTAAGCTTATAAAAGCGGGTAAATTTAGGCGATATTTAAGCTCAGAAAGTTTAATTGACCTTATAAAAATTCCCTTAGGTTTTGTGCAGTCTCTCTGGTATTTGTTCTGGTTTATGCCAGATGTGGTTTTTTCTAAGGGCGGATATGATTCTGTCGCTCCGGCGGTTGTTGCTCAACTTTTCTTTATACCAATTTTTATCCATGAGTCAGATTCTATTCCGGGATTGGCTAACAGAATTGTCAGTAAAATGGCGGAAGGTATTTTCCTTTCATTTAAGACTGCCGAGAAAAATTTTAACAGCCCCAGTGTCTTTACCGGCAATCCGACCCGCAAAGAACTTTTTCAAGGTGATAAGAATTCTGCCCGAGAGTATTTTAATCTTCAGGAACAAAGGCCAACCGTGCTTATTCTTGGCGGAAGTCAGGGAGCTAAAGCCATAAATGATGTTATCGTATCAAGTGTGGTGGTTATGGCTCAGAAATTTAATATTATTCATCAATGCGGCGAGAGTCAGTATGAATCGGTAAAAAAAGACATAGATGTGATAATGAAAGAAGGAACTCATGAATATTCTGCTCCAGTAAGTGTTTACTATCGTCTCTATCCTTTTCTAGATGAGAAACAGCTAGCCTCGGCTTATGCGTTAGCCGATGTAATTATTTCAAGAGCCGGAGCGGGATTTTTATTTGAAATTGCCCAGGCGGGAAAACCGGCTATAATAGTTCCAATTTCACAGTCGGCCTCTAATCACCAGTACTTTAATGCTTTTGAATTTAGCCTATCGGGCGGGCATTTAATGGAGGAATCCAATCTAAATAGGGAGAGCTTAGTCCGTGAGATAGAAAATATATTAGAACCCGAAAACTATGCTAAGATCAGCGAGAGAATAAGGTTATTTGCAACTCCGGATGCAGCTGACAAAATTGCCGAAGCAATTTTAAACTTTAAACTCTAAGCCCTAAATTCTAAATAATATCAAATGATAAAAATCCCAATATTAAAACAGTTTCGAATATTTGAATTTAGAATTTTGAATTTGTTTGGGATTTAGAGATTAGAATTTAGATATTATTTATGCTCGTTGGTCACAACAAACAAAAAAAATACTTCAAACACGTTATTGATAACGACTCTTTGAGCCATGCCTATTTATTCTCCGGACCGGAGATGATCGGTAAGAAAACTTTTGCTTTTGAGCTTGCTAGGACTATTATCGGTGATGATTTTGATAAAAATCCTGATTTTAAATTTATTGCGCCGAAGATAGAAGAAGGCGAATCCAAGATATACATAGAGGACATACGTGACTTTAAGAAATTTATGTCTTTAAAATCCTATGGCTCCGGTAAACGGTTGGTAGTATTTGATAACGCACATTTTTTAACATCCGAAGCATCCAATGCCTTGCTAAAAATTCTTGAAGAACCACCGGCTGGTTCGGTTATAATTTTAATCAGTTCAATGCCGGATTTAATACCGGCAACTGTATTATCTAGATGCGAAGAGGTCAGATTTAACGAGTTGAGCGGTAAAGATATGGGGGATTATCTTTCTGAAAAAAAATTAAAAAAAGAAGACAAAGAATTTCTAGCAACTTTGGCTAGGGGGAAGATCGGTTTGGTCAGTAATCTTATAGACACTGATTCTATACCCGAAGCTCGCAAGGCGATTGATGATTTGAGAAAACTTTTTAACGCAGGAATTTATGAAAAAATGGATTATGCCAAAAAAGTTCATGAAAAAGGGGATTATCAACCCAGGGTGGATTATTGGCTCTATTGGATAGGGGCTCATGTAGCCAGCTCGCCAAAAAATGAGAAAATAGCAAAAAGTCTCCTCTCTCTTCATCAAATTGTCTCTCAACCTCAGTATAATCATCGTCTGGCATTGGAGAATTTTCTATTAAATCTGTAGGTGCGGGCTCATTCTAATTTTTCGACCTACTTTATTTCCCTGCCTGCCGGCAGGCAGGTTCGGACAAATAGTTAAATTAACCTCAATTTAGTTAACAAATTTGAGCCTCGTCGTAAAACTTCCCCTCAAATTTGTGGAGTAACTAAATTGAGGTTAATTTAACTATTGTGTTACCCTTGAAAAAAGACGGTCTGCAAAATTAGAATAAGCCCGCTTGGTTCGCTATGGTGAAATAAGAAAGCCATTGACAGGTTAAACTTTGTTTGTTTAAATATTGTTAGCACCTTTTATAGGGGGGACTGTTTATGAGTAGAAGTAAGGTGGCAAAGATACTAGTTTTTGTGAGCGGACTAATATTTTTGATTACCGGATCTTTCTTTGTTCATGATCTGTATTCAGGAATTTATTATAATCATATTCCAACCATTAATATATTCAGTCTTACTATGGTTGTATGCCTGATTCCTGGTGGCCTTGGGGCCATGTATGCTTTTTTTAGCATGAAAACAAACTGGGCCCAATACGACCAATAACCGAGATTTTCTCGGTTATTTTGTTGCTTGTTGATTTTAATTTTTATAAGGCAGTGATATACTAAAGATACGAATGCCGACTAAAATCATAAACATTCTCCAGGACGATAATTTTGAGAATATTTTAAGAATATTCCAGGAAACTCCAGCCAATGAAGTGATTTTTGTCTTGCCCAGAAAACATCAAGCCTTAAGTAACGACGATCATTTTTATATTCTTTCTGAGGCAGCAAGTGAACAGGGCAAGAATGTCATGATTTTAACTTCCAATTCCGATGTAAGCGATCTGGCTTTAAAATATAATATCGGTGTGCTGACTAGCGCAAAAGCTAATCCACGTGTTTTATCTCAAAAAGTTAAGAAAGAGGCCAAGCTGCAAAAAATAACTACAGAGAGACCGGAAGAAGTTGAACCTCAAGAAGCTATTAGTGAACCCGAAGTTAGCGAAGAATTAACTGAAGATGATGATTCTACAGATATGATGCAGAGCAGGGGAATGACTGATATTATAAAACCACCACTTGAAAAGGATAAAAAAATTAGTGTAAAAATATCTAAAAAAGTGGAACGTCCCTTTGAAATTGAGGTTAGGAACGAAGAGGGGGAGACAGCAGAAGAGAATATCGGAACAAATGATAATGTAATTAGGGGAGCAATTGATGAGATAGAGAGCGTATGGCAAAGACGTTCTGACGAAAGCAAGCCGCCCGTCATGGGTAAAAAGAATCCGGTATCTTTTATAAAAAAGCCTCGTTTTAATATCGGTTTTCTCTCATCTCTAAATTTATCAAACAGAGCCCTTATTATTCTGGGCGTTTCAGTGATCGCAGTATTTGCCATTGTTATCTTTATCTCAACCGGCAGTGCTAACATTATTATCAAGCCTCGGGCTCATGCTCTGGATTTAGCTCTATCGGTAAAAACATCCGATAAATTTTTAGCTATTGATTTAGAGAATAAAACCATTCCGGGTCAGCTTTTTTCCATAGAGAAAAGAGTAGAGCAGATATTTTCGGCTACTGGCGAAAGAGATGTCGTTCAGAAAGCTCGTGGCAAGATAATAGTTTACAACGAATACGGTACAGCACCCCAAGTTCTTATCGCAACAACGAGGTTTGAATCTTTAGGGGGTTTGATATTTAGGACTCTTAAGACTATTACTGTTCCTGGTACCAGGGTTGTTAACGGAGAAATTATCCCCGGTGCTATAGATGTAGAAGTAATTGCCGATAAGGCTGGAGAGTTTTACAATATTGATCCGGGTAAATTTACCATTCCGGCATTTAAAGAAAAAGGAGATAATGACCGTTATCAGAAATACTATGCTATATCAAAAGAACCTATGAAGGGAGGCATAGTCGGCAAGGCTAAAGTCGTGACCGACAAAGATTATTCAGAGGCCAAAGAAACGGTGCATGCCAAAGTAATAACTGATTCAGAGAATGAGCTTAAATCACAAGTGGCTGAACTAAAAATATTAAGTCCTACTGCCCCGACTATTAAAGAAGTGACCTCAACAGCCCAAGTGGACGAAGCCGTTAACGAGTTTACTGTTTCAGAAACTGTAGTTCTGCAAGCTGTCGGATTTAGAGAATCAGATCTATACAGTCTAATTGCTCAGTATGTCTCAGAGGTCAACACATTAGATGTATTTCCTGATAAAATAAGCATTGAATTCAGCGATATAAAATTTAATGACCAGGATAAGATCCTAGAATTCAAAGCCTTAACTAAGGGGTCAGTTTACAGCCGTATTATTAAAGACAAAGTAATATCTGATCTTATCGGTAAAAATGAGGACAGTATAAAGGAGTATATAAAAGAAGTTGAGGGCATATCTACGGCTCGTGTTATTTTATCTCCTTTCTGGGTTCAGAAAGTGCCGACTAATACTGATAAGATAAAGTTTGAATTGCAGTATGACTAGGGGTTGACCCCGCCCTTGAGAACAGATTGCTTTTCAGCAAAAATTTAATAATTTAAGCTATATTAATAGATTGAAACGGCGAGTGATAATCTAGCCTCGGTTCACTTTAGGTTCTGTTCTCAAGGGCGGGGTTGACATTAAAATCTGATTTTGCTATCATACGTAGGCTAAAATAATCTTGTTTATAAAGCTGGGTTAAGGAGCGGTCCGTGATTTTTAAACGGTGAAATACCAGTCTCTCCGCTTCTTTTTACAGAGCTTGAGAAAAAGCTTATTTTTTAAAGCGAATTGAACCAAAACGAATTAAAAGAAAAAGTTAACGGTACCATAACCGAAGCCCTTCCGGATACGAATTTTCGTGTTCAGCTTGAAGATGGACGTGAGATTTTGGCTTACCTTGCCGGAAAGATGAGAATGAATTATATAAAAGTAATGATAGGAGATAAGGTAACTCTTGAATTGAGTCCTGACGGCAAGAGGGGGAGGATAGTCAGAAGATTGTAATTTATAATTATGAGCAGTCCGCCTTCGCATAAAGCTTCGGCGGGACACTGATAATTGTAGCTATTCGCTACACTCATAGACAATTATCGTGAAGGTACGTGCATCAGTCAAAAAATTGTGTAATAATTGCAAGCTTGTAAGAAGAAAAGGCCGTCTTTATTGTTTGTGTACAAATCCAAAACATAAGCAAAGGCAAGGCTAACAACAGAGATTCCAATAGTCGTCTACGCGTATCCCAACTTTCCCTCTCGGGAGCATAAGGAAATTGAAAGCTTGGGAACCCTTGCGGACGACATTATTGGAACCTTCACTGACGTGGCACGAATATTAGGTATAACAATTCCTGAAAATAAGAAGATATTATACGCCTTGACCTATATATATGGCGTAGGCCAGTCTTCAAGTGCTTTAATATTGAAATCGGCCAATGTTAATCCGGATAAAAGAGCAAAAGATCTATCTGATGAAGAATTAAATAAAATTCAGAAAATAGTAGAGAGAAGCTATAAAGTTGAAGGAGATCTTCGCAGAGAGGTCGGCCAGAATGTTAAAAGATTGAAGGAAATAGGTACCTGGAGAGGTCTTCGTCATGCTAAGAAACTACCCATTCATGGCCGAAGTAAAACCAATTCAAGAACATTAAGGGGTAACGTCAGAAAGACAATGGGATCAGGAAGAAAATCGTCTAATGAGAAGACATAGTCGGCTTACGGCCTCCTTCCTACAAATTACGAATCTAAACGAATATACAAATTTACGAATAAAAATTAGAAGGTTAGTATATTCGTAAAAATTAGTAATTAGTAGTGGAGTGAGCATCAGCGAACGTGGGGAAAAAACGAATTATTACAACCGAAGAAGAAAAGGCATCAGCTGAACAGCAGTCAGTCGTTTCGGCTCCTAAGAAATTGTCTAAAAAACAGGTAATTAACGGCATTGCCCATATTTCTGTTTCTTACAACAATACGATTATCACCATCACCGACTTAAAGGGAGAGGTTATTGCCTGGTCATCGGCAGGCTCTCTGGGGTTTAAAGGAACTAAGAAATCTACGCCTTATGCTGCGAACCTTGTTGCCAAAGATTGTACCGAGAAGGCAAAGAAATATAATCTCATCAATATAAAAATAGTAGTTAAGGGCATAGGGCCTGGAAGAGAATCTGCGATGAGAGGTTTAGCGGCAAGCGGATTAAGCGTATTATCAATCATGGATTCAACACCGGTCGCCCATAATGGAGTTAGATCAAAGAAACCGAGAAGAATCTAAAATAATGCAAAATTCAAATATCAAAATGCAAAATGATAATTTAAAATCAAAAATTTTTAACTTTGATTTTTAAATTTTAAATTTAGCGAAGCGATTATGGCACGATATACTGGTCCAAGAGAAAAAATAGAGCGAAGATTAGGTGAAAAGCTTTTTCTAAAAGGCGAGCGTTCGCATTCCCAAAAATCAGCTTTAGTTAAAAAGCCTTATCCGCCAGGAATTCATGGTAGAAAAAGACCCGGCAAGCCTTCGGAATATGGTCTTCAGCTTAAATCAAAGCAGAGAGTTAAGAATATTTATCGCTTGCTTGAAAAACAGTTCAAAAACTATATTAAGAGTTCTCTTGCTTCAAAAAAGGAACCTTATGAAATGATTTTGAATAAGCTTGAGCATAGGCTAGATAATGTTGTGTTTAGGAGCGGTTTTGCCCAGTCAAGAGATCAGGCCAGACAATTAGTAAATCACGGTCATATTACTGTAAATGGCAAGAAATTAAATATCCCATCAGCCCAAGTTTCTATAGGCGATGTTATCGGTATAAGAGAAGGAAGCATGACTTCTCCCTATTTTTTAAATCTAATGCCTCAGTGGTTTAAGGGACATGAGGCGCCGAATTGGCTGGCTGTTAATAAGGAGAAGTTTGTTTCAGAAGTCAAAGGTAATCCGATTTTGCAGGATAGCGGTATAAAGATTGAGGATTTGCAATCAATAATTGAGTTTTATAGTAGATAACCTTACTACAAATTACGAATCAGTACGAATGTACGAATCTACATATATTTGTAAATTAGTATATTGGTAAAAATTAGTAATTAGTAGTAAAGCGAACTAAAGTGAGCTTACAACTGCCGGAACAAATAAAGGTCGTAGCCAAAGAAAATAACAAAGCTACTTTTGAGATATCTCCTCTTATGCCCGGATACGGAGCAACTATAGCTAATCCGCTGAGGAGGGTTTTACTTTCTTCTTTAACTGGTACAGCCGTAACCTCAATTAAAATTAAAGGAGTTGAGCATGAATTTTCAACTATTCCCGGTGTCCTGGAGGATGTTATAGAGATAATTCTCAATGTTAAAAAGTTAAGATTTAAACTTCATACGGATGGCCCGGTCAAGCTTACTCTGGAAGCGAGCGGAGAAAAGAAATTATTTGGAAAAGATATTAAACTTACATCTGATGTTGAATTAATAAATGATGATCAGCATATTGCGACACTGACAGATAAGAAAACCTCATTCAGTATGGAGCTTGAAATAGAAAAAGGTATAGGCTATGTTTCTATTGAGCAGAGAAGGAAAGAGAAACTGCCCATAGGCGTAATTGCTATTGATGCCGTTTATTCACCGGTAAGATCTGTTAATTTCTCAGTTGAGAGTATGCGTGTCGGCGAGAGGATTGACTATAATAAAGTGGTCATGGAGGTAGAAACTGATGGATCAATCCAACCGGAGCAGGCGCTAAAGAACGCATCCGAAATATTATTGGATCATTTTAAGGTTGTAGCCGATGTTTCAGTACCTGAAATAAAAGAGAAAGCAAAAACAAAAGAAAAACTGACTAAAAAGGAAAAAGAGACAAAGGTTAAGAAAAAAGGTAAGTAGGTAATAGTCTCTAGGCTCTAGGTGATTAGGTTAATGAAAAACCTAAGATCTAATCATCTAAAACCTAAGACCTAATTTGTGAGAAGGGGTAAACATAGAAAATTTGCCAGGGGAACAGTTCAGCGTAAGGCGCTTTATAAGGCGTTGGCGACTGCATTGATAGAGCATGGACGAATTAAGACTACTTTGGCAAAAGCTAAATCTTTGTCTAAGTTTACAGATAAAATAGTTAGCAAGGCTAAAAAAGGAGATCTTGCCTCACAACGTTTAATTAGGCATTATGTGGGAGAAAAAGCGACAAAAAAACTGGTTTCTGATATTGGTCCTCAATTCAAGGACAGAAGCGGGGGCTATACAAAAGTTTTAAGATTGGGCAGAAGAATCAGCGATGGCGCAGAAATGGCAATCATTGAATTTACAAAGTAAATTCAATGCAAACTCTAAATTTAAAATTCTAATTTCTAAACAATATCAAATGACTAAAATCCTAATATCAAAATATTTAGAAAATCTAGAGTTTTGGGTTTATTTAGGATTTAGAGATTAGGATTTAGAGATTTATATATGCAATATACTGTTGATGCCACAAATAGGTCATTGGGGAGAGTAGCAACTGAAGTTGCTAATCTTTTGCGTGGCAAGAACCTGGCTTCGTATATGCCTAATGAACTTCCTGATAATGAGGTAGTAGTTAAAAATTTAAAAAATGCTAAGTTTACGGGTAATAAATTCAGCCAGAAAAGATACTATCATTATTCCGGTTATCATGGCGGGATAAAGGCCAGAAAGCTTTCAGAGTTATGGGAATCAAAACCTGATCATGTTCTGCGCGAAATGGTATATAGAATGCTGCCGATTAATAGAACCAGAGACAAAATAATTAAAAACCTTAAATTTAACTGGTCATGTCAGCTAAAGTAGCAGATAAAAAACTTAAAAAAGCAAAACCGTCTAAGACGGGAGTTGCTCATGGTTCAAAAGAGACAGCCGTGAAGGCCATTCCTGCTAAAGTCAAAGGAGATAAAAAGGAGGCTGTTAAAGATACCCAAAAAATAGAGGTAGTTAAAACCAAAGATATGAATGAAGAAAAGGCTGCTAAAAAAGAGAAATACTTTGAAGCAGTTGGCAGGAGAAAAGAGGCAGTCTCTATAGTTCGTCTTTATACTAAAAAATCTACTGATGCTTTGGAGGGAGATCATGCTCTGATTAGGGTAAATGATAAAGATTACCGGGATTATTTTACCGATAAAACTCTTCAGCAGATCGTGGAATCTCCCCTTAGAAAGTTAAAGTCACTTAATCGTTTTAAAGCGACTGTTATGGTATATGGTGGAGGAATGTCCGGTCAGGCAGATGCAATTAAGCATGGTCTCTCTCGTACGCTTGTCCTTTTCGATTTAAATTTTCGTAAGAAACTCAAAAAATCAGGTTTCTTAACTCGCGACTCTAGAATCAAGGAGCGACGCAAGTATGGTCTCAAGAAGGCAAGAAAAGCACCGGCTTGGTCAAAACGATAGTTTTGACAAGTACGGTAATAGTAGCTTTTCGCAGTCCCGTACCAAACCCACCTCTTCTTTTGGCGGTCAGCGGATAAGTTTGGTTCTGGGACAAGAAAAGCTCCCGCTTGGAGCAAGCGATAAAATAAAACTCCCCGAAAGGGGAGTTTTGACAAAAGTAAGTAATTTAATATACGGTAGAGGAAATTTAATTCTTATAGAGTTATTGAAGAAAAAGCTAGCTGCCATTGGTGGCATAAAAGTCTAGACCTCATATGAGGTCTTTTTATTTACAACTCAACAATGTTAACTCCGCCTCTTTTGTCTATCTCGACTACCTGATAGATAGAGTATGGTCGGTTCCTAGAATCCAACCTCTCTAACTCCAATACAAGATGGTCTTCTCCTCTGAACCAAGATCCATTTTGAATTTGAATGGAGAATCTCGTTATTAATTCCTTATCGCCTTTTTTGTAAAATGGCTGGTAATCGGTATTGTTAAGCCAGATTACCCACAGCTCATTGCTGGTCCACCAGGTAATTTTATTTTTATTCTCTGAAAGTCGAAAACCTACAACATTATCAGCGATTTTCTCAAGTCTCTGGTCAATGTTCTGTAATAAAATTTTGTTTTTTACGTCAAGAATATAAGAATCTTTTATTTCGGGGGTCGGACTGGGTGAGATTTTTGTTCTTGGGATGGGCGTAGGCTGGAGCGTTGGGAAAGGCTCTATTTTTTTAAATAAAGTATCCACCTCATTAAAAAGTTCTTTTTCTTCTTCGCCTTCTTCCGGCAGAAGGATTATTCTTGAGAAGTCAGATACAAAACCCTCCTCAACTGTTATTGTTTTTTGCCAAGGCGAGAAATTATCCTTCTGAACACTTAGTCGGTATGTTCCAGGAAGAAGCCTGTCTACGCTGAAAGATCTATTAAAAAACGATGTGCCTCCTTCAAGCTCATCATTTAAAAATACCTTAGCATCCGTATTAACTTTTAGGGAGATGGCTCCGGTTCTGAGAAATTTACCTTCCGAAAAGCTATACTTGTATCCTTGGGCATATAGAACGATAATATAACTTAACAGCAAAAAAACTGCCACCGCAGAATAAAATAGCCATTGTTTTGCCCGCTTTGTCATTTTAATATTATATCAGAAATTCCAGTTTTTTCAATGATTTTAAAAATTAGGATATTATAGTAATATTTATGTTGCTATGGGTAAATTCGTAATTAACGGCGGTAAAAAATTGAAGGGTGCAGTTGAAGTTAGGGGAGCTAAGAATGATGCCTTAGTAATTTTTGCGTCAGCGCTTCTTACGTCAGAGACCGTTCATATCAGCAGGGTGCCCGAGATAGAAGATATAAAAAGAATGTCTGAAATTTTAGATAAGCTTGGGGTTGGAGTTGACCGTTCCGGATATGGAAAATATAAAATCACGGCCGATAAAATAAAAACCACAGCTATAGATAAGGAAATAGCCAAAAGGTTACGGGCCTCAATAGTTTTAACGGCGCCATTGCTTGTCAGGATGGGCAGAGTTGATTTTCCTCACCCAGGAGGCTGCGTAATAGGTGAAAGGCCGATAGATGTTTTCCTGGACGGTTATAAGGCCTTGGGAGCTAGTATTGATTACAAAGATGGAGCTTATAGCGTAAGAGCTAAAAAGCTTCATGGCAATAAATTTGTTTTTGGCAGTGTAAGTGTTACCGGAACAGAATCTATGATGATGGCCGCAGCATTAGCTCAGGGAGACACAATCTTAAAAAATTGCGCCTGTGAGCCGGAAGTTGAAAGCTTGGCTGAATTTCTTAATTCCTGCGGAGCTAAAATATCTGGAGCCGGAACGCCAAAAATAACCATAAAGGGAGTTAGGAAATTAAGCGGAGGCAAACATACGACTATCCCTGACAGAATAGAGGCCGGAAGTTTTTTGATATTAGGTTCTATACTAGGGGATCCGATAAAAGTTAAGAAATGTAATCCGGAACATCTGGATTCTTTATTGAATGTACTTCAAAAATCAGGTGCAAATATAAAAATTGGAAAAAATAGCGTTGAAGTCTCATCTTCAAAGTTAAAATCCGTAGGTATAAAGACTAAAGAGTATCCCGGTTTTCCAACTGATTTACAGGCACCTTTATGTGTGCTATTAACACAAGCAGAGGGTCAAGCTCTCGTCCATGAAACTATATATGAAGGCCGGTTGAATTGGACAGATGAACTTAAAAGAATGGGAGCTGATGTACTAACTTTGGATCCGCACAGGATTGAAATCAGGGGCTCTAAAAAATTAAGAGGAAGAGAGATAGAAAGCCCGGACATAAGAGCGGGCATGGCTTATATGATTGCGGCCTTATGTGCTGAAGGGCAATCAACCATTGATAATGTTTATCAAATAGACAGGGGCTATGAGAAAATAGAAGAGAGATTGCAGAAAATAGGAGCGGATATCCGACGAATTTAAGCTTTTGTCCAAGAGCAGAGCGATTGGCTACAAAAGATTACATAATTGTAGCTGTTCGTAATACTCACAAACAATTATGGCATGGCTAAAATAGGGATTGATTTAGGGACAACTAATACAGTAGTCTTCATCCCTAAAAAGGGGATTGTTATCAACGAACCATCAGTGGTGGCTATTTCGGTTTTGGATAATAAGCTTCTTGCTGTTGGTAACTTAGCTAAAGAGATGATCGGTCGTACGCCCGAAAGCATTATAGTTTCAAGGCCGTTAATAGACGGGGCCATTGCCGATTATCGTATAACCGGAGCAATGCTCAAGTATTTTATCAAGAAAGCTATTGGCGTTATGAGCTTTGTTAAACCCGAAGTTCTTATTTCTGTTCCAGCCGGTATAACTTCTACTGAAAAAAGAGCGGTTATAGAGGCAACTCTGAATGCCGGTGCTAGGGCAGTTTATTTGGTTAAGGAGCCGGTGCTGGCCGCTATTGGTGCTAAGATTCCGATAAACAGTCCGATCGGAAATATGATACTTAATATTGGTGGTGGCACAACTGAACTTGCAGTAATATCCCTCGGTGGTATTGTTAGTTGGAATTCGGTCAGGATAGGTGGGAATAAGCTTGATCAGGCGATAGTTGACTATATTAAAAAAAATCATGGCTTGGCGATAGGCGAAAGAACGGCCGAACTGATCAAGCTTTCTATCGGTAGTGCAATTAAACAACCCGAGGAAGAAAAAATCAACATAAAAGGCCGCGATCTGGCGACTGGTTACCCAAGAACCATAGAAATCGGTTCAAATGAAATTACCGAAGCGATATCTGAACAGTTAAGAGAGATAGTGCAGATTATTAAAAATGTACTTGAGGTTACTCCTCCAGAACTTTGTTCCGACATCGTTGATAGGGGGATTACGATTTCGGGTGGCGGCGCGCTTTTAAAACATATTGATACTCTCATCAACCGTGTAACCGGAGTACCAGCATCCATCGCCGATGATCCTCTTTTCTGTGTTGCCCGCGGGACGGGCATAGTGCTGGAGAATTTAGATGTCTATAAACGCAATGTAGTGGCTAAAAGATAGTATAAATATAAAATCAGCTCAATGAGCTGATTTTATCTATGTATTTTTAAACCTGCACTAATAAATAATGTTGGTACGACTCTTCGGTGGTCACTAAGATTGAAAGTATAGTTTTTATTCTCAAAACTATACTCATCAACTCCAAATTTCATAAAACTGAATCTTGAGCCAGCCTCTACTATTATAATTTTCCATCTTTTATAAACGCTTGTCTCAATAATCATATATTTTGATCCGGACCCCTCTAACTTTAGAAGCTTATTTGGTATCTCGCTATTACGGTAAAGAAATATATGTTTGGAAGAAACGATGTCGTCGTTCTCGTCGTATTTATTCAGAGTTTTATAGTAGGCGAATGAAGGAATTCCCCATTCTACCCCGGCACCTACCTTAAACCATTGGATGTCACCGCCAAAAGTATGAAATGCACTAAGACTCATTAAATGGCCGGTCTCTATACTACTGGGTTCTTCCTTGCGGTAGCCGATTGACCAGCCTGGAACTCCTATACGATTTTTTAGGAAATACTTGTCCAAACTTATTCCTCTGCTAGTTGCCTTGTAGTCAAAGCCATAAATATTACCCTGGCTTTGAGAAATGTTGAATTTAATATATATACCGGAATGTTTAACGCTATTAGTCTTTTTCTGAGCATTTTCATCCTGATCTTGAGCGTAAAGTAGAGAGGGCAGAATTAAGAGAAAAGAAACGATTACAGAAGAAGCGATTAGTTTTTTGATCTTCATCTGTTACTCCATTCCCGCCAGTGCTTTAAAAAGAGGGCTGTACCAGCCTGGTAGTTCATTAGGACCGTTAATCAGTCTAATTAGACTAGCACCTGTATCTCCTCCATCGTCACCGGCCCAGTGGACATACCAATAAATTCTTTCTGCTCTAAAGCCATTTCTAAATAGAGGATAATATTGCTGGACATAGCTTATGTGTCGATCGGGATAGATACTTCCGGTTTCGGTAACCCAGATTCTAAACCGTCGAATAACGGGATGAGTCACTGCTCCAGTATATCCCGACATCGCAGAGGGTGAATATACATTTATTGCGATTATTAATTTTTGAGGGGACATCTCGTTTAGGCCTAGTTCTCCCATTCTTTCAATTTCTCTTGAACCGCTATACCCATGTCCTAATGGACACTGAGTAACTAAAGTTATGCCTGGGTAATTTTTAGTGACATGATTGTATATTCTTCTCAGGACGGGCATATATTGTTCAATCGTCATTGTGGGTCCGCTCTTTGGAAGAATGCTGGTAGTCTCATTACCGATTTGCAGTACTTTGATGTAGGGATAGGCGGCGATGATCTCATCCATTCGGCGTTCAATATCTGGGTCAAAAAGATAAAGATTGTCTACTATGCCCAATAGCTCCAATCCCAGCGAATTGAGCAGGGCTATGATGTGGTTATTAAAACCTTCCGCTTTTACTATGCCCACCCTTACACCTTTTAATTTGCCAGCCTTGATAAGCATACGAGCCGTCTCTTCGTAGGCTCGATATGCTCCACCTGTAGCGTGAATACCGAGATAGGGTGACCACGTAGAGACGTCCGGTTTCGGTGGGGCTGTAGGATTGAGTGGGTCAACGACTATGTTAGCTGGAGGAAGACCAGTCGGTGTAAGAGGAGTATCACAGCCTGGAATTAATAGAATACTCAAGCAAAACAAAAGGCGTCTCATGAAGCTCTCCGTTTTTAAGGAACACAAGTTATATAATTAATCCATAATTGAAGCTAGTAGTCAATCAGAATTTGACTGCATGGTAGTTTTTTAACTAACCTTTTTGTTTATTAAATTATCAGGTTATGATATAAATCAAGCATGAAAGTCGCCATTGTTCATGATTGGTTGGTAAATTTAAGCGGGGCAGAACGTGTTCTTTTTGAATTACACAAAATGTTTCCGGATGCGCCGATTTATACTCTTTTCCATAATAAAAAGTTTACTAAAGAATATTTACCTAATGCTGAGATAAGACCCAGTTTTTTACAGAAAATTCCTGGCATAGTTCGGAGTTATAAATACTTTTTCTTTCTTATGCCAACGGCAATTGAATCTTTTGATTTATCTGATTTTGATGTAGTGATCTCTTCTTCAGCAATTTTCTCTAAAGGTCTCGTTCTTAAGCCTAAGACCAGGCATATCTGTTACTGCTATAGTCCGACTCGTCAGATTTGGGATTTGCATTCAGAAAGCTTATTGCTGGCTACAAATTATAAGTTGCAAGCTATGGCCCAACATTTTTTAAGAATCTGGGATCGACAGGCTAGTGATAGAGTAGATCAGTTTGTGGCGATATCTGAACATGTCCGACAAAGAATACAAAAATACTACCGGAGAGATGCAATAGTGATATATCCTCCAGTCAGTACGAAGTATCCAGGAGCTAGTATTCAGGTTAAAAAAAATCCGAAACCCTTAATACTAAATACTGGCTACTATTTGCTGGTCAGCCGTTTATACAAACACAAGAACATCGATATTGCCATTGAGGCATTTGAGAAACTCAATCTGCCATTAGTTATTGTCGGTACTGGTCCGGAGTACAAAAAACTAAAATTCGTAATCCGTAATGCGAAATCTCGCAATATAAAACTAATTGGTTTTATTCCCGATGAAGGGTTACCGTATTATTATCAGAATTGCCGGGCATTCATCATGCCTCAGGAAGAGGATTTTGGAATTACGCCGATTGAGGCGATGTCGTTCGGTAAACCGGTGTTGGCTTTAAAAAAGGGTGGAGCGACAGAGACAGTAATTGAGGGTGTAACCGGAGAATTTTTTGATGATCCGATTCCCGAGGCTTTAGCTGATGGCATCAGGCGGTTAAATGAGAATTATCCTAAGTATGATATTGAAACAATAAAATCCCAAGCTCAAAAGTTTTCAGCAGAAAGATTCCGCGAAGAAATTAAGCGATTGGTATATAATAATTAAGGTGCAACTCTCAATAATTACAATCAATTATAACGGCTCGGAGAATACGATAAAACTACTGGAATCTTTGGCCGGGCAGACAGATAAGGATTTTCAAGTCATAGTCGTGGACAATGCCTCGGAGAAGGATGACTTTAACAATTTAAAAACTAACATTAACAGGCAAGACCTGTTAAAACAGGTCTTGCCTGTTAATGTTATAAGAAATGAGCAAAATTTAGGCTTTTCAGGGGGTAATAATGTGGGTATCCGGGATGCCTTTCAAGGAGGCTATAGCTGGGTGCTTTTACTCAATAACGATACTTGGGTGGAAAGGGACTTTATAGCCCTTTTAAGGCCAATTTTGAGCTCTAGGGGGGGTATTGTGGGTCTATCCGTAGCTGAAGGAAGTAAGGTTGTGAATCGTGGTGTTCTGGAGTGGCTTAGACCAACTTTGGAGCATATTTATAGCCAGGATGAGGATAGTATGGGTTATTACATTAACGGAGCGGCTATGGCGATATCGAAAGAAGCTCTAGAGAAGATTGGAGGACTCGATGAAAAATATTTTTTGTACTTTGAAGACACGGATTACTCTGTTAGGGCAAAAAAGGCCGGTGTAAAAGTGAGTTTCATTAAAGAGCCAAGAGTTCATCACGCCATTTCTACCACTACGAAAAAATTAGGCTCTCCCTTGCTTCTTCGGTATCATTATAGAAATGCCTTATATTTTAACTGGAAGAACGGACCTCTCCACATTAAGCTCTTTGTCTGGTTCTGGAGTTTTTGGATAATTAAAAAACAGATCCTAAAAATTATGATATATCATAATCGCAAGGAGTCACAGGCAATATTAAAAGGAGTCTTTGATTTTTATAGAGGAAAAATGGGTAAAATAAAAACTGGCACAGAGGCCAGTCATCACTGATTATTTAACTTTGTATACCCACTCATTGTCGTTTATGTGGGCTAGGTCAGAGCTAATCAGTCTAGCGGCATTATAATAAATGTTGGCTACCGACTTAGTACTTTTCGTCGGGTTAATTTTTCTAAAGAGCCGAGCCTCACCCAAAAGACCGTCATGACCGCTATTGTCTCCAGGTAGGGGCATTACTATGAATTTATCACCTACTTCCAGGTCGTCGAAAGTTAACGGCTCACAGTCTGAATCTCTTCCTTCTGCATAGGCTCGGCGTAGAATTGCACCAAGCTCAGGCCTGGTACCACGGATTTTCTTTACACGTTCTGTTGCCATCTGTTCTCCTTGTAAATGTAGCAACCGTTATGCTAAGATAACATAGATATATAACTACGTCAATGATTAAAATCGGTATAGAATGTGAGAATCTAGAAGACCCGAAATCACGCTGGGGAGTCGGCCAGGTGACTTTGAATTTACTCAAGGAGTATGCAGATAACTTAGAATGGCAGAAAAAATATAAACTTTATTTATATTTTAAAAAAAAAGTTCCTGATGATGATATATTCAAAATTCAAAATTCAAAATTCAAAATTCGAGTCTTAGGTTTCCCCTCATTTAATATTTTTTATCATATTCTGATGCCATTGCGGGCTATGGCTGATAGACTGGACTGGATGTTTTTTCCGGCCTATCAGTTACCGCCGTTATACATAGGAAAGTCTGTGGTAATGCTGACTCACGATGTTTATTATGAATATAAATATGGCGACCTACCTTTTCGTTATAAATTATCATATGGAATCTTTACGAATTGGGCGGCAAAGTTCGCGACGAAAATTCTGGCAATTTCGGAAACCTCCAAAAAAGAGGTGGCCAGAGTGTATAAAATAAACCACGACAAGATTTTTGTATCTTATCTTGGAGTTAGCTCTCATAATCCGCAATCCGTAATCCGTAATTCTAAATTGGGTAATTATATCTTATATATTGGCCAGATGTTTCCTCGTCGTCACGCCAGAGAAACTATATTGGCTTTCAAAAAAGTTATTACTGAACATTCCAACATTCTGCAGAATATTGGAATGTTGAATTTAAAATTGATTCTTGTTGGACAGGATAAATATAACCCCCCCCAGATTAAGGAATTAATAAAAAATATAAATAAGGAGCTGGATAGCGAAAAAATTATTCATTATGACTACATTGAAAAACGTGAAGATTTGGAAAAGCTATATGCCGGAGCAAAGGCTTTAGTTTATGTTTCTGACAGAGAAGCATTCGGTTTGCCGCCGATGGAGGCTTTATCGCTTGGAGTTCCACCGGTTATAGCTGATAATGAATTGGGGCATGAGCTTTTTGGAGATTATGCATTTTATTCTCTGAAGGAGAATAACCCTTCCGAAGCTTTAGCGAAGGAGGGTAGTATGGTTGACAGCATCGCAGATGCCATCAGGCGAGCGTTAACTGATGAGCAAAAAATAAGTAAAATAAAATCCGAAGGCTTTGAATTTGAGAAGAAATATAGCTGGAAGAGTTTCGCTTATAAATTTTTTGATAATGTTAAAAAATAGTTTACTAAACAAACTTTTTATACTGGAACTGGTTTTATTCGGTTTAATCGTAACTGGAATTTTACCACGGGAGACTTCAATATTATTAGCTTTAGGATTAGTGGTATATATATCAATGGCACAGATTGAAGATGCAACTTTATTTTTTGTCAGATCAATACCGTTATTTATTGCTATTCCGATAACTGCCAATTACGACAATTTAAATGTCTGGCGGATACTATCAATAATACTTTTCTTAAAGCTTGCCCATATTACAGGGTTAAAATATTTTCTTAATTTTAGAGAATATTCTAAACATGCCAAACTTTTGCTAATTATTTTGTTTTTTGCCGTGCTATCAACTATCCCGGCCATTGATAAGGGAGCGGCGATAACTAGAGTTATATTTTTTGTAAATATAAGCTTAGTCGGAATGGTTGTTTATTACTTGGTAGGTCAGGACATGTTTGGAGGTAAGACCTCCAAACATGGGGGTTTCAGGGCAAGACTTATTAAAAATATTGCCATTCCGACTATTATTGTGACTGTTGTCGGTTTTATTCAGGTGGCTTCAACTTATTTTATTGATATCTATCAATTCATGAGAATCTGGGGAGAGGGAATACAGATGAGGCAATTTGGGGTTCTTTGGTCCGAGATTGCTGTGCGTTTAGGTAATACCTGGTTTGCTTATTATGGAGATCAGCTTTCGTTGAGAGTATTCTCTTTATTTCCTGATTCTCACTCATTCCCGCAGTTTGTTTTACTGGGTTTACCAGCCTTATTTAGTATTGCACTATTACGAATTACGAATTACGAATTAAACACTGCTAGTTTAAAGAAAATGATAAAAGCTAGGGCAAACATGAGTGTACTTTGGGTTGTAGCCGGTATGCTAATAGCCATATTGAGTGGGACAAGAGGGATCTGGGCGGCCAGCATCGGGGTTTTAATAATAATTACAGGAGTTATTTATTGGACTTATAAAACAAAAGTTGATACTTACTATAAAAATATATTTAAATATATCTCGTTATATATGCTAGTTTTCTTTCTGCTTTTTGCGGTTGCATATCCGATATTTGTTTCTCCACAATTTTTGTTATCAAAAGGCGATTGGAGCCTATTTGGCGAGAGAATCAAGTCAATTATAGATTTTGGCGAGACATCAAACAGCCAAAGGATAGAAATATGGAAAGCAAGCCTTGAATCAATAAAAAACCGCCCGTTATTAGGCGTTGGTATCGGTAACTTCCCGGTAGTGCTTAATCAAAATATATTTCTCGCCAGAGCCGGTTCTTCAGCTCATAATATTTATTTGCATATAGCCTCAGAGATGGGAATTCTGACATTGGTAACCGTAATTTGGTTCTTGTGGCTCGTATTTAAGAAGTCTTATTATAATTTTGTATCAGAAAAGGATCCTCTGATGACTATTTATTTTTCAGCCACTATTCTATTTATTCCCTGGGTTCTAATTTACTCTCTGACTGATGTGGCGCTTTTTGATGAAAGGTCACTTCTTCTATTTGTAGCAACCGTAGCTCTCATTTTGGCAACCCCGCCCTTGAAAATAGAATCTAAAGCCAAATGAAGTTTATGTTATTTTTAGATAGAGTGTGGTAGATTATACTACTAAAGTTATTAATTTTTGCTGAAAGCAATCTTTTTTCAAGGGCGGGGCAACAAAACCAGGTAGTGAAAGTTCGAGATATATAAAATAAAAGCTCCGACTTATGTCGGAGCAACTCAAACTTATACTATCTGGAAATAATTCTGCCAGGGCAGGATTATAGGCTCAGTAGGGTTCTTATATTAAAACATCTCATCTCTCTGTAAAATCTTATTTTTAAAAGTTTTTCATGGTCACTAATTATTTTGGTTATCTCGGCAAGGTTCTCTTCGGTCGGATCTAGCCTGTAGGTGTCGCTCATTAATGTATAAATTAATTCATCCGGGGTCATCTCCTGAGCGGAAAGAATTTTACAGATCATCTCTCCGACTGGACCCATACTTGATAATGCTGCTATTCTTGCAAAACGTCTCTGATCACTTACTCTATTTCCCATGTCATTTTTCTCCTGATTTCTCAAAAAGCCTCATAAATGCTATAATACTTTGTATTAAATGTCAATCCCTAAAGTCACAATTAATCTCGTAGTTTTGAACGGAGAGAGGTATATCCGCTATTGTTTAGACGGAATTTTAGCACAAACATATCCGCATGAATTTATTGAGTTTAATATCCTAGATAACGGCTCGTCTGATAAAACAAGCGAGATTGTTCGGGATTTAGGATTTAGGATTTCGGATTTCGGATTTGCGAAGTTCAATTTTGTAGAATCAAAATTGAACTTCGGTATGTGGCCCGGTCAGGAGGAACTACTAAAATACTCAAGCGGTAAATACGTTTTAGCTATGGCCGTGGATGTGGTTCTAGAAAATGATTTTATTAAAAACTCAGTTGAGGTGATGGAAAAAGATGAGAAGATCGGAGCACTACAAGCAAAAATTTATAGGTATAATGTTCGGGATTTGGAAATTGAAAATTGTCCCGATTGCTCCGCAATCGAGGATCCGCGATTCGCGAAAGCGAATCGGGAGAAATTAGAAATTGGAGGAACGATTGATACTTGCGGATTTCAAATATTTAAATCTCGTCGGGTAATCAATGTGGGTCATGGGGAAACAGATAGGGGTCAATTTAATGAGCAGAAAGAGATATTTGGAGTAGAGGGGGCATCTCCATTTTTTAGAAGAGAAGCATTAGAATCCTGTCGGATTCAAATTACCAATTACCAATTACCAATTACCAAATCTGAGATTTTTGATCATGATTTTTTCTGGTATGGAGACGACCTGGATTTTGCCTGGAGGATGAATATGCTTGGCTGGGGGCAGGTCTTTAGCCCGTTAGTTATTGCTTGGCATGATAGGCAGACGACTAAGACTTTGCGTAAAAGTCAGGCTGATTTTATTAAGATTCGCCAACAGATACCACTTCGAAAAAGACAACTAGATTGGCTGAATACTCGCTTTACAATTATTAAAAATGACTATATAATAAACATCTTAAAAGACTTGCCATATATCCTGAAGAGAGAGATTATGCTTTCAGCTTATCTGCTTATTTTTGAACCGTCAGTATTCTTGGAAGTTTTCAAATTTATTAAATTACTTCCAAAAATATTGAGGAGGAGAAAAGAAATTATGAGAAGGGCTACTGTTAGTCCGCAGGAGATACACAAATGGTTTAAATGACGAATTATCAGCCAAACTTCAATCAAATGCCTAAGAATGACAAAAAGCGCTACATGAGCGTGCTGTTTTTTGTTATTTTAGCTATCGGCCTTATTTACGGTTATGGACAGTTTGGACTTGGTTCAAATGATATTGATGTGGCTAACGAAGATCCGACTTTGTGGCAAAAAGTAGCTAACCTTTTTACGATAAGCGGTGAGAAAGAGCCGACTATTGATGATGATCCGGAATATACTATGTCCAAAGAAGAAAAAGATCGTTGGGATATTCTTATCCTGGGTATACGCGGTGAAGATGCGGAGGATGCCGATGAAACAGGCGCTATGCTTACGGATACGATGATGGTTTTAAGCTATGACAAGATAACAAAGAAAACCTCGCTTGTATCTATTCCGCGAGATTTATATGTTAGGATATATGGCACCAAAAAGGGGAAAATAAATTCCGCTTACGAGATCGGCGTTTTAAGAAAAAATAGCCTTGGCTTTACTAAAAAATTAATTTCCAGAATAACCGGAGTTTATATAGACAACGTTATTGTTTTGGATTTTTCTTCTTTTAAGAAAATAGTTGATGATTTAGGCGGAGTTGATATTGAGCTGGAGGCTCCATTTTCGGAAAAACAGCAATGGGGGTACGAGTTTAGCTTGCCGGCCGGGTTAAATCATCTGGACGGGCAGAATGCTTTGTACTATATTCGCTCTAGATTTTCCTCCAGTGATTTTGATCGGGCTCAGCGTCAGCAGAAATTCATAATGGCTGTGAAAGATAAAGTTTTAGAGCTGAATATATTAACCGAACCTATTCGTACTCTTTCTATCCTGAATACAATAAGGAGTAATATTGATACCGATTTAGCTATCTGGGATGCCGGCGGATTAATGGATTTAGCGGAAGAGTTTAGCGGAGCCGGAGATAAAGTAAAAAGATATATAATTACCACCGAAAATCTTGTCTATGAAACGCATCTCCAAACGGACATCGGCAACCTATATGTTCTATTGCCCGTAGGCGACAATCTGCAAGGGATTAAACAGTTGTTTCAAGATGTACTTCAATAAAGATTGAATTCATATAACATATAACATGTAACAAAAATAAATTTGATACATGATACATGATACATGATACATGTTTTTTGCTTTCTATAATTACCGTCAATTTCAAAAATCCTCCTCTTCTTAGACTATGTCTAAAGACTTTACGTGATATTTTAAGCTCTAATTTTCCATATGAAATAGTTATAGTAGACATAGCCAGTACAGTTGAAACAAGAAATACGGCATTAGAATTTTCAGGAGTAAAAACTATTTCATTTAAAGAAAATATCGGCTATACAAGAGGAGTCAACGAAGGCATAAAGGCCAGTTCTGGCGATACACTATTTATTATTAATCCGGACATTATTGCAAGGGGGGGTAGCATTGAAAAAATGACTGAATATATTCAAAAAAATCCGAACATAGGTTTACTTGGCCCTCAGCTCTTAAATTTTGATGGCAGTATTCAAAACTCATCCTTCAGTTTTTATGGCCCGATGACTATAGTCTATCGGAGAACTTTTTTAGGAAATTTACCCTGGGCGAAAAACGAGCTGAACAGGTTTTTAACTACAGATAAGAAAAAAAATATATCCAAAGCCGATTGGATAATGGGTTCAGCTCTAATGACAACCAGAAAGGCGGTTCAAGCCGTCGGGTTTATGGACGAGAACCTGTTTTTATATATGAGTGAGGTTGACTGGGCCAAGAGGTTTTGGGAGAATGGTTATAAAGTTATTTATTTTCCAGAATCGCAGATGTATCACTACCACAGAAGAGGATCAAAGGGCCGTCTGGACGCCTTTGATATAATTAAAAAAGAAACGCGTTGGCATATAATGGATGCCGTCAGGTATTTTAAAAAGCATGGTTTATCGGTAAAAAGCTACGCAATTAAATAAATGAGTCCTACCGGAAGAAAAATATTAATAATCTCTGTAATCCTATCTCTCGTTATTGGTTTTGGGGGAGGCGTTTTTGTAGTTAAGTACAAAGTGGCTAATTCTCTGCCTATAGTCAGAGAATTGATAAACAGAGATCTGGGGAAACCAGAAGAACTTGATTTTGCGTTATTTTGGGAGGTTTGGGATGCCCTAAATGATAAATATGTTGATCCTAGCAAGTTAGATATGCAAGAGATGCTATATGGGGCTATTGAGGGCATGGTTAATAGTATCGGCGATCCCTATACTGTTTTCTTTGAGCCGGTTATAAGTACCAAGTTTCAGGAAGAAATTTCGGGTGCTTTTGGCGGGGTTGGTATAGAGATAGGCAAAAGAGATAATGCAGTAACAGTAATATCACCTATAAAAGACAGCCCGGCATATAAAGCTGGTATAAAAGCCGGGGATAAGGTTTTAAAGGTGGACAATGAGCCAATTTCGGATTTATCAATTGAAGAGGTTGTAAGTATGATCAGGGGGAAAAGGGGTACAAAAGTAGTTTTGACTATTTCCAGTAATGGAGATACCAGAGATGTAGAACTGGTCAGAGACACTATTCGGGTGCCTTCAGTAAAGTGGGAACTTCTGGATGGCAGTATTGCTTACCTCCAAGTTTATACTTTCAGCCAGAATGTTGATGCTGATTTTAAAGAAGCTGTTGGGGAGATATTAAAATCTCCTGCCACTAAACTTATCTTAGATCTTCGTAATAACCCGGGAGGATTACTAGAATCAGCAATAAATCTGTCGGGTTGGTTCCTTGATGGCGATCAGATAGTAACCATGGAGGAATTTAAAGATGGGACTAGACAGGAGTTTAAAAGCAGTGGCCGGGGAGCTTTAAAAATTTACCCGACCATAATTCTGATTAATGGCGGTTCAGCCTCAGCATCTGAAATTCTTGCCGGAGCTTTGCATGATAATAAAGATATTCGTCTTGTCGGTGAGAAGAGCTTTGGCAAAGGATCGGTTCAAGAGTTAGAGAAATTTAGCAATGGTTCTTCGCTAAAAGTAACTATAGCAAAGTGGCTTACACCAAAAGGACGCTCAATTACGGATTTAGGCATAGAGCCTAATTATGAAGTTAAACTTCCGGAGGATCCCGAGGAGGGGACACTGGAACTTGGTAAGCCTGGGAAAGATCCTCAATTGGATAAGGCAATTGAGTTACTCAGATAACTCACGAATCATGTATTATGTATCAAGATGAAAAAAGAGGTTGATCTATCAGTTGATATATGATATATGTCACATGTTATATGAAGGTTATCTTGTTACAAAACATAAAAGGTATCGGAAGAATGGGGGATATTAAAGATGTCTCTGATGGATACGGACGGAATTTTTTACTGGCTAAAAAGCTTGGTAAATTAGCCAATGAAGGAACAATTAAAGAGGCAGAGGTGTTAAAGAAAAAAGCTGAAGTAGAGACTAAGGTTGCCCAAGATAAAGCGAAAGAAGTCGCTGAAAAAGTCAAAGATGTTGCCTTAGAGTTTACTAAAAAATCAAGTAAAACAGGTAAGCTTTTTGCCTCTCTGGGCAAGGAAGAAATCGCCGAAGAGTTATCAAAAGCCGTTGGTGCTAAAATTGAGTCGGATATGATTGATCTCAAAGATCACGGTGAGCATATCAAACAAGAAGGCGAACATCTCATTGAAGTAGAACTTTCTCAGGGAATAAAAATAGAACTAAAAGTGGTTATAAAAAGCAAGTAAAACTCGCTTTTTATTGTTATAATACTCAGATGGAAAAAGAGCCTAAAATTGGTGGAAGTTTGGAAGGGGATAATGCTATTCCTGAGTTTCTGGAAAAAGATTTAGAGCCGAAAGTATTAGAAGATGCTCAAGATAAGGCATCTGAATTAAATTTAGATAAAGGCGCGTATTTAAAAGAGTCTTTCAATAGACACTGGATAGAGATTATTCAGGACCATATTGATGAATTTTCTGAAGAAGAGCGGGTTCTTTTAGATACGGTCATGGGTAATCTGCGAGAGAATAAAAGACCAGTTGCTTATCTTGGTAAGAAGAAGCAAAGATTCTATGAAGCCCGAACCAAATTATGGCAAAAGATATTTGGTATGAAATTTAATCAGTGGCATAAAATGTGGCGATCAATCGAAGATAAGAAAAAAGGCATTAAAGAAAGTCCTGAAACTAAGCCGCTTTCTAAGGTGAAAAGGCCAGATGTTCTGGGAGAGAATAAAGCTTGGGAGAGTGGCAGTATTTTAGAAGATGAAGGGATAGAAGAAAAAAATCAAGAAAAAGCTTGGCTTGTCATTATGCTTGAAGCTATTGGTGAATTTTCTCCTCTTATGCAGATTCTCATTGACAGGGTATCTAAAGAACTTCCTCTTTCCCCAGAAGAGAAGTCTTTATTTGATTCAGAAAGGTCTAAATGGTGGAAAGATCGATTTGGTATGGTTTTTGAGATGCGTAATAGAACTATAAAAAGCATAAGTAAGAAAGATAAAAGAAGGGGGGATACATTAAGAATAACAGGCAATCGGAAGATTAAGCAGATGGAACAACTTCATCAAGCTATCAGAAATCTTGATAATGGTGAACCTGTTAAAGAGTTTGGTAATGAAGCAAGGAGAGTTATATATTATGATGAAGAAAAGGCCCAATATTATCTAGGTAAGGTGGAAGAAAAAAGATATCTTGGGGTGGGAGATATTTTATCTGATTATGCTTGGGGGGTGGGATATGTTCCCGACGGAGACATGGTAGAGCCAGCTTATAGGCAGATAGCAAAAAGAATACTAACGAATGAAGCAAGGAGAAATTTAGAAGCTATTTACGATCAAGAGTTAATACTTCAAAATAAGTCATCCGGTACAGCATCGCGAAACTTACCTGGGATAGAAAAAAGATGGATAGAAGGAAATTGGGATCAAAGAAAGAACTCCGGTATTATGGGCGAAATAGCCGAAACCTTGATAAGGGAATTGTTAAACCGCATATCCTTGAATCACCATATGGATTTTTCGGTTATGAGGGCGACTGTAGAAGAAGATACAGAATATAAATACGATTTTAAAATTAGAGTTTATGATAAGAATAGAGGAGTTAAGTTAGAAGAGGGACCTGAAGTTAAATCAAAAATTATTAAAATTGGATTTCAGTTGAAAACTCATCTTAGAGAGAATTCTTATGTACGGTCGTCGATATCTAGAAAGGATACATCAAAATATCCAATAGATAGTATCGTCAGATTGACCGTTAATAGCAAAGAAATTGGTCAAGTTTATGATGGTTGGTTAGGGGCCGGTAAGCCTTCTGGTGGGCCGGAGCAGTTTTTATCTAGAGACCTAAAGGTCAAGTTGCTTGAAGAAGTTACAAAAGGACTGGTTGAGATAAGCGATAAAGATATAGGTAGAATATTCCCCCTAGAAGAGAGTAAAGGAAAAACTGAACAAGCCGTTTAGAAAAATAAAAGCTCCTTAATCGGAGCTTTTTAGTGTTTGGTTAACCTATCGGGATCAATATCATTAAAAAATTTTTGCAGATGCTCACCCTTTTTTCTAATTGATTCTTTATCTCTTTTCTCAAATACTTCTTCTCTTACAAATACGGGACATTTTGCAGCTACGGCTAAGGTTAAAGCAGAAGCCACATTTAGATCCAAACTATACTTACGATTTTCTCTGTCGTCACTAATAACGACATGTGCAGAGTATATCCCATCCGGATCCAGATCGTAGATAACCACCTTTTCAATACCAGCCTTTAGGGATTGCGCGAGTTCAGATACAAAATTAAATATCATGGGTCTGACAGTCATCTCTTCAATTTCCCATGTGAGAAGAAAAAAAGAGGCATTTATTAGTCTTATCACCAACATTCTTGCCCCGCCCAACTCTTTTAGTATGGCTATGTTATTTCCTGAATCTTCTGCTAACTGAGGATAGTCAACCTCTATGTCCATAGCCCCGTCCTTTTAAGGATCCCCTAATGATCTTATAAATTAAAAAATAGATTGTTGCAATAGGGCATGGGGGTAAAACTAAAATCTGTCCCGCTTTAGGAGCGGGACAGATTTTAGTTTTAGAGCATAATTAGTTAGAGATTGACTCGTGGTGAATTTATTGAATCACGTTTACTACCTTAACTAATCTGCGCGTGCCATCGTACCGCTTCTTTTTTATAGTCGTGAAATTAACTGTGCCCTTAACTACGGCATAGATTGTGTCATCTGAGCCTTGTCTTACGCCTTTGCCTGGCATATATTTGCTTCCTCTTTGTCGGATTATAATACTGCCCGGTTGAGCCTTTTCTCCGGCATAAAGCTTAACCCCTAGATATTTGGGCTGTGAATCTCGTCCTAGTTGTGTAGACCCGATAGCTTTTGTATGTGCCATGATTGTTAAAATTTTCGAACTCTTTGTAGTGAAGAAAAGTTCACTACAATCATGAGCATCCCGCCTCATCTGGTTTATTGCCGTGTATCACAGATGAGAAGAAACGCAGTCGATTTTGCAGTTCGAGAATTGTATGTTAAATAATACTTGACTCCAGATGGGGCGGGGCGCTATGCCCCTGTCAGCAACCCCGCAAAATTCTGACGGGGTGCCATATTCATAAATCATGAGCATACTATCAAAAATTTCAAATTGGGTCAAATTATACCAATACCACATATTTTTGGCTGTTTGTATTCTTCTAATTTCATTTATTTCTTATAACTTAGGCCAGATTTCTTCGGGAGATAAAAAACCGCTAAAAATAACAGAAAACCTGCCCGTACAGGCAGGTGCCAATATTTATAACGCAGTTGAGGATAAAGGGGGGATAGGCGAGCAGACTAAAAATAGCTCTATTCCAACGAAAGTCCTAGATACTCGTGTTGTCGTCTCAAAAGCATCAGATTCTAAAAAATATCACTATTCATGGTGCAATACTTGGAAGCGGATAACCGCAAAAAACCAACTCTGGTTCGAGAACGAAGAGGCGGCAATCAAGGCGGGATATACTCTGGCTGGGAATTGCACAAAGTAGATTCTCTTAATAGGCTTTGCGATTTTTAAAGTTTATGGCAGAATCCATACAAGATCTTTTATATAAAGGACTTGCTTATGGTAATGACGAGGGTCAAGAAAGTTTCTGATTCGGCGTTGAACGATCATAAATACCAGGTACTTCCGGGTGACCTAAATGACAAGGGAACTCTTTTTGGGGGTAGGGCTATGGAGGTATTTGATTGGGTTGCTGGACTTGTGGCGATGAGACACACTGAATCCAAGTGCGTGACAATAAGTAATTATATTAAATTCCTTGATCCGTCTAATGTCTGGGAGGTGCTGACTTTTAAAGCTTCAGTAAATCGGGTCTGGAAGGCCTCGCTAGAAGTTGGAGTTAAGGCTTTTGCAGAAAATTTAGAAACTAGAGAAATACGTCATGTTATATCTGGTTATTCCATCCTTGCTGCTGTAGATATTGATAGGAAACCAACTCAGGTTCAGATTGGATTAGAGATCTGTACGGAAGAAGAAAAGAGGCGCTATATGGAGGCGGATATCAGAAAAAATTTCTGGTTATCAATGAGACGGCGATGAGCCGTCTTTTGTTGCAAATATTGCCTAAAAATACGATTAGTTGTATTTTGTTTCTAAGGATCTTTTAAATAAGGATAGAAAATGCTCAAAGAGATTCCGGTCGTTGACCTATCTGATCTTAGAACAGATCCCAAGGCTATTGAACTTGTTGGTCAGGCTATGCATGATATAGGCTTTATTTTTGTCAGAACACGAGGAATTACTAATCTACTAAAGAATGTATACCCCGAATTCAGGAAAGTTTTTGATCTACCCGAAGCGATTAAGAAGAGATACGAACATGAGAAGTTAGATCACCAAGTTGGTTGGACACCGCCAAAATCCGAAACAGCCTTAGCCTGTAAAAAAATATTGGACGGTGAAGATATGCCAGATGCCAAAGAAAACTGGTTTATGGGGCCGGATGAGTTGACCGGACTTAATTTAGCAAATCCGGTTATAGCCAAATATCCTAAACCTTACCATCCTAATGTTTGGCCGGAAGAGGTTCCGACTTTTGAACTGGCAATGAGATCTTTATACTCTAGCCTGACCGTTCCCGGCTTGGCTGTTATGAGAGCTATCAGTCAATTCTTAGGAAAAGATTCAGAATATCTAGGAAATTTAGTTATTGATGGACCAAGCAGAATGAGGGCTATTCATTATCCGCCCTTAAAGCAGGAAGAAATAGGCAAAGTTGCTTGGGGATGTAAGCATACTGATATTAATTTTGTCACGTCTTTACCGCCTTCTACAAAGTCTAGTCTGTGGGTAAGACGTAGAGATGGAGAATACATTTTAGCCCAACCGCCGGAAGATTGTTCTTTGGTTCAAACTGGCGATATGCTTCATCGCTTACATAAAGAATTTATGTCAACGCCACATGAGGTCAGGGCACCCGGCAAGCCTACTGATACCGGAAGACTTTCGGCAGCGCTTTTCTTTCATCCTAGACCGGATGTTGATCTTGCCGGCAAAACGGCTCACGATTTTTTGAATGAACGTCTCGGAGATATTGGCTTAAAAAGTAAATACTAAAAAAACCGACTTCTGTCGGGGTTTTTTTATTGCCCACTAGAAAACCACGGCCGTAAGGCCGGGGAGTTTCATTTTTTTATAAAAATGTAACCTTAATTAGCGATCTAATAATTAGCAGAACTAAAACCCCGGGCAGGGGTTTTATCCCCACATTCAGGCATGAGTGTGGGGATTTATTTAATCAGTCCTCTTTTTTCTAAGGCATTTATAAAATCATCTATGTCCTTTACTGATATAGCATAAACAAATCTTTTGATTACCTCTAGTGTCATTGCTCCGACCTCACCATTTTTATTAATAATCGGTCCGCCGGAGAATCCGGGTTCGGCATCTCCGAATATTCTGTAGTAAGTATCTACGCCGACTTTGTTTATGGGCATATTTTTAATAACCTCATAAACTTGGCCCTCAAGGCTTTCTTTTAAGACATCGCTTAGAACCATGGCCTCTCTCCCGATAGAGTCGGGATAAGCTGAAAATACAGGTATATAACCGCTAATATACACAAGATCTTTTTCTTTCAGTTCTGCCAGCTTAAGCGGTTTGAGGTTTTTTGGGTAGTTAATTGCTTTAAGAGCCATAAAGTCTTTATGCTCTCCAAGCTTACCTATGGCAATAGGTAAGAGCTCAAAATCTTGTGAATGGCCATCTACATTGGTAGTGCCTTTAAAAGAATAGCCGTAAGAACCGTCTTTGCTTTTAGGTAATCCGGATGCGTCAACTTCAAAAGGTAGTCCTCTTTGGGCTAGTCCCAGAATACCCTCCATTAGTATATGTCTGGCGGTAACAACTATGCCGGGTCTAATCATAAATCCAGTTCCGCCTAGCTCCAAACGCGGGGAACTAATTATAGATAGAAAATTCAGGGGGTTACTTCTCCCAATATGAAATATCAGGGTTACTGCTATTACATTTTTTTCAGCTTCTTTTACTTCTTCCGACCTGACCGGTACTGTTTGGAATCTCTCAGATTGAGATGGTGGGGGGAATTTTGATTGCTGGCTACAGCCAAGTATTATAACTAAAAAGACGGCAGGTAGGATTTTTCGGATCATCTGGTACCTTTTTAATGAACATTCAGTTTAATAAAGATTAGTATTGTTTTAATTTTATAACAACCCTTCCCCTGTGGAAATAAAAGACAGAACTCAAAGGTTTTTTAGAAGCCCAAATGTGGGACGCGCGAAGGAGCCTGGGACATAATTCAGGTTAACAACCTAAGAATTAGTTCCAGGCTTTTTGATTGGCAGAACTAATAGTTAGGCGATCAAGGCTTTAATCTCTC
>Ga0209542_10002080_pt1 | contig 45758 bp, 50 predicted proteins | sample RifCSPhighO2_01_FD_184028 | JGI IMG/M metagenome (GOLD analysis project Ga0209542, IMG submission 184028) | Soil microbial communities from Rifle, Colorado - Rifle CSP2_plank highO2_0.1 (SPAdes) (version 2) | ecosystem: Environmental > Terrestrial > Deep subsurface > Rock core/Sediment ...
CGTGGTAAATAAAAATTACCGCCACCGCCAAGCGCAATAAAAACAAACCGATATCATTATACGCAAGTAATTGTGAAAACATTTTTTTATTTAAATTAACTAATAATAATCCGACCCCCATATTCTATCATTTTATTTATCATGAGTGAATTTATTTGAAAAAAAACGCTCTTTTTCCAGTTTGCGGATAGATGGCTCGTCAAAGCCGAAGTAATGCCCGACTTCATGCCAGACGACCTCAAAAACAAGCTGTCTAATCTTCTTCGGATCACTGGCGCAAATTTCTTCAATCGGCTCTTTGAAAATCGTGATCCTGTCCGGCAAAACGCCAAAATATCCGGAACCGCGCTCCGTCCTCGGCACACCTTCATAAAGACCAAGCAAGCTCTCGCCCAACTTAAGTCCAAGCTCGCCTTTCTTGCGCCGGCGGATTTTATCTTCAGTGAGAAAAGCGACATTTTTAATCTTAGCCCGAATGCGTTCGGGTAATTCTTCCGACGCGGCCGCCACCAATTTTTCAAATTCTTCCTTGGTCATCTTTTGCAACATTCTCACATTCTCAAGAATGTGAGAATGTTGTTTAATTATTATACATCTCTTTTTAATTTTCTTCCAACAGGCCAAGTTTGACCAGCCTAGCTCTTATGCCGCCGGTTTTTCGGCCGAGTAAAATCGAAATTTCTTTTATTGTTTTTCCTTCATTGAAATTTTGGACTAAATCTTTCTCCTCTTCCTTTCTCCACCGAGCGTAGGCGTTTTTGTGCTTTTCGCGAATTTTTTCCAGATAGTTGCTTTTTGGTTTTTTCCCGACATTCTCCTTTTGGGGAGAAGTCGGGATCCCGACCCCTCCGGGCATCGGGACTTCCTTTTCCTTCCATTTACCGCCCAAGGCCGAAATGAAATTGCGGTGCATTTTTTTCATTTCTTCGGCCGGCAATTCGCCGAAAGTTTTCCGCGTCTCCTCCGAAGCGTTTTTAAAAACATTATCTTGCTCAAAAATTTGCGGATGCACTTTGAGCGCCCGGTCGTTCAAACCAAGCAAATGAAGTCCCGACAGCCGGCAGACCCGCGAGAGAGCGACATAGCCCTGCCCGTATTCAAAAACTCCCGACAAGTCCATCACCGCCGAATCTAAACTCATCCCCTGGCTTTTATGAACCGTCATCGCCCAGGCCAGCCGAAGCGGAACTTGGCTGATTTTCGCTTTGATTTTACCTTGCTCTTCAATGCTCCAATCCATCGGCGAGATTTTAATCGTTTGCCCTGAATAAGTTTTCACAATCGGATATTTAGTATAGCCGTCAAAATCCGCCACCACACCCAAAGTGCCATTTACAAAACCCTCCTTCGGATTATTTTTTGTGCACATGACGACCGCCCGTTTTTTGAGCGCAAGCGACTCCGGCGAGAGGCATCCTTTTTTTAAGCCCGCGACAAGTCCCGGCGCTCCGGCCGAAGTCATTTCAAAATTAACCGTTTCTTCGCCAATTTTTTCCAACATTTCCAAATTAACCCGGTCAACATCGGCATTGTGCGAATAAAGCTTGGTGATATTTTCCTGACTAGTTTCGACAAAACGCGACCGCAAACAATCTAGGTGATCTTGATTTACCGTATCGCGCCGAATGGCGCAGAGGAGATCCAAGAATTGGCCGTCGTCCTGGCGGTGCTGTTCGCTCAAATAGCAGGTTATCGGTTTAATATTTTTCCAGGCTCCTGATTCATACGCGAAATTAGCTTCCTTTTCACTCAATAAAGAAACTTGAATGTTCTCCTGTTTCTCCTTATTGATGGGCGGCAACTGGAAAAAGTCGCCGACTAAAACTACTTGCAAATTTCCAAATGCTTCGCTTGATTGCCTCACCTCTCGGCAAACCGCGTCAATCATGGAAAGCGTCTCGGCGCGGAGCATGGAAATCTCGTCAATGATCAAGACTTTGGCTTTGCGGATCCGGCGAGTGAGATATTCGCTCTGCGCAATTTTATCCAGATCATATTTCGTCAGCGTATTTTTAATGCCGATCCCGCTCCAAGAGTGAATGGTATATCCGCCGATGTGCGTGGCGGCAATGCCGGTCGAAGCGGTAATCGCCGGCTCGATTTTTCGTTCGCGCAAATACTTCACATATTGATTGACAACATAAGTCTTCCCCGATCCGGGCTCGCCGGTCAGAAATACATTGGCGCCAGTCTTTAAAACATTCAGTGCCTCTAATTGAGTCATCTATTTCTTCTTATTTTTCTTCGGCTTTTTTACCTCTTTCCTCATTCCTGTTCCTTTTGCCATATATTTTTACTTTGTCTCGCCATAGCTTCGCAAGCGACGGCGGATATTATCTATTAATTACTTAATTATACTACAAAAATCACAAAGTCCAATGGCGGCAAATTCTTTAGTATTTTTACAAAAAGAAAAAGGGTTCACTGCCTTCTGGCAGAGAACCCATTAATTTGAAATTGCGAGTCATCGGACACCGATTTGTCCGCCGAAGTTTTAACGTAGGCGGAGCGTTGAGCCGGAGTATTCGAGGCCCTTCGGTCGGATGACGACTTTCTTCTCGTTGCTTTGCTCAATGTATCCGGCACGAAGCGCGCCGAGTTTGTGCGAAGCAGCGACTTCAAGAACAGTAGCCACATCGGCTTCCGAAACATAGAGTGCGAAGCCCGCACCCATGTTGAAGTTGCCATATGCTTCCTTATCGTCCACCGGGCCGTGCTTCTGCAGAAAGTCGAAGATCGGAAGCTGCTTTGGCAGATACTCGATGATGTAGGCGAACGATTGCGTCGCCCGCATGAGCTTGCGCCAGCCATGGCCCGTGATGTTCACCGCGTAGTGAATACTCACTCCGCGATTGAGGCAATCCTCAACGAGTGCAACGTAAATGTGCGTAGGATCGAGCAGAGTCTCTCCGTACGTTCGCCCATCGTCGAGCCGCGTAAGATAGCCGTCAGGCAGCTTGTCAGCGATCTTCCGCGCCATCGTGAGGCCGTTCGCGTGGATACCAGAACTCTCGATGAGAATGATCGCATCGTCGTGTTGGATTTTATGTGGCCCTAAAACACGATCCTTCTTTGCAAGCCATCCCATGGCGGCACCCGAAAGATCTGAAGTTCCAGGCATGATGATGCCTTTGAGTGTTGGTGTTTCTCCGCCGCCCCATACGCATCGTGCCAGAACACAGGCCTTCCGCGTTCCTTCGATCAGGTCAGCGCGGCGCCGCTCGTCGCTGAACCACCCGGAGTCGCCAACGGCCAGGTACTGGCCGAGAGAAACAGGAAGTGTGCCGAGCGTGATCGTGTCATTGACCACCATGGCCACATTGCATTGCGCTACTTGATCATAGAACGATTTACCAAATAGCGATTCCACCTGTTTTCCGAGCCGATAGAGGTCATCGGCTACCATATTCTTAGTGCCGAGACCCTCCACAACGAATCCCAGATACCCCCAAGGCGTTTCGATAAGAAAAACGCTCTCGCCTCGGCTCCATGGTACGACCTTGAAACCAAAACGCTCGACAAAGTGATCCGTTGTCGCTGCGACTGCTTGCGCATCGCGTTTGAACGGATCCATCGCGTCGTAGTTCACGCCGACGCCGGCATAGGTCATTTTTTTTGTCATGATTTTTCCTCCTTTTTTCTTTTTGGTTTACAAATTAAGTCAAGCTATGGCTTGACATCCTTTGTCGTAAATTACATCAAATCAAGGAAAAAAGCAAGATTAAAATAAAATACAATTAATTTGTGCGGGCGGATGGAATCGGTCAGGAATAATTTTAAAGCCGTCGCTTTAAAATTTTCACGACCCTGTCTCGCCTGTTTTTTCTGCTGAAAAAACATGGCTGCGGCTTTCGATTCCTTACGCAAGTCAAGCAATTGGCTTGTTCCACACGCACAAAATTCCGCTTTGCTCCATTTTGTGCGTGTGGAAGGAATCGAACCTTCGACCTCTGTCTTATATTTGGCAGCGAGTTCTAATGAAAATAAAGCCTACCGTTCTGCGTGCGCGTGGAAGGAATCGGACCTTCGACCTCTGTCTTATCAGGACAGCGTTCTACCACTGAACTACACGCGCACGCAAAAAATTAGGGCTTTATTTTCATTATGAACGAGCGAACTAAATATATCGTAATCGATATCAGGACAGCGTTCCCCGCCCGAACGTGCCGAACCACGTTCGGTACCCGCCAGAATGACTCTGTCGGGCTGGCGGGCGGGTACCACTGAATCCCGACGTTCCGACCTTAATGTCGGAAGTCGGGATCCCGACTCTAATGACGTCGGGGCTACACACGCCCTACTTCGCTTAAAAGCTACGAAGGGCAAGCAAACAAGTAGAATATACCAAAAATCGTATTTTACTGCAATCTGAATTTGACTTTCTTATAGAAAACCAGTATAATCTCACCAATTAACGTTTTTTGTTAAACTTTAAATATCAAAATTTATGTATTCGAAAGAAGATTACACTTACATCGGTAAATTTTATGGTGAAAACGATGAATCAGCTCAGGCTCGTGCCAGAAATAAAAATGGCAAATGGCTTCATATTAAATTAGATTACAGCCCGGCTTATTCAGAGAGGTATCACATTGCGAGCGAGTTCAATTTTAATAAATATGAAGATAAATGGCTCGCCTGTGTTACTACTGAAGTAAACAGAGGGTTTTGCAAATTCCATATTGATAAAGATGGAATTAAAGACCCGGCCTACATAGCCGACATGCCTCATTGCCATGTTGAGGTGAACGAAAATTAACAAAGTCGCCCTGATCATTTCAGGGCTTTTTTATTTCGACGAGCGAGGAGCACGTGCTCCGACCTATGTCGGAGCACAATGTCCGAGTCGACGTCGAATCAAAGTAATCTTTATTTCGACATTTTTCTAAAATCAAATGTCCACCAACTTGAACATATGTTTATTTCAGTAGACAAATAAAAAACACATGAATGGCCGGTGGGCATCGTCATGTGTCGATTGTTTGGAGGACGGAAACAGGTTTGCGGTAAGTAGTCCAGTAATTATTGATGTCTTTATAAACTATTCCCGGATTCTTTTTCACAAAATTTGCCGTGAAGTCATAGACCTGGCCCTTGAAGCCCAGTTCAGTCAGTGACTCTTTCAGCTTGACCGTATTTTTTTGACCAGTTTCTCCGATCTGCCGGCCTTTTGAATCAACTCTTTTGGGGTCATTATCAAAGGCAACAATAATGTTTCCAGCAAATTCGGCTAGTTCCTCAAAAAGAACCTCGTTGTTTACTCCAATAATGGCGGTACTTGACTTACAGTCGCTAAATTGCATGAAAGTATCAGCATCTATTGATCCCTCTGTGACGAGGATTTCAGATGCTCCAGATTTCATGGCACCTGCCATATTAAAGGCGCCATGCGGCATTCCGGACGTTTTAAGCTTGCGATGAATAAATCTTTTATCGCAATGAGTATCAATTGAACGTCCGTAAAAACTGTTTATTATGCCGCCGATTTCAAGCGGGTAGGTCACGCGATTATCCAGAATTGAATAAGGCAACCCCCACGCAGTTTTGATCCCCTGTCCTTTTTGCTTGATTTTGACCGGCCGTCTTATGCCGTAGAGATCGAGCCCGCGCCCTTTGAGCAATTTCACTATTTTATGGTATTCCGAAATTTTAGGAGAAATGCCAATAAAACCGTAATAGATAAGCTCATCGTAGAGGAAACCCATATCAAGCAAATTGGAGATGAAATTCTCATCTGCAAAACCAGCTCCAATTTGGAATGAAGAATCAGGATCAAGCCCGCGTACCTTAGCAAGATAATCACCTCCCTTGCTTTGAGGAAGGGCATTATTGAGCAGTGATTGAGCTGACGCCATTATTTCCTGATGCCTTAGCGGAATGACTAACTTTTCCGTAGCGGAGTTGTGCTTTCGAACAATGCTTTCCGGACGGATTAAAACCCGCACGTCTTCCGGGATGGAGCTTAATTCAAAAGTTCCGCAAGCACCGCAGCCGAAGCATTTGAATATGCCGCGGCTGAAAGAAACGCTCATGGACGGTGTCCGCTCGCCATGGTCAGGCATCAGGCAATTTACAAAGCCGCCGCGGGCTCCGAAATTTCTAGCCCCGACAGTGCCGTCATCGACCGCCTTAAGCAGGCGGTCAAGGTGCATCTCATAAGTCGGCTTGCCTTTCTTTTGCCCGGTGATTTCAATTATTTCCGTTTCATCGGCAAATTTCCGGACCAAGTACGCATCGATGATCTTAATAACTGATGGCGTTTCAGGGGCTTCAAATCCTTCAATCTGAAGCTGACTTGCTGCTGTCCTAAATTGGCTTCCCAAAGATTCTTCCTCGTGGGTTCGATCGGAATTTCCGCTCGAGAGCTTGATCGCCTGATTAAACAGGATGTTGCTGGCTTGGCGAAAAGTCGATCGGCGTTTAGCGCTAAGGAAATTTGAAACTACTTGCTCTTCAAACACCGCTTCCACTTCCTCTTCACTCAATTTGACGTCATGGAAGACCGGCAGACGATCCGGGAAGAAATACACAATCTCGCCTACCAAGGTAAACGATTTTGTTTCCCAGATTTTTTTCACGTCCTCAATTTCCATTTTGGAAACCAAGGCATGCGACAAAACGGTCATTGATAGATATCGTTTCATCTGGCGTTCATCCTCCGGCAGAGGTTTTTCTTCAACCTCTTCAGATTTTATGACATTAGCGCGGTAACGCATCCCCCTCTTGCCATCGCCAACGGCGAACTTCCAGTCGGTTATTTTAAATTCAATGTGAGTCCCAAATAATTTGAGCAGCCCACTGATTATGTGTCCGACAGAAGAAAATTTCCGCCTTGTCATGGCCTTTATCTTTTTGACTTGGCTCAAGTTTGGAACGGCATCGTTAATCTTCCTGACAAAAAAGGCGTCCATCCTGCCGGCTCCTAAATCGTAATTGTACGGGAGAACCGGAATCTCACTGAAGAAAGTAAGATTGCCTGACCATCTGTAAACAGATAAGGCCGAAGCCCAAGTCATGAAAGTAAGTGAAGACAAGTAATCGCCCTCCATAATACTTTGATTCAGGATTCTGACCATGTAGCCCTCGAAAATGCGCCGAAGGCTTTTGCGGAACTTGGGAAAATTTTTGCTTTGAAACGGCAGTGTTCCAGTTTTCATCTCCTCTACCAAGTTATCCCGCTCCCATTCAATTCGCTCAATCAACTTTATGGCGAGATTGCGTTTTAACGGAGTTTTTTTCAACTTAGCTTTATCAAGCGCGCGAAATAAAAATAAATCGTTGTTATCAGCGCCGTTTGAAAAAAGCTTCAGCTGCTTAGATTGCTCGGGTTGTTCAGGCAGTTTTTTAACTCTGGAACTTTTTTCTATGTTTATCAGATTTCCTGAAAGAAGTTCAGGAATAACCAAGTGGCTGATGACCCCGTGATACTTTGATCTGTCGTAGACGGGATAATCTTTTTCACCGCTAATTAGCTCTGAAAGTTTTCGGGACAACCTTGAACTGCCGGAGCTTTTTGCGATGTCGCCCCAAGTGATTTTGCCATTTTTGCCGTTCTTTGGCAGCTTGTAATAATATTCGGCCAGGCCCAAAAGAGCTTCCCCGCTCCCCGTGGCCTTGCCAGACCTGATCCACGCTTGTAAGAGCAGATCAAGCTGTCCTTGCACGAAAGCGTTCCAAGCCCAAAGTTTAAATTCAGGCCGAACGTCTTTCAAATAAAGTGCAAGCTCTTCGGAATTGATTCTTGCATAAGACATTTTGCCCTCCTTTTTAATTTAATTTGTAAAAAACAGTTAATTAATTTTTATATTACAGCAAAGCCACTCTAAGTCAACCCGCAAGTTAAAAGGGCTTATAAAGCCCCCTTGAAATTAGAAACTACTAATTGAAATTAGTAATTTTAGCTGTATGTCATAATCAAGGCGATCGCCTTGATTATGACATACAGTTATTTTCCCTCTTTTATAATTTCGTCAAGGAGTTCGGGCTTGATATATTCATCAAAAGTGAAAGGTTTTTCTTTACCCACCGGTGCGGGCAGGCCTTTTTTATTTTCGTAGTGAATTTTAATTTTTGGCCCGTCTTTAGTGTTCAAAATTTCCAAATCAAAACCTTCAACATAATCAAATCCTTTATTGTCTAGCAATTTAACAAAGTTGTCTTTTTCTTCCTTCCCTTCTGTTTTTTCGATCACTTTCGCCAAGAATGATTCAGGAATAGTCTGGTGTGTCCCCATAAATCTTTCCAGTGTGTCGCCATATTTTTTACTCTTATCTTCTGCCAACTCATTCCATCTTGGTGCTATTTTAAGATATTTTTTTATGAGCTCGGCAATTTGTCTGGCTGATCTAGAATAGGTATAAGTTTTTTTATCGTTATATTTTTTAGCCAGATCGTCACTCTCCTCAACCAAAAATTTTAAGAGATCGCCTTTTTTATAATGTTCTTGAGTCAGTTTGTGATATTCTGTCGTCAGATCTTCTGGAAAATCCAGCTTTTCTTCCACTCCGATTTTTTTCCCTACTTTCAAATCTTTTTCAATTTTTTCTCTCAATTCCTCAAGCGTTTCCTCGCCGATTATTTCTGGTTGGATACCTGCCATCGCAAAACCGGCTGTCTCTTGGGTTCTTTTTCGCGGACTGCCAAAAGCTACGGCTTGCGATATTGTCAAAGGCCTAATTTTAGCCATTGCCTTTATTCTGCCAGCCGGCGTCAGCCTTATTTCTTCATCGCTTATTCCCTCCCCCTTTTCTTTCTCGCCATGCCGAAAGAAATGCAACTCGATTTTTGAGCTATATTCTTTCTCTTCCAAACCTTTAATTTTAGGCGATATTTCCATTTTTATTTTATTTTTTATAAAATTCTTCTGATGATTCGCGACCTAATTCAGCTTGATCAATCGGTACGGCAACTCTAACTTTTTTAAGTCCTTCAACATAGCACTTAATTGCATCTTCTGCCATGTCTTTAGCATCTTCTAGATTTCTACCTTCTGTCACTAAACCCGGTAAAGACGGAACTGTAACAGTATATCCCCCGCTTTCGTTCAAATCAAAAATAGCGGTATACTCATATACTTTTTTAATGCTTTTTGTCTTTTTCATACTTTATAATATGCCACAAAATTATTTTTTCTCCAAAATCCTCACCACCCCATTGTCTGCCCCTCGAGAATACTCGGGACTTCGCTCGAGAATCTTGACGATTCCTCGCTCAGCATCCACTTCCACCATATCGCCGTCTTTAATTACCTGCGTAGCATTTTGAGTGCCGATGATACATGGCTTGTTCATTTCTCTGGAGACAATGGCCGCGTGGGAGGTAATGCCGCCTTCATTGGTCACAAAAGCTCCTGCTTTGTCCATAATAGGAACGAAGTCGACGGAAGTCATAGTGGTGACCAATATTTCACCTTGGGCTATTTTATGAAAATCAGCCGAATTGAGGATAATCCTGGCTATGCCGGTTATTTTCCCTTTATTGGCCGTAAAGCCTTTAACAATCTTTGTCTCTTTAGAAATCTCGCTCTTTTTGCCGTGCAGTAAATCCAAATATTCTTTAAAACTTTTCTCTTCTTCATCTTTTAGAAATTCTATTTTATCCTCATCATTCACTACGATACCAACAGATTGTCTTTTGTCCATCAAATCTTTTATTTTTGTTTTCTGGCCGGCTAAAACTTCTGTCATTTCAGTCGCCGTCAGGAAAAAACAGTCGCGCCAATTGGACGACCCACCCTTTTTGGCTATTTTGGAAAAGATTTTTCTATAGCCAAGAGACACTCGGCTGAAAACATTTTTCCTAAACTCATTCAAGTAGGTACCTTCCGCCAAAGCTTTGGCTAAGATTGAAATTTCTTCATCTTTTATTTCTTTGAATATTTTTTTAGCATTTGAAACTCGGTCTTTGTGGCTTTTTTTGGAGTAAGTTAATTCCTTAGCGCAATCTTTCTTCAAGAAGTCACTGAGCTGTTTTTGCGCGTCTTTCAATGACCAGGGCTCTTCACAGAAATTCACCGGAATAAAACCAAAATTTTCCAACCATTTCTCTAAATGCTTTTTGATAGTCTTTTGATTGATTTTTTTCTTTTGAACAAGAGCGCCTATTTCCAAGAGACCGAGTTGCGAATCAAAAAGAGGCGTGTGTAGAGAGGGGTAAGTTATAATCGAAACTACTTCTGGAATCTCTTCATCCTTGTAGCCCTTCTCTTTCAGCTTTTGCATCAATTTCTCAAGACCAGCCCTGCCGATCACAGAGGTTAAAAATAGGCCAGCGCAGAATCTGGTGTAATTTTTTACAAAATCATTCCATGTTTTGACATTCAAGTTTTTGTCGCACTTTTTCAATGAATCAAGCAGTTCCTTGGCAAATTTTTTATATTTATTCTTGAGTGTTTTTATTTTAACTTCGGAACTTACAGCTTCCAGAATTGCAGCCGAATATTCTTTCATGTTTTCCGGTTTGGCGAATAGATGGGTTTCTGTGCCGTTTACTGTAATAGAAAGCTGTATATTTTTTGCTTTAACCCCGAAATCCTTTGTATTTAAAGAGTGGCCGACCGAAGACAAATATTGATGCCAGAATGACATATTTCTGGTTATGATAAGTTTCCAATCCCCAATAGAAATCTCAGGTTGTTTTTCTTCTTTTCCTTCCTTTTTTTCCACTTTAGGCTGCAGTGTCGTAATTGGGCGGGATTGGACGATATAAAATTTGCCGGATTCAAAAGCCCATTCGATGTCGCAGGGGAATTTGTAATGATTTTCAATACCCACAATGATTCCAGAAAGTTCGTTGATTTCTTTTTCAGTCAGAATTTGTTTTGAACCTTCGGCCTCCGGCAAGTCAATCCAAGTATTACCCCCGCCGGCCTTTCGATAAAGCGCGCGATTTTGAAAATTCACGTTCACGTCAATGATTCTCCTCGGTTCTTTTTCGACAACATAGCTGTCTGGTGTGACAGAGCCCGAAACGATCGCCTCGCCCAAGCCGAAACCCGCTTCAATAATAAGTTGGTTATAATCTTCGGTCACTGGATGGACGGAGAAAGCGATGCCGGACCTTTCCGAATTGACCATTTTTTGGACGACGACAGCGACCGAAATATGCTCTCCGTGCATGCCTTTTTCGAAACGGTAAAAGATGGCCCGCGGGGTGAAAAGCGAGGCCCAGCATTTCTGCACTTTCTCCAAGAGGTTGCTCTCAGTCGTATTTAAAAAGCTGTCGAGCTGGCCAGCCCAAGCGGCCGAGGCCGAATCTTCGGCCGAGGCGGAAGAGCGAACAGCCACATATTCAGCACCTAAATTTTTAAATGAGCTCAAGATTATTGTTTTGATGTCCTTCGGCATAGCCGCGCCAATAATCAAAGCTTGGATTTTTTGCGAGGCATGTTCGACAGTATGAATTTCTTTATGATTAACCTGATCCAAAATTGAATCAATTTCGACGTTAAGATCAGTTTCTTCCAAAAAACGATCAAAAGCGCTGGTTAAGACGACAAAACCCGGCGGGACAGGTATTCCCGCTTGAGTCATCTCTCCAAGAGACGCGCCCTTGCCTCCGGCAATAGCCGCGTCATGTTTACTTAATTTACTAAATTCCCTAATTAGTTCCATATTTAAGAGTATTGTAGCAGAAAATCACGCCCGCTTCAAAATTTTTACCAGTCCGTGATTGGCATTAACTTCCACTAAATCACCATCTTTCAGTACATGGGTGGCGATTTTAGTCCCGATGACGCAAGGGATTTTAAGTTCCCGGGAAACAATAGCCGCGTGCGAAGTAATTCCGCCCTCGTCAGTTACGATAGCCGCGGCTTTTTTCATGGCCGGGACATAGTCGGGGCGCGTCATAACGGCGACTAGAATTTCCCCTTCTTTTATTTTGTTTATTTCTTTAACGCTCTTTAAAACCCTAACTTTGCCTTGGGCCTTACCCAAAGAAGCGGTCAGTCCACGGAAATCCTGAATGTCATCCTGGTTTTTTTCTCCCAGCAATGTTTTACGAAGAGTCTCAACTAAACTTCCGGTAATAACTTCGTGGCCCGTTTCATCCCAATATAGAGCAGAACCCCGACGGCGCTCTTCGAGCAAGTCAATGGGTGGTGTATCTGTAAAAATTCGAGAAACCTCGCGCGGGGTCATATATTTTAAAAGGTTGGTTGGTATGTTAAGCCGGCGGGATATTTCGTCTAAAATAAGCGTGGCGTAATGTGCGGTAAAAAGAGTGGCTTTCTTGCGCTCATCTTGCCAATAAGTAAAGTCTTCGGTGATCTTGATCAGAAAGAGCGTCTCTTTATCGAGAGGCAAGTCTCGCATTAAATCTTTCTTGGCTTTTTTATTCTGGTCGGGAGACTGTTCGAGGCGTTCGAGTTCTTTGGCGACATCAATGTTAGAAGATTCAATTCGGGCGATTTCTTCTTCGAAATAAGAAATGGTTAAAATATTAACGTCTACATAATTATTCCTGATCCAAAAAAAGCGATCACGGTAATTTTCAATTAATTTTCGGCGATTTGGTTCATGTTTGCGGATTTCCAATATAAGCTTAAAAAGTTCCAATTCTGCTTCTCGAAGAAAAGAGTAATGCGTTGGCGCAGTAAGAGCAGAAAAAACTTCTGAAAATTTCATAGTTTTTGAGATCGTAGGAGAGTTTTCGTATGCTTTTTTAATTTTTTCTTCCAAAAGTCGATCAGTGCCGAGAGCAAAGCCGTCAATTATTGAGCTTGAGCTGTTGCGGTTCAGAATAATGTCTATAAAATGATCGTGTAGATCGATAAGCTCGGTATCTGATAAGCTATATAAATTTTTAGAGCCAATGATCTCGCATTCGTGGTAAAAGGCTTTTTCCAGAGGCTTATATTCTTCTATAATTTTTTGGCTGAAATTCGGTTTTGAATCTACCAAAGATAGAATAGTTTTTGTAACCCTTTCAATTTCAAAAATGTCTATGTACCAATCTGCGCGCCCTTCTTCGAAAAAGCAGAAATGCCGGTCAAAAAAGAGGCCGTATTTCTTGTCTCGCCGAGTTAATATCTCCGCTTCGGCGATCATGTGAATCAGATAGGGCGCTCCGTCAAAACGCTGATGATACCAAGATTTTCCTTGCCACAGTTTTTCTTGTGACTTTATTAAACCAGGAACATAGGGCATTCGAGTTTGGGGGACAGAATTTTCATATTTAGATGTTTCCGTGAGTTTGGCCACTGACGAATCGAGAGCTTTGGCTATCTTTTGCAATGTTTCGACAGATGGATTCCTAGAGCCATTTTCAAGAGTGCTAATATACGATCTATTAACGCCCAAAATCTTAGCCAATTCTCCCTGCGAAAGCTTTTTAGCTTTCCTAAGTTTACTAATATTTTCCCCAACCTTTTTATTTATACTCATAGTGAAACAAGTATACTCTTTGTGCCTTAAGAGTCAACAGTGACCTATAAATAACATTTATGCAGGCAAAAAGAAAAAGCCCTTTGCTTGCGCTTGGGGCTTTTTCTTTAGAACCGAAGATTAGTAGCTTCTGCCGCCTCGATCGCCTCCGCGACCGCCGCCACCTCCACCTCCGAATGATCGGCGTGGGGGTCGCTCTTCCATTGGACGAGCGATGTTGACCGTCAGCTTGCGGCCGTCGAAATCTTGGCCGTCAAACGTCTCGATTGCCTTATTGGCTTCTTCTTCCGTTGACATTTCAACGAATCCGAAACCCTTAGAGCGACCAGACATTTTGTCCTTGATAATAGTGGCGGAAACAACGTTTCCGGCTTGAGAGAAATGATCTCTCAAAGAATCTTCGGTTGAACTGTAAGGCAGTCCACCGACATATAGCTTTGTTGCCATGTGCTATTCTCCGCGTCTTTTACTTAAATTTGACGCGCAGAAAAATTATTTAATAAACGTAATTGCCTCGCAGTCCTCTAACCTTTGAACCTAAGACACTTACTTCGCGGCATATTGTAGCAAAGTCTCTATAATATTGTCAACCTCCCCCTCAAAGATGCTTTTAATATTGTGCCAAGATTCTTTAATCCGGTGATCAGTAACTCTATCTTGGGTTTCATTATAAGTGCGGATTTTCTCCGAGCGGTCTCCGGTCCCGATCTGGCCTTTTCGTTCCTGCGAATATTGTTTAGCTTCCTTCTCTTCTTTCCGGGCTTCCAATTTGGAAATAAGGATGGACATGGCCCGTTCTCGGTTTTTAAGCTGACTGCGCTCGGCCGTAGAACGCACGTCTATGCCGGAGGGTTTGTGAATGATTCGCACTGCGGTCTCAACTTTGTTGACGTTCTGTCCGCCGGCTCCGCCGGATCGGGAAGTTTCTATTTCCAAGTCGGCTGGGTTTATTTCAATTTTTGTTTTTTTGCGAATAGGAAGTATTGCGACGGAAGCGGTGGAAGTATGAATGCGGCCGGTTTTTTCCGTGACCGGAATGCGCTGGACGCGGTGGACTCCAGTTTCATAACGAAGCATTTTATAAACTCCCGCGCCCTTGATCTCCATCACAACCTCCTTGTATCCGCCGGCGGAGCTTTTGGACTCATCTATGACCGACCAACCCCAGCCTTTTTTGCCGGCATATTTTTGGTACATTTCTGCCAGATCGGAGGCGAAGATCGAAGCTTCGTCGCCGCCGGCGCCGGCCCGGATTTCCATAATAATCTCATTCGGAAATTCTTCCACTTCTTTTTCCTTATTTAAAATATCGCTTATCTGCGCCTCCAGAACTTTTTCCTGTGATTTTATGGAAACCAATTCCTCTTTACCTAACTCCAAAATACTCTCATCTCCTTCCATGAGGTCGCGAGTTTTTTCTTCTTCATGCATCAAGCGCTCCAACTCTTCGGCCAAATGCATGGTCCGAGGATTCTTTTTAATTTCTTCAATGTTTAACATATCTCTAATACCGCGAATTATATACAAATACTACTAATAAATCAAAAAAAACCACATGAATGGCTTTTTTAATTTAAAACCACATGCATTATTTCTTAACTCTGGGTTTTTTTATTTTAGGAGATTTTGTCGCCGTAGCGCGGAGTTTTTTGAAACGCTCAATACGGCCGGCCGTGTCAATAATCTTTTCCGTGCCGCTGTAGAAAGGATGGCAGGCGCTGCAGATTTCAACGCTGATTTCGGGCATGGTTGAGCCGACTAAATATTTCGCCCCGCAGGCGCAAGCCGCCTTGGCCTTATCGGTGTATTTTGGATGAATGTCTTTCATATATTTTCTTAACGAGCGAAGCGAGTTTTTGAAAATAATGACCCGGTTAAATAATTTTTCTGCTTAAGGCAGAAAAATTAAATTTTGACTTTATCAAAATTTATTTAACTGGGTGATGGAAATCATATTCGCAAAGCTCATTGATTTCCAATCATATCATACTCCCTGAAGCGGGTCAATCATATTTTCCTGGATATTGCGGGCGTGTTCCATCACAGCATTGCCGTAGAATAGATTTTTAACTGCCGGATCGGAACAGCTTCGGCCGGAATAATATCGGCAGGCGGCATCGCGTTCAGCCGTAAAAGTCTGCGCGGCGGCGCCAAGATCTTTCATATAAATAGCGGTGGCGGCGATGGCGTCCTTCGGCTCCCACGGATTAGGAGTGCTGACTCCGACCGCATTGGCTATCTTTGATTCAAACAACTTCCAAGTCGAGGCGATAAATTGGCTCGGTCCCATCGCTCCGCCCCAGCCGACTGTCCAAGGGCATGAAACCGGCGTGCCAAAAGAATCCAAGCCGAGCTTCTTGGTTATTTCTAGGAATGGCGGCACGTCTCGCGACGGATTCATTACCCGGCTTATCGCCGTGCCGGTGTTTTTGCCGATGCCGTCACCGGTTGAAGAGTCTTTCAGGAAACACGAGCCGATATTTTCGCCTAATCTGGATTCCTGCGTTAAGATGGCGAGGATGAGCGCCGGACGGACTCCCGTCTTAGATGAAGCGAAATTTGCAAATTCCAAAGCCTGGCCGAAAGGGATGGCTGAAGTGTCCCTGAGGGCGAAGAGCGCGCTTCTGATTTCAGCCGCTCTTCTTTCTCGCTCGGCCTTCAGAGCCTCGTATTCTTTTTCCTTGTCTTTACTGATTGAGAGCAGGGTTTTCTGCTCCTTCTCGTTTTTTTCCATTTCTCTCTGAACTTGCTCAATTTTTTTCTTGGCATTCACCTCTTCGTCTTGTTTTTTCTTCAGCTCTTCTTTCTCGCCTTCCGTTTCTTTTTTTACATTTTTTATTTCATCAACAGAGTCCTTCACCGCTTCTTTTATTGACGAAAAAGAATCAATATCTCCATACAGTTCGGAAAGAGTTTGGCTGGCTAAAATAAGATGCACTAAATTATTCTTTTCCAGCTCGTTAGTTTTTCTGATTAGCTGGGCTAAAGACTGCTTTTCGCGGATAATCTTTTCTGATAAATTTTGAATCGTGCTTGTCCTTTTATTAATCTCGCCGGTTAATTTTTCAATAATTAAATTCTGCGATTTGATATCAAGCTTAGCTTTGCCGATTTTGGTTTTGATGATGTCAATATCTCTTTGAAGACTGGCGGATTTTGTTTTTTGGCTGTTGAGCAAAGCTTCTTTCTCGGCGATTTCTTTTTCCAATACCGCGAGCTCGGCTTCAAGCTGGGCTTTGCGGGCTTCAACTACCTGAAGCTCATTGTTTTGGGCAAAAACAAAACGAGGCAGTGGTACTGCTAAAAGAAGCGCGATAAAAAAGGCTATTATTATTTTTTTAAAATGAGTCATAATATTCTCTACGAACTACGAATTTTGTACGAAAGTACGAACACAGAGTAGATTAAAGATTAAAGATTCATTTCGTACTTTCGTAATTTTTCGTATTTCGTAGAATATTTATTATTTCTTTTCCGCTTTCTTCGGAGTTTCCGCCGCTTTCGCTCCTGCTCCAGCTTCTGCCGCCGCTCCCTCCGCTCCTTCTTCTTTCTTGCCTTTCTTTTCTACTTCAATTGCCGACAGATCAATCGGCGCGGCCACCTCTTCTTTTTCTTCTTCTTGTTCGGATATTGAAGCAACGATTTCTTCCGGCTTAGCCACGGCCTTAACCGCGGCTGGCAAATTAAGATCTTTGACCAAGACCACGTCGTCTACTCCAGCCAGCTTTGAAATATCAACTTGGATTTTGTGCGGCAAATCTTTGGGCAAGCCTAGAACTTCGAGCTCATGCAGAACTTTGACTAAAATTCCCCCATTTTTAACTGCCTCCGAATCACCAACGAATTCAAGCGGTATTTTAACTTGAACAGCTTTATTGATATCAATTACCAGAAAGTCCGCATGAATCGGCGCGCTTGTAACCGGATCAAATTGAACCTCATGAATGAGCGTGTCTATATTGCCTTCCGGGGTTTCCAAAGTTACCGGAGTGGACTCGCCGGCTTGCTTCCAAATTTTTTGAAAATCTTTTTCGCTTATGGAAATAGGAGTGGACTTTTTGCCTAAACCGTAGAAAACAGCCGGTAAAAAGCCGCTTTTCCTAAGGTTGCTTAATTTATTATTTATTGGCCTTGACTTAGTTTGAATTTTTATCATGTCTTTATTATATATATTTATAGGTATTTGGCAATATCTTCGCGAGTGCCGCCAACCTTTTTGCCGGGATTGAAGATATTTTGCGGGTCAAAAATATTTTTAATTTTTTTAAATATTTCAATCATCTTTGGCCCATACATTTTCTCCAAGTAAGGCGTGCGGATGATGCCGTCATTGTGCTCGGCCGTAATTGAGCCGCCGTATTTTAAAACAAGATCGTAAACTTTTTCTGAAACTTCCAACACGTCTTTTTTAAGCCGAGGATCGCTAATGTCAACCAGCGGAATAATATGGAAATTGCCGTCGCCCGGGTGGCCGGCGATCGTATGCTCCAGTTCCGGATATTTGGAAAGTATTTCTTCCAGTTCCGGCAGGAATTCCGGCAGGAATTCGGGCCGGACGATCACATCGTCAATAAATGGCGCGGTCTTTTTACCTTTGACATGCTTGCGCAGGAGGTTGAAGCTCTCATGCCTAATTTCCCAATATTTTTCTGTGTCATATTTAGAAGTCGAGAGTCTAGAGTTTATATTTAATGATTTTAAGTATTTTGCAAGATTATTGTATTTAATTTTGATCTCTTTTTCATCTCCGGAGAGTTCTGTAAGTAAGACAAGTTTCGGGAAGCCATATCTGATGAGTAAAAACAAATCAGGCCAGAAGCTCCAGGCGAATTTCAGACTGCCCCAAATCCCCTTGCCCTTTAGAAAACTGGTAAAAAATTTCATCGCGATTTTGAGAGTCTTGTCGTCGTAGGCCTCTAAGCTCTCTGGTTTATACTTCAGAATTTCGTTTACCAAATTAGAAATTTTATTTAGATCATCCAAAAAAATTACAGCCAGTCGCGTGTTTTCTGGGATAGGCACGAGCCTGAATGTTATTTCTGTCACTATTCCCAAAGTTCCCTGCGAACCCACAAAAAGTTTATTTAAATCAAAATATCCTTCGACCCGCTTTTTAAATCCCTCGACTTCGCTCGGGATGATTTCCTCGCGAGGCTCGGAAATCACATTCCAAATATAATAACCGGCCGAATTTTTACTGACTTTTGGTCTCGATTTAGTTATAAGTTGCAAGTTATCAGTTATAAGTTTATATATTTCATTGGACACTTTATCCAAAAAACTTTTTGTTTTATCTGTGTTAATCCGTTTAAAATCAGTGATCATCTGTGGTCTGACAAAATACTCTTCCCCGTCTGCCAGTACTATTTTGGAAGACATAACATAATCCTCCGTCTTGCCATATTTGAGCGTTTTCTCTCAGCCGGCATTGTTGGCATACATCCCGCCCATGGCGCAAATGCTTTTTGAAGCCGGGTAACTCGGCAGCATCAAGCCCTTTTCGGAAACAATCTTTTCAAAATCTCGATAATACATGCCAGGTTGCACAGTAATAGCCCCTGTCAAGGTGTCACCTTGACAGGGGAAAGACACCAACTTATTCATATACCGAGTAAAATCCAGAATGATGGATTCATTGAGCGGCCCGCCGGTCATATCCGTGCCGGCTGACCGCGCCGTAATTGAAATTTTTTCCGCGCCAGTCCGCGTAAAGTCTGCGTTAGTCCGCGTTTTATTTACCCATTTCACTAAATTTTTCACATCCTCGCCGTCTTTAGGATATGCCACCAATTTCGGCCGCACCGTAAAAAGGCTCGCATCATGGGAGTATTTCTCGAGCGTTTCCTCGCCGTCTTCTAAATCGCCTTTGAAAAATTTTTTAATTTCTTCTTTCATTTTTTAACCGCCTGCTTTAATTAATCTTAAAATTAATTTATGAGCGATAAAAGCAAGAATAATAAAAATCGCGTAAACGCTGAACATGAAAACAAGTGAAGCGGAAAATTCAAAAAAGTCGGCAAAGGTGATAGAGAGCCAAGAGGCGATCGAGACAGCGCCGAAAAGGTGGATCAATTCCCTCTTTCCGGGTGAAAGCTGCTTAAGGCGCGCTAAAATATCGTTAATTTTGCCGGAAAACATCGCGCCGTTTAAGATAATGATAGCTACCACTATTTGGCTGAAATAAAATTGCGGAGTAAGAACCAGTGTTTCCGGAAGCGCTAGAAAGACGCTCAAAAAATCTATTCCCAAGCCGGCCCAAATTACGGCACTCATCGCCGGAAAAATTTTATAAATAATCGGCGCCCAATCTTTTTTCTTGAGACTAAGCAGATAAAGAATGTCCACCGTTACGACAGATCCGAGCGTAAAAATGGAATGAATGTTATGCAAGCTGAAAAATAATTGTTCTTTACCCCAAAATCCTGTCCAGGTGGTAAAAGTTAGAAACAGAAATAAAATTGAAAAATTTACCAAGAAAAACAGCCGGAGTTTTTTTCTGGCGAATATAATATTAAAAATTAAAAGAACGGCGATTAACCAAAAATTTAAATTGAAGCCGTTTTGGATAAATTCATTAATCGGCCCGATAGCAATACCTTCATGGGCCAAAGCCGCCGGCGGAAAATAAATTATGGCTGTTAGGAACCATGCTATGCCAAGAAAACCGAGAGCGGCCAGGAAGAGCCGGGCGATAAATTTGGCGATTTTAATATTGACAAAACTGAAAATAAAGCCCCAGAGCGCCAAAGCGGCGGCCGTGGCCGCGGCCAGTTGCACCAGAAATCTCATAAGACCGATTGAATTTATACCTGTCTCAATCATTTTTCTTGCGAACTTTTAAATTATAAATAAATAAAATTACGCCGGCAAAATAAAAAAGCTTTGCCAAGTACCAAAGAGTATAATTACCTTGCGGCAAATAAAATAAAGCTAAAAGCATCCCCGCCCCCGCCAAAAAGAAAATTATTTCTTGAAATCTCATCATGATTTAATTATATAATACTATATTTATGCGAAGAACTTCAACTGATGTATATTTCATTCCAACATTCTAACGAATGTTAGAATGTTCCTGCCGCGATTTGTTAATTTATGCCGTATAGATTTTCCGTCGCTTCTTTTCATTACTAAACCGGAAATGGCCATTTTATTTATGTGAGACGATATGTTTTTGATATCCGATTTTACCTTGTCCGAAATTTCTTGAACTGACAATTCCGGCTCCTTATGCAAAAGCTCTAAAATTTGCAATCTTCTGTGATTGGCAACTCCTTTGATTATTCTCTCCATTTCCCTGTTTGTCTTTTTCATATTTTTCATTCCAACATCATTCTAACATTCTAACGAATGTTAGAATAACTTATTATTAGCTCCTCGGCTAATATTGTACCCAGTTATATTATTACAACATAATCATTATAGATTAAAAAGATTTAAAGACAATTCAGGGCCTTGCGCCAGCCGGCATCTAGAGCTTCGTCTTCCGAACAAAACCATTTTTCGCCGCGCGCTTCGTCTATTTTGGTTTTATTGTAAGAAGAGCAATTCGGCAAGTGATAAATTTTCTCGCCCGTGGAATTGATGTTGCCTTTGATTTGGCAAGCCGGGTCATTTTGGTTTGATTCGTTTGAAATTGCCGGAATTTCATAATTTTCATCTTGGCACGCGCTCCAAAGGCCTGAATTATTTTCTCTCGCTTCTTTTTGGGCTTCCAAGAACAAATCATTGTATTTCACATCTGGCGGATAAGTATAGACGCTGGCATAACCTTGCTTTACTAATTCAAAATTTATAAAAGTACCGTCTTCCGCATAAATATATCTTAGCAATCTGCCGTATTTGTCCCTGTCGGTAATGTCGCGCTCCAGTCTGACTAGTTTCCCTTCCACTAATTCCTTATTTCTCTGTGAAGCTTCGACACCGAAACACTGCACCGGCTTTTGCGGATGCACTGATTCCGGCGTGTCAATGCCGATATAGCGCACCGTCTCTCCGTTTTCAAGCTCGATTGTGTCGCCATCTTTTACTCTTTTGACTAAATATAGCTCCTCTCCCTCGACAGAGCTCGGGACAAACGGCAGAACATCGGACGGTTCTTTTTTGATTGTTATTATTTCTGCATTTTGAACAATGGCTGGAGATTCATCTATGGCGGTAATTTCCATTATTTCATTTGAAGTGCTTTTGGACGAGAACAGTAAAAAACCAAGCAAGGCAAGCGCTCCGATGATTAAAAATATAATCCGATATTTTTTACAAATCATAGATGTATATTTCATTCCAACATTCTATAGAATGTTGGAATGAAATTATAAATTAAAACAAATTAAAAAGCTTGGCGAGGAAATAAAAATTTAATCTATTTCCGGCTTAAGTATCTGGATTTCGACTTGACCTACGCCGGCCTGGAGCAAACCAAGGTCCCTCGCGGCAATGCGTGAAAGATCAATGATTCGGCCCGGGATAAATGGTCCGCGATCGTTGATTTTAATCACCACACTGCGGCCGTTCCGAGGATTAGTTATTCGCGCCTTGGTGTTAAACGGCAGATCGAGGTGGGCGGCAGTATATTCATAATTGTCAAAAATTTCGCCTGAAGCCGTGGGCCGGTTTTGAAAAAAATCCGAATAATACGAAGCGCGGCCGGAGCGCGTCTCGACTACTTTGAAACTTTTCTTAAGAATGCCGGTCAAAATCTCGTTTAGCTTGGCCCGGGTATATTTCCCAACATAACCATTGCCGCTTTCAAGACCATTCGGCCGTAAGATGTCTTCGGAGTATTTTTCTTGGAAACTAATTACCGCATCTTTGGTTAATTTTCCAAAATAGTCGGTTTCCTTGCCGGGCGCGCTGTCGTGGGCGGCGGCAATTTGGGTATCCCGATCAAGATTTAAAACAATCTGCAAGCACTTAACTTCTTGGCCGACGGCCCGAAGTTTTAAGTCGCCGCCGAAAAAAACTCCGGCGCAATCATCAACTTGGGGAGAAAGTTCAACGGACGCCGCTTGGGCACTCAAGCTTACAACTAATGCCGCCGCTATAAATAATGTAAAAATAATTTTCGCAATCATATTTGTTTTCTGTATTCATTTGATTTTGTTGAATAATTTCAGGCGATCTTCGGCGGCTTTTTGGATAGCTTTGACGGCCGGCTTCAAAATTTTATAAGGCGCAAGTTCGTCCGGATTTTCTTGAAGCGACATCTTGAGCGCATTTTTGTAAGCCACTCGAAGTTCGGTCGAAATATGGATTATGGAAATCCCGGCATTGATGCCTTTGACGAAGTCGTCGTCTGTAATTCCAGAACCGCCGTGAAGCACGAGCGGCACGCCGGCCTCTTTTCTTATTTTTTTTATAAGTTCAGCATCAATATGCGGATTACCGCCCTTAACCATGCCGTGAATATTGCCAACGGAAGGCGCAAACAAATCAATGCCAGTTTCTTCTACAAATTTTTTAGCGTCTTCCGGGCTAGTTTTAGTTATGCCCTCAGGCACACCCTCTTTTATATTCGAACCGAGGCCAATAAAGCCAAGTTCGCCTTCGACTAAAATCGGCACCCCGGCGGCGGAAATCTTCCCTTTGGCATAATCTGCGCACTGTTTTGAAATTTTTACATTTTCTTCGAAAGATAATTGCGCGCCGTCAAAAATGACCATGTCAAAACCGGCATCAATCGCCTCTTTGACCCGATCGAAAGAATAAGTGTGGTCAGCGTTTATAAAAATCGGATAATCATATTCTTCTCGCAAGCTTTTAACCAAAGTTACAGCTTGTTTGATGCCAATGAAATCCCGCTCCCCTTCCGAGACGCCAATGATCACAGGCAGTTGATAGTTGATAGTTGATAGTTTAGAGATTTCGCGAGCGGCGCCAAATACGCCCCACAGGCCTTCAATGTTGGCAATATTAAAGTGCCCAATCGCAGCCTTATTTTTTTCCGCTTCTATGATGTATTCTCTTAGGCTTTTAACCATGATATAATTCTAGCATGCAAAAAATAGATTTTCTAGCAATAGGTGACTTGGTCATAGACGCTTTTATAAAACTAAGGGATGCCCATGTGCATTGTAAGATAGACACAAACGCTTGCGAGCTTTGCGTGCGTTTCGGAGATAAAGTGCCTTTTGAATCAGTCGAGGTTGTACCGGCCGTCGGCAATAGTCCTAATGCTTCGGTGGCTGCCGCCCGCCTCGGGCTCAAGTCTGCTCTTCTGGCCAGTGTCGGCGACGATCAAAACGGCCGAGACTGCCTGGAGTCTCTCAAGAAAGACAAAGTCAATACAAAATTTATAAGGATTGAAAAAGGCAAGCCGACTAATTATCACTATGTTCTTTGGTACGAAGCGGAGCGAACGATTTTAATCAAACACACAGAGTTTAATTATCATCTGCCTAAAGATCTGCCGGAACCGGCCTGGATTTATTTGAGCTCGCTCGCTTCTAATGCCCTGCCCTTTCAGATTGAAATTGAGGAATATTTAAAAGAGCACCCAAATATAAAGCTCGCTTTCCAGCCGGGAACATTTCAAATTGAACAAGGTTACGATAGATTAAAAAATCTTTATAAGAGGGCCGAAGTTTTCTTCTGCAATAAGGAAGAATCTCAAAGAATTTTAAATACTAAAGAAAATGATATAAAAATATTGCTTCAAAAAATCAGAGAGCTGGGGCCGAAGATTGCCGTCATAACCGACGGGCCCGCCGGCGCCTACGCTTATACCGAAGGTTCCGAGTATAATCGAGGGAATGGCAAAGAAGCTTGGTATACTCCGATGTATCCTGATCCAGCTCCGCCGGTTGATCGCACTGGCGCCGGCGATGCTTTTTCCTCTACCTTTACAATCGCCTTAGCGTATGGTAAAATGATTCCCGAGGCCCTATCTTGGGGGCCGATCAATTCTATGTCGGTGGTGCAATATGTCGGCGCGCAAAAAGGACTGCTTTCCAGGGAAAAACTGGAAGAATACCTCAAAAATGCGCCAGAAAATTATATGATAAAAAGCATATAATTAATAGAATTTTTATTATGAATGAAAAAGGAAGAGATCTCTGGTGGAAACCGGGGGTATCAGAAAAAGAAAAAGAATTAACCGAGGAAAAGACTGCAGAAACCGCTGTGGCTTATGAGAATTTGGCAGTAGATATTGCACTGCTAGAAATGAAGCATAAAGGTCTCGAAGAAGAAGACAAGGAAGTGCTGAATTATATAGGTGCCGCAGAAGATTTTATTGAATTAGCTAGAAGTTCAAAAAAAAAAGAAGATATTTCTATCGCAAAGTATGAAAAAGAAAAACAAGCAGAATCGTTTCGGAAACGCGAAGATTTAGAGACTCAAATACTTGATATTGAGAATGAGATCAAAGAAAAAAAAGAAAAGCTAAAAACTCTACCGCGAATTGGTAGAGACACCCCTTATCATATTGTATTAGAAAAAGATGATATGGTGCCGTTTCGGGAAAAAACAATGGAAACTAAAGTCGAGCTTGATCTTATCACCAAGACAATTGAGGTGTTGACACAGCGTCTTGATGAAAATAAAAAGGAGCTCAATGAATATCGAATGAAGCCAGTAAGAGAAAGGACTCAAGTAGGAATTGCTTACCGAAAATCGATGATTGAAAATCTAAAGAAAATGATAGAAACAAGAGAAAAAGAGAAGGAGGAGATGGCTGATTTTTATTTTGATCTCAAAAATAAATTAGAAAAAATAGAGTCAAGATAGAAAAATATGACTAATTTTTTAAAAGATTAGGAATTAAATCAAATCAATATGAAAGAAGGAAAAAAAGATCTCTGGTGGAAACCGGGGACATCACAAGAAGAGAAAAACCAAATAAGTGAGAAGATTAAAGAAAGTCAAGAAAACTTTACGGCTTTAAAGAACCAAATAATCGCTCTAAAATATAAAAAGGAACAGTTGGAGCTAAAACAGCAGGAATTACATAACCAAATTCAAAATGTAGATGTTGTAAGAGCAAAAATCGGAAGCTCAAGAAGTTTTGAAGATATTGATTATGTAGAAGAAAAAGAAGGAGAAAAAGAAAGGTTAAGTGAAGAGTACGCAAAACTCAAACCCATAATTGAGGACTTAGAAGCAGAGATAATAGAAAAAGAAAATAAAACAAAGGATCGTGGAATAATTGGGAAAGATATGACGTACCAGGATATGTTGAAAAATGAACTTGAAAAAATAAAGAATGCATTTGAATCTTCCAAAGAGAAGTTGAAACAGCTGAAAAATGGATTGAAAGAAAAGAAATTAGAGTTAAAAGAAAAGGAAAATGAACTTTCTTTGCTAAAGAGTAGATTATTTATGGCTAAATTAAGTGAGACAGATACCCAGAAGGTTAAAGAGATAGAAAAGGAAGAAAAAGAAAAAAGAAATTATATTGTAAATTTGGAAAAAGAATTGCCAGAATTAGAAGAAAAAATATTAGAAAAAAAAGAGAGAAGTGAACAACTCCTCAATACATTTCTTGATATGAAGAATGAACTCAAAAAATTGGAACAACAATAAACAAAAATCTCAGAGTTATGCTCTGAGATTTTTGTTTATTGTTGTAGATTCTGCTAGAATTTTTTATCTAAAAATTCTAGCAGAATCTTTTTAGTTCCCTCTTTGTCCAATTTGTATTTTTTCCAAAGATCTTTAGATAATTTCAAGTAAATTTGATTTCCTTAGATGAAATAAAAGAAGTACTAATTGGTATTTGAAAATTCAGATAATTTAAATTTTTAGGTTTAATTCGTTTACTAGCATCCAAAATTTCAATGCCTAAAATTTTATTACCCTTTCCAATATCTAAAATTATACCCTCGTCAACTTCTTTATTGCGCAAAAAAACACCTTTTTGAAATTGAAGGTACATTGCGTCAGCTTGTTTGTCGTAAGTTATTTTCATAATTTTTTATTTCGGCTATGCCAAATCACCGAGATTATTATTTGTTTATTCTTTTCCTTAATAAATACAACTTTTATTACTCCTTGGATAAATTTCTTAAAAACGATCGATCTGCCAAAGTATCCGTAAGCTATTTCGTCTGGATCAATTAATGAGGCTTTTAACATCGCTTCAGTAATTTTCCTTAAAGTCATTCTCTCCTTTGCGTGTTTTGTATAATATATCCTCATTCAATGCATTATTATACCAAATCTACCAAATTTCCCAAATCTTGACAAGATGGCGGCTGGGTAGTAGTATAAACACCAGAAATTCACGGATTATTTAACTAATACTAATATCTTGTTCTATGAAAACTTTTTACATTGGCCTCATCATCGTAACTGTTGTTACAATTGTTCTAAGATTTTTTTATCCTGTGGATAGTGATATTTTTATCGTGACTCTTGTGATGTGTTGGGGGGTTTTCATATGGATGGAAGCCTTTGTTTATTTCTGCACTCGTCACCCGAATAGTACTGTAAAGATTGTACTATCCCTGCTACTATCTGTGATTATGCTTTTGACTTCTGTGTCGTTTCTAGCCATGGAGATTTTTGTTGATGGTTTGTCTGATTTACATTGGCAAACACAGCAAAATTTTAAGCTATTAGGACGCGCAATCGGATTTTCTGCAGTATTTGGTTTTATAACATCATTATTATTGCGGATTTTCTATCCACTAAAGGAGGAATAACAAATCAGAATTTTAAATCACATCAAATCAAAGATATGATTTTTTTATTTCCTCTCGTCCTTAAAAAACTCAAGCAATTTTTCTTTAGTCCCCTCCTTATCTAATTTGTATTTTTTCCAAAGGTCTTTAACTGAACCCGATTCGGCAAATTCATCGTAGACGCCGTGGAGCTTCATAGGCACAGGATAATTCTCGGCAAGAAATTGAGCTACCACGCTGCCCATTCCCCCTTTCACATTATGATCTTCGGCCGTAAAAACTTTACCGGTTTTTTTAACTGATTTTAAAATAGTCTTTCCATCAAGCGGTTTTATCGTGTGGAGATTTATAACTTCAATAGAAATTTTATTAGCCAGCTCTTCGGCGATCTGCAAAAGCCAATAAACCATGTAACCGTGGCCGATAGCCGTTAGGTCTTTTCCTTCCCGCAACACTTGCGCCTTGCCTACTTCAAATGGAGTATCAGGGGTTGTGAAAACCGGTGTGGCTTCGCGCGCGTTTCGCACGTAGACCGGCCCTTTTAGATCATACGCGGCCTTCACAGCTTTTTTGGCCTGCTCGGCATCGCACGGACAAATGACAGTAAAATTTGGAAGACAATTTGTTAAAGCGATGTCTTCGGTCATCTGGTGGGTGGGGCCGTCGGAGCCGGTGGCGAGTCCCGCATGGCTTGAGACAAAAACCACGTGATTATTGGGATAGCAAATAGTTGTTCGCATTGGCTCCCAGGCCCGACCGATCAGAAAAGGCGCGTAAGTGACGGCGTAAGGCACTTTGCCCGCATAAGCTAGCCCAGCTGAAACACCGATTAGATTCTGCTCGGCCACGCCGACTTGAATTGTCCGCTCCGGAAACTTTTTAGCAAAATGATGGGCTCGGCAAGACTCAAGCGTATCCGCCCCCAAAACAACCATATCTTTCTTTATTTCCCCCAATTCCGCCATACCCAAACCGGCCCCTTCCCGCATCGGGCTCCACTTGACCGTCTTTTCATCCAAATAATTTTCTGAAAATTTATAATTCATAATTAAAAAAGTTTTAAAACTTGCCACCAATTTTCAATATACTCCGCGCGGCGATTTTGATATTTTAGATAATAGGCGTGCTCCCAGATGTCGAGACCGAGAATTATCTTTAATCCTTTATCCTTAATCATTAACGGGGAATCTTGGTTTGGGGTGGTGATTATTGACAAGCCATTCGACTCACTTTGCTCGCTCATGGCAAGCCAGCACCAGCCGCTGCCGAAAACACCAAGCGCCGCCGCGCTAAATTTTTTTTTAAATTCCTCCAAACTGCCGAATTCTTTATTAATGCGGTCGATCAAATTCTGATCGGGCGATTTTTGCGGCGCCATGATTTCCCAAAACAAGCTGTGATTCAAATGCCCGCCGGCATTGTTTTTGAAAATTATTTTGTCTTTTTCATCCATTGGCAGCGTCTTGAGATTTTGCAGAAGGTCAGCCAATTCCCTGTCTTGCAGACTAGGCCTGCCCGCCATAGCTTTCTTGTCCGCCGAAGTTTTAACGAAGGCGGAAGCGACGGCGGGATATTTTTCTAAAACCGCATTTAATTTATCGACGTAACCTTGATGATGTTTCGTGTGATGAATCTCCATCGTCCGCGCGTCAATAAAAGGCTCGAGGTCATCGTAAGCGTATGGTAATTTTGGTAATGTGTAAGACATAAGTCTATTTTAGCAAATTATTTTCAATTTCTTTAAGTTCCCGAAGGGCTTCGGCGGCTTGCCTTTCGCGCGGCACTTTGTCTTCCGGGCCAAGGCCGGGCGGGATGCCGTGCCAGCGATAATCGTTTTCCATAAATGAAACGCCTTTGCCGGGGGTGGTGCGAGCGATAATGACAGTCGGCCGGCCGCGATCAGCTTTTGACTCCTCCAAACGCGCGACAATTTCATTGAAATCATGCCCATCTGTCTCCAAAACATTCCAATTAAAAGATTTGTATTTTTCTGCCAGCGGATCAAGCGGCATGACAGATTCCGTGTCGCCGTCAATTTGGATATAATTGCGATCAATAATGACAGTCAGATTATCCAGTTTGTACTTGGCCGCGAGCATGACAGCTTCCCAAGTCATTCCTTCTTCATGTTCGCCGTCGGAAGTGAGACACCAAATGTGATATTTATTTTGATTGCCATCCATCCTGGCCGCCAAGGCAAAACCGCAAGCCTGCGAAAGTCCTTCGCCGAGCGGCCCCGAAGAAGTTTCCAAGGCCGGCAGGCGGCGCATATTCGGATGTCCTTCAAGCCGCGAACCAATTTTGCGAAAAGTTTTAAGCTCTTCGGGAGTAATGTCGTAGCCGGCATGATACATCGCAGAATAGCGCACCGGACAGATATGCCCATTGGAAAGAATAAGCCGATCGCGCTCCGGCCAAGCAGGATTCTTCGGATCATGCTTAAGTACATGAAAATAAAGCGCGGTAAAAATATCGGCCATGCCCAAAGGCCCTGCAGTATGCCCCGCCCCGGCCGGAATGAGCATCTCAATAATCGTCTGTCTCACGCGGTTGGCCGTCAATTCCAGCTCTTTATTTTTTTTATCGGTTAGCATTAAGCTTATTATACAAAACAATTTGAAAATTTAAAAGACACGACAAATATCTATAATAACTATACCGGAATTTTGCAAAATATTAGTATAGATATAGATGAGGTTAGTAAAAATTAAAAAATATTTTAAGCAAGATTTTGGAGTTCTTTCCCCGCTTCGCCCCTACTTCGCCAAGGCTACGCAGGGCGAGCAAGGCTTCGCAGGGCGAGTACTGTTTCCCTGATATCCAAACTGTTAAATATAACCGAACCGACGACGAGACGATTCGCGCCGGCTTCGATCAAGCGTGGGGCGGTGTCGAAACTCACTCCCCCATCAACACTGATAATAAGCTCCGGATATTCTTTTCGCAGAGCTTTTACTTGATCGATTACTCGCTCGTCAAAAGGCTGGCCCTGATAGCCAATTTTTTCTATTCCCATGCATTGGACGAAATCAATATTTGAGATTAAAGATTTAAGATTTAAGATTGAAGTAGAAGTATTAATAGCAATGCCGATTTGAGTATTGTCTCTTATGTACAAATCAATGCCCTCTAAAAATTCCTTAAATTCTTGGGTATCTCCTTCGGCCTCTAAGTGGAAGATTATGCGCTTGGCTCCGAGATTAAGAAATAGGTCAAAATTTTCATGGGCCCGAGAGACCATCAAATCAAGCTCATAATCAACCTCTTCCCAAAACGGCATTCCCTCGCGTTCACTAAGAATATCTTGCGCGTATTGGTCTAGTTCCAGATTATCCCTCGATTCCACTCGGGATGAAAACGGCCATGAGACCGTTTTCACAAAATTGCCGTCGCAAATATCAATTTGTACGGTTGAAACAAGCCCCTTGACCAGTGAGACTTTATTCTTCAAATCTTCATAATTTTTCGGCAATATTGCCGGAATTATTTCCATGGGTAGCTTCTAGCGCCTAGCGACTAGCGTCTATTTTTTTAATCCTACGAATGTGGCGAGCTTCGCCGGAAAATGGCGTTTCGAGAAAAATTTTGACGGCTTGTTTTGCTTCGTCGAGGGTTACAAAACGCGCGGCAAGTGTTAAAATATTTGCATTGTTGTGCGTGCGAGCGAGTTTTACTATTTCGTACGGATCTTTACTTTTTGTTCCCTCTATTTCAACTGATTCAGTCGCCTGCCGCGAACCATAAAATACTGCCGCGCGCACTCCCTTAAATCGATTAGACACAATTGCTTCTCCTTGCCCGCCGCCGCCGATAACTATCCCTCGACTACGCTCGGGATCTCCGGCTACGCTTTCAGCTACGCCTGCGACGAAATCAGGGTAGTCATCATCGGGATTATATTCATAAGGTCCTTTGTCTATAACTTCATATGGAAAACCCTCTAAATAATCAATTAGAGTTTCTTTAAGTTTATAACCCGCATGATCGCCCCCGATAAAAATAAGCATTTTAAACAAATTAAATAGTTTCAGCCGCTTTTAAAACGTGTTCGACAAGCGTCTTCACGTATCCTGCTTCATTATCATACCAAGAAAGAATTTTTACCAAATTACCGTCCACAACTTTAGTAAAATTAAGATCAACGATCGCGCCGTACGGCTCGCCTAAAATATCGCTTGAAACAAGCAGGTCATCGGAGACTTTCAATACCTTGTTCCATCTTGGTTCGCTGGCGGCCTTTTTTAAAATTTTATTGACCTCTTCAGCGGTCGTATTTTTTTTAGACAAAAAAGTGATGTCGGCAATTGATCCAGCCGGCACGGGTACGCGCATGGCCATGCCGTCAAATTTTCCGCTCAATTCCTTGATGGCTCTAGTCACAGCGGCAGCCGCGCCGGTGGTTGACGGCGTAATGTTTTGCGCGGCGGCTCGGCCTCGGCGAAAATCTTTGCCTTTTGTCGGGCCGTCCACAATATTTTGAGTCGCAGTATAGCCATGAACTGTATTCAAAACGGCTTTTTCAATACCAACTGTTTCATGCATGATCTGAATAATGGGTGAAGCGGCGTTAGTGGTGCAAGAACCGTTTGAAGTTATTCTGCAAGTCTGGAAGGCTTCTTCATTTACACCTATTAAGACGGTCTGGCCGTTTGGATTATCAGCATCTTTAGCGGGCGCTGTTATCACAACCCTCTTTGCCCCGGCGTCTAAATGAACCTTGGCCTTCTCATATGATTCAAAAACTCCGGTGGACTCAATTACAATATCAACAGCTAAATCTTTCCAAGGTAACTGTGCCGGGTCTTTAATCTGTAAATATTTGATCTTTTGCCCGGCAACCGAAATAGATCCGTCAGTAATTTTAACCTCTTTGTCATATCTACCGTAGACTGTGTCATATTTTAAAAGATAAGCCAGGTTATCAATATCACCAAGATCATTTATAGCGACTATTTCAATATTCGGATTCTTTAAAACCTGTTTGAAGAAAAGCCGACCAATCCGCCCAAAACCATTTATTGCAATTTTTGTTTTTTTCATATTTTTACTTTATAACATTATATTGGCTAGCGAGGAGCATGTGCTCCGACCTAGGTCGGAGCACAATGTCCGAGCGAAGACAATATATCGTAATCGATATAACTTTATAAGCTTTATAACTATTCTAGCATTTTTTTCAATAATTTTCCCGCCACCTGTGGATTAGCTGATCCCTTGGAGACTTTCATAACTTGACCGACAAGGTATTGAAGCGAAGCTTCTTTGCCCTGTTTGTATTCGGCCACAACGGTTTCATTTTCAGCCAAAATTTTCCCGATCATGGCTTTCAGCTCTCCTTCATCGCTTTGCTGGAGCAATCCTTTTTCAACAGCTATTTTCATCGGCGAATCATCGTGTCCGTGCATGTGACCCAATATTTCCTTAGCTCCGCGCGACGAAATTTTGCCTTCAGAAATCATATTGATAAGTTCGGAAAAATTAGCCGGTTTTGGCAGTGTCGCCTCAAAAGCTGTATTCAAATGAGCCAAGACATCAGAAGTGATGTAATTCGAAGCAAGTCTAATCTTATCCATATCCTTATCCATATCTGTACCAAAAGGCTTTGTAACGCTTTCGAAATATTCTCCAAGCATTTGATTCTGAACAAAAATCTCTATTGCCTCACTGACAATACCGTATTTCTTTAATCTTTCTCTTTTCTGCCAAGGCAATTCCGGTAAACTTGTTTTCAATTCATCCAAATTGAAAATCTCACTCAAATAAATCTTGGGCAAATCTGGGTCAGGGAAATATCTGTAATCGTGAGATGATTCTTTGGCGCGTTGCGAGAAAGTAGACTGTTTATTCTCATCCCAGCCACGCGTTTCTTGCACTATTTCATCTCCCCGATCTTCTTTCAGAAGATTAGTCATTCTTTCAATTTCATATTTAATAGCCCGCTCTGCTGATCTAAATGAATTTAAATTTTTGACTTCAACTTTTGTTCCAAGTTTTGCTTTTCCTTCTGCGATTTTCTGCGTAAATTCTGCGTAAGTCTGCGCTCCGTTGCCATCGGCAACGGAGATATTGGCCTCAACTCTCATCTGACCTTTTTCCATGTCTACATCGGAAACACCGAGATAACGGAGAAGCAATTGAAGTTCGCGCGCAAAAGCTCCGGCTTCTCCAGAGCTTTTAATCACCGGCTCTGTCACAAGTTCCATAAGCGGAACACCAGCACGATTAAAATCAACCAAACTATATCCTTCTTTGGGATAGTGAAACGACTTTGCCGTATCTTCTTCGAGATGCACTCTCGTAATTTTTATTCCATTCAAACTGCCGCCGGAAACAATCGGATATTTATACTGGCTGATCTGATAGCCCTTCGGAATGTCCGGATAGAAGTAATTTTTGCGGTCAAATTCGGTAAAATTAGCAATCTCACCGCCAAGCGCAAGTCCTGTGCGAATAACATGCTCCACTGCTTTTTTATTGATCACTGGCAAAGTTCCGGGATGCGCCATACAGACCGGGCAGATATTAACATTCGGTCGTGTTTCATCCGGGTCGTTCTTAGAATTGCAAAACATCTTCGTCTTAGTACGTAATTCAGCATGAATCTCTAGACCAATTGTAGGATAATATTGTTTACTCATAGCGTGCTTGCCCTTCCGTAGCTTTAGCGAAGGAGGGGATTTCAAGACCTATAGTTGGATAATATTGTTTACTCATACATGTACTATTTATTATACTACGAATTGTGTTAAAATTAAAAATGAGATGAAAAAAGTATTCACTAAAAGAAATATTATTATTTTTATTATCGTCGTCGGACTAATATTTATTTTTTGGAGCTCGTCCTTGCTTCAAGGTTATTTTCAGGATGCCACCGTATTTTTACAAAATTATGGCGCTGCCCATCCTTATATAAGCATTCTCATATTTGTCGGCTTATCAATGCTCTCGGCCATGCTCATATCATTCTCAAGCGTTTGGCTGGTACCGGCAGCTGTCGTTCTTTGGAATAATCATTTTACCATAACACTGCTTCTTTCAAGCTGGCTTCTTGGCGCTGTTTTTTCCTATCTGATTGGCCGCTATGGCGGCTATCCATTAGTGAAAAAATTTGTCAATGCCTCAAAGGTAGCTTATTACGAAAAAATGGTTACAGAAAAATTTGGCGCTGGTCTTATATTTTTGCTTCGTTTAACACTGCCTTCAGAAATTCCCGGCTACTTGCTCGGCATTGTCCGTTACTCATTTGTTAAATATTTCATAATCACATTCTTAGCGGAACTGCCTTACGCAATTTATTCTGTTTATGCCATTGATTCAATCATTGAAAAAAAACCAACAACATTTGCAGTCGCAGCGATAATTTGGTTTATGGCCGCTTGGCTTTTGACTTATTTGTATTACAAGAAGATAAAAAAAGGAGCTGATAATAGAGAGTAAGATATATTAAATTTTTTTAAGTAATTTTTAAAATCTTTATTAATTCATCAGCAAACGATTTGACTGACTCGTCGTCGTAGAGGGAAAGAGTAAAAACCGGTTTCTTTAACTTTTTGAATTCTGTCACTTTCTTTTTAAGAATTTTAGGATCATCCACAACATCCGTCTTAGTCAGAATTATTATTTCGTCTTTTTCAACTAGTGAGGGGCTTGCCCCGTGATCGCTCTCTGATTTTACGGGGTCATATTTTCCCAATTCTTTTCTAATCTTTTTGTAAACATCCATCATTTCATCGCCGTTTTCAAATGAAACAAGATGCGCGAGCATTTTGGTGCGTTTAATGTGGCGGAGGAATTTTGTACCCAAGCCCTTGCCTTCGGCCGCGCCTTCAATCAGACCAGGAATGTCAGCGATGATGTAGCCGTAAAAATCGCCCAGATTCGGGTCAAGGGTAGTGAAAGGATAGGCGGCCACTTTAGCCGAAGCCTCTGTCAGGGCGTTCAAGAGACTTGATTTGCCGGCATTTGGCAGGCCGACGAGTCCGACATCGGCAAAAAGCCGCAGTTCAATATAAAAATCAGCTTCTTCGCCCGGCTTGCCGGGAGTTGTCTCCCTTGGAGAGCGATTGATTGAGCTTTTGAAATGTTCATTGCCCCAGCCGCCGCGCCCGCCGGGGAGCAAAAGGATTTTTTCACCTTCATTTAAGAGCTCGTAAGTTCTATCTGTATCTAAGTTTTTTATAACTGACCCTATTGGCAGTTTAATAATCAAGTCTTCACCATTCGCGCCATGCATACTTTTGCTTTGGCCATCCTGCCCGTTTAGAGCTTTGAATTCTTTTTGATTGCGATACTTGGCTAAAATATAAATATCGCGGACAACTTCCGCGTAGACATCGCCGCCCTTGCCGCCATCGCCACCGGCCGGCCCGGAAAATTCCTTGCCTTTTTCGTGGAGCCAACGAACAACGCCGCTCCCGCCATCGCCCGCTTTCGCGTAAATTTTTAGTTCATCGATAAACATAAATAGCTTCTAGCTACTAGCGCCTAGCTTTTTGATTCTAATGCTAGCTTTGCTAATTTGATCGCGCCTTCATAAGATTTTGCGACGCAAATAAATAAATCTTTGTGGCAAAATAAAGCGTCTTTAACGCCTGTGACGTTAGCTAATTCTTCATCTCGCAGTCCCGCCCAGCTCTCGGGAAAATATTTACGGCGCTTGAATTTCTCGCCGGCAATTATAACTGCTTCCGCTTGCCACTTATCTTCTTCGCGCGGGCTGATTACATACAAAGGCTCAAGGTATTCGGCAAGCACCCTTTTCCAAGGCAAATATCTTTTTAGAATAATGAGCCTTTTGTCTTCGGATTCTTCGTAAGTCTTTTGCACCAAAACGTCAGACTCTCTTTTCGCCTGTTCCCGGATTATTTCTCGCTCAAGAATTTTTTTAGCTAGATCCACCACTTTTAAAAATTGTTCATCGACATTTTTCTCGTCGCGCTCGCCTTCCTTCCATGTTGGAAGAAATGTGTCAAATACATTTGAAATATCATAATCAGATACATCCTCTATAAGATTTTTGGAAATCAAAACACCGCTGTCGCCGGCATCTGTCGGCTGAACTAATTTTTTGTCAATTGTGAGAGCAACTTCCTTACTGCCGCATATTTCTTCTCCGAATTTTTTCCAGACAAGACCAAAAGAGGCATAGGGAATTCCATTTTCCCCCTCGACTTCCCTCGACCCTGCTCGGGACGAGCCGCTCGGGGCAGGCCTCTTCCCCGCTCCTTCTCTTTGATGATGATCAAATCTGTTTTTGGCTGGATCATAAATACCCCCCACATCCACTACATAATTTCCTGTTTTAATTATTTTTTCATCCCGAGTTCTTATGATTTTTACTTTGCCTTTTTCTAATATAGAAAGCGCGGCGCAGGCGAAAACATCATCGGCGTGGAAAGACCCGCTGTGTGTGACAATTATTTTCTTTTTATTATTTATACGCATTCTGGCTTAATTTACCCCCACACCTATTTTGAAATTTGAGCAAAATAGGTGTGGGGGTTTACTTTATTTACTGTCCTTGCTGTATTTACTGTCTTTACTGTCTTCACTGTATTTACTGTCCTCGCTGTTTTTAATGTGCTTATGATAAAATTGCTCAAAAATTTCATAGATAAAAGTAACAATTTTCTCTATAATAATAAATCCTATTATAAATAATATGACAATGAGAGCAAATTTTTTAAACTCTTGCGTAACGGTGAGCGCGGTAAAACTGAAGAAATAACCGAGCGATATAACAATGCTTCCCCACAATAAGTTAGAAAAAATTTCGGCTTTGAAATAAGTTTTAAATTTCAGTTTCAAGTAACCCGCAAAGATGAGAGCAAAATTATTCAAACTAACCAAAAATTTAGAAATGAATATCGACCAAAATGGCTTTTCTTCCATATGCGGAAAAAAGCGAGCGGCTCTTTTTTGAATGTATTTTAAAATTTTACTCTCCGGATAACGCTTCCGTAAAAAAGCGCCCAGATTGTAAGCAATAAAACTTTTGGAAACCAGGCCCGATAAAATTAAAATAATAGACGGCAGAAAATTTATAGCCCCCAGATGAAGCAAGATGCCGGCTAAAATCAAAACAATCTCGCCTTCAAGAATCATGCCCAGAAAAAGCGCGATGTAAGCGATTACTTGATATGAAATAACTAAATTTAGCAGAGCGTCAATATTCTCCATGCGGAATTTTAATTATTTCCTTACCTTATCAAAGATCCAGTTTATAAGCGAGATAATAATCGCGCCGATGATGGCGTCTTTCCAAGTTATGACATCAAAGCCGTCAATAATTGTGGACGGGAACCAGAAAAATAAAACGTTCAGGGCGACGGAAAACAGGCCGAAAGTAATAAGATTAAGCGGCAAAGTCAGAATTTTTAAAATCGGGCGGACAATAATATTTATAAATACTAAAATAGCGCCGACAATTGCCGCCACCCACCAAGGTGCCACATTAATTCCGGGCAAAAAATACCCAAGTCCATAGACCGCGCCTGAAAGTATTAACCACTGTAAAATTATTCTCATTTTTCTTTTAAATATTTTAATTAGGCCGCTTTCTTTTTTTCTTGCTGTGTCTGTTGCGCCTCTTTATCTTTTGCGGCTAGTAGTTCAGCTAAATTGGCTAAGTTGCGGGTTGAAATATCTTTTTCTTCTTTTTCAACCACTGTTGATTCTTTCTGACTTTTTTCCACCGCCTCTGGAATAGCTTTACGTTTTTCAATTTGTTGATGAAATTTTTCAATACGGGGATGAGCTTTTCTCTTACCCATTATCTCTGACCAGCTCCGATATTGACCTTCCAAGTAAGGCTTGAAAATTTGTTCTATTTCGTCTCCTTTTAAATTATCTTTGAGAAGAATATCTCTTTTTGGATCTCCAGCTTCGCCCAAGAAACCGGAATCAGTCAATAGGGTAGATAGATTATCTACCCTCCCTTGAGTTAGATTTTCTATTTCTGTTTGAAGAAGGCCTATTTTTCTTTTCAATTTTTCAGCTTCTTCGGCCTTGTCTTTGTTGTTTTTCAAACTGTTAAAATCTCTGCTGTAGTTGCTTAATTTATCTTTTTTTAAACTGACAATTTTTTTTATATTTTTAAATTGAGTAAAGAGATTAATCATTATTCTTCTTTCAAGAACTAGATCTTTCTTAGAAGGATTCTTAATTATTAAGTTTTGATCATTAAGCTGACTGATTTGATTCCCATGAGACTCGATATTCTTTAAAACGGCCTGAAGAGCCAGGACAGAAGTCTGATCTGTCTTTCGGCGAAGCTCATCCCGCTGTTTTATCAAGTTTTTTAGAATTTTTTCTTCAAGGTTTATTTTTTGTTGATTTAATTCAATAGGGTTTATTTTTTGCTGATTTAATTTAATGATCTTTCTAGATTCTTTTCTGGATTCTTTAAACTTAATATAATCTTCCAGAGTCGCGAAGGCGGCTACGTCTTTCAGACCAGCTTTTGCCTGAACAATTTTTAAATTTCGGTCGTACTCATGGTAACGTTTGATCTGGCTTTGAAGCTTTTCATTAATTTCAAGAAGTTTCCGAGGAGAACCCTCTCTTTTTTTATTTAAACTTTTTCTTTCTGCCGTCCTTTGACTTCTTAATCTCATTATATCTGACACCAGATCATCCATTTTTTTCTTGAGTTGCCGGATCATTTCTGGCGAACTAAAAGAAGTCCCCCGCTTCTCTTCTGGCTTATTTGCTTGAGGTTGTTGAGAATTTTTTGTTGTTTTTGGAAATTCCATGTTAGTTGAATAAATTATCTACTAATTCTTTGACCATTGCGCCGTCAGCTTTGCCTTTTAATTCTTTCATGAGGGCGGACATGAGCATTCCTTTTTTTGCCGGATCAGTTATGCCAAGTTCTTCTTTCTTAGCTTTGGCGATCTTTTCAATCTCTTCGCGCGGCATCATTTCAGGCAAATATGCTTCTAAAATTTTAAGCTGGACTTCTTCTTCTTTAACCAAGTCTTCCCTGCCGCCTTTTTTGAACTGCTCTATGGAATCTTTTCTCTGCTTGGCTAAACGACTAATAACGGCTAAGGCGTCTTCATCAGAAAGCATTTCGTCAGGCTTTCTTTTCTTGGCCACCAATTCATTGGTAAAAGCCGCCAAAACACCCCGCAAAACATCGAGCCGCATCTGTTCTTTAGCCTTCATCGCCTTTTTTATTTCTTCTTTGATATTTTGATGTAACATCTTGATAAGTAAATTAAGTGAATAAAGTAAATCAAGTAAATTAAGCTTAATTCACTTAACTTGCTTACTTTACTTAACTCGCTTATATTTTAACAAATATGTTAAAATAATGCTATGTCTCAATACTACAATCCTAAACGCACGCGTAATCTCTTTGACCCTAAATCAACCCTGCCTTTTGGCGTCAGCCGATCAAAAATTGACCTTTTTATAGAGTGTCCGCGCTGTTTCTATCTTGATCGGCGGTTGGGCGTCGGCCGGCCGCCCGGTTTCCCTTTCACTTTAAATTCTGCCGTCGATAAATTATTAAAAAAAGAATTTGATATTCATAGAGCGGCCAACACTGCCCATCCTTTGATGAAAACTTACGGCATAAACGCCGTACCTTTTGCCCACCGAGAACTTGAACAGTGGCGGGATAATTTCAAAGGGGTCAGGTTTCTTCATAAGCCAACTAACCTGACGATCAGCGGCGCGATTGACGATGTTTGGATAAATCCGGCTGGCGAACTCTCTGTCGTGGATTACAAAGCCACCGCCAAAGAAGCGGAAGTTACTCTGGATGCGGAATGGCAAATCGGCTACAAAAGGCAGATGGAAGTTTACCAGTGGCTTCTGCGACAAAATGGCCACAAGGTTTCTAACACTGGTTATTTCGTCTATGTTAATGGCCGGACGGATAAAGAAGCCTTTGACGGCAAACTTGAGTTTGACGTAAAAATTATTCCCTACACCGGCAATGATTCGTGGATTGAAAAAACAATTGGTGTTATTAAAAAGTGTCTAACAGATGACCGCGTCCCCTCCTCATCTTCAAACTGCGACTACTGCGCATATCGAGATGCAGTCGCGGAACAAACCCCAGTAGCAGAGCAAAGCTCGCTACGGGGCGCGGCGCAGACACCACGTGGAAATGAAAAAATAAAACCTTCCGATCGATCTCCAAAAAGCTTATTTGAATAAAAAAACTGCGGCTGGTGATAAATCATCTAGCCGCAGTTTGTTCGGATAAATTGTTAAAGTTCTTCCCTAATTTCATAGAGGTCAACCGCAATCAAACCAAGAAAAACTATAACGGGCAAAACTGATAGAACCCTCAAATCATTTGTAATGAACGCTAGCAGCACGACTATAACAACGGAAATAATGTTTAGAATTAAATATAATATTTTCATTACTTATGGGTTTTAAAAATGTTAAAGAACTAATTGATTTAACTCTTCAAACCCTCCTTTGCATAAAGCTACGGATGGGCAAAGCAAGAAGAGTGTTTTGGGAACCTCTTATCTTTAATAAATTTAATTTTAATGTGAGATCCCCAAAAGACTCTTCTCGTTCCATATTTAACCTTTAATCCCTTTATTTCAAAGAAAATAACTGTTCAAATGATAGCATAATAAATAGCTCTTTGTCAAGTTTTGAAATATTAATATTTTATGGTAGATTAAAAATATGACCACAATTACTATCCCTAAAAATCTAATAAGTCAAAAGGAGCTAACTGTTATTCCAAAGCAAGAATATGATCAATTTAATGCTTGGAAAAAGTCAATTCAAGTTAATTTAGAGGACGCTTGGTTTTGGAGCCCGAAATGGCAAAAAAAAGAAGCTGAAGCAGACAAGGCCATCCGGGCCGGCCGAGTATCAGGTCCTTTCTCTACCCATAAGAATCTTGTAAGCGCCCTTCGACGCAAGAAAAAATGAAAGTAATTTTTACTGATCCTTTTCAAAAGGATTATAACAGGCTTCCTGTTGATATTCGACAAGCTTTTGATAAAGCGCTTAAATTTTTCATTACGAATCATCTTCATCCATCGCTTCGAACAAAAAAATTACCCGCTACTAATATTTGGTATGCGCGCATAACGCGCGGTTATCGATTCACTTTTGAAATTGAAGAAGATAAAGCTACTCTCCGGCGCGCCGGCTCGCATGATATTTTAGATAAAGAAAGAAGACGATGGTAATGCGACTACTGCGCCTATCGCTCGGCTGTCAAAGAAGTCACTCCTGAAAATAAAAAAACTGCGGCTGATGATAAATCATCCAACCGCAACCCGTTCTGGTAATTTTTTATATTTTTCAAATTACCTAACTTTTGCGACCGTTAGAGTTAGGTAAATTGAAAGATTTGCGCAAGTGCCAATCATTTTCTAGTTTTTCTACTATCATATATAAAATATCTTTGCCTATTTTAAAATCAGCCTTTAGCAATGAAATCAAATCTTCGCAATCGTACGGATAAATCCAAACGCTGTTTTGAAGCCTGATAAAACCAATCTGTCTAAGGGTCGCTCTTAAAAGAGCGCGGGTTTTCTTTCTAGATTCTTTAATGTCAAAAATTACCACTCGCCAACGGCCATCCCATTTCTTTGGAATTTTTAATTTAAAATTATGTCTTTCCAGAAAATCAAGCTTGCTCTCCCCTTTTTTGGTTATTCTGGCGACTTTCTTTCCATTGATTTCAACAATCTCAATTAATCCTTTGTCTTGAAGCCGAGCAAAAGAATCGTTGATGGAATACTTCAAATTCTTTTTTCTTTTAGAAAATCCCCCGAGCTTTTTAATTGCAAATAAAATATTAGGCGCCACAAGCGCAACGCTGAGCATACCGGCAGCAAAAACTGTGCCCAGAATTATTTTCTGTATATTTTTTCGCTTGTCTTTTATTTTTATCTCTTTTTCCAAAATACCCATAGAAAGAATTATATACCCGCGAATTAAAATTACCTAACTTTTGCGACCGTTAGAGTTAGGTAAATTGAAAGATTTGCGCAAATGTTATTTTGGGTTATAATTTAGGTATGGACAGTGCTGTTCTAATTGCATTAATTGTCATAGTTGCCCTGCTTGCAGGGATTTTGATTTACACGCTCTCTAGGAAAAAACAAGGCCCTGCCAGCGAGGGGCTTAATTTGATTTTGCAGCAGATTAACGAGCTCTCGCGAACCGTTGACCAGAGAATAAGCGAAACGCACAAGCAAGTGCATGAAACTATGCGTTTTCATTCTTCTGAATCCTCCAGGTTGATCAAGAGCATTACCGAAGAATTAACCAAGGTCGGCGAGGGGCAGAAACAAGTAATCAATTTCGCTGACCAGCTCCAGAGCTTACAAGACATTTTAAAAAATCCAAAACAGCGCGGGATACTGGGGGAATATTATTTGGAGACGCTTTTGAAAAACGTCCTGCCGCCCGGAAGCTACCAGATGCAGTACACTTTTCCTGATGGCAACATTGTTGATGCCGTAGTTTTTGTCAAAGACAAAATAATTCCGATTGATTCAAAGTTCTCGCTTGAGAATTACAATCGGCTGGTCGAGACGCGCGATCCGGCTGAAAAAGAGCGTCTAGAAAAAACATTCGTGAATGATTTAAAAAATAGGATTGCCGAGACGGCTAAATATATCCGCCCCGAAGAAGGCACGATGGACTTCGCCTTCATGTTCATCCCGCACGAAGCCATCTATTACGATCTACTAATAAATAAAGTCGGCGCCGTCTCTGGTGACACCGAGAGCCTAATCCAGCGAGCGGCCGGCAAATACAAAGTGATTATCGTCTCTCCGACATCATTTCTGGCATACCTTCAGACCGTATTACAAGGCCTCAAGGCCATGCAAATCGAAGAGACCGCCAAAGATATTATCAAAAGAGTAGATGAGCTTGGAAAACATTTGAAAGGCTATGAAGGATATCACAATAAGCTCGGGAGTTCACTGGACACAGTCATCAATCACTACAACAGCTCAAGCAAGGAATTCAAGAAAATCGGCAAAGACGTCTTGCGGATTTCCGAAGGAGAACTTAATCTTGCACCGCGCCTTCTTGAGAAAAGCACGGAATAGTTAAGGACTGCCCCTCTGGAAAATTCTTTTTTTTGGGGTGTCTCGCAGCGCGACGGCGCGACCTGCCCGCCGAAGCCTCGGCGCAGGCGGGGAGGCAGCGCTGTGCCAGCAGGCACAGACAGCGACCCCAAAAAAAGAATTTTCCCCGGACAGAATTGCGATTACTCCCCTTCCTGTCTTTTGTTAGTAAGCAAAACTAAGAGCCAGAGAGAAATACGCATTGCATAATAAGACCACCAATCAATTATTCTATTCCATAATTTCTTTTTTCGGCCATATTCTTCCGGCGCAATTCGCACGCAATCCTCCTTAATAATTTTATTTAAATATTTGTTGAAACTTTCGGCAAAATCTTTACCCCAAATATCCAAGTTCATCTCAACCATTCCATAAGTGCTTAAAAAATTGAGGTCGTGCGAACCGATAGTTGTCCAGATGTCATCGGCCACAGCCGCCTTGCCATGCACGACCACCGGCTGATATTCATAAATCTCGACGCCGTGCCGAAAGAGCCATTCATACAGATAGAGAGCGGCCATCTTAAACATTTTCTCGTCAGAATTTTTAGAAAGAATCAGCCGAATTTTGACTCCCCTCCCAGAAGCCGCCTTTATCAATTTCTTTAATTTGCGCCCGGGAAGAAAGTATGCGCCGACGATCGTAATATATTTTTCTGCGTTTCTGAATATATCTTTGTAACTTTTTGAGATTTCGAGTTTTCTTCGCATCCAGTCATTCTGCCTTACCCTGACCAGCGGCCCGTCAGCCAGACTGAATATTTTTTTGGCCTTAACCTTTTTCTTTCTTCTGAATTTCCTGCCCCAGATTGCTTCGCAGGAAGCGAAAATTTCACTGCAAATCTCTCCTTCTACCAAAACGCCGAAATCAAGCCAAGGCAAAGCGTCTTTGCTTCCCCGATAACGGTCGGTAATGTTTATACCGCTTATGAGAGCTTTCTTGCCGTCTGCTACTAAAACCTTGCGGTGAAGTCTTCTGCCCAAATGAATTCCTTCCTGGGTTAAAAAAGGCGAGAAGAACCGCAGTTGAACTCCGCCCTGCCGCAAATCTTCCACGAAAGAAAAAGGCAGAGCAAATGATCCAAAAAGATCCAATACCACATATGCGGCTACGTTTCTCCTCGCCGCTTTTTTAAGCGCGCCGGCCACCGACCGCCCAGTATTGTCGTCGCTTAAGATATAAGTTTGCAGGTGGATGCTTTCTTTGGCGCCGTCTATCAAATCAAGCAGGGCCTTAAAATATTCCTCGCCGCTTTTTACTAAAGACACTTTATTGCCGGATTGATAATCCTTAAATCTTCTTTTTTTAGAAATTAACATATTATTTTAATTTGCCATTCTGTCTGACCCATTCGTATATGGCCAAGGCGGCGCTAACCGAAACATTTAGAGACTCCACCGCGCCATGCATCGGAATTCTTAATTTAAAATCAGCCCGTTCCAAAGTCTTCTGCCGAATACCCTGTCCTTCATTGCCCACGACAAAACAAACAGGCATAACCAGATCTTCCTGCCAGAAAATTTTTCCGTCCTTTCGACTTCCCTCAGGACCTGCGGCGTTCTGATCGAGCGCCACGATCCAAAAACCGGCTTCTTTCAATTTGTCTAAGGCGTTATTTATATTCGAGACGCGAATAATCGGAAGCCGGGCCGCCGCGCCGGCGGAAACTTTAAAAACAGCGGCCGTAATCGGCGCTTGGCGATGCTTGCCTATTATGACAGCGCTCGCGCCGGCCGCGGCGGCCGTGCGGATAATCGCCCCGACATTATGCGGATCTTCCACTTCATCAAGCACAATCACGGCAGGATTCTTTTTGACATTGATCCCCGACAGAAATTCCTCAAAATTCATGAAGCCGGCCTCGCTTACTAAGGCGGCCACGCCCTGACTGACGGCTTCCTGCCCAGCAATGTCGCTTATCCGCTTCTGATCGACAAAAGAGACGGGCACTTTGTTCGCCGAGGAAAGCTCTTTAATAAGCCCAAAATCCGTAGTCGTGGTTTTCTTAATAAAAATTTTCTGCACCCGCTTCGGCTCGCTCTTTAGCATCTCCTCGACTGGATGTTTACCGTAAATATAACTATTTTCATTATTTCTCATTCGTGCTATAAATTATACACAAAATGGCCCTATCGTCTAACGGTTAGGACACATCCTTCTCAAGGATGGAATCAGAGTTCGATTCTCTGTAGGGTCACAAAAAAACAAGCGAAGCGTTTTTTTTGTGACCCTAAGCGAGCAAACTGCTTTGCTCGCGTCAGAGAATCGAACAGCGGAGCTTATGTTTTTGCACCAGCAAAAATAGGCGAGCTGGTGCCCAGACCAAAATTTTTGACGAAAAATTTTGAGTCGCGGGCGATTTCTCTGTAGGGTCACCAAGCGAAAACTTGGAGCTTTGTGACAGCCGGACTCCGACCCAGGTCGAAGGAGGCGGGGTCGCGCAAATTTTCAGCAGAAAATTATGCGTGACCACAGCATTGGACAAAAAGAAAAATAAATGGTAGGCTAAATGATATTTTGTATTTTATAACAATTTAATACCTTAGAAATATGGAGGCAATAGATTTTGGTCTGGCTGAAAAGAAAGAGGCCTATACCAGCATTGACGCACTTTGGCGCACTTTCATTGGCACGCTTTTGTGCCAGTACCTAAACGAAGAAACAAAAAAGTTTAGGAAAAT
>Ga0209542_10002081_pt1 | contig 45749 bp, 48 predicted proteins | sample RifCSPhighO2_01_FD_184028 | JGI IMG/M metagenome (GOLD analysis project Ga0209542, IMG submission 184028) | Soil microbial communities from Rifle, Colorado - Rifle CSP2_plank highO2_0.1 (SPAdes) (version 2) | ecosystem: Environmental > Terrestrial > Deep subsurface > Rock core/Sediment ...
GTTGGATGAAATAGGGGAGAATCCGCTCGGCGCATACTTGAATGTCAAAGCTGAAGAGATTTCCCAATACGAGGGCATCGCAAACTTTCTGAAGTCCGACAATGCGCTTGTTTTGGGCACTGCTTCCGTGATAGACAAGGTAAATTATTATCAGAATAAATCCGTCATTGACCGACTCAACAACATCATTTCCGGCGCCGAGCGTCTGGGATTTTTGATAACCATTGTTCTGGTTTTCATTTCTATTATTGTCACTTTCAACACTATCCGGCTTACAATCTTTATCTCTCGGGAAGAAATAAATGTAATGCGTTTGGTGGGAGCGTCCAAAGCGCGTATCCGAGGGTCTTTTATGGCGGAAGGGGCGATTTATGGCATTGTCGCTACGATACTGACCTTACTTATCTTTTTCCCCATTACTTCTTGGCTTGGCAAAAAAATGACACTATTTTTCGGCGGAATCAATATGTATGAATACTATGTTTCAAACATATTCCAAATCGGAGTCATTATTCTTTTATCAGGATTGGCGCTCGGGATGATATCGAGCTTTTTGGCAACTAGAAAATATCTGAACAAATAAAAATGGCCAAGAAAAACAATCGCAAATATATATTCGTGGTGGGGGGAGTAATGTCTAGTGTTGGCAAAGGAGTGACAGCCGCTTCTATCGGTAAAATTCTACAGTCTCGTGGATGTAAAGTGGCTAACCTCAAAGCAGACATGTATGTGAATATTGACGCAGGAACTATCAGACCTGCCGAGCATGGCGAAGTTTTTGTCGGCGAGGATGGTGTGGAAGCCGACCAAGACCTCGGAAATTACGAACGTTTTACAAATCAGACCAGCACGCGCGAGGATTATATTACCACTGGTCAAATTTTTGCCGAAGTCATTAGACGTGAAAGAAATCTAGAATACGGAGGCGAAGACGTAGAAGTATATCCCGATATACCAAAAGAAATTATTCGTCGCATTGAAGCTTGTCAAAAAAAAAATAAATCCGAGGTTACCATAATTGAATATGGTGGCACAGTTGGGGAATATCAATTGTTGCCGTTTTTGGAAGCGACCCGGATGATGAAAGCCAAGAATCCCAAAGATGTTTTTGTGGTTTTAGTCAGTTACTTGCCAGCGCCACCTCTAATCGGAGAGCAGAAATCCAAACCGACCCAGCGCGCGATCAACGACCTTCACTCTATGGGGCTAAATCCGGATTTTGTAATTTGTCGTTCCGAACTTCCAGCGACATTGGACATCAAGAAGACCATCAGCAATGTTTGCAGTTTACCGATAGAGAGAATTATTTCCGCTCCGGACGTGTATTCTATTTACGATGTGCCGGTTAACTTTGAGAAAGAAAACTTGGGAGGTACACTACTCCAAACCATGGGTCTTTCGGTTCGCAGTAGAGACTTGAAGGAATGGACGGCTTTTGCTAAGAAAATAAAGAACATTAAAAAAGGAGTAAAAATAGGAATTGTTGGAAAATATTTTAATTTTAAATCCTGCAAGGATACATATATATCGGTGATAGAAGCTATTAATCACGCGACGTGGGATATGGGACACAAGCCTGAAATCATTTGGCTTGATTCTGAGAAGTATGAGCATGATAAAAACAAACTTTCTCTACTCGACAAGTTGGATGGCATAATTGTGCCCGGTGGTTTTGGCAAACGTGGAACCGAGGGAATGATATTGGTAGCGGATTATGCTCGAAGAAAAAAAATTCCTTATCTGGGACTTTGTTTTGGGATGCAGATTCTCACTATTGCCTATGCCAGGAGCATGCTTCGTTTAGACAAAGCGAATTCTACCGAACTTGCCCCTCACACCAGAGATCCTGTCATTGCTACTATGGCTGACCAAGTTGAAAAAATAAAAAACAAAAATTACGGGGCAACCATGCGTTTGGGAGCTTATCCCTGCAAACTTAAATCTGGGTCTGTTGCCGCGAACGCTTATATGAAAAATAAAATTAGCGAGCGACACCGCCATCGCTATGAGATCAACAATTCTTATGTGGAGGCATTAGAGAGAGCAGGACTCGTTTTTTCTGGAACTTCTCCGGATGGGAAATTGATGGAAATTGCCGAGCTTCCGAAGAGCGTCCACCCGTTTTATCTAGGTTCTCAATTTCATCCAGAATTCAAATCTCGCCCTCTCTCGCCACACCCCCTATTTTCAGCCTTTATTAAGGCGTGTATAGGAAAGAAAAAATAATTTACTCATATTTCGGACCATACTCCGTAATGTTTCCATTTTTGTTGGCGAGTCGCGCGAGCGCATAAAGCGCGCTTGAAAGCCGGTTCAAGAAAATCAAACTCTCATTTTTTATTTCCCTTTCTCCTTTTTCTTTTAAAGAGAGGGTTTTTCTTTCCGCTCTTCTCCCGATTGCGCGAGTAAAATCAAGAAATGCTCCGAGTGGTGTGCCTCCGGGGATGATAAAAGAATTTATTTCACTTAACGAGAGTTCTATTTGCGCTATCAGATCCTCCAAGAATGCCACGTCTTCTTTTTTGAGATATTTATCGGCGCCGGCAATCTCGGCTTGGATAATAAATAATTTCCCTTGTATTTTTTCAAGGTTACCCGCTATAAATTTTTCATTTTCTTGGGCGAGAGATTTGGCATAACCCAAGGCAGAGTTTAATTCGTCTATTGTGCCGAGGGCTTCAAAGATGGACGCGGTTTTAGAAATTCGCTCGCCCTTGCTACTGTCAAAAAGTTTAGTCGTGCCACCGTCTCCCTTTTTTGTGTAAAGCATCCCGATACTAAAATTTTATTAATAATATTTATCTTTATGTCTCATAATCAAAAATTTAGTACGGGACAAGTGTTTTTATACCACATCGCATACCCCGGCGACGCAGGCTAATTCTTTTTTGATTTCGGTTTCGTCTTTGGTTTCGTAAGTGATGATTTTGGAGAAATCAAGCTCTCCCAGTTTTGTCACCATTTCTTCGTATTTTTCTTTTGTGATTTCTTCATAGGGTGCAAGTTGGTAGACATGGTTTGACCGGGGCAGGAAAGAGAGTCCGCCGACCAAGTCCCAATTTTCATAAAGCCAGTTAGCAACCGTTATCCATTCGTCTTCGCCGATAGATATGGTGACCGAAGGATTGTGCTCGGTGTAATGGCTCTTTACAATTTTCCAATGCTCCAATTGGTCAAGCGCGCTGACATCGTCTTTACAAATCGCGCCCTCTGGGGCTTTGACGGGGAATTCCAAAACATAAGTAGTGGCATTTTCTGTTGTTTGACCTACTTCTGGAAAGTACGGTACACCTTGGTCTTTGAGCATTTTGAAAAGGGAATCAGTCGCGGAGATGCGCACTCGGCGAATATAGTACGGAGCGTGTCGCGGATGCATACCGGAAGCGCAGTCAACAGTCTGGGAAACAGTGCCCGAAGGTTTGACGCAGGTGGTGCAGGTAGACTGCGCGACGGAAAATTTTTTAGCGTATTTTTTATTTGTCTCATTGATGACTTTTTTTATTTTCTCCAGCATTTCACTTCCACGGACAAGTTTGGAGTCCCATTGTCCGGTGATGGACACTCCCAAGAGTCTTTCGCGTTCACAATTCTTTTTCCATTCGGGAGAGAGATAGGGGAAATAAGTGAGAGTTGATTGATAAGTTCCCAAGATTGTCGCAATTTTTGCTTTTTCTAGTAGAGTTTCTTCGGTGTCCTCGGCGCGGGCAACAATTTCCGACAAGTTGCAGAATTGTTTGGATTGGAGAATTATTTCTCCGCATGGGTTGGTGCCAAATGCTGGGTAAACTCCATTCCTCCATTGAGCGAGTCTGCGGGTAGGCAATGTTTTCGCGAGTCCACCGCGATTAAAAATCCCCCGCTCTCCGCTTCCGCTTTTCATAAGTGCTATCCACTCGTCTAAAAATTGTTCCGCGCTTGGTTTCTCCATATAGACGGCGGAATTATTGGCAAGCATTCTCTGCGCTTCATTTAGATAGAACTGCCCTTTCTTGGAATCCCGAATCGCAGAGAATTCTAGGTCCGAGAGGGAAATCATGGCGCTACGCCTGACTCCTCCGGCAACCACACACTCGCCGATTTTACAGATTATGTCGTGCGCGTCTAGATTGGAAAGCCGGCGACCTTGTCTGCGCAAGATTCGTTCTCGAGAAAAATCTATCAAAGCCCGAAGCGGTTCCGGTCCGGAACTTTTTCCGCCCATAGTCTTTAGTCGTGACCCCGCCGACCGGATTAGAGAATAATCAAATTCCACGTCTTTGCCTTCAAACCAAGTTTTGAGTCCGAAAGAAAACGCGTCCGCCCAGCCCTCCTTACTGTCAGGTATTGTATATAAAGGAAATTTTTTACCCGTTTGCTTTTTTATCTGTGGTAGAGCTTGAATATTCTCGCTTTCCACCGACCAGCCCACTCCGGTACCGCACATGGACACATACATAATTTCGGCGAAGTCTTGAAAGGTTTTAGGCGCAATAAAAGAGCAGTTGTAAGAGCAAACATTGGTGCTCCTGGCCGCCAGACCGGCAAATTGTAAAAGTCGCATGGAAGGCATAACATTTTGCGAAAGTATCCCCGCTCTGATTTCTTCGTATTCTTTTTCGGATAGTTTGGAGCCCAAGTTTTCTTTCATAAAATCTATGTATCTGCCCACTGTCTCTATCCAAGTTTCTCGGCGACCTTCGTCGTCCATCCATTTGGCATAAGTGCGATAATAAACAAATTCCGCCAAAGAATTTTTAAAATATTTTTTGCTCTCGGTCACCAATTCTTTTAACTTCTCCGGCACTAGCCCTTTTTTCTCTCGCACCAATGAGCGTTCTTTGCGGTAGAGAATGTAGGACTTGGCAGTTTGAATAAATCCATTGGCGATGAGTTCGTTTTCCACCAAGTCTTGGATTTGTTCCACGCTCGGTATAAAATTTCTTTCTTTGGATTCTTTTTTTAAAATCAAGAGAGAATCCAAAACGTGCGCCGTAATACTCTCCGCTGGTTTTTCTCCGCCCTCATTGCTTGCGTTCATCGCCTTGAATACAGCGCGGGTGATTCTCTTTTCATCAAAAGGCACCACGGCGCCGTTTCTCTTTAGTACTTTTTTTAGGGATGAATATTTTTTCTTCATAAACTTTTATATTTTTTTAGCCTTAAATATATTAAGGAGCCCTGTCGTTTCTAATTTTTCATTTTCAATTACATATTTATAAATAAGCGGGCTTAGGAGAAAAGCAAAAGAAATATTGCCGGCAAGATGAAGCAAGGTAAAAGGCACCTGTCCAGTTAACGCTTCCATAAAATTTTGGCTGAAAAATATCGGTCCGGCCAAAACTCCGGTAATGATATCGAAAAACAATGTGCCCAAAATTGCAAAATACGCATAATTCAGTCCGGTACCTTTTCTATTCTTGAAAAAATACACCGCGAATATTCCCAAGAGTCCATAAGTGACAGCGGTGAGCAGTGTCCAGAGTCCGATTTTCATCGTGATTAGGTCAAAGAGGACTATACTTAAGAAGGCGAACAAAAAACCCGGTATCGCCCCATAAGCGCGAGAGAAAGGCATTTGGGTGGCGAGGATTGGCTCTATGTTTGGCGGACGAAAGGGGACCAAACGTAAAAGCATACAGACTATAAACCCTACGATGTATTTAAACCAGTTCTTTTTGTATGTTTCCATATGATTTTGGGGCTTAAAAAACGCTTGGCAATGACTCAAGCGGGGGACCATAATCTATTTAGTTGCAGAGCTTAGCAACTACTAAACTGATTATACTCCTCTCCCAAAGAGGAGGGCAAAGTGGATAACTTTTTGTGATATAATAAATGAGGGTTGTAAAGGTTTCTTATCAATAATTTTCACTATATTTATGAATAATAAAAAAATTGAGTGGATTTTGAGGATTGCGGTCGCCGGCGAGTTTTTAGGGCATGGTGTTTTTGCTCTTCAAGGCAAACCGCAATGGATAGGCTGGATGAGTCAGATGACCGGGGCGGATACAGCGCTTGCTACGCAGTTGATTTTTTTAGTCGGTTTGATGGACATTCTCGTGTGTCTTTTTGTGCTTTTCAAACCCGTCAAAATCGTTCTCCTTTGGGCATTTTTTTGGGGTTTTTGGACTGCGCTACTCCGACCGTTGGTTGGCGAACCAATTTTGGATTTTATTGAGAGATGGGCAAACTGGGGAGCTCCACTTGCATTACTTCTAATTCTAGGTTGGCCACAAACAATAGGAGGGTGGTTTAAATCAAGAAGTTAGTTCTTCAATCGGAGTGCCCCGCTCATAGATAATTAAGTCGCTTCCTCCACTTTTCCAGGTCTCTTGTATATCTTCCAGAATCCTCCAGCTTTCTAAGACTTCTTTTTGACTCATAAATGGATGATGATTTCCTGCTATTGTAGCTTGAAGTACTTTTGCATAAGCATCGGGCTCCGGAACAATATTGAAGATTTTTTCACTGCCATCTTTGTATATAACTTTAATTTGAGTAAGTTTTTCTCTTAATGCTTTTCCTGTGGTTAAGGTTATTCCAACATCTCCTAAAGCCAAGTTTACTGACACAAACGTCTCTGTCATGCTTCCCGGGTTTCCTACTTCCTCTCTATATCCTTTGTATTGACCTCTTTTTACACATTCATTTTTTGTGATGTCACATATGATGGAAATATTTTTTATAATTTCTTCACGTTTCTCTCTTTCAAATGAGCCCGAAAGAGTTACAGCGACCATTTCGAGCATGTGGCTTTGTATGGAATCTCGGAGTGCGCCCGTTTTTTCGTAAAAGTTTACTCGCCCCTCTATATCTAGTTTTTCGCTTCCGATAATTTCTATGGCTTTTATGTTTTCATTCTGACCTACTAGATTTTGTAAGGATTTTTTGGCCAAATAATGATCTACTCTGTAAATTTGTTCTTCTCTGAAATATTTATCAATAAATTCTATCAATCTTTCCGCTGACTTTAAATCTGTTCCAAATGGTTTCTCTAAAAGAATTTTTATGTTTTCACTATTTTCTTCCGCAAAGTTTTCGGCAATGATTTTAATTGCATCTGCTACTCCCTCGGGGGGAATAGCTAAATGAAATACTAACTCGCCACCTCTGGGAATTATTTGTTTTAAATTCGGGTAGTCCTTACGCGAAATTTTTATAGGGTTTATTTTTAAACTTTCCAATGCGGGCAGTAAATATTTTTTAGACAGATGTCCAGATGCGCCAAATAAAACAAATGTTACTTTTTTTTGTTCGTTGTTCATTATTTATTTATCTTGTGTCCGCCGAAGGCATTCCGCATCGCGGCGAGGAGCTTGGTAGCAAAATTTATTTTCCCTTTTTTGGATTCTATTCTTACATCAAAAGCGGATTGCCAAGCCGGGGTTTCAATCCCTAAATCTTTGGCAGTTTCAAGCGCCCAGCGTGCCTCTCCCGACTCGGCGACGAACCCATCTATACCTTCGTAATCCCCCAATAGCTTGGCACCACTTAGCTGGAGTAACATTAAAGCCATGTCATATACAACAAATCAAAAAATGCCAGCTTTAAGGAGAGAGGCAGCTAGGCTAGTAGAGCGAGGTTGGAGTGCTCGAAAGGTAGGTCGATATCTAGGATATCATCATACTGCCGTAATGAAGTGGGTGAAGAGAGCGAGGGTAATTGGATATCACCCGATACCTACCCAAAGTTCTAGGCCACACTCGCATCCAAAGAGAACAGATGAAAATATTGAAAAAGAAGTTGTGCATTTGCGAATCAAAACTGGAAGGTGTACAGAAGCGATTCATCTCATGATAGAAAAGAAGGTTTCTAGAAATACCGTGCATCGTATTCTAGACCGACATGGGCTTCTCAAGAAACGTTACAAGAGAAAGTGGTGTCATCCTAGGGTAGAGCGTCCCAAAGCCATAAAATCAGGTGATTTAATTGAAATTGATACCATTCATCGAATGATTAGTGAAAAGAAAAGATTGTATGTTTTTTCACTCCTAGATGTTCACTCAAGGTCTGCATATGCTAAAGCCTATGAAAAAATGAATGGGAGAACAAGTGTAAGATTCGTGAAAGAAGCAGAGAAAAAATCATCCTTTAAGTTTAAAATGATTCAATCCGATCATGGACCGGAATTCTCTAGCTGGTTCGTGCAGAGGATGCAAAAGGATCATAGATTCACTAGACTGGGTAAACCGAATGACAATGCTCATATTGAGAGATTCAATAGAACCATACAGGAAGAATGTTTAGACAAATTACCCAATGACGTAAAGAAAATTAATTGCGCGCTTAAAAAATACCTGCAATACTACAATCAAGAAAGAATTCATTTATCATTAAGTACTACCCCACATCAAGTGGTGCTAAGGTCTTGAGAGGAATACGTACCTTCTAACTCTGGATTTTCTTTGAGCGCATCTCGGCAGAGTTCGTTTAACCATGAAGTGATAACGCTATGGTGTTGCCAGACTTCACCAGCTTTTGCTAGATCTATATTTTTATAAGGACCGTCTTTAAGAAGACGATAACCCTCAGCGAGCGACTCCATCATTCCGTATTCAATGGCATTGTGGGTCATTTTCACAAAGTGCCCGGCGCCGGACTGTCCGAAATACTGATAATCTCCTTCGGGCTTGGCGAGAACTTTTAGAAAATCTTCTATTTCTTGAAAAGCATTTTTTTCTCCACCGCACATCATTGAGAACCCATTTTTATAACCCCAGATGCCTCCCGAGGTGCCGACATCCATCAAAGTGGAACCTGTGCCCGCTACTTTTTCGGCTCGTTTGCGAGTAAGACGAAAATCAGAATTTCCAGCATCCACTAAAATACTTCCTTTTGGCACAAGCGAGAGCCAAATGTCTAACTCTTCTTCCATTGACTCGTGAGGTAGCATCAGCCAGAGAATTACTTTCTCGCCCGCGAAAGCGGAAAGTACTTCTTCTTTAGAATAAGCCGGAATCATTCCTAAACCTTTTGCTTCATCTACCGACTCCTTGCTTCTATTGTGCGCAATGACAGCAAATCCACCTTCATGAAGTTTCCTTGCTACCTGCGAACCCATTTTTCCCAGACCAATGACCGCTATTTTTTTACTCATATTGGTAGTCACTAAAAATTGTTAATTTTTTTAATCTTTTCAAAAGTTGCGCTGGTTGGATTCTGAAACCTTTGTTCTCATGAAGTAAATCTTTAACCACTGGCCACTTTTCTTTGCCGTGCATACATACTACTGCCTCGTCTAGTTTGTCGATGGCATCTGGCGTCATTGTTATTCGATCAAATTCTTGAGTGTGATAACAAGTAGCTAGTAGCGTCTCGTTTGAAAATGCTTTGCTTTCCGGTAGAATTCCCGCAGTGTGACCATCGGCACCTACGCCAAAAAGTCCTATCTTATATTCTGCTTTTGGAAATTCTTCTTGCATTTTTAAAGCAAAATCTTTAGCGGTTTCTTCCATGTTTTTTCCGGAGAGTATTGGAATTAATTTTGCTTTTAGTAGTTCAAAACCTTCTAGCATGAGTCCCTGCCAATTTGAGTTTGGGTGTCCCACAGGCCCATAGCGCTCATCAGTGAGCATCACAGTGAGGTTCTCCATAGGGGAGCCGGCAAGCTTTTTTGAGACCTTGCTTGCAATTTTTATAGAAGAGCCTCCGGTCACAAACCAAAGGACTTTCTGCCCTTTATTTAATTTCTTTAGAATAGTTTCCGTTAAGTATTCCGGAGCTTTTTCATAAGGCTTTAGGTGAATTTCCATGGAAGCATTATATATTCTGTTCCCCAAAAAGTCTATTTTGACTTTGTTTGTGAATTTGCTATAATTGTATTCGTGAATAGGAACGCAAAATTTTATTCTTTACCGGTACCGCCAGCGACATATTGGGTGGCTGGTTTTTGCGTTTAATAAATTCTCTCCTGAAATTAAAAACCAGCTACTCAAAGTAGCTGGTTTTTAATTTGTAACTTTAAAACTTAATATATGGAAAAGAGAATTTCAATTCTAGGCGCCGGTAACATCGGCCTCGCTATTGCAGACGGAATCAGCAAAGCCAAAATTGCCAAAGGCAGAATCGCCATTACTCGCAAAAGTGAAGACTTTTCGGACGAACTGCGAAAAGTTTACGATTGTGTAGACAATGAGCAGGCCCTACGCTTTGGCGACATTCTTATTTTGGCAGTTCAGCCAAAACAGGTCGAAGAGCTTCTAAGCGAAATGAAAGGGAGTATCAAAGAGCATCATCTTTTAATTTCTGTTGTTTCTGGAGTCTCTATCACGCGGATTAAAGAGCTACTTGGGAACGACAAAGTCAAAGTAGTGCGAGCAATGCCCAACACCTCAATTCGTTATGGAGAATCCATGACCTGCCTCGCTTTCAACGAGTCTGCGATGGAGCACAGAGACCTCGTCGAACGGATTTTTAACTCTCTAGGCAAGTTTATTATCTTAGAAGAGTCAAAATTTCCACAAGCGACTGTTTTATGCGGTTCAGGGCCCGCGCTCATGCTAAAGTTTGCTCGCGCTTACATGCAAGCCGGAATCCAGAATGGTTTCAACGAGCATGATGCGCTTCTTATCGCAGGACAGCTTATGCGGGGAGTTTCCAGGGCGATACTTGAAGGTAAAGTCCATCCGGAAGTGGAAATTGATAAAGTTACCACTCCGGGAGGTTGTACCATTGATGCTTTAATTGAGATGGACCACGCAGGTTTCAGTTCGGCACTTTTGCGAGCTGTGTCTGCTGGAGTAGATAAAGCTAAATCGCTTTATTCTTAGTGAAGGAGAGCCCGAGTTTATACCTCGGGCTTTTTTATTTGTAATTGTGCTCTTTTAAGAGTAATGTATCAAAATTTTGCTGGGAGACTTGGATTCGAACCAAGATAATCAGATCCAGAATCTGAGGTCCTACCGTTAGACGATCTCCCAATACGCTTACACATTAATACAAAAATATCTTTTAATCAACACTTCTTTTTTACAGTTTTCTTTTTTATGCTAATATTACAGGATGAAATACGAAGTTGAGGTAAAGGTGGAACTTACCAAAGAGGAGAAGGAGAATTTATTTTCCCTTTTTAAAGAGAAGGGTTTTGAATTTCGGAAAACTACTCCCCAGAAGGATTTTTATGTTGAAGCAAAAATGTCGCCTCATCGCGGAGAGGGCGGGGTGCATGACCTCAAAAGATATAGGCAAGAGGGAGATACTTTTTTATATACCGAAAAAATATGGGAAATGGTAGATGGACACTTGGCGCGACAAGAAGAAGAATATGAAGTCTCTAAAGAAATGTTTGAGCAGGAGTTGAAAAAATTTCCCAACGCGGTTAAAGTCGAAAAAACTAGAGATTGGTTTTGGGGAGAGTCTGAAGGGGAGAAAATAAGTATCACTATTGATAGTGTAAAGTTTAACCACTCTAGAGACAAGCGGTATTTTATCGAAGCAGAGATTGATGTGGAAGATAAAAATAAAACAAAAGAAATAAAGGAGTTAATAAATCGTTTCTTGAAAGAAATCTTAGGAAAAAATGAAATCATAGAGTCCCCCGGGATGTTTACGATGACAGTCAAGAAGAAGTAAAAATTTTTACTGGATGCTATACTGTTATAAATGAAAAATTTTAGGCAAGGGATGAGGGAAATAATAAAGAGCAAAAAGTTTTGGCTGGTAGCCCTTTTTTTGTTATTTATTTTTTTCTTTGCGCCCCAGATAGCGGGGATAGGCAAAGTCTCTTATGAGAAATTTTCTGAAGTTGTTAAAATTGATAAAAAACCAAAAGCCCTGGTAATTCCTCCACTGGACAAAGCCGAATATGACAGACGGATGGCACTTCTTGCCAATAATCCGCCTTATATTCCTCCTGCTGTTCCGGAAGGGCAAACTCCACCTCCGCCACCTACCTATCATTGGCCGGTCTTGGGTGCGCCATATCCGACTGATGGCAGGGCAATACTGCCTTTCAAGCGGGTGGTCGCTTACTACGGCAATCTCTATTCCAGGAAAATGGGAGCGCTGGGGGAATACGATGAAGCGGAAATGCTCTCTCGACTCGATGCTGAAGTTAAAAAATGGGAGCTAGCTGACCCCGAGACTCCGGTCCAGCCCGCGCTCCACTACATAGCAGTCGTAGCGCAGGGGTCTGCGGGCGAAGATGATAAATACCGCGCGCGGATGCCGGGGACTGAAATAGAGAAAGTACTCGCCATGGCGGAGAGGGCAGGCGCGATAGTTTTTCTTGATATTCAAGTTGGTTTTTCCACGGTGCCGATAGAGGTGCCTCGCTTGGAAAAATATTTAAAGATGCCGAACGTGCACTTAGGGCTTGACCCGGAGTTTTCCATGAAAGGCGCGTACCCACCCGGCAAAGTGGTGGGCACGATGGATGCGACCGACATAAATTTTGCGATAAATTATTTGGCTGGTTTGGTGAAAGAAAATAATCTACCGCCGAAAATTTTAGTGGTGCATCGTTATACTCAAAAGATGCTCACCAATTATAAAAACATAATTCCGACTCCCGAGGTGCAAGTGGTGATACATATGGACGGCTGGGGAGGCAAAGCCAAGAAAATTGGCACTTACAAAAATTTTATTTATCCGGAGCCGGTGCAATTTACGGGTTTCAAACTTTTTTATAAAAATGACATCAAAGAGCCGAACACCATCATTTTCTCTCCCGAAGAACTACTCAAGCTTTCCCCCCGCCCGATTTATATTCAGTATCAGTAAAAAAAGAACGGGGAGGATGGCTCCTCCCCGCGTATATGCGTCCCTCTTGGGACGCAACCCATTAACCCCAAATTAAGAGGAGAGAGAGGTGCTAGAAACATGGAAACAATTGAGAATCTCATCCCTTTGGTGAGTACACCTCTCTCATCCAAAATGAACAATCAGAATTTTACTGTATCAAATAAAAACTATATTGTCAATAAAAAACAAGGACCATGGGGAGTCCTTGTATGCATGGTTAGAAGTATGTCTTTAGCTGGGATGCGATTTTGCGTCCCCCTAATAGCACACTTAATATGTTAATTTGTAAAATAACGAGAGGTGCCCCCCTTCCTACACTATCGTCGGTTTAGAGAGGCACTCTCGCATACTTTCTACAAATATCATTATTGCACACAAACTTTTTTGTGTCAATTTTGTTTTCCTCATTAGCATTATATGCTATAATACTCGTATTAAAGGTTAACAAAAACAACATAATATGAAAAAAATATATTGGGTGATAGTTTTGATTATAGTTTTAGGGCTTTTGTTTTTTCTAGGAGGGAAGAAAAATAAATTAGAGGCGCCAGCGCCTTATGAATATGTAGAAGACGGCGCTCCTATTTCAAATGCTCAACCGGTTTTAGGTGAAGAAGGAGAGGGAGTGAAGGAAGCAATTGTTGTTCTAGATGGAGAGGTGGCAGTGAAAGAATTCACAATCACGGCGAAAAACTTTTCTTTCACTCCGGCTACGATTGCCGTAAAGAAAGGTGACCGAATAAAAATCACTTTCAAAAACACACAGGGCTTTCATGATTTTGTGATAGACGAATTTGGTAAAGCGGCAAAACAAGCTCAAGCCCCAGCCGAAGAAGTGTTAGAGTTTACCGCAGACAAAACTGGAAGTTTTGAATATTACTGCTCTGTTGGCACTCACCGAGCGATGGGCATGAAGGGACTTCTAGTGGTTTCCGAATAACATGGACTCAAAAGAAAATAATAAAAGATTTTCTTTTATCAGGCGGATAAAGAGCGCGAATTTTGCTCTGCGGGGAATTATAATTTTTCTAAAAACAACTCACAACGCTTGGCTCCATTTGTTTTTTGGCGTGCTTGCGGTGTATATGGGATTTCTGCTTAGGATTTCTACCGTTGAATGGGCGCTTGTTGTGCTGGCGATAGGGCTAGTGTTGCTATCTGAAGCCTTCAACACGGCGATAGAGATAGATATAGATTTGACTTCACCGGAATATCATCCATATGCCAAAGACACCAAAGATGTCGCGGCCGGCGCTGTGGCAATTTCTTCCATTTTAGCTGGCGTGATAGGTCTTCTAATCTTTTTGCCGAAAGTTTTAAATATGCTAGAATAAGATTATGAACAAAGTAAAAATTTTCATTTTGGTTATTGTGCTTTTAGTAGTAGGAACTTTAGCGACAGCTATTACCCGCAAAGATTCTTTATCCACGGGTCCTGGGATTTATGATAACTTTGCGCAATGTCTGAAGGATTCCGGTACGATTTTTTACGGCGCTTTTTGGTGTCCGCACTGCCAAGCGCAAAAGAAACTGTTTGGCTCCTCCCAAAAACTCCTCCCTTATGTGGAATGCTCCACCCTCGACGGCAAAGCGATGACAGAAGAATGCCGAGCTAAGGGCATAGAGGGGTATCCGACTTGGGAATTTCCGGACGGCTCTCGACTCTCGGGCGAAGTAGCGCTATCTGTTTTGGCGGAGAAAAGCGCTTGCCCGCTTCGCCCAAGCTTCAGCGAGGCGAGCGAATTGCCTTTATAAAATTATGCAAAATGTTCACTATCTGAATTTGTTTCTAGGTGCCGGCGCGATAATACTCCAAGTTCTTTCTGTTGTGGCCTTGTATTTGCTCTTTATAGGTCCCAAGAAAAATACATATCTTGCTTTCATTGACAAGCACTATTTGAAACTCGGGTTTATTATTTCACTTTGCGCTTCGCTTTTTTCTTTGGTTTATTCTGAAATTATCGGTTTTGCGCCATGCTATTTATGCTGGTATCAGAGAGTTTTTACATTTCCAATGTTTTTTATTTTTGGAACAGCTATTTGGTTTAAAGATAGGAAGATAGTTAAATATGTGTTACCGCTTTTGTCTGTTGGATTCTTGATATCCGTATATCAAAATTTGATTTATTACTTTAAGGCAAATGCTTCCACGCTCCCTTGTGATGCCTCGGGCGCTTCTTGTTATCAACAATTGGTTTCGGAATTTGGCGGATATATTTCTATCCCGATGCTTGCGCTCACCGCTTTTGTTTCTTTGATTACAATCGTTTTGGTTGCGCATTTTTATAAGAAAGAGGACTAAGATATTGTGTTAAATAAGAAATTTTTAATTTTAATACTTGTTTTACTTGCGCTCGCTTTTTTCGGCTGGCAAATTCTTCAAAAAAAGACCGGCGGTATATATATTCCTATTGAAGAGAGGGGGGATGGAGACTCTAAAGTAGTTGGGGGGGTTGTGCCTGGTCTATCTCCTCCGGAAGGATTTCAAATAACTTTTTTTGCTAAAGACTTACCTGGCGCGCGAGTTATGGAGTTCGACCCGAAGGGTAGAATGCTGGTAACTCAAACCAAAGAAGGCATTATTTCTTTGCTCTCTGACGAGGACAGTGATGGATTAGCCGAAAAGAAAAAAACTTTAATCTCGGGGCTCAAAAATCCGCACGGCATGGCGTGGCAGTGCCCTTCGGATGGTAAGACGTGTTTTCTTTATGTGGCTTTAAGTGACAAGCTTCTACGTTATGATTATGATGCTAATCTAGGTGCAGTTTCAAACGAGACAAAATTAATTGATATTTCCTATTCATCTTTTGACAATCATTTTACTCGTTCGCTTTTATTCTTACCTCCACCTGATGAAAATATTTTACTTATTTCTGTCGGTTCGTCTTGTAATGTTTGCGAGGAAGACGACGCAGATCAAATTAACGGACATGCGAAGATTTTATCTTATGATTTGAAAACCGGAAAACTAGAAGAATATGCCAAAGGATTGCGCAACGCTGTCTTTATGACTTTAGACCCGATTTTCGGTAAAGTTTTTGCTACTGAAATGGGCAGAGATTTGCTGGGTGATGATATTCCGCCGGATGAAATAAATATTATAGAAAAAGGTAAAAATTACGGCTGGCCGACATGTTATGGCAAAAATATTCATGATGACTCTTTTGATAAAAATACTTATATACGAAATCCTTGCATGGAGCCGTTTGAAACTCCTTCCTTTGTGGACCTGCAAGCGCATTCAGCGCCTTTAGGTCTCTCTTTTGTTCCCGAAGAAGGCTGGCCACCCGAGTATTGGTATAATTTATTAGTTGCTTATCATGGGTCTTGGAATCGTTCCGTGCCGACTGGTTATAAAATAGCGCGGATTAAGCTCGATGCCAAAGGGAAATACTTGGGTACCGAAGATTTTATCACTGGGTGGCTCACTAGAGACAATAATAAAATAGGTCGGCCGGTTGATATCAAGATATTTTCTGGAGGGACAGCTTTTATAACAGACGATTTGTTAGGTGTTGTATATAAATTATCTAGAACTGGAAATGATTTGTAAATGAACACTTTTACTAAAAAAGAGTTAACATTTTTTAAAAAATTAAATACTCCGGCAAAAGTGCAGGATTATCTAAATTCCGTTCCTTTTAATTTTGAAGAGGGTGGAGTAGATACCGCAAAATCACCACTTCGCGTCATTCGCGAGAAAAATGCGCACTGTCTTGAAGGCGCAATCTTGGGCGCTTATATACTTTCATTGCATGGATATAAACCGTTGGTGCTTCATTTAAAGACTACCGAGGAAGATTTTGAACATTGTATAGCTCCCTTTGAAGAACGTGGACTCTGGGGAGCTCTCTCTAAAACCAATCACAACGTTCTCCGTTACCGAGAGCCAGTTTACAAAAGCATTCGTGAACTCGTGATGAGCTATTTTCATGAATATTTCACAGATTCTGGAGTAAAAACTTTACGTTCTTTTTCCAGTCCCCTTAATTTGCATACTTTTAAAAAGGGTTGGGAGGAGAGTGGCAAGGATCTCTGGGATATAGATAGAGCGCTGGATAAAATAAAACACTACAACGTCGTGCCGAAGCAAGTTCTAAGAAAATTACGCAAAGCAGACATAATAGAGCGAGAAGCAGGGAAGATAGTGGAGTATAAAAAGAAAAAATAGACATGAATACCTATTCAAAAAGATTAATAGCCCTGCAGACGTTTTTGATTTTTGTTCTGCCGGTATTATTGTTATATTTTAAGGTGGTATCTAAAGATTGGATTTTCTTTTTCCTCTCTCTCGGGGCGCTGGCAATTTATGGGATAATTCATCACGAACATTGGACTCACGAAGAGATGGGACTTCGCCACGATAATTTTAAGAAATCTTTTCCGATTTATTTTTGGTTCACAGTTTTATCCATTGGAGTTCTTTTTTTACTAAGCTTTGAGTTAGAACTGGCTAGCATCAATGCGAGAGATGTTTTATTCCAAAAACTTTTATTATTTTTACCTATTTCTTTCTTTCAAGAATTTGCTTTTAGGTCATTTCTAATGCACAGATTGCAGCTTATTTTTAAAAATGTGAGTACAATTGTTTTTATTAATGCTGTTTTGTTTGCTTTAATACACATAATTTATCCGGGGTGGAATATTATTATACCCATAACTTTTGTTGGCGGTATTTTCTTCGCCTTAATTTATTATAAATATCCTAATTTATTTCTAACCACCTTAGCTCACTCGGCAATTAACATCACAGCTGTTTTGCTTGGGTTTTTTAGTATCCAATAATTTGTGATAAAATGTATCCAGTGATATAATAACTTCAATTAATCTTATTATTAATCTTTATTAATTTAGTAAAAAATATGGATTCACAAAATAATCAAAATAATACAGGGCAAAATATGGGGAGTGCAGGCGAGAAGCCGGCAGATAATGCAGTCAAGACACCAGGGCATACTCACAAGATGCTTTTTGGTATCCTGTCATACCTAGGGATTTTGGTTCTTGTATCTCTAATAGTAAAAAAAGACGACCCCTTTGTAAAATTTCATATCAAACAAGGGCTCGTGCTTTTTGTAATTTCAATCATTATTTGGGTTTTGAGTAGCACCTTGAGTGGTTTCGGTTCATCACTCTTTATGTTATATAAAATCTTAAACTTGGGCATTCTTATTCTTTCTATCGTCGGTATCGTAAATGTTGTGCAAAACAAAATGAAAGAGCTTCCACTCGTCGGAGGTCTCGCTCGTCATTTTCCTATATAAAGTTTAAATTTACTCTCCCCCTTCTTTCGGTTTCTTCTCTTCTTGTTTATGTCCATGAGCGTCCACTTCGTAAGAAGTGTTTTGTTGTTCAAAGAAATTTACCAGTTCAAATACGTCGGTCGCGGTAGACATCCATTTTGCTGGGTTGGTGACTCCAAAGTGGGGTGTGAGTCCAAGTTCTTCCAAGCGTCTATCTGCCACATATTGCACATATTGGTTTACATAGTCGGCATTGAGTCCGAGTATTCCTTTTGGGAACAAGTCTTTATTGTAATTTGATTCTAAGGTTACTCCTTCTATCACTATGCCTCTGATTTCATCTGCGAATTCTTCGGTAAGCATTTCAGGGTTTTCTTCCAGAATTGTGTGGATTAAGTGAATGCCGAACTTTAAGTGGAGAGATTCGTCGCGGATAACCCAGTTTATCATAGAGCCCAAGTTTCGAAGTTGATTGCGTTGACGAAAAGATAAAGCCACCATAAATCCGGAGTAAAACCAAATACCTTCCATTACGATATTTGTGGCTACTAAATTCCGCACAAAATCTTTTTTACCCTCCGGAGTTTCAATATTAAGGGTCTCTTCTGTCATGCGGATTAGATACTTGTTGATGAATGCTTCCTTTTTCGCCATAGAGTCGGTGTCTAGGTGAACATCGTAAACTTTGTTTCTATCTAGCGGAAAAGTTTCCAGCACGTATTCAAAGGCGACACAATGGTTTGCTTCCTCAAACATTTGCTTGGCGAGGTACAGGTGACACTCGGGAGATTTGAGGTAAGGATAAACTCCGAGCGCTAGGGAGCGATTCACTATGAGCTCTGCCGGATTAAAGAAAGCCATCAGGAATTCCACGGCATGGCGTTCGTCCTCGGTCATTTTTTTCCAATCTACGAGGTCCTCTCCGAGCGGGATTTCATGAGGGAACCAACTGTTTCGGACAGCCTGATTATACAGGTCGTAAGCCCATTTGTAGTGCATTGGATGCAAATTCATGTCCGTCGGGGACGCTTTTCCTAAAATCATAGAATTAGTTTCTAGTGACTAGTTTCTAGTGACTAGTCGGTTATTTTTAAATATTTTTCTCTAGTCCCTAGCAACTAGAACCTAACCCTACTGGCAACCTTCGCAGAGAAACTGATCTTGTGGGTCTTCGGGCATGTGTATCTTTGCAATGTTGTGATTTTGGGCGACTTCTACTTTCTCTAGCATATTCATAGCCACAGGAGAGGCTACAGGTATTTCATTTTTTACTTCTTCTGCAATTTCTATTTTTGTTTCTTCTTTCGGTACCACTTTATCTCGCAATACTGCAAACCCTCTTTTTCCCAAAGCTTCAGCTTTGTTTACAACTGTAGTGGATTGTTCGGCGGAGTGTCTTGGCTTCATGTGCAGGTAGTATGTAGTTTTTAATCCCTTGTCCCAAGCAGAAGTGTAGATGTTCATAATCTCATCAATGTCTCTCACATCTAAATACATATTGCGAGAAATTCCCATGTCTACCCATTTTTGCGCGCGCGCGGCGACTTCTATGTAGGCATAAGGAGAAACAGAAAAAGAAGTTTTGTAAATTCGCTTAACGTAATCTGGAATCTCATCGATTGATTCAATGTCGCCGTGATGCTCAAGAATTTGCTCGCGAACTCTCTCCCAAATTCCTTCTTTTTGTAGAGCAATTATCATATTTGGATTTGTTTCCAAATATTTCCCGGAAATTTTATTTCTGGAGAACATTTGGGTAAATCGAGGGTCAATACCCGGGGATGTGCCCGCTACCAGCCCAATGTTTGCGTTTGGCGCGATAGCAAGGAGGGTAGCGTTTCTCATTCCTTGTTTTACTTTTGCGCGCGCCGTATTCCAATCAAGCGGAGGCAGAAGAGTTGCAGAATTTTTTCTGACCGTAAGCTCGCGTTCACGATTTGCCTCGAGCTTTGCCAATGTGTCAACCGGGACGTAACCTTTGGACCACTCTGAGCCCTTGAAATTTTTATATACTCCGCGTTCTCGTGCCAAGTTCGCGCTCTCATCAATCGCCATATAAGAAATGAATTCAAAAATTTGGTCAGCAAATTCAAAAGCCTCGTTGTCTTCATAAGAATAGCCCAATTGCTCGATGGAGTCAGAGAATCCCATGAGGCCGAGACCTACGGCTCGGTTCTCATTATCCGCTCGTTTCGCTTCTACGATAGGAAGCTCATTGATATCTATCAAGTTATCAAGCTGGCGGATTGCAAGCCGGACAGATTCTTCCAAGCGGTGCCAGTCTATTTGCCCACCCACGATGTGGCGAGCCATATTAATGGAAACTAAGTTACAGACCGCCACGTTTTCTATATCAGTCGGAAGCGTTACTTCTGTGCAGAGGTTTGAGCAGTGGATAGTGCCGGTATTGTTGTTGAGCGCACGCACATTTATAGAGTCTTTCCAAGTAAGCCATGGATGAGAAGTGGTTTCAAGCGATACCAAGATATTTTTATATTGCTGACGAGCAGGAAGCACTTGAAATAGTTTCATTTTTCCTTGTTTTGCGAGTTCTACGTATTCGTTATATCTCTTTCCAAATTCCTGTCCGTAAAGTTCGTTTAAATCTTTGACTTCGTTCGGGTCAAACAAATACCAATCGGCGCCTTCTAATACTCTTTTCATAAATTCGTCAGAAATATAGACCGCAGTGTTAGCGGTGCGAGTGCGCCTGTAGTCGTCTCCGTTGTTTTGCTTCAAGTCTAGGAAATCTTGGAAATTAAGATGCCAGTTTTCCATATAAAAACACAGCGCGCCTTTTTTCTTGCCTCCGCGTTGCACCGCGCGCACAGCAGAGTCTATGATGTGCATAAAAGGAATAGGTCCGGAAGAAATTGTATTGTTTGATTTTAAAACTGAACCCTCGGCGCGGAGTTTGGTGACAGACAGTCCAATCCCGCCGGTTGCTTTTGAAAGCATCAAAACATCAGAAACAGTTTTTCCGATGTGCGCCATGTCGTCATGAATTTCCATCAAGAAACAATTTGAAAGTTTTGGGTGTGGAGTGCCGGCGCCGATGTTGGTGCTCCCAGCGGAGAGATATTCAAGCGCTGACATTTTTTCGTAAAACTTTTTTGCCCATTTATTTGGTAGAGCTTCATTGAGTGACATTCCCATCGCGACGCGCATCCAAAAAAATTGCGGAGTCTCGAGTGGAATTTGTTTTTCATTTTTTACTAAATACCTGTTTTGCATCGTAGAGAGTCCGGAATATTTATAAAGTTCATCGTTGTCAGTGTTTAGATACGAGGAAAGTTCTTCTAGGTTAAATGTTGTCGCCATCCTCTGGTCTAGCAATCCACGTTCAACAGCATTTAAGATGTAATCCTTAAATCTACTGTTGTGGAGTCTTTTAAATTCCTCATTTGTGATTTCACGCTCGTCCGGGTCATAATCGCCAATAACTTTTTTGTAAATCACCTTGAGGAGCAGGCGAGTCGCAATCTTGTCAAACTCCAAACCAAACTGTGAATTCTGTAGAGCCGCATTTATGGTCGCCAAATCCATCTCCTCCGTGGTGATACCATCGTAGAGTGTTAGTTGAGTCTCGGTAGCGATTTGGATAACCTTGGAGATTGGGTCGTTTAGTCCATAACAGGCTCGCTCGATAGATTTGTTGATTCTGTCCGCGTTGAACGGAACTTTTGAGCCGTCTCTTTTGGTTATGGTTAATGTCATAGTTTATCTATTATAGCCACTTGAAAATTATACGGCAAGTTTTAGCGAACAGCGTGTTATAATTGGAGCAATGTCAAATAGAAAAATAAAAAACATAGTAAAAATAATGGTTTTTGGCACTTTTGATGGACTGCATTCCGGGCACCTCGATTTTTTCAAACAGGCAAAATCGTTATCCACAGAATCCTTTTTGACTGTATCTATTGCTCGCGACAAAAATGTAAAAAAAATTAAAAATAAATTTCCTAAGTTGAAAGAAAAAGAAAGATTTGCATTAGTTCTAGGATGCAATCTTGTAGATAAAGTTGTTTTGTCAGGAATAAAGAATCACATCCTGCATATTTTGCGCGAAGCTCCGCAAATTATCGCGCTCGGCTATGACCAGAGAGCGTATGTGAAGAACTTGAAAAAAGATTTAGCAAAAAAAGGATTAAAAGTAAAAATTATCCGCTTAAAACCTTACAAAAACCATGTTTACAAAAACCACTTGCTAAAAAAACGTTTAAGAATATAATTTTAATTATATTAGTTATTAATTTTTTTATAATTAGATTATGGAGAACAATAATATAACAAAATTATTTTCTAAAAAGGATTTCTTGGCAGGATTTTTTGCTAGTTTAATTGTCTTTATTTTTTTACTAGTGATTCTTGCACTGGTACTTTTTAGTTTTCGAGTGGAGATATTCAAATATTTTGCCGGAGAATATTTGAAAGATGCGCAAGAAATAAAAAATGTCGCCGGTGGTAGAGGAGAAGAAAATTTTTTCACCCAAGAGTCTTTTGTAGTTGATACAGTCAAAAAAACAAATCCGGCGGTGGTGTCTATAATTTTATCCAAAGAAGTTCCGAAATATATTGTTGACCCTGATAGTCGCTCTAATCCATTTGGAGATTTTTTCCCGAATTCTTTCTTTAACATTCCACAATACAAACAAGATGGAACCGAAGAGCGTGAAGTAGGCGGAGGAAGTGGATTTTTTGTCTCTAGTGATGGACTCATTGTTACCAACAAGCATGTAGTTGACAAAAAAGAAGTTTCTTATACTGTTTTTACCAATGACGGAGAAAAGCACGAAGCGAAAGTAATTGCGCTCGACCCGATACTAGACATCGCTATCATAAAAATTGAAGGACAAGATTTTCCGTATCTTAATTTTGGAGATTCTGAAAAATTAGAAATCGGTCAGAGTGTGATTGCGATAGGCAACGCCTTGGGCGAATTTCGTAATACCGTCTCCGTAGGCGTAGTCTCGGGTTTGGCGCGCTCAATCGTAGCGGGGGATTTTAGTGGTAATAGCGAACTTCTGGACCATGTAATTCAAACCGACGCGGCGATAAATCCCGGAAACTCCGGCGGTCCGCTCTTGGATCTATCGGGGCGAGTAATAGGGGTAAACGTTGCCGTGGCGCAAGGTTCGCAGAGTATCGGTTTTGCTTTGCCGATCAACAGTGTAAAGGGCGCCGTGGAATCAGTCCAAGCAACAGGCAAAATCGTTCGGCCCCAATTGGGCGTTCGCTATATGACTATTACCCCTAGTGTGGCAGAGAAAAATAACCTGGAAGTGGAATATGGCGTGTTGATAAAGGGAGGCGCAGATCAGGATGAACTTGCGGTTATTCCAGGTTCTCCGGCAGATAAAGCAGGGTTGGTGGAGAACGATATAATTTTGGAAATTGATGGAGTAAAACTGGACGAAAAAGTCAGCTTGGCATCACTCATTCGGCAGAAAAATATTGGCGACACCATTACTCTAAAAATTCTCCACAAAGGCGAAAAGAAAACAGTTTCCGTGACGCTTGAAATTGCTAAAGAATAATTTATTTTACATCTTTGATTCTGCCGGCTATAAAAAATCCAAAAAGGAGAATTACCGAGAGAGCCGGAAATATAAATTTAAAAGATGGGACCAAGGCAAGCACCACGATGGCGACTAAAGGCGCGATGATATAAGAGACTGGACGGGTATTTCGGAAAAAACTGATTGCTTCCACATCTTCTTCATCAACCACTTTGAAAAAGTAGCTATCGCACATCACTTCGATAGTCGCGGCGCCCACGCGAGTCATAAATAAAACTAAAGCGAAGAGAAAAATTTTTGGCTCGGTTATAAAAGGAATCAGAAAAGTAAAAATTGCGCTGGTTAAAAATCCGAAGCGAAGAAGCTTTCTTTCTCCCACTCTGTCCGACATTTTACCAAAAGAGAATTGAAGGAGCACAAAAGGCAGAAGCATAATAGTGAAGATGATTCCAATTTTATCCCAAGGGAGTCCGATGTAATCGTGGAGATATATCGGAGTGTAAATCACCATCCAGGCAAAAAAGAAATTCAGAATCAGGTTGAGAAAATATATTTTTGAAATATTTTTGTTTTTAACGAAAAACTTCACCGTTTTCCAGACAGAGACTTTTTTATATTCTGGATCCTGAAAATTTTTCAGAGCCAGCCATATCACCAAGGGGACAAGTAAGGTAAATAGCGCTGAGAGAAGATAAATTCCTGAAAAAGAACTTTTTGCGATGATGGACCCAGAAATAAGCTGAGCAATAACCCAAGCTGAATTGATAATCGTGAGATAGAGTCCTCGCAATCTTCCGACTCTTGATTTTCCGGTGAGGTCTTCCAAAAAAATATCGAGCGAAGCAAAAATAAAGTTATTTGCGATAAAATTTACCACAAACATAGACACGACGATATAGGATTTTCCCCCGAGCGCCATCAATACAAAAGACAAAGCGGAGATAAAAGAAAAAAGAATAATAGTGAATTTATTTCCATGTCGGGTGAGTATCTTGGGCATCTTGAAAAGCCCAAAAATAGTTAGGAGGGAAGAGATGATGTATATCGCACTTACAAAAAGCGGGTTTATAAATTGTTCCAGCAAGCTCGAGTTGATATAAGAAGTGAGCGCTACCGGGATAGAGAAAAGAAATCCGGCCAAGTAGATGATTTTTCGCTTATTTTTCACAATACAGATTATAACAAACTAGACCGAGAGTATCACGGGTATTACAAGTGGGCGTTTGGAAGTTTTCTGATACAAGAATTTTGATACACTCTCTCCTAGATCAGCTTTGATAAGGTCAAGGTCAACAGAACCCCCTACTCTCTCTCTTTCTTCTACCGATTTCCGGATAATGATTCGCACTTGACGCAGGAGTTCTTGGTTTTCTTTAAGATACACGAATCCTCGCGATATGAGGTCCGGAGATTTTTTTAGTTTTCCGGTTCGTTGATCCATTACTGCAATAATCACAAACATTCCGTCTTGGGAGAGCATTTGGCGGTCGCGTATGACCACGTCTTGAGCGTCACCCACCGATATGCCGTCTACCATCATGAGTCCTGCCGCCGCGCGTTCTTTTCTTTTAATAATTTTTTCTCCATCAGGTGATATTTCAATTATTGAGCCATTATCTGGCACTACGATATGGTCTTCTGCCATGCCGAGTTCCATAGCGAGCTCTTTGTGCAGTACCAAACGATAATGATTGCCGTGAATCGGAATGAAGAATTTCGGATGTGTTTTTCGGTGAAGCCATCTGACATCTTCTTTGTTACCGTGCCCGGTCGCATGCACATAGTCCTCGCCGGCTGTTCGATAGCTGATGATGCGCACACCTTGGCGAGCCAGCCCGTCTTTCATTTTCTCAACGGCGCGTTCGTTGCCCGGCACAATCGAGGCCGAGAGTATGATTGTGTCGCCTTTGTGGAGAGTAAACTTTGCGTGTGATCTGTTTGCGGCGCGATTTAAAGCCGCGAATTCTTCTCCTTGAGCGCCGGTCATAAGTATTACTATTTTGTTTGGCGGATATTTATCGGCTTCTTCTATCGGTATCAGAGTTCCTTTTTTAGGTTTGAAGAAATTTGCCTCAATAGCCACTTCAATATTTGTTTTCATACTTCTCCCATCGAGCGCCACCTTTTTACCTAAAGCTTCGGCGATTCTTACCACGTGGGCGAGCCGAGTGATGTGGGACGCGAAGGCCGCGATGATGAGTCGTCCGGGTGTTTTCTTGATTAAATTTTCAAGTCCTTGATGCACTTTTATTTCAGGTAAAGAGAATCCTTCATTTTCGATGTTGGTAGAGTCGGTCATAAGAAGTAAAACTTTTGCTTTGTCAAAAATAGAATATTCCTTTTCTTCTTCGGGCGTCACAACACCATCGATTTGGTCGAGTTTGTAATCGCCCGGCGTTACGATCCACCCGTGTGGAGTCTCGATGATTATACCCATCGAGTCGGGAATAGTGTGAGTAACGCCGAAAAACTTTATCCTCATTTTTCCACAAGTGATGACGCTATCTCGCTCCACAATTGTCTCTTTCATTTTAGGAAGATGGGGGAATTCTGCCATGCGCTTGCGCATGAGAAGCATAGAGAGATTCCGAGAATAAACCGGCGGATTGCCGATACGAGAAAGCACCAAAGGCACACCCCCGATATGGTCTAGGTGTCCGTGGGTGACAAAGAGCGCGCGGATTTTATCTTTTCGCTCTTCGAGATAAGTGGTATTAGGTATGACATAGTCTATGCCCGGTGTTTCTTCGTTGGAAAAATGCATCCCAGCGTCGACTACGATAATGTCGTCGCCCATCTCTATCGCAGTCATATTTTTGCCGATTTCCTCTACTCCACCGAGCGGAATAATACGAATCACCCCTTGCTCTGGGGGAGGTATTTTTTCGCTACCGTTTTGATTTTTATAACCGTCTCTCGCGCCAAACGAGCCCTTGCCACCACGAGGAGACGAACCTTTTCCAAATTTTGAATATTGGTAAGTTGAACCTTTGGTTCTTTTTCTTTCTCCGCTTCTTTCTTGATTTCGCCCTTCTTTCATCTCTCCACCCTTATGTACAGCCGTCTCTTTTTTATTTTCCCCGCCTGCATTGCTATGCGAAGCATTGCGGGCAGGTTCTTTTTGTTTTTCAATACTGAATGCGCTGAAAGGCATTCTGTTTTTTTTAGTCATTTTAATTTTTCATTGTTTATAAAATAGTTCTATTTAGAAAAAATTTTCCAAACATTGTCCGTCTTAGTGTACCATAAATGAACATTATTAAATCTATCCGAAGGTGAAATAATATTTTGTAAGGTTAGTCCTTCTAAATCTTTTTTTATAACGTAAATCAAGCTTGGACTATATAAGAAAACTGCTGGTAAATCTTTTCTGATTTCTTCTTCAAAAGAAATGTATTTTTTTATTCTTTCTTCTTTATCTGTGGTCACAAACGCATCTTCTAGGATTTTATCCACTTTGGCGTTGGTATACATCGCCACGTTGAGCCCCGGGTCCTTTCTCTGCGAAGAGTGCCAAAAAGCGTAAAGGTCGGATTCATTATTGATTATCTGTCCGAAAAAGAGCGCGTCATATTCGCGCGGGCGGATTACGGATTGGTTCAAGTTGCCTACTTCAAAAGTTTTGACATCAACCTTCATACCCAGTTCCGTTAAATCTTCTTTTATCAGTTCCGCTGATTTTACCAACTCTTCCGCATTTCCGGTAGAAATTGAAAATTGGAGCACGGTAGTTGTTTTTTTCTTATTGCTATCGGTGGTGGTTTTTTCCAAATATCCGCTTCCCCCCAATTTCCAACCGCCCTCCTCCAGGGATTCTCTGATTCCTTTTAAGATTTCTTCACGCGGGGCGCTTGTTTTTCTCTGTTTTTCGTATTCTGTCACTGTGGGTGGTATTGGGTCCTCAATGGGTATTGCATATCCTCCGAGCACTTCTCGGCTGATTTTGTTTTTATCTATACCTTGATTTATTGCTTTCACCACTACCTTGTTTGTAAAAATTTGATTTTGGCTTTGGTTAAAGAAAAGACCGAAAATTCTGGGAAGCACGGCAGAGGTTATGCGATAGTCTTTCTTCTGTAGTTCTTGTGCGCTCCTAGGTGAGATAGAACTTGCTTGGTCTACACTGCCAGTCTCAAGCGCGTTCACTAGAGTTTCTTCATTTTGATAAAATCTCAGTGTAATTTTTTTGATATAAGGTTGACCCAAACTGAAATCCGAAAAAGTAGACAGTTCGTAGGATTCTATGGCACCGGAAGATTGTTGATTTACCTTCACTACTTTATACGGACCGCTACCTATTGGGGTTTTGTTTGCTTCGTTCAATTCAATGGGAGAGTCTGTCCAAATGTGCAGAGGCATTATCCCCAAAGTTGCATTTTCCAGAAATGTGGCATAGGGTTTCCTTAGGATGAACTTCACTGTCTTGTCATCAATTTTCTCTACACTTACTCCGTCCCAGTTGCCTTTGCGTGGACTTTTGATAATCGGGTCTTGCACTTGGGTGATAGTGAAGATTACATCGTCCGTTGTTAAAGGTTCTCCGTCATGGAAACGCAAATTTTCTTTTAAAACGAAAGTATATGTCAGTCCGTCAGGCGACATATCAATACTCTCTGCTAGGTCAGGAATGATTTCTCCGTCTGGGCTCTTGCGCACTAGTCCATTATAAACCAGAGCGACCATGTCTTTGTCTGGATCGGTCAAGGCGAGCACGGGATTGGTAAAACGCGGAGAGCCTAGGACTCCTTCTCTAATAGATCCGCCACGAAGTGGCACGCTCTCCATAAAAGATTTGTTGATGGTTTGTAAAATTCCCAAAGTGCTTATAAAAAGAATCAAAAGCAGACCCCCAAAAACGAGCCATTCTTTTTTTGAGAAAGACCAGATGATTTTTTTTAGTTCTTGTTTTGTCGGCAATATGAAATTGCGTGGGGGAGTGTCTTTATCCATAAATGAAAATCAAATAAAAATTTAGCAGGGGACGGCGCCTTCTTTAAATTTGCTTGCTTAATATTATAGCAAGGAAGGCTGTTAGAGCAAAAAGAATTCCGCACACGATAGACAAATAAAAAAGAAATTTCTCAAAACCTCTCCTGGTGCTGTGAAATGACCCCCCATCTCCACCCCCGAGCGCGCCTCCGAGACCGGCGCCTGATTGCTGGAGTAAGATAGAGAGAACCAATATTACCGAAAGCATAATCTGCACATAGGGCAGAATTCCTACTAAATTCATCCCGTTAGAAGTTAACCCACATTACACTTACGAATAAATGATTTTAGGTAACTTTTTTTATATTTTATAAATTTATCCCATTTAGTATAACTTCTAACGGGATTCATAGGGTTCATTCTCGCATATTTCCCAAAAAATTGCAAATAATAAATTTTAGCTAGCGATTACCCTTTATTTGCCTGAGTACTTCTGCTTCATATCTACTTTGTTGTAGTTTTTTTTCAAATTCCTCGTATTTTTCGATTGCTATTTTTTGTTCTGTTGTTAGTTCTATTCCGTCTTTTAAATTAGATAAATCAGTTAGCAAGAATTCCTTTTTAAACTGGGGGATTTGTGGTTCCACTCTTCCTAATTCAGAGCCAGAGAATCCAACGTCATATCTAATACTTGATAAAAGGGAGGTTAATTGGTTTCCCAAGGTATTGCTATTGCTTCGGGAGTTTTTAAAGATAGAGTTGTCTAATTTTTTATAGCTAAACTCTCTTTGAACCTTAGATATTTCTTGATGAAGGCTATCCATAATTTTCCTTCTATCATTTGCTTTCTTTATTATTTTTTCTAGTTTTGACACTCCACTGAACCATTTTCCCTGTTTCTCCCAAGCCTCTCTTCCAACCTTGTGTTCTTCCTCTGAAAATTTTCTTCGCAACTTGGAAACTTCCTCTAGAATCTCGTCAATTTTTGGCAAGGAAAGGCTATCAGAATCATAACTATATACACTGACTCGCAAGTCCTCGTATTTTTTAGGAAGCATTTTCTCTATAGTCTCTATTTCAAAAACTTCTTTTTCAGCGAGTTCTTTATATTCTGGGGAGTTCAGTTTGTTTTTGAATACTTCAGATAAGTTGGTCAATAATTCAGTTGAAGCTATTCTTAATTGTGATTCAAGTTCTTCTATTTTCTCTTTTACAGAACCAACGTAAGCATTTAATTTTTTTATAGCTACACTCTCCCAGTATAAACCAGTAATTTCTTTTCGCTCTGATGAATTTCTATTTTCATTTTCCAGATTTTCATTATTCTTTAGTATTAGATTATTGAGCTCACCACCCATTTCCGAAGCGAGTATTTGCTTTATTTTCTCTAAAATTTCTTTTTCTTTTTTTTCTAGCTCAACTCCCTTTATCTCAACTTCTCTTTTTTCTTTCTTTAGCACCCTCTTTTCTTTTTGGCTTTCTTGAAAAACAACATCAAACACTTCTTGTCTTTCTTGGTGCAGTTTTTTAGTATCTTTTTTATCTTTGCCCGTATCTTTTTTAAAAAGGTATCCCGTATCGGGTTCATTTTTTAAAATTTCTACTGACCCAGATTGACCATGCTTTAGATTACTTATTTTTCCGCTAGCAATGTCTATTTCTCTGGGTATTCCCCTCAACTCCATGCGTATTTGTCCAAGTTGTTGTGTCAGCTGAGAATACTGAGCATGTAATTGTTTCACCTTATCTTCCTTTTCTTCTTTCGCTATTTCCTCCAGTGAAAGTCTTTTTGCTTTTCTTTCTTCGACTAATTTTTTTGCTCTTTCTAGTGAATCTTCATTTGGCATAGGTTTTGTGTTTAGTGTCTTGTAATTACCATTAATATATAACATATATTTTGGTAATTTACCAGTTATCCACATTCTGCATTTATTTGTTATTTTAAGTAGTATAATTAATGTACTGGGAACCACATTGAGCATTACTATAGCTCAAAAATACCCAGAACCAATCCAACCGAATCGTTCTTTGAAACCAACATAAACCTGTGTGCTTCTAGCACACAAAGCATCTCCTAGATGCTAAATATCCACATGAGCTCTGACATTTTGTCCGAGCTCTATTTTTTTATTTCAAAATTCTATATAATAAACACTATGAATACTTTAGACCTATTTAAAAAATTATTTCACAATTTTAACGCGCGTCAAATGAAGGACGCGACGATTGCCTTTAAAAAACATTTGGACGACGGAGGCAAGATGTTGCTCGCCATGGGAGGCGCAATGTCGTCTGCCCAGCTCGGGATTACGCTCGCCCCCATGATTCGCGAAAATAAAATTCACGCCATTTCTTGCACCGGCGCGAACTTGGAAGAATCGGTTTTCAGATTAGTCGCGCACAGTCACTACAAGGATTATCCGGATTACAGATATTTTACCAAAGAAGATGATGCGAAAATTTTACAGAGGGGTGAGCGACGCGTGACGGACACTTCTATTCCGGAGGAAGAAGCTTTTCGAGTAGTGGAGCCTATTATTTTAAAAAAGTGGAAAGAAGCGGAAGAGAAGGGTGAGCGGTATTTCCCGCATGAATATTTTTATAAAATACTAATGGACGGCTCGATTGACCCGCATCATGATGGGAGCCCTGAAATTTGTTGGCTTTTGGAAGCTGCCAAGAAAAATCTTCCGATAGTTGTGCCGGGCTGGGAAGATTCCACGCTTGGAAATATTTTCGCGGGCTATTGCAAAGCGGGAGAAGTATCTCCATCAGTTATGAAGACGGGAGTAGAATACATGGTGCAACTTTATGATTGGTACGAAGAGCTCTCTAAAGATGGCGCGGGACTCGGATTTTTCCAAATCGGTGGTGGCATCTCGGGCGACTTTCCGATTTGTGTGGTACCTTCTATAAAATATGATTTGAAAAAGCCGGTGCGACCTTGGGGCTACTTTTGCCAGATTTCAGATTCCACCACATCTTACGGTTCGTATTCCGGCGCCACCCCAAATGAAAAAATTACTTGGGACAAATTAACCAAAGATACTCCGATGTTCGTCATCGAGTCGGATGCCACCATCGTCGCCCCGCTTATCTTTGAAGCAGTTTTAGATAGATATACAATTTCGGAGAAATAAAAAATGAAACGGAGAATCATTCTAGCTTCCACTTCGCCTCGAAGAATTGAACTTCTTAAAAATGCCGGGGTAAAGTTTGAGGCAGTGGGGAGCGACTATGAGGAGGATATGACACTACCTATGGAGCCCAAAGAGCTTGCCAAGTTTCTCTCGCGAGGCAAGGCCGAAGCGGTGGCTAGGAATTATGATGATGCCATTATAATAGCCGGCGACACTTTTATCGCGTTTCAAGGAAAAATTTTAGGAAAGCCACATACAGAAGATAAAGCCAAAGAAATGCTCTCTATGCTCTCTGGCGATACCCACTCGGTGATCTCGGGGATTACGGTGATTGATACAAAAAGTGGTAAAGTTGCCTCGGAGGCTGTGGAGACTTTTGTTACTTTTAAGAAATTGTCGGAAAAAGAGATTGATGAGTATATAAAAACGGGTAATCCACTAAACTTTGCTGGCAGTTATGCTATCCAAGCCGTGGGCGATAAATTTGTAGAAAAAATAGAAGGGGATTATAATAGTATTATGGGTCTGCCAGTTTTTAGGGTGGTGGAGGTATTAAAAGATTTTGGGGTTGAAGTTTAAGTCTAGCTACAATATAATAGAGAGGGTCATTATAAGTATTATTAATTATCTAAAAAATAAAATTATGAAAAAATATACAGCGAGTTTTTTGATTTTAGGGGTTATGCTTCTTGGTTTTTCTTTTGTATTGCCAAACAAAGCAATGGCTGGAGCTCTTTCAAGCGGGGGGATTTCTGCCATCACGTCCATGCTTCAAGCTCTCGGGGCAAATAGCACAACTATAAACACTGTCTCAGCTCTTCTCTCAAGTTCGAGCGCGACAGGGACTACATCAACTAGTTCTTCTGGTAGCGGTAGCGGATATTCAGCCTTGCCTTCTTCCACTTCAGGAAGCGGTAGCACAGGAGGCACTAGTACCACAGGCTCCACCAATACAGGCAGTATTACCGGTGGCACAGTCCTACCTTGCAGTCTTTCCACTTATTTGTTCAATAATGTCACTGGCGCTCCTTGTCCGAAGACGACTTCTTCGTCGGGCACTTCTTCCGGGAGCACTTCCGGCGGAAGCATTTCACCCACGGCAGCCAGCCAGTTTTCTATTGTATTGGTTTCACCCGATGGGGGCGAGACATATTCTCCAGGAGAAAAAGTTGTAGTAAAATGGAATACACAAGGGGTAGACCCAGCAGAAACCAAAGCGTTGCTTTTACTTAACTATTATAGTCCTCTCGGACATGTCATTACTAATTCCAAATTACTTTCAGATTTCACTGCAAACGATGGCGAGGAAGAAGTCACTTTGCCTACGACTTTACCGTCCGACCCGGGCGTATCATGGGGCACTCTTTTTAGAGTGATGGTGTCTATCTCTAGCCAAACCGGCACGTTCTTAGGTATAAATGCATCTAACGGACTCTTCACGATAAAATAGGAAAGTAAAAGGTGAAAAATAACACAAAGGGAAGGATAGATATAGATAAAAAAGAGTACTTGCGGGAGAGCATACGTCTCACCCGACCGCCCCGGATGGAGGGCGCGGTGCACAAAGTGGCCGTAAAGCCAAAGAGAAAGTCTAAAAAGAAATAAAAAAATTTCTGTTATAATTAATATCTATGCGAAAGAGACGCTTTTTAATTTTTCTTATTTTGATTCCCGCTCTGCTTTTTATATTTATTTTGGTTACAAATGCCATCGTCAACTTCGGCTCTTCAGCACGTATTTATGGAAATGGGGAGGAGATACAAGAATCCCAGACTGTTCTTATTCTCGGCGCGGCAGTGTATTCCAATGGCGAGCTTTCCCCTGTTTTCAAAAGTCGGGTGGATAAAGCTCTAGAACTATATCGTGCGAAAAAAGTTTCTAAAATTTTAGCCTCCGGCGACAACAGCACTGTCGAGCACAACGAAGTCAATCCGGTTCGCAATTATCTCTTGGCAAAAGGCATACCGGACGCGGATATTTTTCTAGACCACGCCGGCTTTGATACCTACAGCACCATGTATCGCGCGCGAGATATTTTTAAAGTCTCTTCAGTGATTGTCGTCACTCAATCTTTCCATCTGCCTCGCGCGGTATTTATCGCTCGCGCTTTGGGGCTCGATGCCTACGGAGTGCCCGCCAATGATGAACATGTAAAACTTTCAAATTATATTCGCGAAATATTTGCCAACGAAAAAGCGATATTAAATATTATTTTCAACCGCCAGCCGAAATATCTAGGTAAAGCCATTCCCATAGACGAAGACAAAAAAATTATTCCCATACCCCCAGCGCTTCCGAAAGCCTGCACCGAAGAAGCCAAGCTTTGCCCCGATGGTTCTGCCGTAGGGCGCACTGGTCCCAATTGTGAATTTGCACCGTGTCCGAGAGTTGGTTCGGAGCTAAGCTGTACTAAAAATTCCGATTGTCCTTCCTCCAAATATATCTGTCAAGAAACACAAGGCACGGGGACTGTGTGTTCTAGTACCGACCCTACGTGTGTTCCCACCTATACCATTGTAGCTGGAGAATGTAAATTGAAAGAAGGTAGCCGTTGTAGCGCGGACTCTGATTGCGCATCCGGAAATTTGTGCCACAAAAATATTTGCACCAGCCCCATCGGGCGTGAGTGTAATGGCCCGAGTGATCAGAGTTGTGGAGCTGACTTTGAATGCGTGCAGGGCTGTGGTTCTCCGGTTGGCTATGAAGGCGAACCACCACCACCGTATTTCTGTCAATTAAAAGGATATGTTCGCACTTGCCCTATCTGCCTTGCCAAAAGTACTTTGATTGATACTCCTTTGGGCGCGATGCCCGTGCAAGATTTGCAAATCGGCATGCCGATTTGGACGGTCAATAGTTCCGGGCATCGCGCCCTAGGGTTTGTCCTAAAGACGAGCAAAACCTCTGTGCCACCGGAGCATAAAATGGTTCAATTTGTATTAGCAGATGGACGCGCACTCCTTGTTTCTCCCGGGCACCCTACAATTCTCGGTCGCACGGTGGGGGATTTGGTTTTAGGCGACTTGTATGACACTGCCAAAGTAGTTTCAATTGAACTAGTTTCTTACGGCGAGAAATATACTTATGATATTTTGCCTACTGGTCAAACCGGATTTTACTTTGCGAACGGTATTCTGCTCGGTAGTACCTTAAGCTCTAGATAATTCACCCTAAAAGGCGTAGAATGTCTTTATTATCCCTTTAAAATCCTTAGCTAAAGGGGAGATAAAAATTATTAGAGTTAATAAAAAAATAAACATGAATATTTTTCAAAAGGGTAACTACAGAATAGTACCATCAGATTTTAGGACATTAGGTATTACAGCATTAGTTGATTTGAATAAATTTCAAGATAAATTTGGAAATTATGATACAGATACGGCTATTAATGAGATAAGAGATGCTATAATTGCAAATTATTTTGGTTTTGATTTATTAAACTTTGCAAAACATGGATTTGATGCTAAGAAATCTAGAAAAGAAGAATTTTTAGAAGTAAAACAGTGTTCGATTTCTTCGAAACGTTATGGTGGAACATGGAATGACACTAATATAGAAAAAGCAAAGGCGTTTAGCGATAAAAGACTGTTTACTGCTATTGCAGTATGGAAAGGTGCAAGTGATTTACAATTTGTAATATATGGGCAAAATAAAGATTTAGGTAAATATCTTTTAGATAGGGTAAAAAATAGAAAACCTGGTAGTCGTTCTACTCAGAATGTGAATATAGAAACTTTAATAAAAAAATATAAATTTTCAATTGTTTGTCCGCCAGATAAAACAAAAGAATATGTTTCTACAATTCTTGTGGGTTACAAAAAACATCTTTCAAAATATTCTAAAGTTGGAAATATAAAAACAATAGAAGAAGTTTAGTTAAAACAATTTAGATGTTGTTTTAACTGAGTTAATGTATTTTTCTGCCATTATTACATAATCAGGATTTATTTCAAAGCCAATATAATTTTGTCCAAGTATTTTTGCAGCAACACATTCTGTTCCAGTACCAACAAAAGGAACTAAAACTACACCACTTTTCTTTGGACTTGCAGAAAGAATAAGTTTTTTAGATAACTCAAGGGGTTTTTGAGTCGGGTGTTTTTCTGTATCGTGTTCTATGTGTTTTTTTAATTCTCTCGGTTCAAATATATCCTCACACGTTTTACACATAAACCACCTTTCGTTCATTCCAGCGCCACCCGCTAATGCTGGTATTTTTATTACATCTCTTGGTAATGCACCACCTAAATGAGCATTGTAAGTTGTCTCTCTTCCACTTGAACTAAATCTACCCGCCGTACCTTTTCTTATTTTACCCGCTGCTCCGTTTAAAAAACCTTCTGTGTAAGGTTCTCTTATTTCGTCACGGTTAAAAACCGGTTTTTCTTTCCAAGCACAGATTATAGATTCATGACTTCTTTGCCAAAAATCTAAAGAAGCTACATTTTTATTTGTGTAATGCCATATAAGCCAACGTTTATTTATAGGAATTTCTACTGAAAGATACGCCAGTATTTCACTAAAACCATAAATGAACATTGTCCCGTTAGGTTTCATTATGCGAATACATTCATTAATCCATTCTTTACACCAAGAAACATATTCTCCAAACTCTCTTTTATCAATATTGTTTCCAAAGTTTTTTCCAATATTATATGGTGGATCAATTACGATGACATCACAAGACTCGTCGGGAAGTTTTTTAAGTCCAGACAATGCGTCACCTAGTATTATTTTATTTAGAGGTAGTTTATCTTCCTTTTTTATTCCGGTACTTATAGAAATTTTTTTTTCCTCTGCAATATCATTATTTTTTATGACATCAATAACTATTCCTTGTATTTTAATATCTCGGTCCTTTTTAATAATGATTGGTTCATATAAACTATTTGCTGGTTGAAGCCTTATTTGTTTTCCCTCGTTATAAAATTTTTTTAGCGTTGCTTCATAATTATCTATTAAAGCAACAACTCTCTGTCCGTTCTCTGCTATGGCTTGCTGTTTAACCAAAACAATATCTCCGTCATTAATATTTTCATCAATCATGCTATTTCCAGAAACTTTGAGTGCATAAATATCTCCAAAGTTAGGGAGTTTATTTTTAGGAATCGCGATTGTTTCTTTTTCTTGAATTGTTTCAATTGGTTGTCCAGCAGCAATTGTTCCCAAGAGTGGAATTTTTACCATAATCTCTCTATTTGATGTTTCAATAGAGCGAGCTTTGTTTGCTATTTTTTTTAAATATCCATTTTCTTGTAATTTTTGTACATGTTCGTGAATTGTCCCAACTGCTCGGTCAAAATGTTTGGCAAGTTCTGGAATTGAAGGGGAGTATCCTTTTTTCTTAGAGAACTTATTTATGAAGTCTAGTAACTCCTTTTGTTTCTTAGTTAACATAAGTATATTATATCAATAATCAAACCCGAAAGAAAACCGAAAGTTATCCACAGGGTGAAATTAGCTTGAGTATATTACTATTAAATTAGTCGAAATTATAAAAAATAAATTACAAAAATTTATGACAAAATTGCCAAAATATATTGCAAAGTCTGGTCAGCAATGGACCCCAACTGAAATCAAAAGTTTGAAAAGCATGGGAGGAAGAGTTCCGACTCGTGTTATCGGATTAAAGCTTCAAAGACCAGTAGTTGGTGTACAAGCAAAAGCACAAGAAATAGGGATGAGTTTAAAACCAACAAATAGATCACCACGTTCAAAACTTAACTAAAGAATTCATAAAAAGTAAAATAGAAAAAAACCTAAATACGTATTTGGAAATGATATAATAAACTTTTTTAAGGTATTTGTTTCATAGGCTAATTCGTACGAATGGGTGAATAGAATTTGTGATGGTTAGCGAGGATGATCTTTACTTATGTCCTTGTTTAAATTAAGTCGAGTAAACCACAATTTAGTATGGTATAATATACATATGAATAAAACATTAATTATATCTCTAGTAGTTGTTTTAGGCGTCGTAGCGGTGTTTGTTTTTATTAATAAATCCAAGGTTGTGAGTCCTACAGATGATGGTACTTATGTCGAGGATACAGAAAGTACAAATAGTAATACCAGTGGAACTGGCACAAACACTTCAATCGGCAGTACTTCCACCAGTACCACGTCAACGACTATAACCGAGACTACGCTCTCGGCAAAAATAGGGCAAACGATATCGCTCTCTGGAGTGACTGGCACAGTGAAGGAGCTAGTAGAAGATAGTCGTTGTCCAATAGATGTAGAGTGTATTCAAGCGGGAACAGTTAAAGTCAAAGTAAACTTCGTATACGGCGCGCTCAATCAAAATGTGACGCTTACTTTAGACCAAGAGCTCGCCATGTATGGACGCTCGATCACACTCGTCGACGTGAAGCCGGACAAGGTTTCCGGCACCACTATAGCTTCCTCTGACTATGTGTTTACTTTTCTAATCAAATAAAAATTATTCTTATTCCTCCAGATTCTAATTCTAACGACTTTAGTTGACTAAAGTCGGTTGAAATGGACAACACAGTATTGTCGTATGTTAGAATGTTTAAATGAGAAAGGGTATAAGGAAAAAATCTGCAAAACCCACCAGAAGAAAGAAAATCACTAACAGCAAGAAATTTAAATTCAAAAGCAAGGTGACGGTGTGGCAGGCGGGTGGATACGACAGGGCGGACAATAGCGGGGCTTGGCGGTTTGCGCGAGTGCCGGAGAATATTTCGGCCCAAATAAAAGAAATGCAAAAAGGGAAATTGCGTCGAGGTTGGGGCGCAATTTATGTCGAAGCAAAAATTGGAAAAACAAAGTGGATCACTTCTATTTTTCCAGACAGGCATTCCGCGACATACCTTTTACCTCTTAAAAAAGAAGTGCGCTATGAGGAGAACCTCTACGACGGTGTCGACATAAATGTGGCCATTGAGATTTGGTTTTAATGCAGAAACTTTTTTCGGTATTATAATATAATGATAAATATCATGCAAAAAGGATTTATCGGTTTAATAGCGCTTTTGATTGGAGTTGCCATTATCGCGTTTCTTTTGGTACGGGGGGATTTGTTTAGTCTATCTTCTTCGGTGGATAAAGATGGTAAAAAAGAAACAAAGGGTTTTGTGGAAATAAGTACCGACGCGATACAAGACGCGCGTGGGGCAAAAGCAGAACTCGAAGCGCGCGATCAGAAAATGTTGGAGGAATTTTAGTCATGAAGCTCAAAATAAATAAGAAAAAATTACGAAAGATTGAGCCGACCCGAAACCCTTTTTTGTCGCTCGCGAGCTCAATAACTTACCAACAAATTTCGACCAAAGCGGGGAATGCTATTTATGGAAAATTTTTGAAATTGTTCGACAGGCGTAAAGTCACTCCGGAGAATTTTTTGAAATTATCTGGAGCACAACTAAAGTCCGCCGGTATATCGCCCCAGAAAGCCAGATATCTCAAAGATTTAGCGGAAAAGTTTTTAGACAAAACTATCAATCACAAAAATTTTCACAAGATGACGGATACGGAAGTGAAAAAGCATTTGGTGCAAGTTAAAGGCGTCGGGTCGTGGACCGCCGACATGTTTTTAATTTTTGCGCTCAATCGGCCGGACATTTTGCCGGTAGGCGACCTCGGCACCAAAAAAGGATTTCAAAAAGCTTTTGGTCTCGGGAGTCTGCCGAGCGAAAGACAAATGCTCAAACTCGCCGAAGACTATCTCGGCAAGCGCACAACCCTCACTTTATACCTTTGGGATATTTTAGATAGTGGGAATTAGACTACCATTTAAATTTAAATATATGTTATAATAAAAGCATTATGAAAAACACAATTATTTTGTTTGTTGTGCTTATTATTATAGCTTTGGGCGTGTTCTTTTTTACCAAGGATTCCGGAGACAAAGCTCCGACTGATTCAAACGTTACTGATTTAAAAAATCCATCGGGGAATCTTCCGGATGATACTCAAACTCCAAATGCCGAGGGTATTGTAAAAGATGAGAAGCAAACGGTTCTCGGGCAATCAGTCGGTGGCAATGCCATCACTGCCTATCACTACGGCACCGGAGACACCGAGCTTCTTTTTGTCGGTGGTATTCACGGTGGATACTCTTGGAACACAACTCTTCTTGCTTATGAGATGGTAGATTATTTGGAGGCCAATCCGACGGTGGTGCCAGCGAATATAAAAGTGACTGTTGTTCCAGTAATGAATCCAGATGGTTTGGAGAAAGTTACCGGTTCTACTGGACGTTTTGAACCGGAGGATGTTTCGCCCTCAAACGCGGTGCAAGTATCTGGCAGATTCAATGCAAACAATGTGGACTTGAGTCGAAATTTTGATTGCGAATGGCAGACAAATGCTCTCTGGCAGAATAAGCCTGTTTCTGGCGGAGCTACGGTATTTTCTGAACCAGAATCAGTAGCTATGAAAAATTATATAGAAGCCAGTACTCCCTCGGCAGTTGTGGTATGGTATAGCGCTGAAGGTAAAGTGTATGCTTCCAGCTGTGGTGCTCCGGTACTCACAGAGACTACTGTAATCACAAATCTTTTTGCAAAAGCGTCCGGCTATCCTGCAGGGCAGAATTTTACTGCGTATAAAATAACCGGAGACTTTGTGGATTGGCTTGCGAAAAAAGAAATTCCTGCTATCAGTGTTTTACTTACAAATCACCAAGACGTAGAGTGGACCAAAAACAAAGCGGGATTTGAAGCTCTGCTTGCTAAGTATTCCACAGAATAATGCAATCGTTGTCTAGAAAATGGATAATTATTGCCAGCGCTCTTTTTGTTGTTCTCGTAGTTGGCGTAGTTCTTTTGATATCTTCCCAAAAAGATTATAAAGGTACAGAATTTGGGGAAGACGAAGAGCTCTTAGATAAAAACCTAAAGCCAGAAGTTGCTAACGGTAAAAATAAAGTCATAGGCGCCTCAGTGGAAGGGCGCGCTATTGAAGCTTATACTTTTGGCGCGGGCGCAACCAAAATCCTTTTGGTTGGGGGTATTCACGGCGGTTATGAATGGAACAGCGTGATACTCGCGTATAAGTTCGTAGATTATTTTGAAGCCAATCCAAGCGCGGTGCCAGCAAATCTTTCTGTTGTCATTATCCCGTCGCTAAACCCAGACGGGGTGTTTAAAATTGTTGGTAAAGAAGGCAGATTTACGGCTAGCGATATTCCTGGGGGAATAGATACTGCGCCGGGGAGATTTAACGCAAACGAAGTGGACCTCAATCGCAACTTTGATTGTGAGTGGCAACCGACTTCAAATTGGCGGAGCAATATTGTTTCTGCCGGCACGAGCGCGTTTTCCGAACCGGAAGCGAAAGTTTTGCGGGATTTTGTTTTGGCAAATAAATTTGCATCGGTTACTTTTTGGCATAGCCAAGCGGGTATTGTTTATGCATCCGACTGCGAAGCGGGGACTCTGCCAGAGACGCTAACCTTGATGAATACCTATGCAAAAGCAGCCGGCTACGGTGCCGTGGAAAAATTTAGCGCTTATAAAGTGACAGGGGATGCAGAGGGATGGCTTGCGAAAATCGGCATACCTTCTATTACCGTGGAGTTTACAACTCACGATATTCTAGAATGGGAGAAAAATCTAGCCGGTGTGAAAGCGCTTCTAGCCTATTATAGGGGAAAATAGATTAGTATGGTATAATAAAACTATTACAATTAATTTAGTAAAAAAAATATGAACGATGATAAAAAAGAATTAAAAGCACTATGTATGAAATGCCGAGACGCAAATAGAAAACCGACGATGCAGACAATGTTGGGTCCGGTGGTTACCAAAAACGATAAGGGCAGATATAGCGCTAAGGGGACTTGCGCCAATTGCGGAGGCAATATGTTCAAATTTCTTTCCGAAGCTGACGCCAAAGCGTTGATGTAAACCGTTGTGTAAATTATTGATAAATTTTTTATTGCTATAAAATGAAAAAGACAGCCGAATTTGTGAGTCCCAAACATCCGGACAAGATTTGCGATTTTATTGCAGACTCTATTTTGGATGCGTATTTGGCAGTTGATAAAAAAAGTAGAGTGGCGATAGAAGTGATGGGCGGACACAAGCTCATCACGATAAACGGTGAAGTGACTTCAAATGGAAGCCCAAACATTTCGGAATTGGTAAAAAATATCGTAGGCGTTGAATACAAAGTAATTTCAAATATCGTGGCGCAAAGTCCGGAGATTGCGCGCGGAGTGGATACAGGGGGTGCCGGAGACCAAGGTATTATGAAAGGTTACGCTACTAGCGAAACCCCCTCGCATCTGCCACTTGAATATGTGCTCGCTCGGGATTTGTGCCAGAGGATTTATGAAGTGTATCCTTATGATGGTAAAACCCAAGTGACTATAGAGGACGGGAAAGTAATTGCTGTCGTTGCTAGTTTTCAAAATACAAAAAGTAGAGAGCTCCTAGAGCTGGTGCAGAAAATAATTCCAGCGAGTGAATATCTGATAAATCCGGCGGGCGAGTGGGCTCAAGGAGGTTTTGATGCGGATACCGGGCTCTCCGGCAGGAAACTCATCGTAGACAATTATGGTCCCGAAATTCCTATCGGTGGCGGGTCTTTTTCCGGCAAGGACTTTACCAAAGTAGATCGCTCCGGCGCTTATATAGCTCGCAAAATCGCGGTTGACCTTTTGGAAGCGCGAGGAGCGAAAGAAGTTTATACCAAGCTCGCTTATGCCATAGGCAAAAGTGAGCCGGTAATGGCAGTCGCTGTTGTAGTTTATCCCGGCCACGAAGGCGGGAACGGAATAGAAGAACAAATTGTAGGTTATAATTTGAGTCCGCAAGGAATTCGCGCGTATCTGAAATTAGACGAAGTGAAATTTGCCGAGACGTCCCTGTGGGGACACTTCGGCAGAGGTTTCAGCTGGCACTAGATAAATGTTATAATTAGAGCATTATTAATAGTCTAATTAATTTATCTCTATGCTTACAACAATCGCAGTCATCTTGCTTATTCTATGGGTTCTAGGTTTTGTCGGTTTTCATGTTTTGGGGAGTTTTATTCACATACTTCTCGTAATCGCGATCGTGCTGTTTTTGATTCGCATAATTCGTGGAGAAAATCCCCTGAAATAAAATGAAATAAAATTTCAAATATAAAAACAAAACCCCGCCAGGGCGGGGTTTTGTTTTAGGTAGTTATTAATTTAACAAACCGTTTAATTTTATGACGCCACTAGCGTCAAGGTCTAACTTTTGCTTACTATCAATTTGAAAATTAACTTCGATACTGCCGTCTATGTCCATGCCAACGGTGTTTGTATTGTCTATACGACCGCCAGTAATAGTTACTACATTGCTTGCATTTACACTTACACTAGCATTGCTCTTTGTTTCTGTCTTTACAACTGGCGCAAAAATGTAGTTTCCGTCGCTAGCCGTGTGCAACGACTTATCCGCCAAGAAATCAAAGTTTATACTTGAAGTCGTATTGGCGTTTACTACAAGAACTGTATTAATTTTCAACTCGCCAGATGGCAATTTGGCCACCTTGGTTTCACCCGCTTTTGTTTTGATAGCAACTGAGTCAACCACCAGACGGACTTGGTCATAGGTGCCTGCCTTGACATTAGCTTCTGCCAAAAACTCCGATTCACCCCTAGCATCAAGTGAAAGCAGATTGTAGACCCGAGGAGTGGTTGAAACCGTCACCCAACCACTCTGATTGCTGTGCACATAAACGCTGTTTACTTGCATATTGATTTCACTAATAGCGCTCATATCTGCTGTCGCGTCCGTAATAGAGAAAATCACTTTACCTTCCGCAGTCGTATTCTGACTTTGTTCTTGTGGGTCAGAAGTCTTTGGGGCACGAGTCATCAGATATATTCCGCCCACAACGACTATTGCGACTATAATAATTCCAAGTATTTTATTCATAAAAAATTATATTCATTTAATAATATAATGAAGGTACCTTCGACAAAAGTACCTATAATCATTATAATACTTATTATATGCCGTGCAAGCGATAAATGGTTACAAAATATATTCATGTATCTGTCATAGTCAATGCTAAGAAAGAAAAGTTTGTTCAAAAAAACGAGGGTCATTTTCTGATTTCCGTTAAAGAAAAAGCTGAGCGCAATATGGCAAATGCGCGAGTTTTAGAACTTGTAGCAGAGCATTTTAAAATTTCAAAAAACAAAGTTCGTATCATTAACGGACACCGAAGCCCAAGCAAAATCCTAGGAGTTGATTTTTAGTTGTTTTGTCAGTGTTCGCACTGGTGGGGACTTTCCATCGCAGATTGGGAAATAAAAAACCGCATCAGGTAAATTAATGCGGCTTTATTATATATAGCCCAAAGGCCAAAGGCTTAGAGGGCCTAGTGTGCTTTAACAAAGCTGGCTTCAGGAGACAGTGGACGAGTTCCGGCATATTTATTGATTATACCCCAGGTTGTCATGACTCCTGCGAATACACAGACAATTACGAGAACAATCATAAGTATTACCAATTTTCCCTTACCATCGCCCTTACTATCTCCAACAAATTTTCCTACAGCTTTCCAAGCTTCAGGGATTCCTTTCATTGCGCTGTAGGTGTTATGGATTTGTGCGAAAGTATTCCATCCGGCTACAGCTCCGCTCGCAAGATCTTTGCGTTTTATAGCCTGAATCAGTGAGTCAATCCAAATCATGAGTCCGGAAAAAAGTATTCCAGGAATGATGATCAAGTAGCCTAACGATAGAGTAGCTTCCAAGAATGAGGCATCCATCATAGGGGCATAAGTCTCACCTTCGTCCAGGAATAATCTAACCCAAGCAGGTTGAGTAAAGTACAGTGCGAGCGTTCCAAATATCAAGTAACACCAGGTGAAACCCGATGCTGACATGATTGCGCCCATCCAAGCCATAAACCGTTGCCATCCGCCGAGGATTTTTGTTTCGACCCACATTAGACCCACTGTCCTGGCGTTAAGCCAGGAGATTCCAAAGTTCAAGGCCCATACTAAAATTAAGATGAGCCAAGGAAAGTTCTCTTTCATGGTTTTTTGATTTTTTTTGTGAACAAAGTATACTTTTCTATTATAGCATATTTCTATTAAAAGTCAAGCAAAAAATGGTTTGCCAATTTGCAAAAATGGGTTTTTTCATGTAAAATATTGATATGGTTGACCCGACAAAAGTAAATATGAATCAACTGCCCAAGAAGTTTGTGGACGGCGCTATTGGCGCCCATGGTAAAGACATTTTCTCTTTCGCGCTGACTTCCGGGAATAATTTGGATTCTTTTGCCACCACTCCGCAGGTAATGAAAAGCATTTCTATTTGGATAGGGAAACAAGTAGAAAATTACGAAAAGCAGTTTGGCGTAATTGACATGACTCCGCCGTCCGTCGTGAGCCCACTTCAGGTTTCGGATTTGGATAAAGGAGGGGAGAAATAGGAATTGCTTGACTTATATTTTCCTTCATATATACTTTCCCTTAGCGTCTAATTCCTTTTGGGATATGGCGTTTTTGTTTAAACCGTCGCTTTTTTAAAAGCGATTAGGTTTTGACTGTCTTTTGACAATTGAATGAATTATAAAGAACAAGTGCAAGTTTAGTTTACTGAGTAAGTATAAAATAATTTTTAGAGCAAAAGATTAAACTTTAACGCAATTAAAACAATGTCATAGACACTTCGAAGCTTTAGCGAAGTAGTGCTGTTTTTTGTTTTGTTTCGTTCCCCCGTAAAATACGCCCTTGGCGTATCACGGGGTTGTCGCGTGGTGCTTCGGCACTTTACGCGATGATATTAACTTTTAGTTAGAGTTTGATCCTAGCTCAGGATGAACGCTGGCGGCGTGGATAAGGCATGCAAGTCGAACGGACTAGTCCCATGAATTCACAAAAAACTTCAAGTAGCAATACAAGAGGGATTGAGTGATGGATTGGGGTTTCTAGTTAGTGGCGAACGAGGTAGTAATACATAGGAACTTCCCCCAAAGTCTTGAATAATTCGTCGAAAGACGGACTAATACAAGATGGTATCCGACCCGAAAGGCGTCGGATTAAAGAATTTCGCTTTGGGAAAGGCCTGTGCGGTATCAGCTAGTTGGTAGGGTAAAAGCCTACCAAGGCGGACGCCTAGGGGAGGTGAGAGCCTGACCCCCACCGATGGTACTGAGACACGGACCATACACCTACGGGTGGCTGCAGTCGAGAATCTTCCACAATGGACGAAAGTCTGATGGAGCGACGCCGCG
>Ga0209542_10002082_pt1 | contig 45720 bp, 44 predicted proteins | sample RifCSPhighO2_01_FD_184028 | JGI IMG/M metagenome (GOLD analysis project Ga0209542, IMG submission 184028) | Soil microbial communities from Rifle, Colorado - Rifle CSP2_plank highO2_0.1 (SPAdes) (version 2) | ecosystem: Environmental > Terrestrial > Deep subsurface > Rock core/Sediment ...
CCCCTTCCGCCACACTTCGCTGAAGCTTCGTGTGGCTGAAAGCCACACATAGTTAAACAGCGTGTGGTCTTTGACCACACATCTAAAAATAGCAGTGTGTAACCCATAGCTTTATGCGAAGGGTTATACTAGGACAGGGGGTGAAGAAAATTATCGACTTTAGCTCAACCAGTATATGGCTACAAAATAACCAATTGTGGTTACTACCTTTTCTTATTTGGGAACTCGTCTGGAAAGGTCTCGCTCTTTGGAAGGCAGCCAGGAATAATCAAAACTACTGGTTTGTCGCCATTTTGATCTTTAATACTCTCGGCGTACTACCGATAGTTTATATTGCGTTTTTCCAAAAAAAGGTTAGGTAACTGAGATGGGTACCTATTGCCTCAGATTTAATACAGCTAATAAAGCTGATCTATAAACTCTGGCGTCCGTAGCTCAATGGATAGAGCACAAGATTCCGGATCTTGTGGTTGGAGGTTCGAGTCCTCTCGGGCGCACCAGTCCTATAGTACTCTACTTAACCGCTGGTTTTTCCTTTTCTCAGAAAACTGGTTGTTGTATACTAAAGATATGCTCAAATACGATCAATGGGAACAAATTTCAGATAAAAAACTTAAAAAAGGATTTTGGGGAATCTCTTATCTTATGTCTTTGACGTTTGGTACCGCTTTTGGTATTGCCGTGTCTGATTTGACCGGCCATTTGCTTGATCCGTACATCATTATTGCTTTACTAGTTGCTGGGTCGTTTCTCTACTTAATAGGGATAAAACTAAGTAAGAAGGTTACTTATGGCAAGCTACCGTAAGTTTATGTCCATATTTTCGTCGAGTAAGAAAGAAACAACAAAAGGTTTACTCATTGGAAAAGTTAATGAGAGAGGTTTCTTTTACCTTATTAGTGGCATATTCGAGAGAGGCTTCCACTGATTTATCAGGTAAAGACGGGTACGCAGCATAAATATCTCCTTTGGTTTTACCGTTCTCTAGGAGTTCGAGAATCTGCCAAACCATTACACGAGTGCCTTTTAGAATAGGTTTTCCGTGGCAAATGTCTCTGTCTGAAACTATAAGACTACGAAGATTTTCTTTTTCCATATTTAACATTCTATCACATTTTCTTAAGCTTCTAATAAAGAAAAACGCCTCACTTAGTGAGACGTTATTATTTCAAGACCATACTCACCAGGCGGGACGTTAGCAAAGTGTACAGCTCCTTTATGAAAGAAAGACGACAACCAACCCCTGTCTCCTACGTCGATACGAACAAATATATCGTTAAACAATCGCAGTGGTGTGTATTTTGTTCTTCGGTTTGGTTTTATGATAATACACAAACCTAGTGCCCCTGGAAAAATCTCCTTAACTTCCCAAGCTACGCTACAAAGTTCCCCATTCACCTGGCCCTTATCAGGACCATTAAACTTTATCCTCAACCCTTCAAGAAGCCCAAGTGCCTCCAACCTTACGTTTCCCTTGGTCGTCAGGATTGCATTCATACTCCCCCTCTTAAACTCTTCGGATAATAGCAAGAGTTTTATTTTTATTCAAGAGCTTGAGTTCGTTGGAAATTGATTGAGAAAATAATTATATAAGATGTGACCTAGCGCATACTAGCAGGAAGTTTTTTAGAAAGGGCGTCGGCTATTTTGTCCAGCCAAGAGACCTTGGGTACTTCTCGAAATGGGAGATAGTTCACGAGAGTGTCTTTAACTTTTTCCAAATCCTCGCTCCCCAGTAACATAATCAGTCTACCTGGGTATCTTAGTTTGGTGCCGACGTTGAGGACCTTTTGATCATGTTTAGCGGTAAACCAAAAATCAACCAGCTCATTCCAAAGATAGGAGTGGTGAGAACTGGTAATGCCCTGAGTGGTGATTTTATGCTCAACATCGTCTGGCGGGACTGTGGCCAAAACGTAGTAAACAAAAGCGATGGCCAGAACGACACTTATGGGAATAAATTCACGGACAAAAAGGAGAATGACGATCAGCACCAGCACAAGAATCGCCACATTGGTAAACCAGGATTTATCTCTTTTACGAAAAACCCTAGAGGGTGACGACCACGACATTAAATCTTTGACCTCTTTCTCTTGAGCATCATTTCCCACACGATCAATCTCGGATTGGATTTGGTTAAGTTGCATTTTTAGGTCCTGTACTTTTTCGTCGGGAGCAGACATGAATTAAGTATACACCATATCCTTACCCTTCATGCAAGGTTTAAGTCGAGAGGAATCGGTTCATCTATTGAAAACTGGGGTGATTATTTCACTAAATCCTCAGCAAGTCTTAATCCTCGTTTTGTATAGAAGCTATCACAGGCAAAAACTCCATCAGCTTTAATTTTCTTAGCAATTGACAGCACAGAACAATCTACGAGCGTGTTCTTTTTGCTGCCCGCTGGGTCAAATAAGGCAGCAGATTCTTTTAAGATCTCAACATCGACAACATATATTAGGATTTTCTCGTTTTTAATCATCCCCACTAGCTTTGACGTAACTGCAGGGGTAGGTAAAACTCTTTGAAAGAGAGAAACAATTTCAAAAAGGACAGACGTAGGATAAATAAGTTGATAATTTTGTACAACTAGCTGCTCGAAAGTATTAGTTACTCGCGTATTTAACGGATCATTAGGATTGTAGAGAGCGAAGATAGCATCTGAATCAACAATAACTGTGTTAGTCATAGCTATTTTGTATATATAATTTCGTTTGCCTTATCGCGTAGGTTTGCTGGTAGATTTTTTAGCTCTTCTTTATTATCACTTGCCAATTTCAGCATTTCTAAAGCCGCAAGTTTAGTTTTAGCACGAGTCAACTCTTCCAAATCTTCAAGGCTAATAAGTGCGGCCTGGGGTTTGCTATTAGTAGTTAAAACTACAGTACGTTTTTTGGTCTTAACGTCCCCAATAATAGACTTATAAAATTTTTGTAGATTTCTAGCTGGTATGATGCTAATACTGGTATTTAACATACTTTAACTCTACCAATCATTATATCATTTGTCAATATCAAAAATCGATATCAAGGTTGCGTCAATTATACTGGCAGGACGTCAAACGTCCCAGCCAAGTTTAAGTTGGCGTAGCCATGCACCGTCTGGTGCGTGGCGGAGAGGGTGGGACTCGAACCCACAAGCCCTTGCGAGCGCTGGTTTTCAAGACCAGTTCCTTAACCAATTCGGAGCACCTCTCCACATCAGACGTGGCGGAGGAGACAGGATTCGAACCTGTGTGAGCCAGTTAGGCTCAGGGGGTTAGCAACCCCCCGCAATGGACCAGCTATGCGACTCCTCCACAAGTACTGGAAAGTATACCAAAGCACCCTGTAGAATTCAATTTAACTATGCTCAAGCTCAGGTTCGATTTACTTAAGGACCTACTGTTAAACCTCGTCTATCCTAAAAGTTGCCTTGGTTGCGCAAAACCAGGTTTGTATCTTTGCGACTCTTGCCTTAACCAAATCCCGAGAGCCCCTAAACAATGTTACATTTGTCATCGGCGCTCTATCAATGGTCTCACCCACTCTAAGTGCATGACCAAATATAGTTTGGAGAGCCTTTTGGTTTTCTCTCATTACAACGGTCTTCTCAAAAAATCGGTTAAAATTTTCAAGTACCGCTTCGTTAGCGAAATCGGGATCATTCTCGGAAACCGTTTAGCTCAAATTTTTTCCGAAGAGCTGCCCCAAGTCGATCTAGTAACCTTTGTCCCAATTTCCAAGGAAACCCAAAGGACACGTGGTTTCAATCAATCTGAGATTTTGGCAAATGCCATTTCCAACTCAATTAAGACACCAGTGGTGAACTCATTAGCAAAAATAAAAACCACCAAAAATCAGGCTGCCCTTACAGTCAAGGAGCGTAAATTAAATCTTAATGGAGCCTATAAGTCCAAAGGAATAGTTAAAAACAGACGGGTCCTTCTAGTTGACGATGTCTGCACCACGGGTACTACCCTAAACGAGTGCGCCAAAGAATTGAGAAAAGCAGGCGCGTCAAAAGTCCACGGCCTAGTGATCGCGAGAGGAAGGTAAACTTAGAGTAAGTGTTTATTACGAAACGCCTGTCCTGAGCCAGTTTTTAGATAATTCTCAAACTGTCTAGCAGAAAGCCTGTTTGTAAAAGCACAAAACCAAACTAAGTGCTGTGGGCGGAGGAGTTTTGTCGACTTACAAAGGCCATTTTCATGTTGCTTAATTCTTTCTTTAATGTGCGGCGTAGACCCTGTATAAATAGACCCGTTTGAAAGTTTGAGGAGATAGACAAAATACATAGAAGCCACCCTACGCTAAAGCTACGGGTGGCACCCTTCTTTTCTGTTATCTGATAAAAACATAATGCACAGTTCTCAAGTGGCCGATAGGCCACCCGAAGCCCGCAGGGCGAAGGGTGGTGGAGCTGCCCGGATTTGCACCGGGGTCCGAAAAAACAATATTGACATGGAACTACAGGTTTAGTTAGTTGAAAGATTCCCTCAAGACCAACCAACTAACCAATATAGTCTTGAAGTGAGGTTGATAAAGCCACCGTTAGTAAATACTTCGGGTGATTAGAATAAATCCCTGGACAACCGGCCAGAAAATTTCCATCTCAGCTAAATAACATCCTTTAGACCCCACTGAGAAAGAGTCTAAAGAACGCCTGCTTAAGCGTAGGCAAAAGCAGGGGAAGATGCCTTATTGGCATTTAAAAATGTGATCCTGGTTAACGGCTTTGAATCATTGCCGACCTGCCCATTGTCAATGTGCCTATTCGTCGAGCCTAAACAGCCCCCGTGTACGACCTTACTGTCTGGAAGCCAACGAGGGACGAATCCCTCTTTGGTATTTCTCCCTCTTCCGTCTTACTATCCAGAAAGTCATACTCGCGGACCTTTTAGGACCTTAACGATATTACTCGCCTGCTCTCATTGTTACAAACGTCTTACGCTTTATTCACAATTCAACATTCAGAGTTCTAGGGTTTTCGGGAGCGGAGTTTCGTTTCTCGCAAACTAGTCTCTATATCACGCTCAATAGCCTTACGTTTGAGATCCTCGCGCTTTTCAAACTGCTTTTTACCCCGAGCTAAACCAATCTCTAATTTGACAAGATTTTTGTTAGTATACATCTTGGTCGGGACTAAAGTCAAGTTCGCTCCGCGAATTTTACCCTTCAAATGTTCTATTTCATTCCGATGCAGCAACAAAAGGCGGTTTCTCCTCGGGTCAAAGTTCAGCGCCTTCTGGTAAGGCGATATATGGGCATTGTGGAGCCACACGGCTTTATTACTAATTCTCACAAAGCTATCAGCGAGAGAGACACTCCCAGCTCGAACCGATTTTACCTCAGCGCCGCTCAAAACGATGCCCGCCTCTAGAGTATCAGTGATTACAAAGTCATGGTAGGCTTTTTTATTTTGTATAATCATAGCTTGGTTTTACTTTAGATCCATCATGACGATTTTTTTGTTTAAAAGTAAATAGATCTTTTTTTCCTTTTCATCAACACTTAAAGATGCCACATTTGAAAAAACTTCGGCGTTATACGTCTTAATAAGACGCCCGAGCTTGTTTAGTACCACGAGGCGACTTTTTTTGCGATCCAGGATATAGATATTAGTTACACTCTCGTTGCCATATATAAAAGCATTTTCCCCAAAAGGGCTATCCAATCCTGTAAGGCTAAAGTCTTCTCGCTTACCCCGAAGAAGTTTTATCATACCGCCATCATTAAAAGCTAGCCAAACATTACCGTCAATGGCCATGGAGACGGACGATTTTAGATCAATACTGCTTGAGGAACCAAAATACGCAGTCTTGTTACCCCACTGGCCATTTGACTCACCATACTTCCAAATTTTACCCCCGCCCTTGTCAAGCAAATAAAGATTATTCCCTTGATAAGTGTCAATCTCGCTTACCGCGCTCCAGGAGCTATCTTTAGGAATTATCAATTCCAATTTTCCTGACCCCAGGTCAAATTTATAGACCCCGCTCAAAGTAAGCACGTACGCTCTTCTGCCAAAACTTGTAATGTCGAGTGACTCTTTTAGCTCCGGAGAATTCTCAACTAGGGTTTCTAGCTTTTTGGATTCCTTGTTGAGTCTCCAAAATGAGCCGGAAAAAGAATCTAGCAGCGCTAGAGAGTTATCAAGAAAAATAAGACTGGTCCCCACTTGATCACGGTTTAAAAAACTAAAATCGTAAACCAGGGGGAATTCGTTATCCTCCATAATCCGAAAGTTTTCAGATTTAAATTCTTCAAATCTAGTTTTCAACCCCAGGATTCTTTCTCTATCAAAATTTTTATCTTCAAGGGTCGCAAGCTGAGTTTCAATCTCTACAACCAAATTTTTTACCTTCAGTGGATTTAGTTTCAAGAGGCTAATAGCCTCTTCGATCTTAGATTCCAAGGAAAGTAGTTCTTTATTTTGGTTAACCTTCGCCTGAAGTCTAATCTGAGTAAGAAGTCCCCAGCTAACACTTAAGATGAATAAGCCTAATAATAAGGCAAGACTAAAGGCTTTTTTTCTTCGCCTGGCTTGTTGGGTCAGCCTAGTAATATAATACTTCGTGAACCAAGGAATTAGTTTTAAAAATCTTTTAAATTTGGCTCGAAAGATAACTAAGGAGATATGGTCTGGAAGGTATCTACTCCTGGGGAGTTCGAAGTCAGCTAGGGCAATCCTTTTGAGTGACCTAATAAGCCTTGGGTCAAAAATCTTCCCAATACTCGGTAAAACAAGTTTTGGAAATGCTCTCCTGCCCTTTTGTTTAAGGCGATTTTTTATGTGGGGCGAAAATGAGTACATGGTAGTTTTAGATAAAAACTAAAACAATCACAAAAATACCTGCTGCCGTGAAAAAGTGAAGCCAAGAAAAGGTTTTGATAAACGGCGTCGTGTTAGAACCCAAGAAAGACGTCATAAGACCTACTTGACGAATAATAACCAAGGAAAAAACGATGTATAGACCAACCAGAAACAAAGTAATAGGCTTAAGAAACGTCACAAGTTCTACGGATTTAAAAACTTGGCTCAGCAGATCTTCTGTCATTGATTACTCCTTAACAACTCTCTAATCTTAGCTTGGACTTCAGCTGGGTAAGGGGTACTTTGAAATTCAAAATTAAGAGTCTCTCCGGCGGTTTGGATCAAAACGTCCCCGTAATTAAAAAAGGTGTTCGGAATACCCGCCACTCGGTGGGTAATATCTTGAACTTTATCAATTTCAGTTTCCGAAATTTGTTTATAAAACAAACCAAAGAAATCGACATCGACAATTCGTTTATTTGTAACAATGTAGACATTGAAATACCACATCAGAAATTGTTCAAAGGTAAAGCCGAGAACCATCAAATACCAAAGGAGAGTCAGGACCATTTGGTAGTTTAGCGGGACGGAATTGACGAGCTCCGGGGAGCCAACCAATAGCACGTTAAGCAAAATCGCGGGAAAAAAGAGAAGCACTACCGAAGTAAATACCCACCTTAAGTTGGTAAACCAGTGTTTCCTAAGAACCAAAACAATCTTTTCACCTTCGAGCTGATTGTCAAAGTGTGTTGCCTTAGGGGTTTCTTCAAAACTTCCTGCAGCCTTAATTTCCTCTTGTTCCATTAGTGGGATTGTACCATATCGAACCCAAAATCCAAACAATAATCCAAATTTTTAATTTTCAATATCACATTGAATCATTGCTTATTCATTGTAAATTGGGAACTGAAAACTGAAAATTAGTTAACCAGGATATCATAGTAGCTTGTCCAGATAACCAAGTTACCAATAGAACGAAGATTGAAAATACTTTTGAATTGATAACCGTCAAATCTAGTTTGAGCGTAATTTGCGCTGTTTACATAGATATAATCCGTATACCCAGTCCCATCCTGGGTCGTGAACACGTCAGTGATTTTACCTATTTCTTTTTTACCTTTTTTAATAAGCTCATCCCTAACTTGTTCTTTACTCCAGCCTTTGTTTGAAGAGTTACAACCATCTGGTGGGGACAGGAACTGATTTAGACCGGAATCAACTTGAGAGAGTAAAAAGGCATTGAAAATGTCTTCTAATTCTTCCCCAGACAGCCAAGGGTTATACCCTCCGCTGCGACAGTTCTTCCCACCCTCCCTGTCTCCCCAGGCTTTGTGATACCAAGGTGAGTTGCCATAGGACGGTCCATCATAAGCGCCATTAGCGCCAAAATCTTTTAGTCTTCTGGTCCAAGGCTTCCCGTTGCTCCAAACATCATCGCTTGTCCGGGTATATCCCCCAGCCGTAGAAGCATACCAAGCTGTGAGCGGAGAGGAGTTGTATGTTAGTACCATCCCCTTAGTCTCATTAACAGCCTGTTCCCAAGCCCCTCCTTTGTTATGCCCGAGGTAGACCTGACACCTTTGATCAGTGCATATGGTCCCTCCACTACCCACATACGCAAGCGCATAGCTTCTGGCCGCCACTGCCTGAGCTTTGAGAGCCTCCAATGGCCAAGATGAGGGCATCTCGGCTATACCTTTGAGATAAGTATCTTCAAGGGAGATATTGCCATAGCCTTCGACTGAAATGGTATCTGGGGTTGGATAACCTTCCGTCAATTTCAAAGCCCCACCATCAAGGTTGTAATAAACTTCCAAAATCTGGCGAAAATTTTGTCCGTCTTTGGCTCGGCCATACGCGCCATACTGGTTCATCCCTACCCGATGTGGATAGCCGTAACTCGCAAAGGCGTAACCAGGCTTGAAAGGGGAAGCCGGCAAGGCAACAGAAACAGGAGCACTGTCCCCAATGGACGTGTTTTGGGTAGAAGCGGCAAATTTAGAGGCTATTAGTTCTCTTTGCTTGGTAGTCAAGCCTTTAATAGCGCTCTCCAAAGATTGGATTTGGCTTTCAGCTGCACTTTTTTCTTTAGCAGCTTGCGCCAACTTGGTCTTGGTGGTGCCTTCTTGTTTAACTAGATCATTTTTTATTCTAGCGATCTGGGCAAGGTTTGATTCCAACTTTTTCTTGCTATCTTCAATCGTTTTTTTATCATCATTAAACTGGGTGATTTCTCGGTTAAGGTCAGAAATAACTTTTTTAGCCTCATTAATACTGGAGGAGTGAAAAGCAATTCTTTGAGCAGCCTCAGTTAGTTTGTTATCAGCGAGTAGAAGCTCAAAAGAGCTAACTTGGCTTTTTTTATAAAGGTCTACGATCAAGGTATCGCGAAACTGTTGCTGCTTATCGAGCTTTGCTTGTCGATCCGAAAGAATTTGTTCGAGCTCTTTTATTTTTTGCTGAGTTGAGCTTATTTGTGTTGCGAGGTTGTTAATATTCTCTTGAGTAGCGCTTAGCTTAGTCCCCAAATCGGCGAGGTCACGGTTAAGCTTTTCTTGATCTTTCTTAAGCTGATCAATTTTTTGCTGAGTCTGCGCATACTCTGACTGTTTAAGCTGCAGCTCACGAGTAATGTCGTCGATCTCGTCGGCATGCAAAATCGGCGCGAAAATATTTAGGAAAAAAACCAAAAGTAGGATCCGAGCAGTTTTCATAGTAACCGAATTTTACCACAGCTTTGAAGTTTAATCCTCGCCCGCCGCGTGGAATGAATTTTGAATCTCGAATTAGGGATTCTGCAAAGTTTCCTTTCGACCTTGCCATGAAAGTGAGCACGGCCTTAATTCGAGCCTTGAAAGCGACGCGTTTTCTTTCTAGTATTCGCCTTGAAACTGGAGGCGACCCAGCTTAGCTGGGGAAAAACAAAGGTATTCTTGTACAGGGGAAGCTGGAACTGACTAGCACGAAGTGCAGGAATTCCAGAGGGGTTCCCCGCTGGAGACTCCTTTGTTTTTAGCTGGGGTTTTCAGAGCGAAAGATCCTTTGGGCGACTTTGGATCAGCAAAGTCGCAAACTACCACTTTGTCGGCACAAAAGAACAAGCCTTCCTCCTTGGAGAAAAGAACAGATTCTGGACAAGCCAGAATGACAGGGAAACGGGATCGTGCCGAGGCATACCACACTACGCAGGTAGCAGCTCGACTGTCTCTTCGAGAGCCTGAGGGCTCCTCAGAGCCTCGAACGGCCTGAGCAGCCCTTCGGTCTTGAGCTCAGGGTCGAAAGACTCACTGTCGAAGGACTTCGGGAGGATTGCGCTGATGCGCAAAAAGAAAGGACTCAACCTTGTGGTGAGTCCTAAATGGCAGCAGTCGGGTTAACAGATCCTTCTGGAATCATTCCCGCCCTCTTGGCCAAATCTCCTACATTCATAAAAGTGATCTCCCCAACTTTCGCCCAAGGTTTGGGAACCAGCCAGAATTGTAAAACACCCTTACGAGTCCTCATAAGTATCTGTTCCGGATTCTCTCCATACCCTTCAGGTAACCCGAGCATCTCAAGAGAATTCGGCAAGGAGTAGTAATAATCCCGAATCGTGGGGTTAAGCTCTAGTAGGGCGTAAGCCTCGTCCTCAGTCTCAAACCCAATCCGCTCCGGAACTCCCTGAAAGGTAAGCCACTCCTCGCCTCTGAGTGTAGCCATTTCCCGCAAGCTGTCAAAGAACTCAGCGACCCCAAGGCTAGGATTCCACATAAGCAAAACCTTTTGGAATGCCTGCATTACCCTACCTTTATAAGTAAACCGACTGCTGGTCGGGTAACCTAAGACATCCACACCACCAAGTCTCTGATACTCACTCCAGAAAAGGACGTCACCTTGATCAGTAACGTTGTATCCACCCTGGTTCTGACCAGTCTGGGTGTAGTACCTCCCCGGAGCACCCCGAGTAGACCAGTCAAGCAGGTTTCCTTTTAAGTACCTCATTCCTGGTTCTAGAGTGATCTCTTCGTAAGTCCACTCAACAGGACCCTCTTCTAACCTATAGGCAAAAGTGTATAAACCTGGGGGTGCCTTAACACTAGCCACTCCCAACTTCCCTGTCATCCTAATGTCGCCTTCTTTATATAACGGACCACTCAACCTCGAGCTGTAATCGGGAGTAGGCGGTATTATTTTACCGTTGGGATCTCTTTTCGGGATATATAACCCAGCATCAGCGTAAACAAACGACCCGTCTTCGGCGCGTGCCACAAAGTCCACTCTAGCGAAGATAGGGTGGTAGCTAAATGTCTGACCAGTCTTTACTTCAAAAACGCCGGGGTGTATTTCAAGGAAACGCAGTTGCTCCTCAGGACAACACGCTTGGCTCAAAAAGTAGAATCCTGGGGGTACCTGAGCACTTTCTATCCCTTTTCCGTTTGGCTTAAAAGGCAATACTCCCACGTAATTTCGCCTGGAATAGTCAAGTACAAACTCACCATTCGCATTTCGCTGAGTTCTATAAATGCTTATACTAAGATCGGTAAGATATTTTCCTTCGTGATCTCTAAAACTTAGTTCTATAGTACCAAGATCGGGGGTGGGGGTTGCACTCTGAGCAAAGACATTACCAGACAAAAGAAGGGCTATCAGGACCGCAAAACATAGTCTTAGGGCCAGTCTCATATCTCCTCCTCATATGCACCATGTTAAGGTGCTGATTAGTTCGTCAATTCCACTATATAGCTACCTGCCACCTCAAAGTCAAGCTCCTGAGGCTCTTACTTAATACAACTAGTCTATATTTAATTGACATAGGAGCGTAAGAACGCTAGAATTAGCTAGCAAGAAAGGTAATTTCCTGACCTAAAATGTTTTCATGAAAAAAATACTTCTCACTCTGCTCAATTTTTTTATTGTCTTTGTCTCAAGCTTAAAGTCTGCTTTCGCCCATGCGGGACATCCGATAATCGGGGGTAACGCAGCTTCATGCCCAACGGCTGGTGGGGAACATATCTTTACAGGTATCGGTTGTATACACACTGCACCAGACTGGTTGGCAAGTGGGCTACTTGACGCTGCCATAAAAATGGGGGGAGGGGTGGCTTTTATATTTCTTCTTATTGGTGCGTTTCACCTGATCACTTCAGGTGGGGAACCAGAACATATTGAACACGCCAAAGAACAAATAACAGCCGCGATTGCCGGTTTATTGCTAATTGTATTCTCAGTGGTTATATTGAGAGTAGTAGGCATAGATATTCTCGGAATTCCTGGATTTGAAAGAGGAACAGATTCTATAAAAACACCATGAAAATAAAGTTCTTAGTAACACTAGTGTTCGTAATTCTAACGCTTCTTCTGTCTTCGAATAGCCTACTTGCTGTTTCAGAAGTTAAAACCCCCTCAATACGTCTCTACGACCCTTTAAACCTTAATCTTTGGAGCATTACAAATTCGACCGCAATTTCCGAAGTCAGAGGTTTAACAACAACTCTTATTTCCTGGCTGATACTAGTAGCCGGCTTAATGTCACTAATCTATCTTGTTATCGGTGGGTTTAAATGGTTGTCTGCTCAAGGGGATCCAAAAGCTCTGTCAGCTGCACAGCAAACAATCGTGGGTGCGATCATCGGTTTTCTCATTACCTTCGCGGCATACTGGATCATCGAGATTCTCCAAACCATCTTTGGGATATCTATCCTAGCAAGCCTTATACCCCCCGCCCAAGCTCAGGTAAACACGGGAGATAGTTTCAAACTCCAAGGCAATTTAGGAATTGATGCTGTCTTTCGGAGGACACCAATGGGAATAGGATCTTTTATTTCCAGTATACTTTCAGCTGCGGTTACGGTTGCAGGCCTTGCCTTTCTAGGCTATTTTATTTTAGGCGCCTTCAAATTCATTACGGCAGGCGGAGACCAGAAAGCCATTGACGGCGCCAAGAAAACTCTTACTTCCGCCGCAATCGGTCTCTTGATTGTCTTTACTTCGTATTGGATAATAGAGATACTCCAAACTATCACTGGAGTACCAATACTGCCTTAACTATGAAAAAAATACTAAGTTATACAATCTTTCTGTTTGCCATAAGCGTGACCAGCACCTATGCCCAAAAAAGCCCTTTTGGTACCATTGGGGCTCCGTTTGGCCCAACTAGTACCTACGGGAAACCAGGCGGTCTTGGCGCTTTTATTAGCAACGCTGTCAGCGCAGCGACTATTATCGCCGGTCTAGGCTTCCTGGCGTATTTGATTTACGGTGCTTTTCGCTATCTCACCAGTGCCGGGGATGAAAAAATGGCAACCGAAGCCCGTAAGTCCATATCCAACGCTTTTATTGGGTTGGTTATGGTAGTTCTCGCTGTTGCTGTAACCGCAGTCGTTCAAGCAATCTTAGGTATTAATATTCTTAATCCAAAATTCATAGGACCATAATGAAAAAACTAGTTTTAGCTACAGCCAAATACTTACCAGCACTCACTTTCATTGTGGCCCTAATGTTCTCATTCGCCTCTGGGATAGAAGCTGTAAACGAATTCCAAGCTGGAGACATCGAAAATAAAGCCCTCCCTAGCCCAAGAGGAAGAAAAGAGCAGAGTGGAACTGACTTAGCCTATTATATTTCTGTATTCTGGGACACCGCACTTATAGTGGCTAGCCTAGCATTCTTGGTTTATCTGCTTGTTGGAGCCTTCCGGTATCTTACCGCAGGTGGGGATCAAAAAGCCACATTAGAAGCCAGAAACATAATCATGCACGCGTTTGTAGGTCTCATGATCGTAGCTTCTAGCTTTGTAATCATTAAAATAGTTGAGAGTATAACTGGAGTAACTATAGTTGGCGGGCCAATCAAGTTTCCAACACCTGCACCATGATCTAAAAATATGACAACACTTATCAGTATAGCTATTTTAATAGCAAGCCTTTCGTTGACAGTACCCACTATAAACGCGGGAGAGTTCGTTGTAGGCGTAGGCCCAGGAAAAGGTGTTGGTTTAGGGGGGGTGTTGTCAGGCGATAATTTCTTAGGTATTCCTATCAGGGATCTTGGGGGTGCTGGAGGTTTGCTTACTATTTTAATCCAAACAGCCACCATAATCGCCGGGATAGGTTTCTTTCTGTACCTACTCTTTGGAGGTCTAAGATGGATGACCAGTGGTGGGGATAAAGTAGCAACTCAAGCAGCACGAGAAACGATCACCAGTGCCTTAATAGGTCTTCTGATCGTCCTTTCCGTTTACGCTATCATAAGAGTTCTAGAGGCGGCATTTGGACTTACCATACTTAGCGGAGGAATAAAGTTCCCTTCACCAATATAAAATGAAAATAGCTTCTTACGTATTATCTCTAACTAGTCTCTTTAGCTTAACCGTAAGTCCTATTTTGGCTGCTCAATACAAATCTTTATGCGTTCCATCTGGATCTGTCCCCTTTTCTAACGTGGGCTCTCTCCTAGGGCAGGTTTTCGTGTTTGTGCTAGTAACCGCCTCGATACTTCTCTTTCTGTATCTAATACTCGGTGGTGTGCAGTGGATGACCAGTGGTGGGGATAAAGTAGCAACTCAAGCAGCGAAGGACAGACTTACCGCCGCACTTGTGGGAATTCTCATTATCCTGTCAGTTTACGGGGTAATGAAAATCGTTGAGGCCGCTTTTGGGATTAATGTTTTGGGTAGTATCAAACTCCCAACTGCCCCGGACAGTATACCTTATTTAATTAAGGACCCTAACTGTCCATAGATTGACAACCTTATCAGTTTATGTTAAAAATTTGGAAGGAGGTGAAAACCAAAAATGAACTTAATAAAAACGGTTAGAACCATAGCAGTTTCCGCCCCAGCGTACCTAGCAACGGCAAGTCTTGCTTTTGCCCAACCAGCAGGTGCAGAAAATCGCGCAACGGTTTCAGGAGGGGTTAATGTAGAAGTAACGCCCTTCAATAGTATTGGCTCGTTGCTTGGCCAAGTTTTTACCTTCGTTTTAGTAATCGCCTCTATTTTACTGTTTCTCTACCTAATCTTGGGTGGTGTGCAGTGGCTCACGTCAGGCGGAGATAAGATGGCGACCCAGGCTGCAAGAGACCGCATCACCGCAGCTCTCACTGGATTACTAATCATTCTTTCAGTTTACGGTGTCTTCAAAATACTCGAAGCCGCCTTTGGGATTAACGTCTTAGGTAATATCAAGCTTCCCACAACAGCTGATCGAACGCCATTTGACTAAGATACTCGCGGAAATTATGTAATTTCGAAACTCGCCTCTCGGGGCGAGTTTTGTTTGGATAGGTTTGACTACAAAGACAGCATATGATAAAAATTAGTAACATGATAATCAAATTAAAAGTCTTTTTTCTTACTCTACTAACATTCCTGTTACTAGCAGCTCCCCAGAGCGCTTTCGCAATCGACTGCAGCAAGTTCTCTAGCGATCCAGATATTATTAGTGGGAAAACTTTAGGAGTTTATCATCTGGAGTGTGTTTATCAAAAATTCATTGGGGTTGTAGCTCCTCTGGCTGGCTTAGTCGCTTTTATCTTCATTGCTTACGGTGGTATTAAGTACATCTCGGCCCAAGGAGATCAAAAGGCGGTTGCCTCTGCCAAAATTACTATCACCATTTCTATATTTGGCTTGGCAATGGTCCTAATAGCCTATTTCATAATTGATATTCTCACTAGATTTACTGGGGTAGATCTCCGAAATTTTGAAATTCCAAAACCCTAACGCTGGACGTATGAAAAAACTCCTTACACTATTTCTCTCGACTTTATTACTACTAGTTTCTACAACAAGTGTCTTTGCTGCTGACTCCAGTGAAGAAGATTCCGGCAGAGACTCAAGTCTGTGTGGCGATAATTATTGCTCAGAAACCGAAACATCAGCAAGCTGTCCTGCTGACTGCGGGGAGCAGATTGACATATCAGGGATACCTTGCACAGACTTAGAATCAGACACTATCAAAGAAGATATACCTAGAGGTGTGCAAAGTGTCAACCTAGAACCGCAAGGAAATCGAATAACCCAAGTTAATACAAGTACTTGGGACACAATAACTAATGATCTTACCAATCTGTGGAAAAATCTAAGACCTCCCTACCAAACAAACCAGGATCCCAAAGATAAATTTAGCGCAATTCCTTCAAAAATAACTATCGAAGGGCAGTTCGAAAATGCGCCCGCTGATATCAAGCCTGTGAGTGATCAAAAAATAGGTATTCCAGAAAGTTATCTAGGAAAATATAACAAGCTTAGTGAAACCAATTCTTCTTTTATAAAACCGCCCAACTTACCATCAATCGTTGCTAATGAAAAGGTTGATGTAACCTCCGCCCCAACTTCTTCACACCCATCGCAAGGACAGTTAAATATTCCTTGGTCCCAACGATTGGTAAATCTAGTCTCCGGAGCTTTCGCAGGCGCCAGAGACTGGGTAAATCAATTGTTTGGGGTCAGCAACCCAAACCCAGAGCTAGCCCTAAAAGTCAAAACTTGCACTCCATATGGAATCCAAAATGTTCAAAATACTCTTCAAATCACCCAACCCTTTCGAATGCCCAATCTTAATTTTGGCAAGGACACCAAACGGGAAGACGACTCGGTCAAATCTAGCTTCAATCTCACCACTTCAGCCGGATCTAGCACCTCCAAAGACATCAACGTCAAAACCTACGGAACAGCCCAGATACGAGACTCACTTATCAATACCCGTAGAGTATTAGCTTTTAATCCTTTCTCGCTGTCCTCATCTTTAGACAGTACCTACAGCTTGCCTACCACGGGTATAAGCGCGGGCTTAGGGGTAGCAGAGGTGTTTTCAAAAGCCGCGCAGTCCGCGAAAATTCCTCTGCCTATGTTATATGCTATTGCTGACCGTGAAAGTAGCTCTCTTTATGCCCGAGTAAACGAGGAGGAGTTTAAACGCTTTAGCACCCCTAACTGGTGGGTAGGTCTAAATAATGACGACCCGAGGGGTCGGGAATTCAATCATCCTGATATTGTCAGAGCATTAGCCTACAATACTTGTCAATATTACCTAGCGTGTGGGTCCGGTTCAGATGTCAGAGGGCTAATGCAGTTTCTAAAAAGTACTTTCAACTCTGTGGCTAATCGGGTTCAATCATTAGTTGGGCGGGAAGTTGATTTCAAAAATATGACTGATAGCATCTATGGCGCGGCGTTTCATTTAAGAGACCTAGGAAACACTGCTAGTGGGAGTGGCCTATCCGAAAGTAGTTGGGACCAAGCAACCGTTAAAAAAATCGCTCGGGCTTATTGTGCTGGATCAAGCAATATGAATAACCCAGCTGTAGATTACGATCGTGCCTGTTTCCATGGCGGTCTCACCTATCCTCAAGAAGCCTGGTTACAGTATAATAGACACGTCTTGAGGTTGGGACTATAATGCTAGAAAACATCGCCAAGTACCGCAATTTATTTGTCATAACTCTAATAATTTTGGGAGTACTCTTAATTCTAGTTGTTCTTAACAATCCCAAGAGTAGCCCAAGTCAACAAGTAGAGTCGGTATCTCGCCTCACCAATCAGACAGTCGATCCTGTAGAGCAAAATGTTATCTCACCCCAAGGACCGATTCTCCGAAAAGAACCAGACAAGCCTGAAACTCAAGAAGTCGGTGATAAAAAGTCCTTAGTTATTTCAAAACTTCCAATCTTTTTCGATAACTTTAACATCGTATATTTTGTAGAGGAAGATCTTTTTCTAGTCAAAATTACTCAAGACCCTTTTGAAGAAAACAGGATCAAGGCAGTTGAATGGCTAAAATCTCAAAATTTGACTAACGATGATCTAGAAAGACTAAAAATTGTGGTTGACAAAGCTGCCTTCGTAAAATAGCTAGTACCTAACCGCTGGAACATAAACAACTACCTTACTCTCAGTGTCATCTTCCAAAATTCCCGTACCTTCAAACACATAGACAGGCTGCAAGTACTGATCCTGGTAGTTTTCACCATAGTAGGCTAGATAAACACTGCTCAGATCAAAACTTTGCAAAACACTACTAGCTCCCCCAAAAAAGCTATTCTGGACCATTACTCCGCCGCCGCCGGAAACAGTATTCTTCGCCTCATCAAGTGAGATGAGCGGCGCTTCCCCTAACTCCCCCCAGATAGAACTGTAAAGAGGCATTTTAAGACTTATAACTACTTTACGAGAAGAAACACCCACTTTTACTTTGCTAGATAGTGATTTAGAAACTAAAAGGGGCTTGTCTGCAATTTTTAAGGGGAATTCTATACCGGCAATTTCCTTTTTAACCAAACTTGGTTTTTCGGTTTCCAAGGAGTAAGTTTCTGAATAAGAAATTTTGGGATTCTGGGTATCAATGTAGTCATTCATCAGACCCTTCTGGGTAAGGAAATTTTTAGCAATACCAAGAGCCTCTGTTTCTATTACTTCAACACCAGGAGCGACTATATCGGGATCGTTAAGACTGTCCAAAAAATACTCCAAGGTCCTTTTGTTCAAATTGATACTTAAGGAGTCCCCACCCCGCAGCCAAGTCCAAACCTTGCCTTGGTCTGAAATGCTTTCTTGAGGGATGTTTCCAAAGCCGAATTCAGCCGCCAATCTCTTGGCTTCAACGTCATTTAAGACTAGTCCATCAGCGGTTTTTTGGTAAACCATTAGTTTGCTCTCTAAAAAGCTTTCATCAATACTAAAGGTCGCTGTTGTGGAGGATTGCCGCCACTCTGGGGCTTCAACAGTTTCAATATTTAGCTGTGGTATTTGACTTGTAACAGCTTCTCCGGAAGTCTCTGATTGGTCAGACTTTTCTTGAGGAGGGCTTTGAATTTCTTTTTCCTGTTGGGTAGATTTGGAAAAAAACGTCACGAAGACTAGTAAAGCTAAGGAAGTTACTCCCAAAAGTACAAGTCCTATTTTTCTTAATCTTTCGTAGTTATCCGGTTTCATACAAGTTATGGAGCACTCAGACAGTTACCTCCAGAGGTATTAACCTCATTTTCTTGAATTACATCCCTGTCAGTTATTTTTGGCTGGAAAGCCTTAAAAGTCTCTTTCATATCTGATTCAAAAGGAAATTCTCGACCGCCTACAAACCTTCGTACTTCATAGTGTAAATGATTTGGATCGCTCCCACTTGAGTTTCCAGTCGCATCCACTCGGCCTATCAGACAACCCGCTGTTACTCTGACTCCGTTCACTCCTGCCAAGGATATTGCCCTCTCAGCACTTTCTAAATGGGCGTAGTAGGTAACAAAACTGCTCCCCACCACCCTAACGTATATTCCATATCCATCAGGGTCGTATGGACCTGCATAAGCAACCCCCTCATGAGTTGTATAAATAAATGCCCCTCTTATCGAAGCACCTCTTCTAATAGTCTCGTGGCTGGCGATATCCACTGCCCCACCACCATGATAACCTAATAAAGACGATCCTGCTTTAAAGGCGGGGGTCGAGATTTTTCCGGCTACTGGATACCCAGTGGGGGTGTCAAAAACTGGATTACCGATATTTATGGAGCAACTACCAAGACCGCTTATCTCAAACTTACCACCGCTCCCATCATCCCTCACATCTTTTATCCCAAGAGCCTCAGCTGTTTCTGTAACCCTAGTATCCTGGTTCAAACTAAAATTTTCAATAGTGTGTTCAAATGTTTCAACTGCGCCAGGGTTAATTATTATCCTATCGGTTCCAGGGACTGCTTTATCGCTCGGTACTAAATCTGCAATTGGTAAGGGTAGGTTTCCAAAACTGGGTTTGGCAACGACACTAACTGCTATTTTCACCCCACCGGTATCTGGATCCGAGGGGGTGTTGTTTAGTACTCTAATCTGGAACTTAATGCTTTGGGTGGCATTTGGGTCATCATTTTTCGGTATTTTGCCGTTGCAGCCAAACGAAGTTCCAACAGGAGTCACAGAGATAAGAATGTTTTCTTTGGTAACCGGTTCGCCTTTAAAAGACACAAAGGCTATCAAACCATAAATTAGTAATGCCACTAGTGCTGCAACAATAAGCCATCCCAGTGCTGCTAAGGAAGCACCTGCGAACAAACCGACTAAAGCACGGACACCAAGACCAAAAGCCCAGACCGCACTTCGAGCGACAATGCCCCAGGAGGCTCTCAAAACCGTCCAAACCGCTCCCCTGGCTGCGGTTAAAACACCTGTTAAGCTGCCGTTAGTAAACCAACCTGCAAATCTTAAAGCCAGGGACCATAAAAACGGTTTAAACGCTGCTTGCCAGAAAACCCCCACCGACCAAAGTCCGTACCTGAGACCAGCCCAAATCCTCCTAAAGAATCCACCTATTAGCTGATTGATCAGCTGGCTCAACGGATTTTTAATCAACTGCCCTAAAGCAGACCACCCTTGAGCACCCCAAGAACGGAAAACGTTAATGATACTCCAAACTCTATCGGTAACGATAACGATATCTACTATCTTTGCGATCCACCCGATAGGTCCATCTGGAAGGGTAAAGAGTAAATTTGTGATCAAACCAATGGGTCCCCCATGGCCAATCAACAATCCCAGGAAGTATCCCCAGTTAAGCAGGAACCCAGCTTTTCCCAAAATAGCCTGGAGCAAGGAACCTAAGGCCATACCCAACGGCACAAATAACGCTCCCACCCAAGGGCCACCTAAGTTGTTTCCAGCCCAAAAACCTCCAATTCCCCCAAGTATTCCTCCCAACTTAAAGCTAACACTAATCACTTTTCTTAGAATTGTGCCAAAGTTACCCGCCAAAGTCACGTCCAAACCAAGCACATTCTTAGTAAATAGCTTAAACAAAAGCCCACCTGACCATCCCTTAGTAAGACTCAGCACATTGAGATAGTTTTCTATCTTAAAAGGCAAGTACGTTGTCAGGGCCCACTGACCAAAACCGGCGAAAAAAGAGGCAATTACGGACTGAGGGACGCCCCAACCTAAACTCTGAGTCAAGAAAAGGAAAGTACCAATAGGACCAACAATCGGGATTTTAAAGAGGTTTACGTACTGACCCAGTACGCCAATAGTTGATACAGACGGGCGAGAAAGTCCTCCCCAACCTAGCATTCTGATTGGTCCACTAGTTCTAACCATGAACTGGCCAATACCCCTAAGTAAGGCCGGAACTCTCGTTCCCCCTGTACTCCAAGCCCTAAACCGGTTCATCATTGTCGCGCTCTCTAGAAGGTCTTGGTAAAAAGTCAGTAACCTGAATCCACCACCTACAACGGTGAACGGACTATAGAACAGGCCTGACATATTGCCAGCTAAAACTGAAGATAAATCACCTCCAGAAACGAGGTACGCCAAACCCCCAAAGAGTACTCCCCCTTTTCCCAAACCTCCAATAAGCGCTCCGAGACCCATATACCCAGGATTACCTAAAAGCAAGGATATCGCTGCACCACCCATAAACCCGCCAGGCACACCTTTAGTTAACAGCCCTCCCAATTCCCCTGTAACTTTCATGATTGAACCAAGCTTACCCGTTGGCCAGATTTTAGCTATTTGAGTATCGGCAAACTGACGAATCCCTAGTTTTGAATCAACAAAATTAAAACCCCTTTTTAGTAGAACCCAGCCTGTTTTTCTTACGACATTTGCCGCCCAATCCACCCAATTTGATCGATCCCTATCTCCGTTATTTTTCCTCCTACGTAGCAGATTCGCTAACTCCCTTAGTTGGGTTATATTGTCGAACTCGGCCCGTGCTTTCCAAATATCTCCTTTATTTGCCTTTAGCCAACTTATTGAATTGGGGTCTTTTGAGGAAATCGCGTTGAAATAAGAACGGAGTTTAGAACCAAATTCAAAGTCCTTTTCAAAATCCAGATTCATCAATCCTAAACCATGAATCTTAATCTTTTTGTCACCAGAAGAACTTATTTTTATATAGTCGCCAGATTTTAGTCTTCCCAGAGACCTAGAAAGGGTATCACTCCCTTCTATTTTTTTGGCGATACCTCTAGTAAGATCCTGCAGAGTAATTGTGTTATAGAATGCTCTCCAGGGCCTGTTGACAAATTGCTTTTCGAGCTTTCCTGTCCTTGGGTTATAAATTTCTTCGACCGCGTAAAACCACTTCCTCCCAACAGTTCTGGCAATAAGCCGTATCATCAGATCTTCTTCAAACCGGCGCATTTTTGTTTGATCGGTAAACTTGGAAAGTGTTTTTTGAAACTCTGATGGCTCAGCTCCTACGTAAAAAGCTGCTTTTTTAAGGGAGGGAAACAAGTATTTCCATATTCCAACCGGGTTGCGCGATACTTTTACCAGCTCGTAAAGTCCCCTTGTCGACCCTTCGTCCAGAGTGTAACCTTCTTTTTCAAGGTTTAGGATAATCCGATTAGCTGACTCCACTGCTTCGTGTTCCTCAGTAGGGATGGGTACAAAATCAGGAGCTTGTTTTAGAACACCGTTTTCGTTATAGGAAAAAAGTGCCAGCGATACTTGGGCATCTTGTCTCGGAGTAACGCCTGCCAAGCCGTGGGCAGTAGATTCTGAAGGAATAGGAATATTTGCTAATCCCCCCGTTCTTGTCTCAAACAGTCTCCTGTCTAAAGCTTGTTCCAGTAATACATGGTCCAAAGAAATCTGATGGGCAAAGATGGGAAGCGCACCCTGAGACAAACTTAGTTCTCCGGCAGCAACCAGGCTCTGTTTGATACCAGGGGCATCGGCTGCGTAAGAAGGGTTAGCGGCAATCCAAGCATCAACTGCTTGTTCCGCTTTGGCGGTTATATCACGTCTGAAATCCTGACCGTTCTGACTCTGACCACTCCAGCTACTAGCAACCGCACTAGAAGCCCTTCTAAAACGCTCGAGATTACCAAACTCGTTGTGAGGTGTGGCGAAATACACCCCGTTAAACGTCTCTGCCAACTGTTCTGAGTAACCAGTTATATGGTTGGTATAACTCTTAAACAAATCTTCGGTTTGAGTACCTGGTGGGAACTGCACTTTTAACTCTTCCAGATTAATTTTCAATCTGTCATCAAGTTGAGCTTTAACCTGAGCTCTGATCGCAATTGCCGAAAGCCGGTCCTCTACACCACTTGCTTTCGCCTCTTCTAGTCTTTGCTCGACTGACTTATAGACAATCCCTACGTACGGATCAGTTGTGCTGCCTACAATGTTGGCCTGACGTATTCGATCCGCACTTCCAACATTCCCAGCTACCTCGTGTTTCTGTAGCTCTTGTTGAAAAACGGCTAACGCTCTTGCTTGGCTAAGTGGTGTATCAGGGAATTGGGCTAAAAAGGTGTTCAACCATGCTTCATCTTCCTGTTGCAAGATTCCGGAATTTTTTGGCTGGAAATGAAGTTGTCTTATCAGACCTGAGTCATCTATCAGACCTGCATCAGATAAGACATTATAAAACTCCGCATTGGCGGCTTTGTCTTTGACTAAGGGGGTTGATTTATGAGGCTGATCAACAGTACCGAAAGTGTATTTTACGTCTTGTGCCATCTAATCCTCTACGCACCAATAGTATCATAACTAAACGCCTTAGGCCAGGCTTGCTTTTTACCTTTGGGTATGTATAATTTAAACATACACAAGTTATGAACATACCCAAATTATCTTCCAAAATCTTTTTGATTTTTCTTATACTATTATCTACTAGCTTAGTTTTTAGCTCTCCTATTTTTGCCCAAACAGGGTCAGCAGGGGGCGGGTGTGGGACGAATATCTTTGACCCAAACTGTGATATAAGACAGACCTATCAGTCGTCTCTGCAGTCAGATAACGGTTGGTCCTGGATGAGCAGTGCTCTCGCTTCGATAGTTTCTTTCACAAATAGGGCTATCGAGGGCGATGCTTATTTCGCCCCGGCAACTGGACCAGGAGGACTACCTTTCGAAAACCGCGATCCTGGTCTAGCAGGAATTATAGCTTTAGGTATTTCCGGGACATATGGCTCTAGGAATATTACCCCCACGGATTATTTAGCTTCTATTAATCCTTTTAAGCCGGCCTACGCTATTGGAACAAATTTTCTCAGCCCTGTTTTAGAAATTTGGAAAATCTTTCGCAACATCGCCTATGTTTTCATATCAGTAATGTTAATTGTCTTTGGTTTCCTGGTTATGTTTAGGTATCGACTAGACCCAAGAACTGTTATAACCATCTCTGATGCGCTCCCTAAAACTATTGTTGCGTTAATACTTATTACTTTTAGTTTTGCCATTTCTGGATTATTTGTAGACGGGAGCAAGTTAATTGAGAGTTTAATAAACCAGTCGTTAAAGGAGTTGGGTAATAATGTCCTAAACAAACCAGGCCATCTCGCTTTCGACAGAAATCAAATAGTTTACAATCTTGATGCTGCAGGAAATATCATTTACCCAGCCCCTATTCGAGTTCTAGAAATATTTGGTAACTTTATTGGAAAATTTGATCTAAAAGGTTTTAAAGCTGGCGGTGGTTTTATAAGTGGTCTAACCACAGACATAGCTAAGGTCGTTTTCAACTTTATGTTGATTTCTCTTATGGTTCAACTGCTTGTCAGTTTGCTAAAATACTTCGCGACCCTGTTTATACTTACAATATTTTCGCCTTTAGTTTTCTTATGGGCTATTCTACCTGGTCAAGAAGAAACCTCACAAAAATGGTTTATGCAAATGCTCACAGCTGCCCTAGTCTTTCCAGCAATTTACTTAATGCTTAACATCACTTACTTCTTAATGATCTGGGTTTCAGATGCAAATGGAAATGCTATCGTTAACCATGCCGACTTCCAGAGTTCCACCCCAGTTGGTTTTGACGTTACAACAGAAATGGTAAGGTCTCTTATCATAGCCGGAATGCTCATACTGACTTCTAAACTTCCAGAAGCTATTGAGGATGCACTCAAAGCGGCTCCTTCTGGAGCGGTCGCTCACGCCGGAGTTGATTTTAAAGGCGCTGCCAAGAAGGTGCCGTTTATCGGCGGCTTTATGTAATTAATCCATAAAGAAAGGAGGTTTACATAATGTAAACCTCCTAGGTATTTCTCTCCTCTAATAAGGTATCGTTCTATACAAATTAAGAATGTCTAGCCAACTGAACTCGAACCACTTGGCTGACTGTTGGAGTATCAGTAACAGTACACTTGTTACTATTACGACACCCCATTTATGATGGTGGTGTGACCCAAGTTCTTTTCTTCCCACAAAAGCCGTGCTAAAGGCTATTATCACGGCTATCCAAATCTTGTTCCCCTCATCTCTAAAAAGATCCGTTCCTGGTAAGTAAGACCTACCTACCCAGGACACAAGTTGGAAAGCAAGGTACCAAACAAGAAATCCTCGAGCACTCACTTCAGCAAATCCAAGTTTAAATCCAGCCGCACCCTTACCTTTTCCAATACCGTGCTGGCCTCTGTATAAGAAATCGGTAAATTGGATGATAAACCTGAAAGGATTACCATACCTCCCTGAGGCAGCAAGAGTTACTAAGAACATGCTAATCAAGACAAGTCCGAGGAACTTCAAGCCACCTGTACCAAAGATGACAATTGCAGGCCCAAGTGCTTTTTGATGACTAAGGGGCGACGCAAGTACAAATAAAAAGTATGGAGCCGCTAGAACGACCGCTAGAGTAAGCACCCAGCGGTATGCAAGGCTAACTAAAAAGCTTACCCAAGGGTAGAGCCAAGTGGCAAACGGCCCCATTAGGTGCATGACTAATCTCATCTTTCTTCCCTCCTGTTTGGTAGTCTGTCTTGTGCGGTTAACCATTTAAAGACCCTGGCAACAATCCCCCCACGCGATCTTCTGCGCCTGGTTCCGCCTGGTCTAGGTAAGGCCGGTGGTGTTGAACCTTCGTAGCCTACAGGAATGAGGTTGATTGGCTCAAAGCGGCGCATCCTTTCCTCAGGCAGTACTGTCAGGACAAACTTCGTATCATAAAGCTTAAGTAAGTCCTCCATCGTGACTTCAATCTTGGGTTTGAAGTTCATCAGAATAGGCACTACATCCAGATCATACCAGCTCTTCTTAGTAAGCGGGTCGATGTAGCGACCGAGCGTCTGTTTGAGATGGCCGAGCAACAACGCTCTCAAGGAATCCGCGCTGACAATCAGCATATCCACAGTAGGATTGTCTGTCATGTCAAAGCGGTGTCTTTCTTCATCCCTAAGTTGTTGGCTCATAATCTCAGGAGTCCCGTACCTCAAGATTGTCGCATCTGAGATACAGCGCGCTATGCTCGAATAGAGTTGCCCAAGCACTCTTTCCACTTCGGGATTTTTCATAAGCTGTGTTTCGACCAAACCACATTTGGCCATCAGACCATTCTCAAAGAAACTGCGGATGATCTTGCGACTCATGAGTCCTTCGTATACCCAATTGCGCAGATGGTCTACGTCTTCCTCAAGCTCGCCGAACATCTCCCTGACTTCACGCAAAGCGCGCAGCCAGCTTGCCGTATCATTGGCAATCGCAATTTGTGCCAAAACGCTGTAGATGAGTACTTGCTGGTCTTGGGTACCCCACCCTTCGCCGACATGGTGATCCACGGCAGCGATAAACTGTGCCCAACCCCAATCATAAAGTTCCATACCCGGAGTAGGGTACGTCCTACAAATCATCGGATGAATCACCTCACAACGATCCGCGAAGTAGTACAGCCACTGATGGATATCGACTCGATGGAGCATATCAATAGTGCGCTCCATCTCGCCTTCAAAGTCTTCCAAAGTTGCGCTGTTTGCCAAGTCAATATGGACTCTGTAAGGATGTCTCAGGAATTTATTATCAAGTTTCCTCTGGACTTCTGTCCGAGTAAGCGAGCCCTTGTTAATCAGGTCCCGAATTTCCCGCCAGTAGCGATAGTCCAACGCCTGCCACCAAGCTCCCAGATAGTCCTCTCGGATATTCTGGGAATGCCAGGCTGGCGATTCTTTAAGCCAGCGGAGGCGATCATGATAAGGCTGTTGGTGATCATCACCCGACCTGATATCAATAATCGGATCCTGGGCCTCGCGGACCGCAGTTCTTTGTTCCTGGGTCAAGCGAGACGGCCAGACAGGGTAAAAACCTTTCTGGTACTCCCGACCCTCATATTGGACATAGACACGTTGTTTATCTCTTAAGCTGCATGCCCAGTTGGGGTAAAAGTTTTGGAAGTTCCACTTTCGTAACCGCAACCATTTCTCATCGTCAGTGAAATTAGCCGGGTTAAGGTGTGTAAAAGTTTCCTGGAACATAATGTCCAGGACAATAAAGTTCTCCCCAGGCTCACCCACGTCTTCGCCTGGAGACTGTGCGTTGTACATCACCTCAAGCCTATCCGTATGTTTAGGTCCTACTCGAGGAAGTCTTGGGTCGTAGTTCTGGGCGTAACGGTTGTAAGTCGGGATTCGGCCATAGCAGTGATAAGGAATATTACCATGATAAGGAGGCCGGTCTCGATCTTGGGTAATAGGTTCTGGACGACCTCCTGGATCGCTCCAGACCATATACATATCCATGGCCAACCAACCCATAAGGCCCGCTGCCATAGCATACTCATCCAGATTGGAGATCCTAAAGGGATTCTCTCGGATTAGCCTGTCAAGAAGCTCGGGCAGAGCCGCAATTCGAACAGTCCGTTCAGACAATGATTTCGTAAACCAGCCCGCTTGTGCGCTCTCTAGGCCTTGAATACTGCCAATACTACGGCGGTTTACGACCCAATCACCGTTTCTATACTCGACTTTGTGAAACTTGGCGTTGTTAAAAGAATTAATTGACAGCCAAGCCAGCTCCGTCAAAATTGGCGTGCTGGTGTCACCATGCCGCGCGGGGTTCTCTAGCGAACCAGACGCGGAAATGTGATCCTCTAAATCCCTTGTACCAAGATAGGAAAAGGTCGTTTTCCCTTTAGAGGACGTTCCTTGTTTCCGAATCCCATTTTGGTTAAAAGCAAAGTTACCCCAGGATGCAAGGTCAACACCTGCCAAACTGCTGTACCTATTGACTTCCCACCGGTACCGACCCTCTTTGGGTACCCATGTTTTGAAAAGCGCGAAGGGTGCATTTTGTAATAATGTGATCAAACGAACCGCTTCGGCATCAGACGATCTGGATGCGGCGTCACCTCGCATAATCTGGTCTTCCAAGCAACTCTGCAAAGGCAGTGGATCTGGTTCCTCATCTTCATAGAAGCCAGAGGTGGGGTAGTACTCAATCCCCCAGCGTAAAACATATTCATGCCAGGGCATCCCTAGTCTAAGCAAGTCGCGAGCCCTTCTCGGGTCTGCTTTTACAAATCTGGCCTTACTAAAGTCGTGATTTTGAGCTTCATAGACTTCCATTGGTGTAGCATAAACTGCGTCAAGCACTGCCGGTAAGGGTGGTGCTCCGCCCGCTCTTATTGCAAGATGTCTGGGCAACATTGCGACCATGTTCTCTCCTCTGTCACCATCGAGCTTAGCCCGACAGCAGATTTTTGTTCTTTTCGTTGTGAGATATTACCCTCACAGAACCTGCTATTCAGTTGTCGTGTGCGCTAGAATCTAGGAAACTTGGTAGGCTCCTAGCTCTAGGTGGCCTATTATAGCACACTTTAGCTTCAATTGCAAGCCCCATAGTATTTGATTGGTCAGCCTTCTATTCTGCAACGGTTTTTGGTAAAATTAAGACAATGCAACAACACCCTGTCCCCCAAAACATAATGTCGGTCGAGTTCCAGCTCATCGGGAACATGACCATCAAGCAGTTTGCTTATGTCGGCGGAGGCGGAATACTGGCTTTTATCTTCTTCTCGACCCCGCTCCCTGATTTTCTCAAATGGCCTTTGGTGCTGGGGTTCGGGGGGTTAGGCGCCGCTTTTGCTTTCGCACCTATTAACGACATTACGCTTGACCGCTGGCTGGTTGCCTTTATCAAGGCAGTCTACTCCCCCACTAAAAGGGTTTGGCGAAAGGAGCCAAAAAGCCTTGTTTTTCTTCTGCCTGAGTTTGGCAGACTCCTGAACTTTAGTGCGACCAGCTCAAGTATCCGAAGCAAGAGTCGCGATAAACTTACCGACTACCTCTCCACCCTAAAAGGTCAGAAGGAAAAAACGCCCCTAGACTCTATGGAGGAATCCTACGTGTCGAGCCTTGATTTCGGGATTGCCTTACCCCAACTAGCCGTCCCTTCGGAAGCACTCCAGTCCATTTCTATACCTGTGGCCACCACCGAAGAACCAAGAGCAGTGGAAGAAAAGCCCGAGTCCCAAGCCGTTAGTGAGCGGATTGCCTCCTTTGTTAGCTTCAAACCAGTGGTGACCGTGAGGCTGCCGGACAAGAGCATCTTTGTAAAACCCGTCTCAAATGTTAGAATACGTTCACTTCATGCCCTACCTGCTTTAGAAGGAACAATTGTCCTGCCCGTGCGAGGTGAAAAAGTGTTTAATGTTTCAGATAGTCTAAAAAAGAGGTTGTCAGAAAAAATACATTCCCTTAAACTAAATATAGGGTCTTCCAACTTTGGTACTCAGATTTTTTCTAACGCCAGGCCCACTAATAGTGGTCCAAATCAAGCTATGCCAGTATCAAGCCAAGCCAACAACCAAAACGCCCCAATTAATTCAGGAGCTAGACCTGTTCCCTACCGCACCGAGCCCCTAAGCCCACTTACGCCTATCCCAAACTCTCCGTTAGGCGGACAGACTGGCCCCAAACCAGAGGTAAGTAACATAGCTAATTCCGCGGAGGTTGCTAGAATTAAGGGCCAGATCAGTACTGAGGTGGCTAGTACAGTCGAAAGCTTCAAACGTATTGCTTCCGAAAATCGTCGCCTGCAAGACGAGATGGAAAAAATCAAACGCTCCCAGGTTCAAACCTCCTTATCAACCCGCCAAGAACTCGATAAAATCGTCGCCGAGTACAAAACTCAGCTTGAAAAACTCCGCGTAGAAAGGGAAGCTTTATTCAACCAGTTAGGTAACATTCAGGCCCAATCAGTCCAATTCCAACAAAAGGCAGCCTCCACTTCCACCTTAGAACAGGAATTGGGTGAGCTAAAAAGCAAAATGTCTGCTTTAGAACAAGAGAAGTTGGAATCTGAAAAACATGCCCAGACCTTAAGAGAGAGCCTAAGTGGGCTACAGCAGCAATTGCAAGATCAGTTTAAAGAGCTTTCCCCAACACCGGGTAATTCGAGTGAGTCCACTCCTACGTTAGCGCCCGCTTCACCAGTACCAACCAAAATAAAGGTGGTGGAGCCTAGAAGAGCCGAGGGCAAGATGGCTCCTCAGATCACCACTGTTCCTAATGTGGTTAACGGTATCGTGCGTGACAAAAACGGTCTACTCCTGCCTGATGTGATAATTGTGGTCAAAGACGCGAAAGATAATCCGGCTAGAGCCTTAAAGACCAACAAGATTGGTCAGTTTGCCATCTCCACGCCTCTTCCCAGCGGGGTTTATCTAATCGAGCTAGAAAAAGATGGTCAGGAATTTGATATAATACAAGTCAAATTAGCGGGGGAAATCTTGCTTCCCATAGAAATCCAGGCTAAGTAGCAACTCGTAGGTTATGGGTTATGGGTTTTAGTAAGGTTACTACAACCTACAAACTACAACCTAAAACCTAATTCAGAGGAGAACTATGCCCGAGACCAAGATTCCTGCTTCAACGCAGGCACACCTAGACATCGAAGATATACGAGATGATTTATTAGTTTTGAAAAACGGCAACGTCGTTATCGTACTTCAAACTAACGCGGTAAATTTTGACCTCCTTTCTGAGCAAGAGCAAGACGCAATGATCTTCGCCTACTCCCAAATGCTTAATTCCCTGTCCTTCCCTATTCAAATAATGATCCGCTCAAAGATCATGGATATTAGTAATTACTTACTAAGACTTCGGGAGGCTAAGCAAAACCAATCCAATCAGTCCCTGGGTAATCAAATCGATCTCTACGAAAGGTTCATCCAAGATCTGGTTTCTAAAAACAACGTTTTAGACAAACGATTTTACGTTGTTATTCCCTTTATTGAGGTCAGCCTTAACTCTTTAAACCCTTTAGGAGCATTAACTTCTAAAAACAAAAAGGTCACTTTTGACAAATGGGCACTTTTGGAACGGGCAAAAGTTGGTTTGCTACCCAAAAAAGAACACCTCGCTAAACAGCTCAACCGAATTGGTATCAAATCTAAGCAGCTTTCTACCCAAGAGTTGGTCGAGCTCTTTTATGATATCTACAACCCTAGCGTGGCCAGAGAGCAAAAAGTGGCCTTATCGACAAATGAGTACACCACTCCAATTGTCGAGCCCTCTATCGAGAATACCTTTGTGACCATGCCAGTTGAAAAACCAGTTCCTATTCCCACCGCCCAACAAGCTTTTCGATCAGAGACAGCTAAAATAGCTTCTCCGCCAACGGTAAGTCCCGCTGCGCCAACCGTTAGTCTAACTACACCAGCTACAGCGCCAAGCACAACGACAACTTCGTCAAGTACGCCTAGTAAAGCTACTCCTGAACCATCCTCAAAGGTGGCGGCAGAAACAACTACGGGAGGTTTTGATGGGACTGTTTGATTTCCTGAACAGAAAACCACCCCAGTCTCCCCAAACTCCAAAAATTGTGGAGACTCTAGGAGCAGGCATGGTTGATATTACTGATATTATCGCCCCACCAGCTATTGAAGTAGACTTTGATCACATCCAAATCGGTAACATGTTCTACCGCACTCTGTTTGTCAGTGGTTATCCCAGATTCGTTGGCGCAAACTGGCTCTCGCCAATTATTAACTTTGACCACTCCTTAGACATTAGTTTTTATTACTACCCAGTTGAAGCCAAAGGAGTCCTTTCAAACTTGAGGCGTAAAATCGCGGAGATGGAAGCGACTCTTCAAACCGATGTCGAGAGGGGTAAAGTGGTCAATCCTTCAGTTAGAGTCGCCATGGAAGACGCAAAGAGCTTGCAAGAGCAGCTCGTCAAGGGAACCGAACGGTTCTTCCAATTTTCTTTCTACATCACGATTCCTTCTGATAACTTGGAGGAACTAAACTCCATTACTCAACAAGTCGAGGCCACTTTAGGGTCTCTCCTGGTTATCTCCAAACACGCGACCTTACAGATGGAGCAATCATTCCAATCAACTATCCCGACTTTCAATGACAAACTTATGGTCACTCGGAATATGGACACGACCTCACTTGCCACCACGTTCCCCTTCACTTCCTCCGAGCTAACCGCCAACGAAGGAATTTTGTATGGTATCAATGAGCACAACGGCTCCCTGGTTATTTTTGACCGTTTTACTCTGGAAAATGCAAACAGCGTGGTTTTCGCCAAATCAGGGTCAGGCAAGTCTTACTTAGTAAAGCTGGAAGCTTTACGCTCCCTAATGTTTGGTTCGGAAATAATGGTCATTGATCCTGAGGGAGAATACGAGACTCTGTGTACAACCATTGGTGGTGACTACATCAAATTCTCCCATGATGCGGCGGTCAAAATAAATCCTTTCGATCTGTCCGGAGTCTATGAGGAGGGTGAAAATGAGTTAGGGCTTAAGATCCTGTCACTGCATTCGCTTTTTAGAATCATCATGGGCAATCTCTCAACAACTGAGGACGCTCTGTTGGATCGGGCCTTGATCCTGACCTACAAAACCAAAGGGATTACCCCTGACCCAAGCACGCAACGCAAACCGCCTCCTGTGATGGAAGACCTTTACAACATTCTTTTGAAAATGCCAGAGCCTGAGGCCAAAAGCATGTCCGAAAGATTAGAAAAGTTTATCAAAGGTAGTTTAGCGGGCATTTTCAATCAACAAAGCTCCCTTGATATTCGTAACACCTTCACCGTTTTCTCCATTCGAGATCTTGAAGACCAGCTAAGACCAATTGCCATGTTTATCATACTTGACTATATTTGGACCAAAATTAAGCGAGAGAGAAAAAAGCGGATTCTGATCGTGGATGAAGCCTGGTATCTGATGCGTGAGCCAGATAGCGCTATCTTCCTCTACTCGATGGCCAAACGGGCCCGCAAGTACTACCTTGGGCTGACCACAATTACCCAAGATGTGGAAGATTTCTTGACTGGAGATTACGGTAAAGCGATCGTGACCAACTCCTCAATCCAGATTTTGCTGAAACAGTCCACCGCTGCTATAGATAGGGTAACGGAAGTTTTCTATCTTTCGGAAGGCGAAAAGCATCTCCTTCTAAGTGCTGACGTTGGAGAAGGGCTGTTTTTCGCCGGTCAGAATCACGTCGCCATTAGGGTTCAGGCAGCTCCTCATGAGCATAAATTAATTACTTCCAATCCCGAGGAACTGAGTCGTCTTGAAGACGAGAAAAGACGCAAGATCGAGGAGTACAAGGCCCTACAGCAAAAGCCCTCTCCTCCCGCGGCTGAAACAACCACCACTCAGATCTCTTTAGAGCCAAGAAAGATTTCTTAACCACACTTTTCCAGGCTAAACTATAACTTAATGGTCAACGCGAACAATCGATGAAATGAGCCGTAGCTAGACTTAGGGAGCCTTTTCTAGCTTAAGGCTTTTGACAAGGGTAGTGTTAAGTTTATCATTAAGAGCTTTTACCAAAATCTCTTCCTTAATTCTGAGGTAAAGGAGCCAGGGTTTAGAATAAACGCGCACTTTTAGTACACCTGCCCTAAAACTTAGGGCTCGAGTCTGATCAACTGCTTTTGATCCCTCCAGCTCCAACAAAGCCTTTTCCCACAACCCAACTATTAGACTGGCACCGAACATCTTTGGGTGTGATGAAGTTAGAATAGCTTGTTTTAAAACTCTCTTGATTGACTCCATTTTTTAGTTTAACTATGCTGAATCTAGTAGACCGTTTTTAGCCGTTATTATCTTAGCGACACTCAGAACCTCTTTAGGGAAATAAGCTAAAGTTGTCGTTGTAATAAAGGTTTGATTGAGTTTCACTGAGTTGAGAAGATCACTCTGATGACTAGCATCCAGCTCGGATAATACATCATCCAAGAGTAAAATTGCCTTATCCTTTCTTTCTGCTTCACTCAAGCGCAGCTCGCTTATCTTCAAGGCCAGAAGAGCACTTCTGATTTCTCCCCGGCTACCGAATACTCCCAAATCTATTTCCTTTTCCTCGTACTTAGCAAAGAGTTTGAAATCATCCCTGTGTGGTCCAAAAACAGTGCTAAACCGCTCGATTTCTTCTTGTTTATGCCTCAGTAGAAGCTCACGAAACTTAAGTGTTACTTCCTCAAGACTTAAGGTCGACCCAAATTTGCTCGAGTATCTAAGCACCAATTCTCTACCCAGCAGCTGACGTCCGTACTCCTCTAATAAAGTATTTAATTTCGCAACGTAACCAAACCTAGCAACCAATATCTGACTACCATAGTTAACTAGATGTTCGTCCCAAATATCGAGTCCTTGGAAATCCTCAGGGCTAAGGACAGAGTGTCTTTGCTTTTGTTTAAGAGTAAAAAGAACGCGATTGCGGTTTTTTAGGACTTGGGTGTAGGAAGCGAGGTCGTACAGGTATTTTCGATTGATTTTAGAAATAAGGATGTCCAAAAAACGCCGTCTCACCCCAGGTGTATCAGTCAGCATTTCGATATCTGAAGGTGTGAACAAAACGCCGCTTATTACGCCAACGGTGTCCAGGGAGCGGGTAATCAGGTTGTTTAATCTAATTTCTTTACCAACGGTCCTAACCAAAATCTCAATTTGGTTATGATCTGCTTGCCCAAAAACGCGGGCAAACTCGCTCCCCCAACCGATCATTTCTAAATCCCGGCTAGCTTTAAAAGATTTGGTCGCGACAAGTAAATTTAGGGCTTCAATAAAGTTGGTTTTACCCATCCCATTTTCACCAACTAAGATATTCAGTTTAGGAGAGGGTTTAAATGTCAGGTCTTTCAGATTGCGGAAATTACTGAGTTCTATTTTGGTCAAAATCATTGGTATCTTACTAGCCTTGGAGGCGAACCGGCATAATTAAGTGTAGATAGCTTTCGTTGCCTACCCCACGAACTACTATCGGTGATGTTGGTGAGGTCATCTCTAGGCTAACTTGGGTACTACTGATTGCACTGAGTGCTTCTTGCAAGAAACGTTGGTTGAAAGCCACGCTCATTGGCTCTCCCTCAAAAGAGATCGGTAAGCTCGTCTTAGTATCCCCCACCTGGGTGGTTTGAGCGCTTAATGCAAGCGTTGAGGAAGAAAAGTCTGCTTTGATAACAGAGCCGCTGTCTCTGGCAAATACAGAAACTGTCCTGACAGCTTTACCTAGTTTATCGGCTTCCACTACTGCTCGACTTACAAAACTGGTGGGGATTATCTGTGTGTAATTGGGATAGTTGCCATCTAGGAGACGTGTCGTCATGTGTACTTTATCTAGACCAAAAATAGCTTGATTCTTTTCTTTGTTTAGAAATATCTTTAGCTCCTCACCCTCCAAAGCCGCCTCGCTCACTATCCGGCTTATTTCATAAAGCGATTTCGCGGGGATAATCACACTTTGCTCAGTTCCAGTTTCGCGATCCCACTTTTTCTGGGCGAGTCGGTAACCATCTGTGGCTACCAAAAGTAGGGCTTCAGGACTAAAATGAAGTAACACACCACTTAGCACCACTCTGCTGGCGTCAGTCGAGGCCGCAAAGGCGACCTGGGCAACGGCTTTCTGAAATTCATTTGGGTCGAGGAAAATATTGGCCTGCTCGGTAAGTGTGGGCACGGGTGGGAATTCCTGAGAAGAAATTCCCGCTATGGTTGCTTCCCCCTGATCTGAGGTAATAAGCAGCGTCTCATCTTTACTTTCTAAGCTAATTTGGCTGACATCAAGCGAGGAGATATATTCTAGAAGAATTCTTGCAGGAACACTAATTGATCCCTCTTCCAAGGTCTTGGCCTCAGACCAATAGTTAACCCCTAATTCCAGGTTAGTTGCCGAAAACTTCATTTTCGGGCCTTCGGTATTGAAGCAAATATTAGCAAGTATTGGCAAGCTTGCCTTCAGCGACACCGCCCTCATACAAGTGCTCAGGGCTTTTGTGAGATTTTCTTTAGTCAAGTCTGCTTTCATAAACTACTAATTCTCATTTTCACCAAAAATGCTATCTTTAACTATCACTAATCTAAAATTTATAGCTCCTTGCTTAACCAATTTTTGAATTTCTTTTTCTTCTTGAGTAAGACTATAACCATTTGAATTTTTGCTGGAGCTTGATTTTACCTCAATAAAATCTATTTTCTGACCATTTTTGATGCCGATAAAGTCTACCGGCTGACCCAAGGGAATAATCACATCATAGTCATAACGCAATTCAGCATAGGTCAGCAACTCCCCCACTTTTCCTTTTTGGGGGTTAATCGACCCTTGGATCGTATTTAAAATTTTGGCAGGCAGATTTTGAACTTCTTGGTATAAGGCAAGTAGATTAGGTGGTAAATCGGCTGGGTTTGTCCTCTTTGCTCCTTGGAATCTCCCAATAAAATATACAACAACACTAGTAAGGATTACTAGTACCAGGATCAGGACTAAAGTCGTTAATTCAATTTGGACCATTATGTATTCTATCCCCAACGTGCTTTAAGTAATATTAACATATTTAGTAGTCTTAGTAGTCGTAGTGTTAGTAAGTGGTTAAGTTGTTTTTTCTAAGCTTAACTAGGCGTAGGTTTTTTTGTGAGTAGTAGCTGTGGTGTTTTTGTGAACGCTTTGTGGATAAATGTGTATAACTTGTGAGGAACTACCTGAAAAGCTTTTAGTTGTGTAACGAGGTTCTTATTTCCCCAATTTGCCCACTTAGATTGGTGTCCTTTTCCACAGTTTTACTTATCTTATCCACACCGTACATTATAGTGGTGTGGTCCCTACCACCTAGTAACTTCGCAATACCCATCAGCTGCAGTCCTAGGTCCGTCCTGAGGATGTACATGATGACTTGTCTAGGTAGAGCTATTTCGGCGTGGCGTTTGGGGCTTTTGATATCAGAGAGCTTGACGTTGTAATACTCACAGACCTTATCAATAATGTCTTTGGCGTTAAGCACCCGGGAAGTTTTAACAGGTCTGACTTCTGGAGCCGCGACTTGGGCGGCTAGTTCCAAATTCAGGGGCTTGTTAAGAAGAGTAGAGGTTGTTACTAGCCTTGTAAGAGAGCCTTCTAAATCTCTAATACTACTGGTGACATTCTCAGCTAAGTAGTGCAGGACTTCTTGAGGTACAGAAATATTTTTTTCCTTGCATTTTGAAAGAAGTATCGCTTCTCTCATATCTGTGTCTGGAATTTGGATATCAGCGATCATCCCCCATTCGAAACGGGATTTGACTCTCGCCTCAAGTTTGGCAATGTCTTTGGGTGGGCGGTCTGAGGTCATCACGACCTGCTTACCACTCGAGTGAAGATCGTTGAAGGTGTGGAAAAACTCCTCCTGGGTGGTATCCCGGCCGGCAATAAACTGAATATCATCAATCAATAGGACATCAATTCCTCGGTACTTACTCCGGAAACCTCCTGTGCGCCTATTTTGAATTGCCTCAATCATTTCATTGGTAAACGACTCACCTGTGCAGTAGAGAACTTTCAGATTTGGTAGGGTCCGGAGTATTTCGTGGCCGATCGCGTGCATTAAGTGGGTTTTACCGACGCCGACCCCACCGTAAAGAAAAAAAGGGTTGTAGGACTTGGCTGGGAGCTTAGAGACACTTATGGCCACCGCGTGGGCCAGACGATTATTATTTCCCACCACAAAACTGTCAAATGTGTATTTAAGATTAAGGTTTGCTAACATTACTTTGTGGTCAATAGTACTTTCTTTAGTTTTGTCCTCCGTATCCTCAAGGTCGAAAAGAGGGACAGGCGTTGTTTTAGCCTTCTCCAGTGTTTTATCGACTACAAATCTGACCTTGACATCTTTGTTAGTTAGGCGGTCCAGCACCTCCTTAAGTAGAGTTGAGTAGCGTTTATCTAAAAAGTCTTTGGCGTAAGTGTTTAAACAGCCTATTTCAACTGTTTTCTCGTCAAAGCTTGTCACTGAGGTTTTGTTTTTAAACCAAGTTTGGTAGTTGGGTTTGGAAAGCTTTTCTTGAAGCTCCAACAAAGCCTTTTCCCACAATTCTTTTGCTGTCATTTTTTACCGTCCTAGTCAAGAATTTAGTTTGTTAAAGGGTGTTGGGCAGTAAGCACTAACCAAATATTAAGAAGTTATCCACAGAAAGTAAAGGGTCGAAAAAGGGGCTTTTAGTAGTGAATAAAGTAGTTTCAGCTTGAGTTCTTAGTTATAAATGTGTTAGAATGCAATACATGCCTAAAAGGACATACCAACCTAATAAAAATAAAAGAATTAGTAAGCACGGCTTTATGGCCCGCAACTCCACAAAAGCTGGTATTAGGGTGCTAAAGAGACGCAGATTAAAAGGCCGAATCAAACTAACCGTTGGGGGTTAGGAAGTTGTAGTTCGCTACCGAACTTGTTATATGTTGCCAAAACAAAACAGATTAAACTTGGCCAAATTTTTTCCTATATTTAAGAAGTACGCTTATGCCCAAAAAACTCCCCTTTTCACCCTTTTATGGAAAACCAAAGTAGATTATGAGTATCCGAGAATCGGTTTTGTAGTCAGTAATAAAATTGGTAAAGCCGTCGTTCGTAATAGGATAAGGCGGATCTTGCGTGAGGTTGTTAGAGAGAGTTTGGGTGACTTACCACCAAAACTAGATTTGATTCTTATAGCTAACTTCAAAACGGGGCAAGCCAACTTTGAGCAGCTTAAGACCATGTACACACCGACATTGGAGCGAATCTGTAGTAAAATAAAGCAATGAAGTACCTCTTACTTAAGTTAATAAAAATCTATCAGATTCTTCCCAAAAACCCAACGTGCCGCTATAACCCAAGCTGCTCTGAGTATTCCTACCAGGCGGTAAACAAGTATGGTATAATCCGAGGCACTCAGTTGAGCCTGAAGCGCTTGCTAAGTTGCCACCCTTTTAATAATGGAGGATACGACCCTTTAACCTAAATAGGAACCTGAAATCTTTGATTTCAGAACCCTGTTTCGCTACATGAGATGAGCTTATGTTAAGGAATTCTTGAAATGAATATTGGTGAAATCTGGAACAATCTATTTTCGAAACCCCTGTTTGATTTTCTAATTCTTCTATCGAAGGCTTTATTTAATAATCTAGGCTTAGGTATCATTGGGCTGACTGTCTTAATTCGATTTGTCCTCATTCCTGTAACCTTGCCTTCTCTCAAATACAGCAAGAAGATGATCGAGATCAAGCCAAAATTGGATGATCTTAAGAGGCAATATGGCAGTGACAAAAAAAGGCTTTCGGAGGAACACTCAAAGCTTCTAAAAGAGCACAATCTCAATCCCCTAGCAGGTTGCCTTCCCCAAGTTCTACAAATCGCGGTACTTATCACTATGTACAATGTTTTCCTATCCGGCCTGAAAGTGGAAGGGATTAGCCGTGAACTGTTTATTTGGGACGTGACTAAGCCAGACGGAACTTACATACTACCACTGCTCTCCGGGTTCACCCAATTGGTCTATTCCAAGATGCTTATGCCCGGCGTTGAGAAACACCCCGAAGCGGTTAAGTCTGAGAAAAAAGAGTCTGTTGAGGACATGGCCGCTACTATGCAATCCCAAATGCTTTACCTAATGCCGATTATGACTGTGGTGATTGCCGCTGCCTTGCCTTCCGGACTAAGTTTATACTGGGTCGTGGCAACCACTTTTCAGGTAATCCAGCAATATTTTATGAGTGGTTTAGGAGGACTTAAGCAGTGGCTTTTGATACTAAAGAAATAGAGCTCATTAGAGATAAAACCCAGGCGTTTTTCGACAAACTGGGATTTGGGGTCGTAGCTCAAATAAATCCCAATGGACCTTTTTTCTCTCCCAAACTAGCCAATACTGATGAAGAAGGGTTGGCTATCTCCATTCCAGGTGAAAATCTTGGACTTCTCATCGGCTTTAGAGGCGAGACTCTGCTTGCGTTACAAACGGTTCTGAGCCTGGTGTTAAATAAGGAGTTGTCTCAAAAGTTGGGTGTAAAACCACCTACAAGGCGTTTCATTACTCTAGACGTTGGCGACTGGCGCTTGGCTAGGGAAGAGGTCTTGATTGATATGGCCGGTCGGGCAATCGATAAATCCCTAACCACAAGCTCAAGTGTAGCCTTACCACCGCTTAGTAGTTTTGAAAGACGAATTGTCCATGTCTATTTGAGTACTTTGACTGGAGTAGAGGAGTGGAGTGAGGGGGAAGAGCCGCACCGACGTATTGTGATCAAGGCTAAGTAGGCTCTAATCTATGGAAACTTTTTATGTTTATACTGACGGTGCATCTCGAGGAAATCCTGGGCCTTCTGCAGCAGGCTTCGTTTTGCTCGATAATGCAGGAAATATCCTAGAAAAGTGCGGTAAATTACTCGGTAAACAGACCAACAACTACGCTGAGTACTTCGCGGTTCAGTTAGCGTTGGAAAAAGGTAAGGAGATTTTTGATACGCCCGAGGCCGTAAAACTGGTTTTTAAAATGGATTCTGAGTTGGCTGTGAAGCAGTTAAGAGGTGAATATCTTGTAAAAAACGCTGTCTTGGCAGAATTCTTCCATAAAATTAAAGCTTTAGAAGTTTCCTTTGCTGGTGTAGAATATACTCATATACCGCGTGCTCTAAATAAAGAAGCCGATAAGCTGGTTAATCAATTGTTGGATCATAAATGGCAGAACTAAACGAAATAACAAAAATACTGGGCCGACATCTCAAATTCATTCTAGTTATGGTTGTCTTGGGTGGTTTTGTCGGGTTCACCTACTCGTATGTGGGGGGCCAGAAATACGAATCCTTCACCACTATTTACGTTAAAAGAACAGCCGACCAAAACAGTACTTCCTACTACAGCTACGATGGTTACTATGCCCAACAGGTTGGTAAAGAGTACACTGATACCGTGCTTGGGTTGTTAAAAACCATTGATCCTTATAACGAAGCAGCTAAAAGATTGGGTACTTACTCACCCAGAGCATTGTTTAGCCAAAGCAAGGCAAAAAAAATCTCTTCTCAAGTGATTGAGCTGCGTATCAGGAGTCAAAGCGAAACCGAGGCCAAAGCGCTGATGAGTGCTTTAGTTGCTGGTTTGACTACAAAGGTAGGAGAGCTTAATCGAACAGGAGATTCCAAAATTAGTATTGAACCGGTGACAAATGAACCTTTTACCGAACTGAACAAAACCCAAGCCTTGCTTAACGCTGGAATAGGCTTTCTGTCTGGGTTAGTGGTTTCCTTAGTAAGCTTAGCCATTTTTGTGTACTCCAAACCTTCCAAGTAAGTTCTTAACCTCAACAGGCAATATTGTAACCCTGACGGTATTTACTATAGAATAAAAGTATGCCGGAAACTGCCTTTAACTCGAACATTACAGCACTTTTAGCTGGGGGAGCAGGCTTCGTTGGTGCTCATTTGTCAGAGGCTCTCATAAACCAAGGCATAAGCGTTGTTTGTTTGGATAGTGAAACCCCGTTTAAAAAAGAGAACATCACCTCCCTTCGAAGTAACCCCAAATTTAGCTTTATTGCGCATGATCTGAACCAGCCTTTACCCAAGTTCGAAGAGAATTTGAGGTTTGGGTGGGTGATTAACTTGGTTGGGTTGGACGAAATTGGTAAGAACAACGGTATTGACACCTTGCTCGCCAGCTCAGTTGGGACTTACGGTTTACTTGAGCTCTCAAAGAACCACTCCGCCCGATTTGTCCTTGTTTCCTCGTGCGACCGTTCCCAAGATCCTGAACACCAGCTTAACCCCACTAGCTATTTTGGCACCGATAGCTCGGTTAATAGCGATCTATCACATATCGAAGCAACTAAGTTTTCGCAGTCTTTGACCGCTGAATATGTTAGAAAATACAAGCTGGAGAGTGTTGTATTAAGAGTTAAGGATGTTTTTGGTCCAAAGATGGACTTGAAAGCAAAAGATACTCTGAGCCATATAGTAAGCCAGGTAGTACACGGCAGAGAGATCAAATTGGACGGGGATGGACTAGAGATTTTAAACCCAACTTACATTCAGGATTTGATTTTTGGAATTCTTAAAGCGCTTCATAGCAAAGAGGCTAAAGGTCAAGCTTATTATCTAGTAAACCCCAAAACTTGTAGCGCAATGAGTGTTGCCGAAGAGCTCAAAAAACTGCGCTCAAGTCACGTCGAAATTGAAACTACTAAAGCCAGTCATCGACCCGACCTCCCTCATAATAAATTCAACTCTTCAAACTCACTTGAGATTTTGGGCTGGCAACCTCGGATCACTCTGAGTGAAGGTCTCAAAAAGACAATTGAGTCTTTTGACCAAAAAGAGGCGAGCCCGGTAATTAGCTCCGAACCTAGCCCCAGTGTTGAGTCGTCTCCCTTGGTAACAGAGACTCGCCAAAACGATATCGATACCCGACTGGAAAAACTCTTTAATCCTAAAAGTAGTGGGGTGAGGGGGCCTAAGATTTACCAAAATATATCTTTGCCCAAAGTGGCTCTTCCCAAATTTCGCCGATCTCACGTTAGGGGATTAATATTGTCCTCTAGTTTGGCTTTGGTGGTCTTGGCTATCATTTTTCCTATAGCCAACCTAACGATCAATCAAGCCCTCGCTTTCCAGAGCCTAGAGAAGAGTTTAGAGGAGTTTAATAGCTACTCCTATCACAAAGCCTCGCAAAGCGCTGCTGAGGCTCTCGGACATTTCAAGATTGCTAAGAGTGAAGTAAACAATTTGACATGGTTAATCAGCCTTACCAACCAGCGATCGCGTGTAGATAGTTTGACGAGTCTGATCACTTTTTCCGAGAATTTAGGTAGTGGGGTAAGAGAATCCAGCCAAGGACTTTTGGAGATTAAGAGTGTGTTGGACCAGCCGCTTGGTAAAGAGAAAGATTTGACTAGGGTTAACAGGGCTGTCTCAGAGGCGATGATCAGCCTAGGACTAGCTAACCGGGAGCTGACCCTAGCCAAATTAGGTTGGGAGAATCTTGACCAAGAACCTCTCAAAGGGTTTTTTGGAGAGGAGACCTTGGCCAAACTGGAGAAAGGCTTGGACAACTATCAAACGATAGCTTACCTGAGTTCCAACCTCGGTTATTTGGATTCACTACTTGGTTTAAGTAAAGATAGAGCGACAGCACTTTTGTTTACTGGTGGTGTTGGCCAACAAAACCAGGAAGTGTTTTTGGCTGTTCTTAAGGCCACCCAGGCTAAAATAACACCGTTTTACCCAAGTGTAGAAGGAGTAAATGCGGATTTGTCACAGAACTCTCTAGAGGCTGTTAGGAACTTATCAGCCAGTTTGGAAGAAAAGTTACATTTGGATTTATCTGGCGTGGTTGTTGTGGATAGAGCCAGCCTAAAAAACTTTGCGTCAATCCTGGACGTTTCCTACAACGAGGAGGGGCCATTGGAAGATAAAGCTAAGGAAGTGTTAGCAAAGCTAGTGAATGTTGATTTTCCAAAGCTAGTGAGTGTACTAACAGAGTTTCAGAAACTAGCTGAGCAAAAACATGTCATTGCCAGTATTGATAACACGACTGAGCGGGGACTTATTAGTCAGAAGGTTCTTGGGGTTAGCGCTGAGTCTCAGGAAGGGGATTACCTCTATTTTACTGCCACCTCTCTTACTCCGCCGAAGAACGACCCAAAGCTGAGTTTTCGTTACAGATTGTCGGTGGACGATCAGGGCGAAATGAAGTCTGGTTTGTCACTTAGTTTTGCCCCGAAGTCTGAGTCTCGTTATTTGGGAGAAATAAAGGTTTATTACCCTAAAGGCAGTGTTCTTGGTTCAGTTTTTAGTTCCAACGGGGAGAAAATAACGACGAAAAAAGTCGAACTAACCAACAAAACTATGTACACTTTTAATGCGGAAGTGGTGGACACTGCCAAAACAATTGATCTGGAAGTCCGTTTGCCTTACAAGATAACTACTATTAAATCAACTCCTTACCGACTTTTCATCCCCAAACAACCTGGCGCAGACCAATTGCAAGGCGAGCTAGTGATTGAGCTGCCTAAGGAGTTAAGACTTCTCTTCCCTAATTCCGAAAAGCAGCAAGTTGCTAGACCATATCGGATCCCTGTTCAAACCGATAAGGACTTTACCTTTCAAGCGATTTTTTCCAGTAATTAGCTGAGACACTTGAAATCCGCGTATATTGGCTATATAATTTTTTCGTAGTTCCATGAATCGCAAACTATTTAGACAACTAGAGCAACAATTTGGCGGGAACTGGTCGTGCAGCTGCCAAACTCCTTTTGATCTCGAGAGATTTGAAATTCTTTCCGAGACCGAATCCTCAATCTTGGCGCATTATGCGTGTCCTACCTGTAATAAAGAACAGATGATTGCGGCAGCAGTAGGTGGGGCGGTTGCTTCGACTTTGCAAACAGATTTGCTAGCCCACGAAGCCAAGAAGTTCTTGAGAGGGGAGTTTATATCTTCAGATGATGTCTTAGATCTGCGCGGAGAGATAAGGAAAATGGATTTTCGGAAGCTAAAAAGCTTGGTTAAAGAGTCTCAAATTTCTGAACAAGAGATAGAAGTCGGCGCGCTCCTATCCTTTCCTACAGATTAGTGATATAATACTACGAAATTTTCAATTCTCATTTCTCAATTTTCATTAAGTTACTGTAGAATTGATTGGAAATTATAAACTTATGGAAAATATCAAACTCGAAGCTCAAGAACGCACAGTTCTTGGTAAACAAGTTAAAAGACTCCGCCGAGAAGGTTTGATCCCGGCTAATATTTTTGGTAAGGATGTCAAATCCGAGTCCATTCAGTTAAAAGCAGTGGATTTCCTCAAAGCTTGGAAAAAAGCAGGGGAAACGACTCTTATCGAACTAAGTATTGGTGAAACTAAGTCAAAACCTGTTTTTGTTAGAGGCATGCACCGGGACCCCAAAAGTAATAAGATTCTCCACGCTGATTTCCAGCAAGTTAATTTGAAAGAAAAAATCACCGCCATGGTCCCACTTATTCTCGACGGAGAAGCGCCCATAGAGAAGAGTGGGGAAGGGTTGATTTTGCAGACCTTAAGTGAGGTCGAAGTAGAAGCACTTCCCACAGAAGTGCCTCACGAGATCAAAGTGGGAATATCAGCACTTACTGAAGTAGGACAAACCATCCAGGTAAAAGATCTTCCAGTTCCATCTGGTGCGGAGATAAAAACCGATCCAGAAGCCTCTGTAGTCTCAGTCCAGACGGCTGAGATGAAAGAAGAGGTTGGCATAGAGGAAGTCGCTCCTGGCGAGCCCGAGGTGTTGGCTGAGAAGCCTGAGGGTGTGGAAAGTGGTGAAGGTGGCGAGTCCACTGGAGCTAAGGAATCCAAAGAAGACGCTAAAGAGTAGATCCTGGACAAGCCAGGATGACGTCATTCTGGTAAGCGGAGCGCATCCAGAATCCAGAAGGACCCCAGAAAAAGGGGTCTTTCTGTGTTTAATAGACTTGTTTATGGGTTCCAATGTCGTAGAGGGTAAGACCGTTTTTAGTTTTTTGGTAAACAATTCTTATTTCTTGATTGACTGAAAAAGATCTCAAACCAAATTTTTCTTCAACTAAAGGATGGTCTTTAAGTAGGGGATTGCTTGGGCTCTCAATAAAAAGTTGTAGTGAATCCTCAAGTTCCTTAACAAGGGAGGGTTTAATTGCGATTCGCTCTTTATAAGATCGTTTAAACTTTGGCGTCCGTTTTATCTTCACTCATTACCTACTAGCTGTTAAGGTCATTCATCAAATCTTCAACACTGTCAAAGGACTTTAACTTGGTTTTCCCTGACTCGATGTCATGATCCATTTTCTGATACCGCTTGATAGCGGCGGGGGATAGTTGAACTGGCTGGTCTTCAAAACTTACTGCTATATTGCCGCTGGCATATTTATTGAGGAAAATCCGAACGGTTTCTTGAAGCGAAGAAAAACCCTGTTTCAAGGCAACTTTTTCTGCTTTGTTTCTGAGCTCTTTAGAAATAGGAACTTGAAGGTTAGTTTTGTCCATAGTTATACAAT
>Ga0209542_10002083_pt1 | contig 45714 bp, 39 predicted proteins | sample RifCSPhighO2_01_FD_184028 | JGI IMG/M metagenome (GOLD analysis project Ga0209542, IMG submission 184028) | Soil microbial communities from Rifle, Colorado - Rifle CSP2_plank highO2_0.1 (SPAdes) (version 2) | ecosystem: Environmental > Terrestrial > Deep subsurface > Rock core/Sediment ...
ATCATCGTCTAAGGTCCCTAAATTAAACTAAGTGTTATAAAGGAGGTTTTTCGCCCTCGACAGGCAGGAAGTTAGCTTAGAGGTAGCTATCTTTTAAAGAGTGTGTAACAACTCACTGCCCAAACTGGGCGCATCACACGCAATGTGATGCGAAATTATTCTAATTATACTAATTATACTAATTATTCTAATCAATGACTAAAAATGTGAATGACTAATTTCTAAAACGTTTAGGATTTAGACATTTTTCACATTAGGATTTGACTAGGTTAATTAGGTCAATTAGAATAATTAGGTTAATTGCGCGCATCATGCTTCGCGTGATGCGCCTGGAGGGGTGATTAGCGCCAAAGATTCCCGGGGCTAAAGTTTAATACCGAAGACATGGATACGGCCATATCACATCCTGCTGGATGTGAAATTTCTAATTTCAAATTTCTAATTTTTAAATAATAACTAAATATTCTAATTTCTAAACTCGTCATCGGGTTTAAAAATTAATTCATTAAAAATTATTTAAAAATTTAAAATTAAAAATTGAAAATTCAGCACATCGAACACGATGTGATGTGGCCGCATGGTAGGGAAGCGTTCTTAGCTGCATTGAAGCCGGAGGGTAACCGACGGTGGAGCGCTAAGAAGTGAGAATGTTGGCCTGAGTAACCGCAATGTATGTGAAAGCCATACACACTGAAAGTCCAAGGTTTCCTTGGCAATGGTATTCAACCAAGGGTTAGTCGGTCCTAAGGAGAAGCCGAAAGGCGTACCCGATGGTCAGTTGGTTAATATTCCAACACTTGGATACTTTTGTAATAAGTTGCGCATCGTAGTAATTTTAGCGGATTATCGGATTTCCGTTTTTGGTCTAAACCGCAAGGCGAGGACAAAAAAAATGTGGCCGCAAGGTCATAAATTGAAGTGAGCGCGGTGCCTAGAAAAGGCTTATTACGTTAAATTTATTCAAACCGTACCGCAAACCGACACAGGTGGACAAGCGTAAGTATGCTAAAGTGAACGGGTGAGACCTCGTTAAGGAACTAGGCAAATTAGTGGCCGTAAGTTCGCAATATGGCCTGCCCCAGACCGCAAGGTTTTGGGGCTGCAACTACCGTACTTCAACCGACTGTTTATCAAAAACACAGCTCCCTGCTAACTCGCAAGAGGATGTATAGGGGGTGAGGCCTGACCAGTGCTGGAATGTTAAGTTTGGGAGTCCGTGCATCACGGTGTGCGTGATGACGAATTATTCTAATTATACTAATTACTCTAATTATTCTAATCAATAACTAAAAAGTGAATTTCTAATTTCTAAAACGTTTAGACATTAGGTATTTTTCACATTAGGATTTGATTAGGTTAATTAGGTCAATTAGAACAATTAGGTTAATTTCAACATCGCGCTTAGCGTGATGTACGGGCTCACTGAATGAAGCACCAGTGAACGTCGGCGATAACTATAATCGTCCAAAGGTTACAATTACGATAGCTTTTGTAAAACTTGTCAAGGTACAAAAACCTTGATTCGTTTAAATCGTAAGGTTTAAGCGAAGCTAAATGCTGGAAAATCTGTTGAATCTGAAACTACTATGGTATAATAAATTAAAGGTGGTATTCACCCTTGAAATATTATGCAAAGTAAAAAAGTTATCAGTGCAGACAATCAGCAGGAAAGAATAGAAACAAGTGGATGGGTTGTTGGTTTTGTAGATGGAGAAGGGTCTTTTCTTGTTAGTATATTTAAATCTTCTCAAGCTAAATTAAAATGGCAAGTGTTTCCTGAATTTAATGTATCACAATCATTAAAAGGGAAAGACCTGTTGCATCAGCTTGAAAAGTTCTTTGGTTGTGGGCATATTTATGCTCAAAATGCAAGGAATATAAAACAAGATAAATGGGATCCTCTCTATAAATATTGTGTCAGAAACAAAGTAGAATTACAGCAAAAAATAATTCCATTTTTTGAAAAGTATCCTCCCAAAGGAAAATCAAAGTTAAATGATTTTCAAAGATTTGTCCAGGTGGTTAATCTTATGGCCAAAGGAGAACATTTAACACTAAATGGAATGGTAAAAATTGCTAGAATTGCTGAAAAAATGATACATCGCAAACCAATAGAAGATTCATCTATATTTAAGTTTCTATTATCCTCAGAGACTACACGCCAGGCTCCATTAAAAATGGAGAAGATATAGTCCGAACTGCATAGCGATATGCAGAGTTAACCAGAAATGTGTTAACCGCGCAATAAAATTGACTTATTTATTGCAGTAACAAAATTGAGCGTAATCCCTTGCCGGGTAAGTTCCGGCCCGCATGAATGGCTTAACGAGTTGAAGACTGTCTCAACGAGGCGCCCGGTGAAAATGCAATACCAGTGAAGATGCTGGTTACCTGCGGCTAGACGGAAAGACCCCGGAAGCTTTACTGTAGTTAGATATTGAATTTTAATTTTTAATGCGTAGTGTAGTGGTGAGCCTTTGAAACAGCATTTTCGGATGTTGTGGAGGCGCCAATGAAACAGCCATCTTTAAAAATTAATATTCTAATTTCCTTAACTGGAATGACAGTGTTTAATGGGCAGTTTAAGTGGGGCACTTGCCTCCTAAAGAGTAATGGAGGCGTTTAAAGGTTGGCTAGCTTCGGATGGAAATCGAAGCGATAGGGCAAAGCCATAAGCCAGCTTTACTGCAAGACGGCTATGTCGCGCAGTTGCGAAAGCAGAACTTAGTGAACCGACTCATTTTTATAGAAAATGAGAAGATCATCAGCCAAAAGCTACTCCGGGGATAACAGGCTAGTAGAGCCCGAGCGTCCATAGCGACGGCTCTGTTCGGCACCTTGATATCGGGGCGCTATAGCAGTAATGCTATATCTTGCGAGAGCAAGACGAAAAAATTGACTTATATCGGGGAAACCCCAACGCAAAGTGCGAGGGCAATCCCGAGGGAAGTTGTGTAATAATTATAATGGTGATAAACTTTATTAAAGTATATTTAATAAAATAATAAAAATGAAAGGTGAAAAAATAGAATATCGACCCGAGGAAATTAAAGATGCCAAGGATGCTGAAAATCTTGAAGAACTTTATGAAATTCTTAGGAATAAAAAAGTATCGGAGCCAATAAAAAGAGAATTTCATAAGGAAGAATTAAATTGGGAAGATATAAAAGATTCAGTAATCAGGAGAATTGAGGGCTTGCAGATAAGTTATGCTTGGGAAAAGATTATAACGAAAATAGGTTACGATAGCTATTTATCATCGTTCGACTTCGATCAGATAGAAGAGGGATTAGAAGGAAAAATTAACTCTTTATTAGAGTTAGAGGCAAACAAAAAATGGGAGCAGCACAATGTTTAGAGAAAATAATTATTACATTAACCCCGTAGAGACTTAACTTTAAATAGTTGGAGTTTTCCAAAATATTGGAAAGCTAACACGTCAATCCCCAAATTCGCCTGTTGGCGAATGGGTGAAGATATAGTCCGATCCTTCGAGTAATCGAAGAAAAATTACCGACAGCGATGTCGGCTTAATTTAGGGTCGCTTTCGGTGCAAACCGAAATGTAAAAAATCAGCTATAACGGAGAACACCATGTATGTTATAATAAACACATATGGTCAACCCCGTGGGAAGTCTACGAAAATTTTTAGTTTTCGATTTTCAAATTTCAGATTAAATTATTTCAAATTGATTTCAAATTTCAAATTGTAAATTTCAAATTAGCGTATGACCCCGTAACGACTTAGAGAGAAATCTCTGGATGGGAGGTGAAATCTTCCATAACACGCTGATCTCCTTTACTTATTAAAGGATGAAGGTATAGTCTACACCCATAGCAATATGGGACAAATGTGCAACTTATCCTGGAGGTGAAGCAGCTTCCAAGGGTTCGGCTGTTCGCCGATTAAAAAGTTACGTGAGCTGGGTTAGTGAAATATCTACTGAGCCCAGCGTAAATAAACTGACTCATATCGGGGAAACCCAAACGAATTTGAAATTTGAAATTTACAATTTGAAATCAATTTGAAAATTGTGAATGAATAAATTTGAAAACGTGGGTAATCCCGAGGGAAGTCCATTGTGTTTAACTTACGATGTTAAACATATATGACCCCGTAACGACTTTGTCCGCATATAATAGCGGGCAGGATAGAAACTATTGTTTCTATAAAACGTCAGTATTCAATTTACGAAAATTGAATAAAGGTATAGTCTAATCCTTTGAGTAATCAAAGAACAATTGTCAAACCGTTGAGCGGCGAAACCGCTTGACGGAAAAATACATGATTCGCTGTTGATTTTCGCAATTCAACGGTTTGAATCCCGAGGTTATCTCGCCCATTTTTGGGCGGATACACGACATATCACGGCGGCCCATAACAGTAATGTTATGGTGCAAAAATCGACTATTTCGGTGGAATCCCTATCAATCTCAACCTTTGATAATGGACAATACCGAGGGAAGTTGTGTAATAATTACAAAAATGATAAAATTTATTTAGAAAGGTCGTCTTTATTAAATAAATTAAAATCATAAAAGTATGTCAGAAAGATTACCTAATCCAGAAGAAAATAATATAGATGCTGATGCAAAAGAATTACTCGAAATGGAAGAAAGAGCTAAAGAAGAAGATGATAGAGAGTTAGGCGAAATGAAAAGAATAGTTGAAGCAATGAGAAGTGCAGAAAATGAAGATGATGAGCAAAAATTATTTTCAGAATATGTAGAATTGTGTGGTAAAAGAGCAAAAAGAAGAGAAGATATTTCAGCTATAAAAAAAGTAGCTGAAGTTAAAAAAGCACACGGATTAGAATAAATTATTACATTAACCCCGTAGAGACTACACGTCGATCACCCACATTTCACTTCGTGAAATTCGCAGATAAACGCGGATAAAACGCAGATTGACGCAGATACGTCAACGTATCCGCGAGCATCCGCGTAAAAATCAGCGTAAATCCGCGTATTTGCGTAGCAAATGAGGGTGAAGATATAGTCCACTCCCCGTAGTAATACGGGACGTTAATTCTAGACAATAGATTCTATTTTCTACTTTCTATTTTCTAGTTTCTAACACGAGACGTGAGACAGGTTGGTCCCTATCTACCGCAGGCGTTGAGTTTTGAGGAGATTTGTTCCTAGTACGAGAGGACCGGAATGAACCAACCTCTGGTGTACCAGTTGTTCTGCCAAGAGCATTGCTGGGTAGCTAAGTTGGGAAGGGATAAGCGCTGAAAGCATATAAGCGCGAAGCCCACTCCAAGATGAGAACTCTTAGATTTCCCGTAGATGACGGGATTGATAGGCGCCAGGTGTAAGTCCTGTAAAGGATTCAGCCGGGGCGTACTAATAAATCATTATATTTTTTAGCGTAAGGCCTTGTGCTCTGCACAAGGAAATTCTAAATCCTAAATTCTAAATCCTAAACAAAGAACAAAAATTCTAAATACTAAATTCTAAACTCTAAAACGGTTTGGAATTTGGAACATTGGAATTTGTGATTTGTTTAGAATTTAGAGTTTAGTGCTTAGGATTTTCTCGTGCAGAGCATGAGGTATGATAGATACAGATTTTAGATATCTTGAACTTACTTTATATGCAATTTACCTAGATTGCTTCGGTTCGTGCGCGATCCTCGCAATGACGGATGTGAGAAAATCACCTCCTCGTCATTGCGGGGAGCCATAGTGACGAAGCAATAAACCATACCCTCCTATGGACATCACATCCAGAAACCGCACTCCAAGTCTTGCCGGATTTGGCAATCTTGGGCAGTTTTCACAAAAAATATGTTCGCCGTAGCTTCGGCTACGCCTCGCATATTTTTTGTTCCAAGCCGCCCAAGATTGCCAAACCGCCGGCGACTTTAGTGCGGTTTCTGGATGTGATGTCCATACGCTTCCGCCTTCGCATAAAGCTTCGGCGGACAAGAATGCTACGGAGGGCGAGGGATTGAGTTCTGTGGCGGCGATTATAATCATGAAGGAGGGAGGAGAATGAAGTTAGTTGCAGGAAAAATAAAATTTCTATTTTATTTTTCCGAAATTAACTTTATTATCCGACCGAGTGATTGATTATATCGAAGATATACTGGTGTTGTCCCACCTGTTCCCATTTCGAACACAGAAGTTTACCCCGTTAAATAAGTTTTGAAGAAACTTAAAATCCTTCGGATTTTATTTAACGGGGTGAATACACCAAGTGCCGACTATCCCCCACACCAAAATTAAACTTTTTGGTGGCGATTATACTGAGCTTGTCCCACCTGTTCCCATTTCGAACACAGAAGTGAAATAGCTCAAGGCCGATGATAGTGCGATGAGCGCGAAAGTAGGTAGTCGCCACCAAAGTGTTTAATTTACATTTTGGTGTGGGGGTGAATGTGATGAACGCGAAAGTAGGTAGTCGCCACCTTAGCCCTCAATTCCAAAATATTAAAAAAATAAAAAACCGATTTTCCAATCGGTTTTTTAGTTAAAAGGCCCTTGGCTAAATGCCAAGGGCCCCCAATGAGATACCCTACGCTTCGGGTGGGAATTCTACCGTGAATTTTTCTTTGCAAATTGTGCAAAGTCCGTAGAATTTGGAGCATTCCTCACACAGGATGTGTATGGAGCCAATGGTGGCTCCGTTGCTTTTGCACTCCTCGCGCGGCATTTGACAAGCACCTTCAATTATGAGGGCGGTCCCCAGCCGGAATTTCCTGGGGTCAAAGGGCTTGCTGGTGTTCGGACATCGTTGATGTAGGTGTGTCGGCATTACCATGTTCTCCGATCAGATGTTTTGCAGTTTTATGATTCCAGACCGCCTGGATATCAAAACCGCAATTGTGCTAGGTTTACTGTACCAAATCAACTTCTTTTTTGCAAAAAAGAGGTTGATTTGGTACAGTAAATAATCCCATTATGAATATCTATAAAAAACAAAATACCATTTGGCAGAAATTATTATTTGGCGGACTAGCTCTGCTCTTTTTAATCATAGTTTTAAATGTTTTTCCGTCGCCGATAAAGAATGCTTTTTATGGCATCACTTCTCCTATTCAATCCTTCTTTTGGAATACGGGAAACAACTCATCGGTCTTTTTTGGTTCGTTTTTTCGTGGTGGCCAATTACAAAAAGATAATGATCGTCTAACTAAAGAAAATCAAGATTTATTATCAAAAGTACTTTCTTTGCAGGACCAATTAGCTCAAAACCAAGCATTAAAAGAGGTAATGCAAAATACGGCCACCGACCAGATTAGTTTATTGGCGGTTCAAACGGTTGGACTAGATGCCACTTATGATATTATTTCAATAAATAGGGGCAGGAGTGACGGCGTGTTGGAAAAAATGCCGGTAATTTCAAGCACCAAAGTGCTCATCGGAAGGGTAGTTAAGGTATACCAGCATTTTTCAGAAGTTATGCTTATTTCCAGTAAAAATAGCGTTGTGGATGCAAAAATATTACAAAGTGACGCAACAATGCCCTCCATTTTAGGGGTAGTAAAAGGAAGCAGTAATCTTTCGCTATACTTGGACTTAGTGCCAACCGATGCCACGCTAAACCGGCAAGATACCTTGGTTACTTCAGGCCTTGAGGGCATCTTCCCCAAAGATTTACTCATCGGCACCATTACCAGTAAAACCACTAACGATTTAAAGCCATATCAAACCGCAATCGTCCAACCCTTTTTTGATATCAGGCGTCTAGGTACTCTTTTTGTGATTAAGGACTATTTAAGATAAATTCCAAATTTAAAATCCCAAATCCCAAATAATATCAAAATTTGAATATTTGAATTTCAAAACGTTTCGGTTTTGAATTTCGGAAATTTGAATTTAGTATTTGTTTAGGATTTGATTTTTATGATTTTGAATTTCTTTTACTTCGCAAAAGCTATGTGGATCAAATATCCTGTTATATTACTATCTTTCCTGATCTTTGCATTGATTCAGGTAAGTTTCCTGCCACATTTTTTAATCGTGGGACAGTTCCCGGGCCTAGTTTTTGCACTTTTTTTTGTGGTAGTATTTTTTGAGGATCAACAAGAATATGTTACTGGAATTTGCAGTGCCCTGGCGGCCGGATTTTTATTAGATATCATTGGGCCATTTTCTTTTGGCTATCATATTATTTTTTTATTATTGGTGTTTGGCATTTTAAAAACCGTAACCTACTTTTTAAAAGAAAGAACCCACTCGTACCTTTTTTTCTATTTTATACCCATGTTTCTGGCTTCTTTTGCCCTGCATTATGCTTTTTTGCGTGCAATGGCCCAAATGCCTCATCTAGAGCTACAAATTACTCGCAACTTTTTTATTGCTTTATTGTACAATGCTCCAGCCGCATCCCTGTTATTTTATATCTATAAAAAAATATACTTTTTATTTAACAATAAAAAGCAACTACGATTATTTTAAATCCTAAACTCTAAACTCTAAACTCTAAACCCTAAACTCTGAAACGAAGTTCGTTTAGAATTTAGAGTTTAGTATTTAGAGTTTCTTTTGAAAAGCAAAAGCTATGGATATTCGAAACTATAAAATTAAACAATCAACCGGTGATATTGAAACCCACTATGTATTTTTAGATAAACTGGCCAGTAAAAAAGAAGAGGAGCTGGGAATTTTTGAAAAAAAATTTGAAGTGCCGGTGGCCAAAAACATGATATATCTTTTGTTTGGCTTTTTTTTCCTTTGCACGATTATTCTTTTTTCCCGTACGTTTCAGTTTCAAGTTATTTCGGGCAACCAATTAGCTATTGCCAGTGAAAATAATAAAGGCACCATTGATTTAATTCGTCCGGAACGCGGCATTATTTACGATAAAAATTTTAAAAAAATCGCGGTAAATGCGCCGGCGTACGATTTGGTGTGCGATCGTAAAAACTTTACAAAAGAAAATCCAATATTTTTGCAGGAAATTCAAGATATTGCCAGTATTATCAGCAAAGACCCGGAAGATCTAAAAAATATCATAATTACCTCCGAAAGTTCAAAGGTGCTCATGGCCGAAAATATTTCACAAGAACCCTTGCTGATATTAGAGGCGAAAATTTCTTCATTTCCTGATTGCAAGATTGAAAAGAATACGGTGCGAAACTATGCATTGGGCCCCATATTTTCTCCGGTACTGGGGTACACTGGTAAGGTCACCAAAAACGATTTAGCAGAGGGCAATTATTATACGCTAAGTGACTACACTGGTAAAATTGGTTTGGAAAAATCGTATGAACAGTATCTGCGGGGCGTGCCTGGCCGAGTGGAAATCATAAAAACGGCTGCCGGAGCGACGCGGGGAGACAAACTACTGTCGCCTCCCAAGGAAGGATATAGTTTAGTGCTCAACATTGACCAGGATTTACAAAAAAAGGTATATGAAGCGCTTGAAAAAAGCATTAAAAATATTGGCAGTAAGAAAGGGGCGGCGGTGGCCATGGATCCGCGAACTGGCGCTGTTTTGGCACTGGTTTCGTACCCCGCTTACGATAACAATATATTCAGTGACGGAATTTCCCAGGCGGACTTTAATGCCTTGCAAAACGACCCCTCTCAGCCATTTTTTAATCGTGCCATTTCTGCGCAATACCCAACCGGTTCTACCATAAAACCGTTTGAAGCCGCCGGGGTACTGCAGGAAAAATTAATTGATTCCCGTAAACTCATTCGCGATCCGGGATATATTATTGTGCGCAATCAGTACGATCCTTCAATAACATACACCTTTGGTGGGGTTCAGCCCCATGGCTGGGTGGACATGAAAAAAGCCATTGCCGTTTCTTCCAACATTTATTTTTACACCGTTGGCGGCGGGTATGGTGATCAGCAAGGGTTGGGGCCCGCGCGAATTAAAAAATACCTGGATCTATTCGGCTGGGAACAAAAAACCGGCATTGATTTGCCGGGGGAGTATCCCGGGTTTGTGCCAACGCCCGAATGGAAAAAAACCACCAAAGGCCAGCCCTGGTGGGATGGCGATACTTATAACCTTGCCATCGGCCAGTCGGATTTACAGGTAACTCCATTGCAGGTAGCCGCGGCTTACAGTGCCATTGCCAATGGAGGTACGTTGTATAAGCCGCAAATTGTTCAAAAAATTATCAATGGTTCGCCCAATAATTCCCCTGACATTATTACCGAATTTAAACCCGAAATTGTCAGGCAGAATTTTATTGAAAGCGCACATTTGCAAATCGTGCGCGAAGGCATGCGTGACGGCGTGCAAAAGGATTACGGTTCTTCCCACCTTTTAAGTGATTTACCAGTGGTGGTTGCCGGAAAAACCGGGACCGCGGAAATTGGAAAAGTGGGGGTATACAATACCTGGTCTTCCGCTTTTGCTCCTTATGATAATCCGGAAATTGTGGTGGTGGCTACTATTGAAGAAGTAAAGGGTTTGCGCGCAGCCACACTGCCGGTGGCACATGATATACTGCAATGGTATTTTAATAAAAATAAATAGATTTTTAAAATCAAAAACCCCAGGCGAAAATCCGTTTCGCCAGGGGTCGATCCTAGAAGAGAACGTTAGCGAGCATGGATCGTTTCTTCTAAGATTTCTTCAGCCTTCTTGGCGCACTCTTCCTCTGTGCTAAGAGGGCCATAAAGCTTTGAAATGGTTACTCCTCCATCAAGAGTGCGCCTCCAACTTGTTTTACTAGACGCAAACTTGATGGCACATTTCAGAGAATGTCGTTCCACATCTTCACGAGGATTATGATCTTCATCGACCACTATCCACTGCCTTTTGTATGCCCAGTCAATCACGATTCTGAAGTACCACAAGTGTTTTTTACTCCCTTTTTTGAGTGGGACCAAAGAACTAACTTAATAGTAATATGAAAATATTGTTGTGTCAAGTTGTTGATGGATTTTAATTTTGCTATAATTCATAAATCCTAATTCTTAAATCGTAAATCAACACAATGTCAACTATCGACGACCTCAGAAAAGTCCGGTTACAAAAACTCAATACCATTCAAAAGGTTACGGGTTTGGCGTACCCGGCAAAAACCAAAAGAACTCATACGATAGCCCAAGCCCTGGATGATTTTTCGAAATTATCAAAAAACAAGAAAGAAGTCGTTTTAGTCGGAAGAATTATGGCGCTTCGCGGTCATGGCGGCGCTACGTTTTTAGATATTCAAGATGGCACTGCTAAACTGCAAGGTTTGGTAAAAGAAGAAAAATTAGGAGAAAAGGGTTATAAGTTTTTTGAAACCGTATTTGATGTAGGGGATTTTATTGAAATAACGGGGGTGCTTATAACCACCAAGCGGGGAGAAAAAACTCTAGAGGCTAGTGATTATAAAGTGTTGGCAAAATCGTTATTGCCCTTACCCGAAAAGTGGCATGGTTTGCAAGACGAAGAAGAAAAATTACGCAAGCGCTATTTAGATATTTTATTTAACCCGGAAGTTAAGGACATGATTCAAAAACGCGCGGTGTTTTGGAATTCCATGCGCCAATTTTTAATAGAAAAGGGCTTTTTAGAAGTGGAAACACCGGTACTTGAAACCACTACCGGTGGAGCTGATGCGCGGCCGTTTGTAACTCGCCACAATGCTTTAGATATGGACGTATTTCTGCGAATTTCCACGGGTGAATTGTGGCAAAAGAAATTAATGGTGGCAGGATTTGAAAAGACATTTGAAATTGGCAGGCAATTTAGAAATGAGGGCATGGATGCCGAACATTTGCAGGACTACACCCAAATGGAGTTTTACTGGGCTTATGCGGATTATAAACAGGGCATGAAATTAGTGGAAGAATTGTACAAATACATCATTAAAAAAACCTTTGGCACCCTAAAGTTTAAAATAAAAGATTTTACGGTGAATTTTGGCAAAAAATGGGAAATGTACGATTACCACACCATGATTAACAAGTATGCCAAGATAGACATTTTTGAAGCAGGGCTTCCGGACATGGAAAAGCAATTGCAAAAATTGGGCATTACATACGACAAAAACGGATTTAACAAAACCCGCGCCATTGATAATTTATGGAAGTATTGCCGCAAACATATCGGTGGCCCGGGGTTTTTGATAAACTTACCGGTTGATGTTTCGCCATTGGCAAAACGAGATGAGAAAAATCCAAAAATAGTGCAGCGTTTTCAGGTGATTGTTGCCGGAAGCGAAGTAGGGAATGGGTATAGCGAATTAAATGACCCCGTTGATCAGGCGGAAAGGTTTGCCCAGCAACAAAAATTACGCGAAAAAGGAGACGAAGAAGCCCAAATGTTTGACCATGATTTTGTGGAGGCCCTAGAATATGGCATGCCGCCAACGTGCGGATTTGGCATCGGAGGCGAGCGGCTGTTCGCCTTTTTAATGGGAAAAACCGCAAGAGAATGCCAAATTTTCCCATTGATGAAGCCGAAGGTATAGTATAAAGTATTTGGTATTAGACCTGTTGCTTAATAAGAATTCGTGGAAAAAGTCTTCTGTGAATTCTGGAATTCTCACCTTGTCGCAAGATGGTAATTCCAGAGTCCGCAGGAAATGAGCATCGCTTTGTCGCCAACACCTTCCACTTTGTTGCGAAATACGTCGGTTACGATTCTAAATCTCTTTACTCCGCAAATAGCATGTTCCACCAAGACCCTGATACTCGACTTTCTCTTGTTTTGATTGACTTTTGTCTGGCAAAGGTCGTGAGTTCTGGGTTTTCTCTCGGGCATGGAGATTCTGTGGTTAGGAAACTGAGCTTGGTATCCCTTAAAACCCAAGTCCATGTGTTGCTTAACTTTTTCTGGAATCTTGTTTGGTGGAGCGTGCTTTTTTACCATCGTAAAGTCGTGTTGCCGGCCACCTTCGGTTTTGCTTAAAAACAGGATTTTCTTTTTCTTGTTGGTAATGATAATGTTCTTTAAGGTGTGGCGTTTCTTCTTGCCTGAGTACTTTTCGGTTTGCGCTTTTGAATCTTTGGGTCGTTGTACGGGTCGCTCTGTTCCATCCACAAATACCTCACGGGCTTCGGGGAACATTTCGAAAAACTCTTCCACTTTTTTTAATCTTCTTTCGGGCAACGCCATCTTTTTCCCAAGAGTCTTTTCCAGAATTTCTGTCATCTGCTCTTGCTTGCGAAATCCGTTGCCCCAATCAAATCCATACAAAAATGTCAGTACATCGTAAGTCGGATAACACTTGTAGTAAAAGAGAATGAAAAACAACTTATCCTGCATTTCCCTTAAAAACCCTTTTCTGCCTCCGCCCGGTTTTCTGGTTCTGTGCTTGCGATTTCTTCGATAATCTTGTTGTCTTACATTCCGCCAAACTTGATCAAATGTTGGCAGTAACTCAGTAAACTCATTAGGATTTAACCCAGTTAATGCCAGCGTTAAACGCTCGCTACGCAACACTTTTTCAATATTCATCATGATAGTTGGAGACAATTACAGCCTCCATACCATCATTTTACCATTATTTAGGTCAAAAATCGTTATTAAGCAACAGGTCTATTATATATTAAGTATAAATTTATGGTAGAAGGCGAGCCAAAATTTGAAGAAGAAAAAACAGAAGAACCGAAAAGAAAAAGTGCAATTTCTAAAGTTGTTGGGTCTACCCCAAAACAAGAAGAGGAAGTTTTAGGGTTGGCAGAAGAAAGATTTAAAAAAATCGACTACTTTGTAGACATTCCAGATCTGGAAAAAACTCCCGAACAGATAGAAATAATCAACGGTATTTTGGACAAATTACCAGATTTTTTAAAGAAATATGGAGCGACCACTCTTGATATAACACCAAATCAAATACGTTTTATAGAAAATAATAAAACCAGTGAAGAATTTATTAAAAAATTTAATATTAGCGATGATTATGCAGGAGTTTACTACCCCAAGAAGCAACTTTTAATAGTAATCGACCAAAAAGACAACTTAATAAATGCAGAAGTCGTTTTGCATGAACTTATTCATGCAAGTTCCTTCAATTCTTTGGAAGTAGATTCTTTGGAGTTAAGTAAACTTAAAGAAGCATTGGGTACGAGCATGGAAGAGTTGGGCCTCGATATTGGTTTAGACATGCCGCCTATACACGATTGTATCATGCGTGTAAGAAGAACTGGTTTTAGTGTTCATAGTAAAAAAAATAATGAAGTATATTTTGATCAAATTAATGAGGCAGTAACAGAGGAGTTAGTAAAAAGATTTGACCAAGAATATTTTGGATCGATTAATGGTATTTCAGGAAGAGTTAAAGAAAGGCAGGATTATATCGCGAATATCTTAAAAGAGCATCCGGATAGTAAAGATTTGGAAAATAATGAGGGATTATTACTGTCAGACATTGCTATAGTAAATCCGCAATCAGGAGAATACAGGCCATATACTTACATAAAAGAAAGGGGAATACTAAAAACTTTAATAAGAGATATTTTTGAAAGTCGTCATAATCAGGGACGATTTGAGTCGGAAGAGCAAGTTTTTAATGTTTTTGCTAAAGCGGCAATGACTGGCAAGCTATTAGAAATCAGCAGACTTATTGAGAAAACTTATCACGAGGGATCTTTTAAGAAGACAAAAGAAGTTCATGGCAAGGGTACTTTTAGAAAACTAGGGGAATTAACAAGGCATGTACCAAAAAATGATTAAAGTTTTAGTTTTTGGGACATTTAATGGACTCCACGAAGGACATAAAAATTTCTTTGAACAGGCCAGGAAATACGGAGGCTATTTAACGGTGGTAGTGGGGAGGGATTCTACAGTATTAAAAATGAAGGGAAAGGCACCGAAATTTAACGAGCAAGAAAGATTAAAAGCTGTTCAAGGATCTGGATTGGTAGATGAAGCTAGATTGGGAAATGAAGCCGCGCCTGGAGAAAAATTAGACCCTTACAAAGTTGTTGAAGAAATAAAACCTGATATTATTTGTCTTGGATACGACCAGACATTTTTTGCAGATAAATTAGCGGAAGAATTGCCAAAAAGGGGATTGGGGCATATAAAAATCTACAGGCTCAAAGCATTCAAACCCGAAAAATATCACTCTTCTTTATTAAACAAGTAGATTTATTTATATCTGAAACATACTATTCGCTTATTCGCGCGAATAAGCGAATAGTAAAGGGTATGAAAAACAAAGAGTTATCTAAAATTTTTAAAGCACTAGGAAATGAAAGGAGGCTTTTAATTGTAACTATCCTTTTTAAAAACAGGGAATTAACCGTAGGTCAAATTAGCGAATTTATACATCTTTCTTTTAAGGCGACTTCTAAGCATCTGCTTATCCTTAGTAATGCAAAACTGGTAAGTATGAGACAGATAAGTTTAAATAGGATGTATTCACTAAATAATCCCGATTTTATAAAACAATTTTTAAGAGTATAATATTATTAGTATTATAAAGCTATTCGCTTATTCGCGCGAATAAGCGAATAATAACTTATGTTAGATATAAACAGAATTAGAAATAACAAAGAAGAGATAAAAAAGGCCTTATTAAAACGGTTAAAAGAGGGTGATTTTAATTTGGATGAGATTATTGCGTTGGATGACCAGCGAAAAAGTTTATTAACTAAAGTTGAACAACTTAAAGCAGAACGGAATAAAAATTCTAAAACCAAACCGACTTCGGAAATGATTGAAAAAATGAAAGCCATCGGCAATGAAATTAAAGCGCTGGACGGACAGGTCAATCAAACACAGGAAACATTAAAAGAAACATTATCTGCGTTGCCCAATATTGTTGCAGATGATGTGGTTGCCGGAGGAAAGGAGAATAATAAGATTTTACGGCAATTTGGTAAAAAGCCGAAATTTACCTTTGCGCCAAAAGATCATGTGCAGTTGGCCACCGATTTGGGGTTAATTGACTACGAACGCGGAGTAAAAATGTCCGGGGCGGGTTTTTGGATATATAAAGGCAATGGTGCGATTTTAGAGTGGGCGCTACTTAATTACTTCATAGATTTTCATCGTAAAAATAACTATACTTTTTTATTGCCGCCCTATCTGCTTACTGAGGAATCGGCGTATACCTCAGGGCACTTGCCAAAATTTAAAGATGACTTGTACTGGACTGAAGACAAATTATGTTTAAATGCCACATCTGAGATGATGATAGGAAATTATCACCGCGACGAAGTGTTACAGGAAGCGGAATTGCCATTAAAATATTTTGCCTATTCGGCCTGTTTCAGACGGGAGGCCGGAAGTTATCGCAAAGAGGAGCGGGGGATGGTGCGCGGCCACCAATTTAATAAAATTGAAATGTTCCAATTTACATTAAAAGAAAAATCTTGGGACGCATTTGAAGAGATGCTCGGCAATGCTGAAAAATTAACTAAGGGACTGGGACTCCATTTTCAGTCATCCCTTTTGGCGGCTGGAGATGCAAGCGCTGCCATGGCCAAAACGGTGGACATTGAAGTGTGGATTCCCAGTATGAATATTTATAAAGAGGTAAGCAGTGCGTCAAACGGGTTAGATTATCAGGCCCGACGCGGAAATATAAAATACCGGGATAGTAAGAATAATAAAAATGAATTTGTGCACATGTTAAACGCATCCGGTTTGGCGACCAGTCGCTTGATTCCGGCGATGCTGGAGCAGTTCCAGCAAAAAGACGGGAGTGTGAAAATTCCCAAGGCGCTGCAAAAATATACGGGGTTTAAAGTAATAAAGCGATCCGAATGATCCGAATCCGCATCCGAATGATCCAAATACGTCACGTTTCACATTCGGATCATTCGGATGATATTCGTAAATTAGGATCGCTTAAGCATGGAAGAAAAAAAGATCGTAATTAAAAACATAGAAACCTATTATAAGGTTTTTGGAGAAGGCCTGCCATTTGGTCAGGGTAAAACCCTACTTATTTTGCACGGCTGGCCGTCTCATTCCGATCGTTGGACTCAAGCGGCTGAATTTTTAATGCAAAAAAATACCAGGGTGGTGGTCCCTGATTTGCCGGGGTTTGGCAAAAGTCAAGTTCCGATACATGCTTGGAATATCAATGATTATGTGGAATGGCTGGAAGAATTTTCAAAGGGAGTGCCGGAGCTTGGTAGTAAATTTTTTCTTTTAGGTCATTCGTTTGGGGGTGCCTTGGCAGCAAAATTTGCCATAAAATATAATCAGCATATCGAAAAGCTTTTTTTAATTTCCGCGGCCTGTATTCGCCGTAAAACATGGGTTAAAAAATTGTTTTACGTGGCGGCCAAAGCGGTAAAAATATTTTCTTTTTTGCCGGGCTACCCATATCTGCGCAAAGCGTGTTATCGGTTTATCATTAAAAAAAGTGACTATCCCTACCAAACCGGCGTTATGCAAGAGGCATACCTCAAGGTTATCAGCGAAGATTTATCTTATAAACTTTCCTTTATTAAAGTTCCAACGGTTATTATTTGGGGCGATAAAGATACATTGACTCCGATTGATCAGGCGCATATTATTCATAAAAAAATTCCGAATTCAAAATTAATAATCATACCTGGGGCGGATCACTTGCTGAATGTAAAAATTCCAGAGGCCCTGGCTCAAAAAATTATTGAAAATTTTCCGGCTCCTTCATATAATGACCAGCTTTTATCTTTAAAAAACATTATTTAATGGTGTTTTCCTTGCTATATATCATAATTCTTCTTTGGTTTATCAGAACAATTAAGTTTGTTCTTTTTTGGATTTACCTTTGGCAGTTAAAAAATTACCATGTCGGCCGTTTTGTGGATCACTTTAGGACCCATAAAGGCAGGAAGATATTTTTTAATAGTTTGTTTATCGTAAAATTGGTTTTATTGGTATTACTTTTTATACATTACGATGCATCTTTCTATATTTTATTATTAGTGTACGCAGCAGAATCGTTCATTTTTATTGCAAATATTCTAAAAAGAACCGTAAAAGTGCCAAAATTTACATCGAAAACAGTATTTTTGGGCACCATGGCATTTTTAGATGTTACGCTGTATTTGTACTTCTTGTATTCTTATGCAGCAAATCCTTTTTGGATTGTGATTTTGATGTTAGCATATGATATTTTAATTCCGGTAATCGTTTCTTTGATTGTCTTATTTTTTCAACCATTTTTCGTGGCGGCCCGTAACCGTATTTTACAAAAAGCCGCCAAAAAAATGACTCAATTTCCCGGCCTCAAAGTAATTGCTATTACCGGGAGCTACGGTAAAACATCAACTAAAGAGTTTTTAACCACCATACTTTCTTCAAAGTTTAAGGTGCTGGCAACGCCGGATCATAACAATTCAGAAATTGGCATTGCCCAAACCATTTTACGGGATTTGAAACCGGAGCATGAAATTTTTGTTGTTGAGATGGGGGCGTACAACAAGGGAGGCATCAAGTTATTATGCGACATAGTGGAGCCGGAAATGGGGGTGGTAACCGGGGTCAATGAGCAGCATCTGGCCACTTTCGGCTCTTTAGAAAATCTGCTTTCGGCCGAAGGTGGCCGCGAACTTCTTGCTTCTTTGCCGCCCCATGGAACTATTATTGTAAACGGCGACAATGAGTATTGCCTGGATTTGTATAAAACCGCTGCCATTAAGAAACGTTTGTACGCCGTAAAAAAAAATGTGCTTGATTCTCATATCTGGACCGAAGATGTAACAGTAAATACCGATAGTATTTCTTTTATTGCGGTTTCCGGTCAAGCTAATTTCATTGACGATCCCAATAAATCAAAAAAGGAAATGGCGCATTTTGCGGCTTCGGTATTGGGGCGACAACAGGTTCAAAATCTATTGGGTGCCATATTAGCTGCAAGAGAACTTGGCATGAATTTTGGAGAGATTTCTAATGCGTGTGGCGCTATCACTCAGGCCCAAGCAGGCATGACATTAAAAAAGGGTGCATACGGCTTAGAAGTAATAGATGCTACGTATTCTTCAAATTCCGATGGCGTGGCTGCTGATTTAGATTATCTTAAAATATTTCCAGGTAAGTGCGTAATCGTAATGCCATGTTTAATTGAGCTAGGAAATAAATCCAGTCAAGTCCATTACCAGATCGGTAAAAAAATCGCCGAAGTTTGCGATTTGGCGATTATTACCACCAAAGACCAATTTGAGCAAATAAAAAAGGGAGCCATAGAAAATGGCATGGCTGCCGATAAAGTAATTTTTTCCGAAAAACCAAAAGAGATTTTTAGCACCATAACTACATCATGCAAACAAGGCGACACGGTGCTAATTGAAGGTGGACGGCCAAAAGAGTTAATCAGATTATTGCATGGTAAATATGCATAGCATATTTTCGTCGCCGCTTGGCGATAAAAATTTGCGAATATTTATTGCCTTCACTTGCTAGAAAATAAATTTAAGCCAATATCAATATCCTTATCCCCCAATGTTCAAAAAGATGACGTGGTTTTGGCATTGAAATTATTGTTTCAGCCATGGAAATGGAAAAATGGCCTGGCTATAAAAAAACTCGAGGAAGAATTTAAAAATTATTTAGGTGTTGGGCATGCAGTTAGTTTTAATAGCGGAAGATCCTCGCTTTTTGCCATTTTGAAATCTCTTGATTTACCAGAGAAGAGCGATGTGTTACTGCAGGCGTTTACCTGCAACGCAGTGGTAAATCCTATCTTGTGGGCCAATGTAAATCCTATTTACATTGACTGCGCCGATGGTTTTAATGTGAATATCGCAAAATTAGCACTGCTTATTCGTGAGAATAAGCAGTCGGTGGGGGTGTTGATAGTTCAGCATACTTTTGGACTACCAGTAAACATGGAAGAAGTGTTAAAAATTGCCAAAGAACATAATATGGTAGTAATTGAGGATTGTGCCCACGCTTTGGGCGCGGAATTTAATGGCAGTCCTGCCTTCGCTCAGGGTTTTAGCGGGCGAAGGAAGGTGGGTACTTTTGGGGACGCAGCATTTTTCAGTTTTTCAAGGGATAAAGTTATTTCCAGTGTGTATGGCGGAATGGCGGTAACCAATAATGATAAAATTGGCGAAAAACTGGCGAGGTTACAAAAAGAATTCGGTCAGCCATCACTGTTTTGGATTTTCCAGCAACTATTGCACCCGATATTATTATGGTTTATTATTTTGCCGCTGTACCATTTTTTTGACTTGGGAAAAATATTTTTAGTATTTTCACAGCGGCTTCACGTATTATCAAAAGCCGTAAGTTGGCAAGAAAAAAGGGGCGAGCGCCCTGATTATTTTCCTAAAGCCCTGCCAAACGCCTTAGTGGTACTGGCCCAAAACCAGTTTAATAAGTTAGAAACATTTAATGCGCATCGGCGCAAAATTGCCGAGTTTTATTACGAACATTTAAAAGATACTAAATTTGGCTTACCGATAAGAGAAAATAATATCTTTTTACGCTTCGCCGTCACTCATCAAAAAGCCCACGAAATTTTATATGAGGCCTGGTATAATCAAAACATCTTGCTGGGGGATTGGTATAGAAGCCCTATTGACCCCCACGACACGCAATTAGATAAAATGGCATATAGACGGGGTTTATGCCCAAATGCCGAACAGCTAGCCAAAACGACATTAAACTTACCGACACATATTAATATTTCTATGGAAGACGCTTGGAGGATTGTTGATTTTTTGTCCCGATACATTTAATCAAATTAAATGTATACGGGATCCCGTATAAAATTAATATTTATAATTTTATCAGGGAAAAAATATAATTAGTTAGTATAAATGGTAAGAGCGCAGTAGAAATACTGCGCTCCTTGAGAGGGACAATCTAGACCGGCGGCGGTCTTGCTCGCACCCCTTTTAGGGGAGTCGGAACCATGGTTCTTTCTCCTTAAATTGTGAATAAATCTATTATAGTATGTAATGAAATTATTGTCAATAGGTATCTATGGAAATAAAAGAAATAACAAATAAACAAGAATGGGAGGATTTTTTGCTGGGCTGCCAGGAAAAGACCTTTTTGCAGTCCTGGAATTGGGGAGAATTTCAAATGTCCTTGGGAAAAAAGATTTGGCGGCTAGGAATCATTGCTTCGCAATCGCGGATAAACGCAGATAATACGCGGATTAACGCGGATAACGACGAGTTAATAGCGGTGGCGCTGGTGATTAAAACGACAGCAAAACGTGCATCGTTTTTGTTGGTGCCGCATGGGCCAATTGTGAATTTAAAATTTAAAAATCAAAATTCAAAATTATTGAGTATTTTATTAGAAAGATTAAAAGAATTGGCGAAAACGGAAAAAGCGGATTTTATAAGGATTAGTCCGATTTGGCCTGCCCGCCATAGCCTCGGCGCAGGCGGGGAAAGGAATATTGAAAACGAAAAACTGTTTAAGGACTTGGGTTTTAAGTTAAGGCCATTGCATACGCATCCTGAATCAAGCTGGAAATTAAATATTGAAGCACCGGAAGAAAAATTACTAGATGGTATGAGAAAAACTACCCGGTATCTGATTTTGAAAGCCCAAAAAGATAAGGATATAGAGATATTCCAGAGTTTTGATGTTAAGGACATTGATACGTTTAACACTATGCATTTAGCTGTAGTAAAAAAGCAAAAATTCATTCCGTTTTCCTTGGAGTATTTTCAAAAAGAGTTTTTATTGTTTTTATCCGATAATCAGATTGCCCTTTTTATTGCAAAGTATCGGGGGAAAATCATTGCCGCATCGTACGGGATTTTTTGGTCGGGCATGGCGTTTTACCACCACGCGGCGCTGTTGCCCGAATACAAAAAAATCCCCGCTTCGTATCTGTTGCAATGGCACGCCATTCAAGAAGCTAAAAAGAGGGGGTGTAAAGTGTATGACTTTTGGGGGTACGCCGATCCGGTCAAAAACCCAAAGCACCCATACGCCGGCCCGACCCTGTTTAAAATGGGGTTTGGCGGATACAAAGAAGAATACGTCAAAACCCAGGACTTTGTCATTTCTCAAAAATATTGGTTAAATTATATAATAGAAAGTGTGCGAAGAATCAAAAGAGGCCTGTAGAATAAGCGCGAAATCCTAAATACTAAACCCTAAATCCTAAACCGTTTTAGAATTTAGAAATTAGAATTTAGAATTTCTTTTGCGAAGCAAAAGCAATATGAGTTACCGTAAAAAACACATTCACCCTAGAATAAAGGGCTTAAAAAAAAGAAAACGGTTTTTTAAAAAACCTCTTTTTTGGATATTTCTTGCTTCCCTGCTCATTATTTTCGGGGTGGTATATTTTTTATTATTTTCTTCGGTGTTTGAAGTTACGACGGTTAACGTTTCGGGAAACGAGAACATCGAGGCAGTCGATATTCAAAGTGTCGTCTGGTCAACTCTGCCAAAAAAAATCATTGATGTTTGGGTGGCGGGTATTAATTCTAAAAGCATTTTTATGGTCAATGAAAAGAATATTGCAGATGGTATTGCGCTTCAGTTTCCTACCATTGAAACGGTGCAGGTAGAAAAAATATTGCCCCATACGGTCGCTTTGCATATTAAAGAACGGCGTTCATTTGCCATGGTATGCGAAGACCAGGCCAATGAAAATTGTTTTTTAATGGATGAACGGGGCGTTGCGTTTGAATTGGTGCTAAATACCCAAAAAAACATGATGACGGTGCAACGGTTTCCCGGTGGCGCAAAAATTGTCTTGGGGCAACAGGTAATCCCCGATACCATAATGGCGGCCATTTCTAAAATTCAAAAGAACTTAAAAGATAATTTTCAGGTATCTGTTAGCGAGGTACTGGTTTCCGATACGCTGATATGCACCATGCCGGCGGGCTGGAAGGTGTATTTTGACCCCACGCAAGACATTGATTTGCAAATTATGAAAATGAACGCTATTTTACATGATCAGATTACCAAAAACAATCTCCGTAATTTGGAATATATATATTTGCAATACAAGGACAAGGCCTATTATAAGTAGTGGGTAGGGTACTTGAAGCTATGGACGTAACCCCTCACGCCCCCGATGTCATTTACGACGCGCACGATCGGGAATCCAGGGCATCTTGTTTGACCGTGAATTACGAAATGGATAATTAAAAGAATTTTCTTGTCTTTTCTCCAATTTTTGGCTATAAATTCGCTATAATTTTTATACTTATGCGTGGCTAAGTATAAAAATTCTATCAAATTTCTATCTCAAAAATTGAAAAAAATCCAAAGAAACCATTTCGTAATTCACGGTTGAAAATCCTCTGGATCCCGGGTCAAAAGCCCGGGATGACAACGAGAGGCGTGAGCAGTTATGGACATCACATCCAGAAACCGCACTCCAACTCTTGCCGGATTTGCCAATCTTGGGCAGTTTTCACAAAAAATATGTTCGCCGTAGCTTCGGCTACGCCTCGCATATTTTTTGTTCCAAGCCGCCCAAGATTGCCAAACCGCCGGCGACTTTAGTGCGGTTTCTGGATGTGATGTCCATACTTATGAATTATTGGCGCTGTTCGGAAATGATCTCATTTGTCGTCATTGCGAGGAATTCGCAGATGACGAAGCAATCTTACTTCCCGTGTTGAGATTGCCACGGCCTTGCCAGGCCCGCAATGACGGTGGTGGTGACTGTTTCCGAACAGCACCCAAATTATTTGACAAAATGAATAATATATTTTATACTAATGGTATACAAACTATGGTATTTAAAAAACTATTTTCCGGGGCATATGTAACATTAAAAATGTTATGCGTGCCCACAAAAAAGAATAACTATAACCCGGTTTTTTTGCAAAGCAACATGGCGCTTTGTATCGTTATTTTGTTGTTTTTTGTTAAAATAATTGCCAGTGGACTTTTATTGCCATTACCTCAAAATACATTTTTTGCCGATATTACCAGGACAAGTTTAATAACCCTGTTAAATCAAAATAGGGCAATGGCAGGTCTGTCGCCATTACAGGAAAATAGCCAATTAGATAAAGCCGCCCTGCTGAAAGCCCAAGACATGCTACAGCACCATTATTTTTCGCACCAAAGTCCCCTAGGATTTACCCCCTGGTATTGGTTTTTACAAGCGGGGTATAAATATAAATATGCAGGCGAAAACTTAGCCGTGGGTTTTATTGAGTCCGGCCAGGTGTTTGATGCGTGGTTTAATTCGCAAAGCCACCGGGAAAATTTACTTAATCCGAACTATCGGGATGTGGGAACCGCTATTGTTGAAGGATTCGGCGCCAATAATGAGATGCTGGTCGTGCAAGTTTTCGGAAGTTTGCCGGCGCGGCGTCCGCCAACTAAAACCCAGCAGCCAGCGCCTCCTATTGCCCAAGTTTCTGTTTTGCCGCCCAGCGTATCGGCTAGTACCGGGCCCCTTGTGCCGGAATCCTTTGGCACGGTACCTAGTGCTACCGCCCAGGATCAACCATATTCTAGTGTGCCGACAGAAAAAGCAGATGAGCGTGTGTTGGGGGACGCTGCTCAAATTCACCAGGGCAACCAGGTTGCCACATCACGCTACAGCAGAATGTATACCGGCCTCATTCATTTTTTGGTCTATGATCAGGAAAAGGTTGTGACCTACGCATCATACATTTTTTTGGTTTTTGTAGTTATATCGCTGTTATTAAGCATCACCATAAATCCCGAAGTGTCCCATGCTAAGCTCATGATCCGGTCATTTTTATTAATTATTATCCTGTCTACCATATTACTCTTTAATCAAGAGACGCTGACTTACCTGAATACCTATCATATTACTATTTAAGGGGTCTTCCGTTTGCCTAGGGGGCCTTAATAATGAACGATAAACAAAAAGAACTGGTAAAAATTTTTATTTTCTTGCTCGCGTTGAGCTTTGTTTTGGTCAACTGGAATACCGTTTCCTGGGTTTTTAATTACAAGGCATGGTATGGTTTGGCGTATGAATTTTTCAATCCCTATCCGGATGTGGCAGATGCGCTGGTTAACATAAATCCTCAAGAAGCTAGCCGGGGCGATACGCCTGTGTTCAATCGATTTATTCGTACGCCTGCCCATAATTCATTGGTTATTAAAAGTATTGGTGTCGAGGCGCCCGTAGTAATCGGGCAAAGCATCAATAAAAAATTATTGGAAAAGGATTTAAATAGAGGAGTGGTTTACTACCCCGGTTCCGTGCTGCCCGGTGAAAACGGTCAGATGGTTATTTTAGGACACTCGGCGCCGCCCAATTGGCCGCACATAAAATACGATTACATTTTTAGCAATATTGAAAACCTTAACCCGGGGGACCAGATTATCCTTAATTTTAACAATACCCAGTATATCTATGCCGTAACGGATAAAAAAATCATCCAGCAGGGCCAGGATTTTATAAACGATGAGGCCATTTTAAGTAATAATATTTTGACCCTGATTTCATGCTGGCCGCCGGGAAAAAATTACCAGCGAATTACCGTAACCGCCCAATTACAAAAATAAATAGTTCTTTTACAATAGCGGGACCAGTTTTCTCAATCCAAGGAATAGGAGGTTGGTGATGATTCTGGCACCTGGTACCAGTCCGAAAAATTATAACATCAGAAAAATTGGAAGTCGCCTTGTTCAATTATTGGAAATCAGAAGGCAGGTTTCCTACTGGGGAAAATTGACGTCAATTCTAGGAGTAGCGGACACGGGTATAGCATTACGCTCTCTTCCGCCAGGCGCAGAAGCTTGGTTTGCTATCCCTCGCTGGCAATGCTTTGCGCCTACCTATGGCCAAGCACTGAAAATTCTGCTTAATATATTTAGCCGCCTTTATCCGGGAGTTTTCCATAATTGGCGCAATGAATGGCAGGAGGCCCAGTTCCCTCCCAAGTATTTCCGCCAGCACTCAAAGAATATTGAGGCATTCAATATTATTAAAGGCCAACAGAGGGGCTGTGATATTCTGGTCATTGCGTGCCAGTTTGGCCTAAAGCACGTGGGTGAATCGGCCGAGAAATGCCAGTGTCTTAGTTTTCCTGTATTTCCCCTTGATCCTTTTACGGTCGTTTGCAAGCTCTTGTTATACCCTTTCTGTTTTAAGGACCGCAATGCTCTTTGGATTGATTGTCCCGGAGTAGAGTGTTCTGAACGGGGTAACGGTGATTTTTTATTGACTCCGTACATCGGTTTTGATGATGGCAAGGTTGTTTTGGGAACTCATTACAATCGTTACCAGAATGACTTTTGCGGTCCGGCCACCGGAATTTTGGTGTAGACGATCTTGTGGGGAATTCCATTGCAAAAAGGGCGCTCAGTTTGAGGCGCCCTTCTTTTTATACATTCTCCTATTTACGTCCTTCAAATGCCGATTCCAGTGTTTCGTCATCGGCGTATTCAAGTTCACCGCCTATTGGTAGCCCTTTGGCCAAGTGGGTGATTTTAATTGAGGAGGGTAATAAAATTTCTTTCAAAGCCCTTTCAATGAGGATGGAAATAGTTTTGCCTTCCGGGGTGGGATTGGTGGCGATGATAATTTCAGATAAGGGCGTTTTGGCTATGCCGAATGTTTCCGGATGCAAGAGCCGTTCTTTTAATTGCTCAAGACGGATACCGCCACCACTTATTTTTTTTAGGGTTACCAACGTATTGCTCATAATAAAATACAGGCCCTTGTATCGCCCGGTATGCTCCAGTGAAATGAGGTCATTTTCTTTTTCCACAACGCACAATACTTGATGATTTCGGGCAGGATCTTGGCATAGAGAGCATAAAGATGCCGGGCCATTTGTTGATTCAAAGGGGTTAAAACAAAAGGCACAGAATTTTATATTATTTTTTAAGGATTGTATGGCGCTAATTAATTCATCTACCTCTTTTTTGTCTTGATTAATTAAATAAAAAACAAAACGGCCCGCGGTACGCGAACCGATGGTGGGAAATTTGGAGAATAAGTCAGTGAGGCGTTTGATGCTAGATGACATTTAACAATTGACATTTAACAATTGACCATTGACAACCGACGTCACCGTTGGTTAATTGTTAAATGTCAATAGTCAAAGGTATATTATTTTAGTCTGCCGACACTTCTGTGGAGTAATCCCCCTGTTCCAAACTTCTGAAACTGACCCGATTTTCATCAAAGTACAATTTTATGGCGCCAGTTGGCCCGTTTCGGTGTTTGGCCACGATAATTTCAGCAATATTTTTTTCCAGCGAATTTTCGTTGTATTTATCTTCACGGTAAATAAAGAGCACCACGTCCGCGTCTTGTTCAATGGCGCCTGACTCACGCAAGTCAGAAAGCATGGGCCGGTGGGGGGTTCGTTGCTCCACAGCCCGGGAAAGCTGGCTTAATACTAAAATGGGAATATTTAATTCTTTGGCCAGCATTTTCAAAGCCCGGGAATTTTCGGTGACCTGCTGGATGGGCGTGGCGTATTTATTGGTATGATCCATAAGCTGCAGGTAATCAACGACAAGTAACCCCAAACCCTTATCCTGCTGGAGGCGGCGCGCCATGGCGCGGATTTGCAAAATATTGGCCATGCCGATGTCGTTGATGTAAAAGGGCGCTTCTGATAAACTTCCCATGGCGGTTTGTAGCCGGGAAAAATCATTGTCACCCTGGCCATCTTGTAGTTTTCCGGTCCTGATGCGCCAGGAATCCACATTGGCCTGGCTAGCCAAGAGTCGCTCTACTAGCTGATCTTTTGACATTTCAAGTGAAAACATTCCAACGGGCAAGTTTTCCATGACGGCAATGTGGCGAGCTATGTCCAGAGCCAAGGATGATTTTCCCATAGACGGCCGGGCGGCCAAAATAATTAAGTCGGAACGTTGTAGGCCCGACAACATATTATCAAGTTGTTTAAAGCCCGTGGGAATGCCCCGATAAATTCCGCTATGCTGAGAACGTTGTTCTATGCCTTCATATACTTCGGGAATAATATCTTTAATGGGTAAAAATGCTTGAGTGAGTGATTTTTGACCAATAGAAAAAATGCTTTTTTCGGCTTTATCTAATAATTGGTCAACTTCCTGGGATTCGTCAAAGGCGTCCAATCCAATTTCTTCAGAAGCGGAAATTAAATCGCGTAGCACCTTTTTTTCCCGCACAATTTTGGCGTAATTTGCCACATGGGTGGCGGTTGGCACTAAATTTATGAGCGATGTTAAATAGGTTGAACCGCCAATACCATCTAATTGCCCCTTTTCGCGTAATCGCGTGGAAACCGAAATAATATCAATGGGTTCCATTTTTTCAAACAATTCCTGCATGACCGAAAAAATTTCTTTATGAATGTTTTTGTAAAAATCATCCGCCCGTACAAAATCAGACACCTTTACAATGGCGTTTTTGTCCAGCATTAAACAACCAAGCAGTGATTGCTCGGCCTCAATATTTTGCGGCGGTTTTTTAATAATGGCTTCGGCCATAATGCGACAATTAACATTTAACCATTAACAATTGACTAAAAGTGACGTCGGTGTCACCGGTCAAATGTCAAAGGTTAATGGTTATTTTACTTATCCTTATGTATATCAAAATCAGTGGTGGCGGACAAGGAGTTGACAATACTATTATAATATGATAAATTATAAAATGTTCGGTTGGTAAACAATTCACAAGATACGAGGTTTACTATGACGACGGAACAACGGATCGTAGAGGTTGCCAAGCGGGCGGCAACCGCGACTGCCAAGATCAGGGAGCGTGTTAAAGATATAACCATCCCCAACATGGCTACGTTGGGTGAATTCGGAGAAAGGTGGCTCAATAGCATCCAAGTTGATTTCTATACGTTAGTAGACAACTCTGACGATGAAGTCGGCCGAGGCAACTACGCGGACTGGACGCCCGCGGAAATCAAAGAGCTGTACAAAGTTCTGTACGGCGAAGACATGGACGCGTAGTACTGTCGCCTCAAAAGCCCAACGAGAAATGACTTCTCGTTGGGCTTCTTTTTCTATTCTATTTTCTAGATTCTATTTTCTATTTTCTTCACTATTGAGCCGCCTGGTGTGTCATCCACTGAAAAACCGTATTTTTCGATTTCCTGGCGCAATTCGTCTGATTGTTGCCATTCCTGCGCTTTTCTATGATTCTCGCGGACTTTTACCAGTTCCATGACTTCGGCAGGCACGTTTGAAGTTTTTAATTTTTTAAAATCAATAATGCCAAAAATATCGTTAATTTCTTCAAAAAATTTGTAAATTTCGCCGGCATTTTTTTTGTCTATCGCACCCTCATCTATTATTTTGTTAGTTTCTTTAATGAAGTTAAAAATTACAGCAAAGGCCTTCGGCGTATTAAAATCATCCGCCAATTCCGTCCAAAAATCGGTTTTGAATTTTTTTAGCAATTTTGAATTTTGATTTGCATTTTTGACTTTTGACTTTTGACTTTTGATTTTTCTTAAAAACTCTTCTATCTTTTCCAATGCCATCTTAACCTCAATCATAATGGAGTCGGAATAGTCAACGGGGGAGTGCCATAAATTTTTGGCGATCCAAAACCTTAAATCCTGCATAGAATATCGTTTTAGGAAATTATCAATGGTAATACCATTGCCCAAGGACTTGGACATTTTTTGGCCGTTAATCGTTAAAAAGCCGGTATGCATCCAGTAGCTGGCCATTGGTTTTTTTCCGGAAACCGCCTCCATTTGGGTAACTTCCGCTTCATGGTGGGGGAATATTAAATCACGCCCGCCGCCGTGAATGTCGTACTGGGGCCCGAAAAACTTTTCGGTAATGGCAGTATCTTCAATATGCCAGCCGGGGCGCCCCGAGCCAAACGGTGCGGGCCAGGATGGCTCGCCCGGGGTCGCGAATTTCCACAAAGCAAAATCCCCGCGGTTGATTTTATTTTTACTGTAGTCAATGCGGGATATTGAATCCTCGGCTTGCAATGCGGTGCGGTGAGATAATTTCCCGTAATTTTTTACTTTGGAAATATCAAAATAAATTCCATCTTCAAGAGTGTAGGCGTAACCTTTTTGCTCTAAGCGCTGTATTTGATTAATAATTTCTTTAATATAATCGGTGGCTTCGGCATATTTTTTAACGGTAGTAATGCCAAGATTTTTGATGTCTTTGAGGTAGTCATTAAAAAATGCCTCTGCCAAGTCCTCTGGCGGCACTCCTTTTTCCCGGGCGCGCATGATGATTTTATCGTCAATATTAGTGATATTTTGCAAATAAAACACGTCAAAGCCCTGGTTTTTTAAATACTTGGCAAAGCAGTCAAAAATAATGTAGGTTCGGGCGTGGCCGATGTGCGAAAAATCATACACGGTGGGGCCGCACACAAACAGGTTTATTTTTTTGCCGCGCAACGGTTTTAGAATATCTTTCTTGCCCGAAAGGGTGTTATATATTTTTATAGGGTTATTTTTTTTCATAATAATTCAAAGTAGTTTATACCCTGTTTATTTTTTTAATACTAGACCTGCTGCGTAAAGATTTTCCTAGCGAAACGCCAAAATTTCAACTGCAAATTTGCAATAATTTCTCAACGTACCCCTTGGGTACGTCTCAAAATTCTATCAAATTTTCGCTATGCTGGACTCGCAAGTCCTCCTCGCAAGTGCATTGTGACGTTTCGCCTACGGAAACCTTTACGCAGCAGGTCTACTATTGATATCAATTATTTTTACAACCATGCTTAATATAATGGAATATACCGAAAACCAAAGCAAGTACACAAATACGGTCTGGGGCGGATGCGGCCAGAAGATTAATATTCCGGCAAACACCACGGACTGCAGCACCATTTTAATTTTATCGAATACGGTAATATAGTTTGATTCCGCAAAACCGTTGAAACCACGGGCATACATCACGATTAACGCATTAGTTAATTCAAGGACGATGATTAACAGTAATATCCATCGGTGGAAGTTAAGTAAGCTGTATATGGCAATGGGGAAAATGAGCAGTTTATCAGCCAATGGATCCAGTATGGATCCTATTTTGGTTTCCTTGTCAAGTTTTCGGGCTACCGATCCGTCAAGAAGGTCGGTTAAGGCGCCGATACAAAAAAGAGATATCAGTAATATTTTATTGGTGTTTTGATGGTAAAACAATAAAACAAGCAAGACCACGGAAATAATAATTCTTGCGATAGTTAGGTGATTGGGGGTGATTTTCCGGGGCCAGTAGGGAACAATGAGCAACCCAAGCAGATTATCTCGCATAACGTCTATTTTTTCGAAAAAGTGCCTGGCATCTTCTAAAAGTTTTTTCATGGTGATTATGGACATCACATCCAGAAACCGCACTAAAGTTGCCGACGGTTTGGCAGTATTGGGCGGCTTGGAGCAAAAAATTTGTAAGGCCTAGCCGTAGCTACGGCAAACATATTTTTTGTGAAAACTGCCCAAGATTGGCAAACCGGCAAGGGTTGGAGTGCGGTTTCTGGATGTGATGTCCATATAATGATCCATGATAACAAATTTAAACGGGATTGTTAAGGGCTGGCCGAGTAACTGGCTGGCCGAGTAACCCCTCGCACCTCTCTACGCCTACACTCATCGTCATTGCGAGCCGCGCCCCGCGGGGCGCGGCGTGGTAATATCCACTGTAGTTTTTTAGCTACATTAACCCAGATTGCTTCGTCGCTATGGCTCCTCGCAATGACGGTGGGTGACTGGGTGGCGTGAGGGGTTGCTTGGCCCGATGCGATCTTGGCAAATAATGCCTCTTTCGTGTCATTCCCGCTTTCGCGGGAATGACAATAAGGGTGTATTGGCATTATTCATCAAGCTCTGGCGCGGTCTTGTGATTGGCCCAAAAATATTTTATGATGATTTAATGAAGGCCATAGATATTATTTTAGCTCTGGTGTGTGGGAGTATGGTCGCTTTTGTCGCAGGGGATATTTTTAGCGGACTTGGCTTATACGGCGCCTTGATGTTATGGATTTTATTGCCTATTATTTCGTTACTATGCTTATGGCTGGCCGATTACATCGGCAAAAAGTACGAGTGGGTGTTCCAGGCGGCCAAGCATGTGCTAGTGGGAGCGTTTGCCACGGTCATTGATTTGAAATTTTTTGAATTTTTAGCAGTGGGATTTTTAGCCATCGTTTTTCATCAATTGGTTGCCAAAGCCGTTTCTTTTTTATTTTCCACGGGTATAAAATACTTCGGCAATAAATACTGGGCATTCCAAAAACATAATACAGAGCATGCGCCCAAAGAAGTTATTCAGTTTTTTTTAATTACGGTGATCGGGCTAGCAATAGACATCGGCGTATTCTATTATGCGACAAAACTCTTTGGTTTGCAAAGTGCTATTCCTGCTGCAACCTCGATAAAACTCAGTGTTATTATTGCGGCCGTCGGCGCGGCGATTTGGAATTTTACCGGTTATAAATTTATTGTTTTTAAAAAATAGCTCAATTTTATTGCAAGCAATAAAATTCGCGGATTAACGCAGATATAACGCGGATTTACGCAGATTACGTTACGTATCCGCGAGAATCCGCGTACTAATCCGCGTATATCTGCGAATTTTACGAAGTAAAATGATTGAAAATTTAGCCCTCTATCGCAAATACCGGCCGCAGGGATTTGATGAAATTATCGGCCAGGAACACGTTACCAAGACCCTGCAAAATTCCATTGCATCGGGGAGTATTTCGCATGCCTATTTATTTTCCGGGCCGCGGGGAAGCGGCAAAACCACGATGGCCAGGATTTTTGCCAAGGCGGTAAATTGCACCGCAGTATCAGGCGCCAAACCCTGCAACAAGTGCGATTCTTGTCTTGAAATAACGCAGGGAAAAGCCATGGATTTGGTAGAAATCGATGCGGCCAGCCACACGGGGGTAGATGAAGTCCGAGAATTAATCGAGGGAATTAAATTTTCTCCAGTAAAGTCGCGCTACAAAGTATTTATTATTGACGAATGCCACCAGCTAAGCAAAGCCGCTTCAAATGCCCTGCTTAAAACCCTGGAAGAACCGCCGGCTCATGCTATATTTATTTTAGCCACTACCGAAGCCCACAAAATGATTCCTACCATTATTTCTCGCTGCCAGCGGTTTGATTTTAAACGGCTCCATGTGCCGGAAATTATTGAAAAACTGGACTTTATCGCCAAAAAAGAAAAAGTGAAGTTTGAAGAGGCGGCGCTTTCCTTAATTGCTCTCAACGCCCGAGGATCGTTTAGAGATGCCGAATCGCTGTTGGATAAGTGTATTAGTTTTTCAGGGGGCGATAAAGTGGTTACGTTGCAGGAAATTAAGGATTTACTGGGAATTGTAGAGGTCTCACAAATTTCGCACTTTGTGGGTTTAATTTTAGAGAAAAAAGCCAAAGAAGCTGTTTTATTTTTAAATTCTTTAGTTGATGCCGGTGTTGACCTTGGTGAATTTGCCAAAACCCTCATTTTTTACCTGCGCCAGGCCCTATTAATGAAAATACACGCCGATTTGGTAGACGCAAAAACTTCAGGATTGTCAAAGGAAGAATTATTGACTATGAAAGCGCAAATTGAAAAAATGTCAGAAAAAGACATTAAAAACATGTTGGAATTATTTATCGGCGCGGAAAATACGATGAAATACGCCACCATTTTACAGTTGCCGCTGGAGTTGGCGGTAGTTGACTTAACACAAGAAAAATCGTAGAATCAATTATGTCTATAATAAACATGACTTATGCAGTTACGTCATTGCGAGGGCATCGCAATGCCCGAAGCAATCTCTCTTCATCTTTAGATTACTTCGTCGCCTGCGGGCTCCTCGCAATGACAATGATGTTGATTTAACTGCGTAAGTTTTGATAAACTAATTTCTAAATTTTATGAAAAAAATAGTACTATTTTATATTAGCGCTGGAGTCATTGCTTTAATCGCAATCGGTTTTTTTATGTATGTTCCTGGCGATAACCAGTTTAAAAATATCGTTTACGAAATATCTAATCAAATCCAAAATAAACAGACGGAAGAAAGTGTCAATCAGAATAATTATATGCCAGGAGAAAAACCTAATAATAACCCCGTGCCCACATCAAGTCGACTGGAACTTACTATTACGGCCTATCATACCGCCTGCCAAATGAAAGATTGCAAGCCAAATTATGCTCCGGAAACAACTCAATATTTAACACTAAACAACGGCGATTCTTTTGGTGCGTCTGGCACCACTGGCGGCTCAAATTCGGGTCCATTATTTGAACTGGTATCTTTTGACGAAAATATTATTGTAGTTAAACCAGTTAGTTTTATTTCCCCGCTTGTGAATCGTAAAATAGTAGCCAAGGATAGTAATTCTAATTTTACTTTCCACAGCCAAGCGTGTTTTACGGTAAACAATATGCTAGATAATGTCGCAAGTTATTGCTTATCAAGGACTTCTTTACATGCCGATCTTAATTTTGATGTTATTTCGCGGGTAGCTCCTTAAAAACCATTTTTCGTATTGCGGGGTCGCCGGTCTGTGCAGGTAGAATTTTAAAATGTGGCATATCTGTTGGTTGTAATATTCGAACCAAGGTAGTATTATTAATATATACTAAAACTAGGTTCAAATATGTTGGCAAAAACGGAATATAAAAATAAAGCTATTGAATTGCGAAGAAAAGGATTGTCATACCGGGAAATTTTAGAGCAAGTTCCCGTTGCCAAATCATCCTTGTCTTTGTGGCTGAAAAGTGTTAAATTAGCAGAAAGTCAAAAGCAAAGATTGACCGATAAAAAGCTAGCTTCTGCGCGCCGCGGCGCGCAGAAAATGAAAGATATTAGGATTGCTCTTACAAAAAAAATAAAAGATAAAGCACGTGGTGCAGTTGGCAGGCTATCTAAAAGGGAATTGTGGTTAATTGGAATTGCGTTATATTGGGCGGAGGGAAGTAAGGAGAAAGAACATAGTCCAGGATCGGGAACTTATTTTTCTAATTCTGATCCTCGGATGATAAAACTATATTTGAAGTGGTTGTTGAAGTGTATTGATTTACCAGAAGAAAAAATATACTTTACAATATATCTTCACGAAAATAATAAATACAGGATAGATGAGGTGCTACACTATTGGCGCACAGCTACTAGTTTTTCAGAAAAGAATTTTAGATACATCTATTTTAAAAAGCACAAAGTGAATACTAAAAGGAGAAATATAGGAAATATATATTTTGGGTTACTGAAAGTTGCCGTAATAGAAAGTTCCATTTTAAACAGGAAAATTCAAGGTTGGATCGAAGGTATTTTTGGAGATTTATAACATTGCGGGGTCGTCTAACGGTCGGACGTCGGTCTTTGGAACCGCACAATCTAGGTTCGAATCCTAGCCCCGCAGCAGTCTAGGCCTACCGAGACGGGTCATAATATCCGTCTTGGTCTAGTAAAAGGGCGCTTATATAGTGCCTTTTTACATGGTATGATATCCAAACTATAAGATAGGGGTGGGGGGTTATCATTGTGGGTGTAGGTATAGTCCACCTTGTTCTCGTAATTCAGGGACACAATATATTGCATATTTATTAGTATTATATTATGATTCAGGCCAAGCAGGATGGGTTGTCTGTCTTGCATGTTCATTTCATTTGGAGGGTTTCAGCCATGGCTGACAACCAAGTCTCTGACGAAACCGTCACCCGTACCAAGCTCTGCGGAGTCCAGGGCTGCTGTCCGACCGTGGAAGTTCACCACGGCTCCAACAAGGTCGTCATCATCGACGACTTCGGCGGCAAAGTCACGCTCACCAAGGAGCAGTGTGCGGAGTTGGCCAAGGTTAACTTGACCAATTAACCCGACCTTCTGACGGGACGACAACGGCCCCTGCTCCAAACGGATGCAGGGGCTTTCTCTTTTTCTGAAAGGAAAGAGCTATGAGGTGGTTCCCGAAAACGTCCGTTGATGCACTGAACTGGTCATTGCCAAAACAAAACCAGATCAGGTGCATAGGGCAGCGTCTCTGCGTTTCGCGTTTCATGAAAACGCTATCGCAAGACGGACTGCTGGCGTTGTTTCATTAGCTTCATCCCGAACCGATTTTTGTTTCAGAGAAAATCTGGAACGAATTTCTCATTGACGTGATCGCTGAGAAACCGTCAAAACAGACGCGCGACTTCGTTGATGAACTTGTCTGTCGCAAGATGTTCATCGATCATGATGGAGTCGATGCCGAAGAGCTGAATATTGCTCGCGCAAAAGCGCTGCAAATGCTCAATAGGCCGACGATCCTGTATCTGATGCTGGCCCAGGGTTGCAACTTCGAGTGCACCTATTGTCCGATTCCGGGGCTTGCGAAACGCTACGGTAACAACCTGCTTTCGTTTGATGATGCAATTGCCGGCATAGAGCTTTGGCAAAGGCACATCAATGACTATCCGGCGGACAGTGATCCATACTTCCTGATTTTTTACGGAGGTGAACCTCTACTGAATAAGGAGGTGCTGGAAAAGCTTCTGGGTCATGTGGAGAAGGCAAAAGATCAAGGCGATCTGCCGCAAAACCTTGAGTTGATGCTTTGCACCAACGGTGCTCTGCTTGACGCTCGGCTTGCGAAACTTTTTACCTATCATAAAGTCACTGTTGCCTTGGGCATTGATGGTCCACCGCAGGACAACAACCGAATCCGTCTTACCGGTGAAGGAATGCCGACATTCTCGCTGATCAAGCGTGCTGTCGATTTCTGCCTGCAAGAAGGTGTTAGGGTTGTTGCTTCCGCAACCATCACACCAAGCAACCTACAGTGTTTGCAGGAATATCCGGCGTTCATGAAAAATCTGGGCATTTCCCAATTCGGGTTCAACCTGATGAAAGGCAGTGCTCTTATCCGTGAACTCGCCGGAAAGAGTGCGGAAGAGTATTGTCTGCTGGCGGCCAAGAATGTTTTGGCAGGCCTCAAAGATGTCACTGAAGAAGGGCAATACTATGAGTACCAGCTTCAAAAGAAGCTCTCGATGCTCACTGGCGGTTTGCCGTTTTCGGTCGATTGCACCTGTTACGGTAACCAATTGGTAATTCAAGCCGACGGCCAGGTTACTAATTGTCCGTTTCTGCGCTGCGATCAGGGTCATGTCAATGATCTCCCTGAATCGTTCAGGATCGGGGAAACCGGGACAGTGCATGAATGGCGGCAGCGTTTGCCGTTATTCAACGGTGAAGCGAGTGAAGTGTTTAATGGCGGAGGATGTGCGTGGGGATCTCATGAAATCCACAGTAGCATCAATTCGCCGGATCTTCACAACGCTATTTTCACAAAGGAGGTGGTTCATGGACTCATCTGGAGTTTTCTCTCAGAAGAGCAAGCAACCGCCCTTCTCCGTGGAGACGCCTATTATTGGTGTCATCGGCGGATCGGGTCTATGCAAACTCTCTGAACTCGAAAACTGCAAAGTCATCGAGGTGGAGACTCCCTACGGCAAGCCGTCTGAACCTTTGCTGATTGGAAACTTCTGCGGTAAGCGCATCGCTTTTCTTCCGCGCCATGGTTCAGGGCATACGATTCCGCCCCACAAAGTGCCTTACAAGGCCAACCTTGCGGCACTGCGGTCAGTGGGAGTTCGCCACGTTATCGCCACATGCGTTTCGGGTAGTCTCAGGAAAGAGATCGAACCGGGAACGTTCGTCGTTCCTGATCAGTTCATCAACTTTACTTGGGGTCGCGATGACACGTTCGAGGTTGATCGGGAGTTGATTCATCTTCCGATGGCTCAACCTTATTGCGAACACATCAGGGCATTAATCGTTCGAGAACTCAAGGCCATGGATGAAAACTGCAAGCCTGCGGGCACAGTGGTGGTCATTCAAGGCCCCCGTTTCTCGACGATCGCCGAAAGCAGGATGTACGCAATGATGGGCGGCGATATCGTTAACATGACGCAGTACCCCGAGTGCTACTTTGCACGGGAACTCGGCCTTTGCTATGGGGTTGTCGCAACGATCACCGACTATGATGTCTGTGTTCCCAGCGCAATCTCGATGCAGCCGGCTTCCATGGAAACGGTACTCGGAATTTTCCGTCGGAATACGGAGAAGACTGTGTCTCTGCTTGTGAAACTGATGAATCTCAGCCAGGAAATTACCGCTTGTAATTGTGCGGCCAACCGAATGACCGAATATTACAAGTTGGCAAACAGCTGATGTTATCGGTTTGTCCCCTTACTCTTTGGAGCAGGGGACTTTTTTTATTTTTGAATTATTGACTAATGAAGTAATTTTTGGTATAGTATCAACTCAACTGATACATCGGGTGTCAGGAACTGTACCTTTACAACGCTTCCTGAAATTCAAAAATCAGGATAAAATAAGGAGTAAGAGACTATGGAACTTAAAGCTGAAAAAATTCACAAGGCGTACGGGCCGATCACGGTTCTCGATGACATTTCTTTCTCTTTGGAGAAGGGACAGAAAATCGGGTTGATCGGCTACAACGGCACCGGTAAGACTACTTTACTGAAGATTCTGGCTGGAATCGTTGAACCTGACAGCGGAGAAGTCATTAGGCGCAAGGATTTGACCGTTGGCTATATGCCACAGGACACCAGTCTTGCCACGGAAGAAAAGATTTGTGATTACCTGCGCCGTATTTCGGGCATCAAGGACTTGGAGGACAAGTTGGAATCCTCGCCGGATGCGCTTGCTGAATACGAGCACCGGGACGGATACAGCTTCGATTATCGCATGGAAATGATGCTCGCTGGCTTCGGCCTGAGCGAAATTTCCAGTAGCCGGAGCATTAACACCCTTTCATCAGGTCAGAAAAGCAAAATCTTCATGGCAGGCATTCTTCTCGCCAGCCCTGATGTTTTACTGCTGGATGAGCCGACTAACAATCTCGACCTTTCAGCATTGATCTGGTTGGAAGATTTTATGGTGCGGACGGATTCCGCCTGCATCATTATTTCTCACGACCGGCTCTTCTTGGATCGGGTAGTGCGCAAGATCTTCGAGATTGATTGGCACACTCGGACGCTTAACATTACTAGTGGAAAGTATTCCGATTATCTGGAGCGCAAGGAAAAAGACCGTGTGCGCCAGCTACAGGAATACGAAAACCAAAAGGAGGAAATCGAACGTTTGAGTACCGAGGCTAAAGCTAAGAAAGCAGATGCCATTCAGGGCTCAAAGTTCATGGGATCGGACAACGACAAGTTCCGCCGCGGCTTTAAGCGCGACCGTGCCGGAAAATCAGGCAGGGCCGCCAAAGCGATTGAGAAGCGCATCGAGCAGATGGATGTTGTCGAGAAACCCGTCGAACGCGACGTTTTCCGTATCGTTCTCGATCCGGCAAAGCCCAAGGGTTCGCGGGACATCGTCTTGAAAGAGGCGGTATGCCAATATCCCGACAGCGATTTCCGCGTGGGGCCGATTTCTCTGGATATCGCCTATGGAAGCCGTGTGGTGATTCTCGGACTCAACGGTTCAGGCAAAACGACGTTGCTCAAAACCGTTGGCGGAGAGCTTGCACCCAAGGAGGGGACGGTAAGCATCGGCAGTAGTCTGGTAGTCGGGAATCTTATGCAGGAACACGACAATCTGCCTCGCCAAGAGAGCATTAAAAATGTTCTTACCGGCAAAGGCGGGCTCGTGATTCCCGAGGCTTACAACCTCGCAGTGAAGTTTGGCTTCCAAGCGGAAGAAATCGACAAGGAAGTCGAAACTCTTTCTTCCGGAGGACGTGCCCGGCTTCTGTTGGCATTGTTTTCCGCGCTTTCCGTGAATGTACTGTTGCTGGACGAGCCCACGAACCACCTCGATCTTGAGGCACTCGACGCTTTGGAAGCGGCGATCGGCAATTACGAGGGCACGGTAGTCCTCGTTTCACATGATCGCTATCTGCTTGAGCGTTTTCGTGCAACTGAGGTCTACGTTCTGTCCAATGGGAAACTGGAAAAACAGAAGAGCTTCCAATCCTACTTGGCAAGCGCTGAACGTCAGGCGCAGCGCTTGATCAATCAACTCTAGGCGGCCATTCAATGGCTTGCTATCTAATTTCAGAAGCGGATGATGATTCATTCCGCTTTTTTTCTACGCCATAATCGATTACAATAGATTTATGGATTCAATCAACGATGTTACTTTATTAATAAAAAAGAGCAGTAAAACCCTTTGGATTTTGTGTGGTTTTCCGTATTCTGGGAAAACCTACATCGGCAAGAAAATTCTGGAACAAACTTCATGTGTTTATGTAAGCATCGATAATATTCTTACGCAGTTGCATTATGATTGGAATACTAATAAATTGCCCGATGAAGCAGGTTGGAAAAAAGTGTTTGATATTTCCTATCAACAAACACAAGAAGCTTTGGAAAAAGGTTTAAACGTCCTTTACGACTCAACTAATCATACTAAAGCAAGCCGGGACAAGCTTCGTGAAGTTGCCAGCAGTGTCGGGGCATACGCAAAAGTGATTTACATTGATGTTCCAAAAGAAGTTGCGACAGAGCGCTGGGAAGAAAATAAAAAACAAAAAAACCGTTTTGTTTTAGATAAGAATCTTTTGCATCAAACTATGAATGCCATGGAAGTACCCGATAGTGATGAAAATGTAATCATAATAAAGAATGGCCTTGTTGAATAATTCTTCTCTCTTTGCTCCTGTTTTCTTGGTATAATGATGGTATATGAATAATAAACCATCAAAACCATCAAAAAAGCACAAGCAAGGAGGGAATAAAAAACAGTACAAGGTGCGAAACTGGAAGGAATACAATCAAGCGTTGGTGGATCGAGGAAAAGTTACTTTCTGGATTACTGAAAAAGCGTTGGAGGAATGGGAAGAAAAAACCAAAACCGGAAAACGTGGCAAACCAAGGTTGTACAGCAATGTCGCTATCGAAACTTCCATCATGCTCCAGCAAGTATTTCGCCTGCCCCTGCGACAAGTCGAAGGTTTTCTTTCAAGTATTCTAACAAAAATGCAAAGCGATAGAAAGGCACCGGATTATTCCACACTTTCGGTGCGAGGTGTAACATTGGATGTTGCCATTCGAGTCCGTCCCATAACCAACGAACCATTGCATATCGTTATTGATAGCACGGGAGCCAAGGTTTATGGCGAAGGCGAGTGGAAAGTGAGGCAACATGGCTGGGGCAAGAAACCAATTTCATCCATTTCATCGCTCGCAAGGCGAAGAAAAGGAGAAAGTGAGTATGAACCAGAGCCAAAAACCAATTCCTATCGTTTCTGCCATTCTACTCAAACGGGATGGCGGAGAGTTACGGGTTTTCCTACAAACTCGCTGGAAGCCGCAGACCAGCCCAACTTACTCTGGGATGATTGAAGTCCCAGCGGGGGCAGTGGAGTCCTACGAGAACGTCTACGACGCCCTCAAGCGAGAGGTCAAGGAAGAAACCAACTTGGATGTGGTTCGTGTCATTGATGACTACCATAGTAAGGTGGTTACTCCCAGAACGCGGGACAAGGCATTCGTGTTCAAGCCATTCGTTTGCCAGCAGGTGCTGGAAACGAACGATGGCTTGCCGTGGATTGGGTTTGTCTTCTTGTGCGAAGTGGAAGGTGAAGTTCGCATCAACAAAGACGAAGCCAAAGACCCCAAGTGGGTATCAGTGCAGGAGTTGAAGGCAATGATTGCCGACAATCCCGAAACCATTTTTCCTCTGCAACTGCCAGTCCTTGAATACTTCGTGCAGAACTTTGAAGTCAAAAAAGCAGCGTAACACGCTGTATCACCCAAGCGAAGCTAATCACTTCGCTTTTTCTTTTATATAAAAATGTTACAATGATGCCATAATAGCGGTTCTAACATTTCCCAAAGCCCGCAGCATTCGTGCATCTTGGGCGTAAATTTGTCCAATTTGCTCTCCATTCTTACCGATTACAAGAGGTTCTAACCTTTTGTTTTCTTTTACAATCGATTTTAAGGGAATAAGCGTGCTTTCCAGGTCAAGGTGACGATCGAGAAGGAGGTAATGATATGGATATGGTTTCTGAATAGCGCCCAAAAATATTGACATAATATTAATAATATGATACTATTGAGCCATGTGAGAATAGCTCTTTTATATACGGTCGCAGCAATAAATTAATCAGTCATAATGTTTGTTCTATAGGTTAATTTATTGCTGCGACTGTCCAAACAAACCGAATCACGAAGGAGTTTTTCCATGGCGAAGGTCAAAGTGTCTGTTGGTAACCTGGCTTTGCGAATGGTAGTCCCGGAAACTGGTAAAACGGTTTTCTTCGGAATTCTCAATCGTAAGGCGTTTGAGAAGGGCCGCAGAATGGTTGCGGCGACCGGAGGGGCGGCAGAATTGACTGAAAAGGGTCAAGGCATGCTCCAGTCGTGCTTCGGCGCAACTGATTTTGAAGGAAAAGATGCTCGTTTCGTTATAGACGAAGAGCATTTGGATGCGGTGTTTAAGGTTTTCGAATCTCGCGATCCGGAAACTTACGAAATTAATCCGCTCCGAGAGATTCGGGAGGAGCTGGCAACAAAAGAGTTGCCAATTCAAAACTCTCCCGTGTTGAGCAGAGACGAGGTGAGCCAAATCAAAGTTCGATTTGTCAAAACCATCCGCCAGAAATTCTCTGGATGTGGTACTTCGGCCCGCGAATCGGCAGGCATGCCGACTCGTCGTCTCTTCAATCTTTTTGAGATTGTCGTTTCGTCGGCAATCTTCGAGAAGATGAAATCATCTGAAGCCATTTATATTCTCTCTGAAGGGGAAATGGCTTCAACAGATGGTGGCGCCAGAAAAGGCAGAGCTGCTGATGGTGCCGAGCTGGCAGATAACCTCATTTGGGTCTGATATTTACCCCAAGTTGCAATTGCAACTTGGGGTCTTATTTTGTGAAATTTCATTAGACCAACTTAACCAATTACTTCCGTTACGAAAAAGCAGATTTTCGAGCGAAAATTTGATAGAATTTTCAGGCCTATGGAACAAACATTATGAAACCGCACTAAAGTCGCCGCAGGTTTGGCAATATTGGGCGGCTTGGAGCAAAAAATTTGTAAGGCCTAGCCGTAGCTACGCCGAACAAATTTTTTGTGAAAACTGCCCAAGATTGGCAAATCCGGCAAGAGTTGGAGTGCGGTTTCATAATGTTTGTTCCATATACAGCGTATCCGCCTAAAAATTATGGCAAATTTGCAGCCGAAAATATGGTTTTGCAGTAGGAAGTAATTGGTTAAGTTGGTCTATTGAATAGGAAAATTTGTAAAAAATCTAAAATTTAACTATAGTGAATCTGTGGCTGAAGGCGTAATAGTTGAAGGTGTAATATATGAAGATTATTTTTGTCATTGTAATGTTTGTTCCATAGGTTCTATGAATAAATTTTTAAAGAAGATTCGCGAGAAATATCAAAAGCGGTACCGTTTGTATTCCGGAATTACCACGGCGATATTTTTACTGCAAATCGTGCACCTTTATTGGCTAACAACCCATGTGGTGACGTACAAATTATTTGGAACGCATTTTTTCAGCCCCAATGATTTTTGGCAATTTATGATTGTGGTGGTGGACTACCTGGAAATTCCGGCGATTATTTCAACTTCAATACTGTATCTGTATTCATTAGGTCAAAGATTCAACAAAAAGGATTTATTTTTATTATTATTGCTCAATACCCAATGGTTGCATATTTTTTGGATATCCGATGAATTCGTGGAAAGCATGTTTATTGGAGGAATACCTTCAACCATTTTGCCTTTCTGGCTTGCCTGGGTTGCCATTATTATTGATTACTTGGAATTGCCGGTCATGTACGATATTACCAAAAAATTCATAGTATCTTTAACGAAAAAAGGTGGTGAATAACTACTCTTGACACGGGTAGTCGGCGCGCTATACTGAAGGTAGATAATATATTAGTTTCGAAACTATGAAACAAATACTACCCAAAGAGGCCTTTCATAAAAATGCCCATATTTACAAAATTTTGGCCAATTCAAAGCGTCTCCAAATCCTCCATTTGTTAAGCTCCGGAGAATTGGGAGTAGATAAGATGCTTAAAATTATAAAAATTCCCAAGGCCAATTTATCCCAACACCTGGCATTGCTTCGTCATAATGGTCTGGTGCAAACCCGTAGAGAAGGGTTGAATGTGCACTATAAAATTGTGGATAAAAGAATTATTGAACCCTGCAAAATTCTCCATAAATTGCGAGGAAGGCACATTGTAGTATAGCTATGGACATCACATCCAGAAACCGCACTAAACTCGCCGACGGTTTGGCAATCTTGGGCGGCTTGGAGCAAAAAATTTGTGAGGCCTAGCCGTAGCTACGCCGAACAAATTTTTTGTGAAAAACTGCCCAAGATTGGCAAATCCGGCAAGAGTTGGAGTGCGGTTTCTGGATGTGATGTCCATAACCCCTGAATGTTTTTACTTCCTTTGGCGCAGTGCCATAAAGGTCGAATATATATGCTATTAATGAGTTTTATATATATGACAATAAAAACTAGGAAGATGGGCAAGAGAATGCTAATGGTCATATTTCTGGCGGCGGTGTTTTTCTTTGGGATTGCCGATATTTTTGCCGTGGCGCTTCCCCAAGTCCAAACCAATACTGCAACCAATATCCAAACCTCGTCAGCTACTTTGAATGGATACGTATCTGATTTGGGCGGATACACTTCGGTGAGCGTATGGTTTCAGTGGGGGATAAGTACCAGTTACGGTAATAGCACCGGCAGTTTTAATCAAAATTACACGGGAGATTTTAGCCAACAAATTACTAATCTGGCGCCTAATCAAGTATTCCATTACCGCGTTGTGGCACAGAATAGTTCGGGGATTGTATATGGACAAGATGTGGTTTTTACCACTGGTCAAACGGGTTCCAGTCAAATTACGGTTTCTGCTGGTTTTGATATCCAGGTAAGTTCCGGCCAAAGTTATACCTTGCAAGGGTCTGCTTATGATAACCAGGGTGGGTATATATATTATTCATGGAGTTGCACCGGCGGCACGCTTTCCAATTACGCCACGAGCCAACCAACCTATACCGCTCCCTACATTAGCGTTCAGACGAGCTATACCTGTACTCTTGTGGCCAGTAATTTACAGGGCCAGTCAAATTCGGATTCAATTATGATTACCGTAGCTTCCGGTGGTTCTGGCAGCGGATCACTGATGGTTCAAACCAACCCCGCTACCTACACTTACAATAACCAAGCCACCCTAAACGGGTATTTGAGCGGCGGTAGTTTATATAACGCACGCGCCTGGTTTCAGTGGGGAATAAGTACCTCGTACGGATACGAATCGGCGCATCAGCCACTACAATCTTCGGGTAATTTTTCCCAAAATATTGCTAATCTTATTGCAAATCAAACGTACCACTATCGTACCGTGGTTCAGGATAATTACGGCAATATAGTGTATGGCCAAGATGTAACATTTGTGAGTACGGGGAATAATACTTCTTATAATCCTTATATTCCTTACTATCCTGTTCCTCCTGCCTCCGCATATTCGTGGAATTTTTCGCAAGTTACCCAAGTTCCCACTGGAATCACCGATAACCTGTTGAGCGATTCTTTCTTTTTACCACTGGTTGCATTGATAGGCGGGGCGCTCTTATGGAAATCAAAACTTATTGACCATTAATAGGAGCGGTGCGATTAGTCGGCTCAAGAATATATTTCTCAAATTAAACAAATAATACTATGGCAATAGATTTTTCAAAAAAATTTCAAAGGACTAGGATTAATTTTGAAAACTTCAGGCAAAAACTGGTAGTGAGAGTTTGGGGTCTAGCTAAACGATTGGATCCCCGTACCATGAAAGAAGAAAAAAAGAAAAAGGGATTTTCAAGGTTAGGGAATAAAGGGCGCTAAAGCCACCAAAAAGGTCGAATTTTCATTAAAAATATTAGTAATATTGAATGGCTTTGTTGAATAATTCGACTGATTTTACGCTCATTTCTTGGTATAATAGGGGTATATGAAACTATTAAAACCTATTAAGCCAAGAAAGCAACATAAAAAGGTCAAGCCAAAGAGTGAAAAAC